>ERZ773003.863-NODE-863-length-20330-cov-3.884587_pt1 | contig 20330 bp, 16 predicted proteins | sample MGYA00580668_ERZ773003 | MGnify/ENA primary metagenome ERZ773003 (study PRJEB29015, sample SAMEA2738002) | human oral metagenome | biome: human oral; feature: human-associated habitat; material: dental | place: China | collected 2126 ... | reverse complement strand
GAGAACGACCCACAGGGTTCTGTATTTACCATTAGGATTCCATTGGTTGATGCTATAGACTCTGAGTAGTGTTTAACCCTTCACATATACTGCCGCTCATAGATAAGATGAATGGCAGCTAATGGCGAGAAGTACAATGACTAAAATAGTTGTTAGTACATAGATGCCCTAGTGATGAAGGGGAGCCAAGCATGGAGTTTATTCTAGATACAGCTGATCTTGAGGCTGTTAAGCAACTTGATGAGCTTTTAACTATCGATGGAGTTACTACTAACCCTTCAATTATCACTAGAAGTGGTAAGCAGCCCGAGCAGGTAATCAAGGAGTTTGTGGAGTATCTACTCCCTGACCAGAAATTCTTTGTTCAGGTTGTTTCGACTGACTATCAAAAGATGCTGGAAGAGGCTCGATATATTTGTGGTCTTCGTCCTGAGAATACCTACGTGAAGATTCCTGTGACTCGCAATGGTTACAGGGCAATTAAGCAGCTTAAATCTGAGGGTCTTGATGTTCTTGCAACCGCTATTTATTCCGCTGACGAGGCATTCCTCGCAGCTATGAACGGTGCAGATTACCTGGCTCCTTATGTTAACCGTATGTGCAACTATGGTGACGGTATTGGTCAAGTTTTTGATCTTATGCAGATGCTTGAGACTCATGGGCTGAATTCTAAGATTCTTGCTGCATCATTTAAGAATACTGAGCAGGTTCATGCACTTATTTCTGCAGGTATCGATGCAGTTACTCTTCCACCTGATATTGTCTATACCATGATGGATCACCCTGGAACAAAGATTGCTGTTGATGAGTTTTCCGTCGCATGGCGCGAGTCTTACGATAGGGATACGTTGCTTGATGAAGAGTAATAATAATGACTCTAATTACGATTTTTTCATGACACTTACCGAAAACGCTACTGATGTCATTAAGAAAATGAAAATCCATTTCATAATGGTTTATTAAAAGAAACTAATATTCCATTAGATAGGACTGATTATGAATGGCAAAGCAGGTGTTGTCGATACAATTTTAAGTTGGTATCCTCAGCTATCTGATGCAGAACAACGAATAGCTGATTTTATTTTAAAAAATGCTTCTGATATCGCTCAGCTTTCTGTTCGTGATATTGCTCAACAAAGCAATACTTCTGGGGCAACAGTCTCTAGGTTTGTAAGGCATATTGGATTTGAGACTTTTGCAGATTTGCGTTTAGCTTTAGCTAGAGATGACGTTAGGGATGAAATACAAAATACTGGACAATCTGTAATTTCATTTGAAAATATTTCTGGATCAATTGAGCTCATTCTTTCTAATCGTATTCAAGAGCTTAAAGGAACCGCATCACAGCTTACTTCAAAGATACTAAGTAGAGCAGTAAGTCTTATTACGACATCTGATACTATTTTATTTGCTGCGGTTGGTAATTCAATACCGGTGTGCTCAAATGCTGCATTTAAATTGGGTCAAATTGGAGTAAGGGCTAATTGTCCCTCGACAACAGAGTCTATGGTGCTGTCATCGATTTCACTTAAGAGAAATGATCTTTTAATCTTGCTATCAACATCAGGTTATTCAAAAAGACTTGAAACCATCGTTGATAATGCAGAGGATAGTGGAACGCCAATAATCATGGTAACAGCTAACCCAGAAGCCGTACTTGCTTCACGCTGTGATTTGGTAATTAATACAATTTCACGAGATCAAGTATTGTCTGGAACACAGTTTCCATCGCATATAGCACAGGATTTTGTGATGGAATCTATTTTTGCTCTTGTTTTGTCACAAAGCAAAACCGGTCTTATTCAGGCGAAAGTTGAAAGAAAATCGCTCATTGAAGATAAAAATACGCCTAGCGTACGTCTGTACTAATTATAGAAAACAGAAAAAACCTAATAGATAAATTACGCTTGCCGATTATTTGACACCACTTGCCGTATTCTAATGAAAACATGAAACAGATTTTCATTATTTTAATAAAATGTGAAATAGAGGTTTGTATTAAAGAAAACTTGAGGGGGAGGGTTTTATGAAGTTGGTTGGGGTTTGTGCATGCTGCAGTGGTATCGCTCATACCTACATGGCCAAAGAAGGTCTTTTGAAAGCAGCGGATGAGCTCGGTTTTGACCTTAAGCTTGAGACACAAGGAACTATTGGTGTTGAAAATCAGCTTACCTCTGAGGAAATTGAAGCAGCTGATGCCGTCATTCTCGCCATTGACGTTCATATTGAAGGTCGAGATCGATTTGCCGATAAAAAGGTCATGGAAATTCCAACTGGAATTGCAATAAAGGCACCTAAGCAAGTTCTGCTTAAGGTCCAAGAAGAGCTTCAGAAGATTAGTTAGTAAGATTTTGGAGGTTTAACATGACTAAGTTAAAGAAAGTAAGCATTCGTCAGTCAGTTTTAACTGCAATTGGATACTTATTGCCACTTGTTGTGGCAGCAGGTCTATTAATTGCTATTGGAAATCTTTGTGGTGGACAAAATGTGACCAAGCTTGAGGGAATGACAGTTCCAGATGCACTTACAACCGTAGGTGTATTTGGTATGGGTTTGATTCCGTCTTTTATTGCGGGTTATATTGCTTATTCAATTGCTGATAGGCCAGGTCTTGCACCAGGCTTCCTTATGGGGCAGATTGCTTCTTTCTTGGGAGCTGGCTTCCTCGGAGGTATGGTTGGCGGCATTGTGGCTGGTTACATTGCTCTTCTGCTTGAGACTTATTTAAAGGTTCCAAAGTGGGCAGAGGCTCTTATGCCTATGATGATTATTCCAACAGTTACAGCAATTATCGGCGCTCTCTTGATGTTCTTCGTTCTTGGTGGACCAATTACTTTTGTGACCAAGGCATTGGAGAGCTTTATTACTGGTCTTGATCAGTCATCTAAGGTTCTTTATGGGTTTATCATCGGCTTCATTGGCTGCCTTGATTACGGCGGAGCTATTTCTAAGGTTCCAAATCTTATTTGTGACGGTCTCTTGGCTCAGGGAATTACAGGTCCAGAGGGTATCAAGGTTCTCGCCGCTATGGTTCCTCCATTTGGTGTTTCTCTTGCAGCAGTCATTGCCCACTTTATTAAGAAACCAATCTTTACCGAAGAAGAGATTGAAGGAATTAAGATTGCATTCCCAATGGGTGCATGCATGATTTCTGAAGGTGTCATTCCTATTGCAATGAATGACCTTGCAAGAACCGTCGTCTGCACAGCTACGGGATGTGGCGTATGTGGAGCAATTAGCTTTGCATTTGGTAATGGTAGCCCCGTTCCTTCAGGTGGTGTTTTTGTTATTCCAGCAATGAGCGAGCCCCTCGTTGCAGTCGCAGCCCTTCTTACTGGATCTTTGGTAACGGCGATTATGTTGGTTGCTATCAAGAAGCGAATTGATCCTAATGCTGTACAGGAGAAGAAAGAAGAGGAAGTAGATCTTTCTTCACTGAGCTTCTCGTAGATAAAGAAAAATCATTTTTTAAGAGCGTAATTTAGAATGAGGAGATTTTCATGCTAGTCAATATGTCTCAGATGCTTGATGTTGCAAAAAGGCACCATTTCGCTGTCGGAGCCTTTAATATTTCTGAGAGCAATTTGGTAAGGACAGTTATCGAGGCTGCTGAGGAAGCAGATTCTCCAGCAATTATTGCAGTTCATCCTACAGAGCTTGCATACTGCAAAGATGAATTTGTTAAGTATATTGTTGCTCGAGCTTCTAATAGTCCAGTACCTTTTGTTATTCATCTTGATCATGGAGACAGTATTGAATCAGTTATGAGAGCAATTCACGCTGGGTTTTCATCCGTAATGATTGATGGTTCTTTGCTTCCTTTTGAGGAGAATATTGAAAAAACCGCAGAAGTTGTTCGCTACTGTCATATGGTGGATGTTTCAGTAGAAGGAGAGCTGGGTACTATTGGCAATACAGGAACGACTATTGAAGGAGGCATCACCGAGGTAAAATATACAGACCCTGATGATGCAAAGCAGTTTGTAGAGAAGACTGGAGTTGACACTCTTGCCGTTGCAATCGGAACTTGCCATGGCCTTTATCCTAAGGGAGTTGTTCCTAAACTTCGTATGGATGTTCTTAAGGCGATTAAAGAGACAATTGATATTCCTTTAGTGCTTCACGGAGGCTCTGGTAATCCAGATTCAGAAATTGCTGAGGCCGTACGTATTGGCATTCAGAAAGTTAATATTTCTTCTGATTACAAGAGTGCATTTTTCACCAAGGCAAGAGAGATTCTCTCTCAAGAGAATTCTGGTTGGGATCCAAATAATATTTTTCCAGAATGTATTGATGCCGCTAAGGAAGTTGTTAAGCAGAAGATGAAACTTTTCGATAGCGTGGGCAAGGCCGCACTTTATCGTGAAGAGAATGTTCCACAGTGGAGACGTGATTTTGAGTAGCTTGTATTGCTAAAGGATTGAGAATGGCGAGGAGATTGACTTCTCGCCATTCTTTTATAAAGTACTGCCTAAAAAGCACCCAATGAAAATTAGTTATTTAAACAAAATGGAGTTCATATGTCTGATCAGTTGAGAATAGGGGCTATCGAAGCCGGTGGAACAAAGATGGTTTTAGCGATTGGAACTATTGCAGGTGAAATTGTTGAGAAAGAAGTTCTTCCAACTGAAGAGCCAGAAAAAGTGCTTCCAAAAATTATTGAATGGTTTCGAGAAAGAAAAATTTCTGCACTAGGTGTTGGTGCATTTGGCCCTACTGGAGTTAATCCGCATCTGCCGTCATATGGAAAAATCCTTGCTACCCCTAAGCCTGGCTGGGTGGGATTTGATTTTCTTCAAACTTTAATTGATGGACTTCATGTCCCGATTGGCTTTGATACCGATGTTAATGCCGCATGTTTGGGAGAAGCAACTTACGGTGCAGCTAAAGGATTAGAAGACGTAGTATATCTTACAGTCGGAACTGGCATAGGCGCAGGGGTGCTAATAAATGGAAAATTGCTTCATGGAATGCTACATCCTGAAGCGGGACATATTCCTGTTGAAAAAGAATTAAATGATAAGTTAGAGTCTGTTTGTCCATACCATGATTCGTGTCTTGAAGGGTTAGCCTCTGGACCTGCTATTCAGAAAAGGTGGGGTTTATCAGCTAACGAATTGACAGAGAAAGATGAAGTATGGGAGCTCGAGTCTTCATATCTTGCTAAAGCGTTAGCAATTTATGTGCTTACTTACTCTCCGCAGAGAATAATTCTCGGTGGGGGCGTAATGAATCAAAAACAGCTCTTCCCTTTAATTCAGAAAAAGTTGCTTGAAATATTGAACGGTTATATTTCGACTCCTGAAATTCAAGACATTAACAAATATGTTGTAGAAGCAGGTTGTAGGGGTAACCAGGGCATATTAGGAGCATTGGCTTTGGGTGTCAGAAGCTTGGATTAATAATTTTATTTATAACAACTATCACTTTATTTTTGTAGCGATATGTACAAAAGCAATCTCACCAGCGGCTATAAAACGTCGGTGAAAAAATCTACTACAAACTGACTTAGATTATGTATATAAGTTAGACATAGGGGTATAAGCAAAACCGTAAAGCAGAAACACAGTACGTGTTTACGGTTAGCTTGTACCCTTTTTCAGGTCATCTATCTGTGGGGTTTCTCGCCAAACGGAATACGTACATAGGAAAGGATGATTCACAATGGGTAAGATTCTTGGAATTGACCTGGGTACTACAAACTCAGCTATGGCTGTCCTCGAGGGCGGAGAGCCAACTATTATCGTAAACGCAGAGGGAGACCGCACAACTCCTTCCGTTGTCGGCTTCCGCACTGACGGTGACCGCATTGTTGGTAAGGCAGCAAAGAACCAGGCTGTTACCAACCCTGTAAACACTGTCTTCTCCATTAAGCGTTTCATGGGCCGCAAGTTTGACGAGGTTCAGTCTGAGATCAAGACTGTCCCTTACAAGGTTAAGGCTGGCACTGACGGCCGCGCAGTTGTCGAGATTGAGGGCGTTGACTACACTCCAGAGCAGATCAGCGCTATGATCCTCGCAAAGATGAAGGCAGACGCCGAGAAGTACCTTGGTGAGCCTGTAACCGATGCTGTCATTACTGTCCCAGCATACTTCAACGACGCACAGCGTCAGGCAACCAAGGACGCAGGTAAGATTGCTGGCCTCAACGTTCAGCGTATCGTTAACGAGCCAACCGCAGCAGCTCTTGCTTACGGTCTGGACAAGAAGGACCAGGACCACAAGGTTCTTGTCTTTGACCTTGGTGGCGGTACCTTCGACGTCTCCCTGCTTGACCTTGCAGACGGCGTTGTTGAGGTTCTTGCAACCAACGGCGATAACCACCTGGGCGGCGACGACTGGGATCAGCGCGTTATCGACTGGCTTGCAGACAAGTTTAACTCTGATAACGGCATTGACCTCCGCAAGGATCCAATGGCACTTCAGCGCCTCAAAGAGGCTGCAGAGAACGCCAAGAAAGAGCTCTCTAGCGCTCAGCAGGCACAGATCAACCTGCCATTCATCACTGCAGACGCATCTGGTCCTAAGCACCTTGACTACACCCTGACTCGTGCAGAGTTTGAGCGCATCACCCGCGATCTTCTCGACCGCTGCAAGGCTCCTGTAACCAAGGCACTCCAGGATGCGGGCCTTCAGCTCTCCGATGTTAGCGAGGTTATTCTGGTCGGTGGCTCCACTCGTATGCCAGCTGTTCAGGACCTGGTCAAGAGCATGACCGGCAAGCAGCCTAACATGTCCGTCAACCCAGACGAGGTTGTTGCAGACGGCGCAGCTGTTCAGGGCGGCGTTCTTACTGGCGACGTTTCCGGTATCTTGCTGCTGGACGTAACCCCACTGTCCCTGGGTGTTGAGACTCTTGGCGGCGTTGTTGACAAGGTCATTGACCGCAACACCACCATCCCAACCTCCAGCACAAAGGTTTACTCCACCGCAGCTGACAACCAGACCTCCGTTGAGATTCACGTCCTCCAGGGCGAGCGCGAGATGGCTTCTGACAACAAGAGCCTTGGTAAGTTCAACCTTACCGGCATTCCTGCTGCTCAGCGTGGTATCCCTCAGATTGAGGTTACCTTTGACATCGATGCAAACGGCATCCTGAAGGTCACCGCTAAGGACAAGGCAACTGACAAGTCCCAGGAGATCACCATTTCTGGCTCCACTGCTCTGTCCGACGAGGAAGTTGACCGCATGGTTAAGGATGCAGAGTCCCACGCTGAGGAAGACAAGAAGCGCAAGGACGAGATTGAGGTCCGCAACCAGGTAGACTCCCTGGCATACAGCACCGAGCAGACCGTCAAAGACCTTGGCGATAAGGTCCCTGAGGATCAGAAGAAGGCTGTTGAAGAGGCTGTTGCTGAGGCAAGAACTGCACTTGATGGCTCCGACATTGAGGCAATCAAGAAGGCTGGCGAGAAACTCACCGAGGTTGGCCAGAAGCTTGCAGAGATTGTCTACGCAGATGCTCAGGCTCAGACCGCCGGTAACAACGATGCAGCAAGCAACTCTTCTGAGCCAGATGTTGTTGATGCAGACTACGAGGTTGTCGACGACGATAAGAACCAGAACTAATCTGAGTTTCTCGGCATATGCGCTTGGGTAACTTGGTGCAGTAGCTGGTAGGACAATGTGATATGACTCGGAGGCGGCTGGCGGAAACGTTTGGCCGCCTTCTACACATAGGGAGGTGATGGCAGTGGCAACAGAAGACCAGAACAAGGTTGACACTACCTTTGATAACGAGAATAACGGTGATGAAACCGTAGGTGCTGTTGGCGTTGTTGGGGATGGCTCAGCAAGTCAGACGCTTGATGGTAATGAGCCCGCTGCCAACGGTGCAGCCGGCGCAGACCGCACGATGACCGAAGAAGAGATGGTTGCTGAGGCAATTCGTCGCGGAGAAGAGACGGCAGAGGCAGAGATTGCCGCTGACGCAGAGCGTGCAGCTCAGGAGCGCGATCGCCTGCAGAATGAGCTTGACTCGGTTTCCGATCAGATTGAATCTGCGAAGCAGCAGGCAGCTGAGGCAAATGATCGCTTTCTTCGCCTGCAGGCTGATTGGGATAACTACCGTCGCCGTACTGCTCAGGAGCGCCTTGATGAACGCCAGCGCGCAACAGAGAAACTAGTAGTTGATCTTCTTCCTGTTATTGATGACTTGGAGCGCGCAATTGAGCATGCAGACAACTTAACTGACCCTGCAGCTAAGCAGTTTGTTGAGGGTGTCTCTGCAGTATGCAATAAACTTGTAAGCGTCTTGAACAAAGAGGGCGTTGAGGTAGTTAATCCTGTTGGCGAGGCTTTTGATCCTCTTTCACACCAGGCAGTCAGCCAGATTGAGGACACCGAGGCGTATGATGAGACCGTCGCTCAGGTGTACCAAAAGGGTTATCGCATGGGCGGTAAGGATATTCGTACTGCAATGGTTGTTGTTACCCATGGTGGTCCAAAGCGTCCAGCAGAGTCAGAAGCCGCAGACGGCGCAGCCGCAGACAGCACTAATGCTGCGGACAGTGCAGAAGCTACTAACGGTGCAGCTGAGTAAGATAAAGTGTTTTAGAGAGGAGGCCGTGCTGAATGGCAGGTAGTAAGACTTTTTATGACGTTCTTGGCGTGAAGCGCGACGCCTCGAAGTCTGATATTCAAAAAGCGTTTAGAAAACTTGCAGCTAAATACCACCCCGATAGAGGCGGCGATGAAGCCAAGTTCAAGGAGATCTCGGAAGCGTACAACACGCTCTCTGACGATAAGAAACGCCAGGAATATGACCAAATGCTCGCATTTGGCGGTATTCCTGGAGGTGGATTTGGTGGTCGCCAAGGCGGTTACACCTATACCACCAACGTAAACGGCGCCAACTTTGCCGATTTCTTTAGCGGGTTTGGCGGCGGTACAGGCGCAGGAGCCGGTGGTTTTGACTTTGCCGATATTTTTGGTGGGCGAGTAAACCGTCCAGTTGCAGGTAGCGACCTGACTATGTCCGTAAACGTATCGTTTGACGAGGCGTTTAAGGGAACTTCTCGCAAGGCAACGTATCGTGTACCTTCAACTGGTGAGGAGCAATCGCTCACTATCAAAGTGCCAGCTGGTGCTTACGACGGTATGAAGCTACGTTACAAGAAGAAAGGCGAGTACGGCGTTAATGGCGGCCCACGAGGCAACCTTGTGGTTACCATCAATGTTGCGACTCACCCGGTCTTCTCGCGAGATGGCGCTGACGTGCGCATGAAGCTGCCAGTGAGCATCTATGAGGCGGCTTTGGGTACTTCGGTTGACGTGCCAACGCCTGATGGAACTACGGTGCGACTTAAGGTCCCCGCAGGTACGCAGAGCGGAAAGACGTTTAGGTTCAAGAGCTTGGGCGCTCCTCGCGTAAAGAATCCTACAACTCGAGGCGCGCTGTATGTTTCGGTGGACGTCAAGGTTCCAACAAAACTTTCCAAGAAGGAGCGAGACGCTCTTCAGGCATTGCTTGACGCCGACGAGCGCAGCTACCGAGAGGAGCGGTAATGGCTCGAAAGAAGGACGACGGTCGTAATAAGCCGCTTTACATGATTAGCGTTGCGGCCGAGCTCACGGGCATGCATCCGCAGACGCTTCGCGTGTACGAGCAGAAGGGTCTGATTAACCCCGGCCGCTCCAGAGGCAACACGCGCCTGTATTCTCGCGCAGACATCGACCGCCTCAATCTTGTCTCAAAGCTGACGGACGAGGGTATCAACCTTGCCGGTGTTGTGCGTATTTTGGATATGCGTGAACGAGCTCTCGAGAAAGACGATCTTATTGATGAGCTGCGTGAACGCATTCGCGTGCTTGAGGATGAGCTCCACGAGTACCATATGCGCGAGCGCATCACCTCGCTTGTTCGTTATAGCGAGACCAATCCAGAAATGGTGATGCAGCGTCTGCTTGGTATGCCAAGCTCCGCTCCTTCTGACGCTAATGCTGCTGAAGATAATTCGGCAGAGTCAAAAGAATCGTAAGACGACGAGGAAAATTGTTACTAGTAAGATGACCAACTCTCCGAGAGTAAACGCGGTGAGTTGGTTTTTTGTTTATCCAGTCAGAAATCGCTTAGCTTTTGCTTCTTGACCTAGTTGTAATACGTGAATACAATGATATAACTAGGTAAAGGAGGGACTATAGACAGTATTGTAACCGCCCGCGTTCCTGTTGAAGTAAAAAATCAGGTTTCTGAGGTTCTTGAATCGCTTGGGTCAAACACCACCAAACTGATTAATGCTGCTTTTGAATATGTGCTGGTAACAGGCAAGCTTCCTGATGCTCATGAGGGCGCTGCGTCAGAACTATCTGCTAGAGGGTCTTCTCGCCAATTGAGCGAGAAGGACAAAGAGCAGCTCTCGGCACTCTTTGGAAAGATTTCAGTTCCTGCACCGGCGTCGTTTTGGAATGATTTGGGTGACAGCACCTATAAAGAAGCAATCAGTGAGTGGAGGTCAAATGACTATGAAGCTCTTGATTGATACTAACGTTTTGCTAGACGTCTTTTTGTGCAGAGAGCAGTTTATTGCTGATGCAAAAAAGCTTTTTATAATGAAGCAGTTCAGAGATGCCGAGCTGTGGATTGCGGCTCAGTCATACACAGATCTTTACTATGTTGGCGCCAAGGCTCATGGTTCTGATCGCATGCAAAAAATTCTAAAAGAGGTATTTCCGCTGCTTAACGTGTGCTCTATTGATGGTGCAGACATTTCGTATGCGCTTGATGAGCAGTGGCAAGATTTTGAGGACTGTCTTATTTGGCGAGCGGCTAAAAAGATAAAGGCAGACTATATCGTCACAAGAAATGCAGCGGATTTTACTCGCTCGGATATACCAACGCTTACACCTGGTGAGTTTTTCTCGACAATGGAAGCTGAGCAAAATCTGGTCTATAAAGAGACAGAATTTTAGAAGCTATAAGGTGCGGGGTTGGGCTGCAAAAAAGCTCAGTACAATGAAATAAGAAAATCTACTACAAACACACTTAGATATGTATTAAAAGTCGTGCTTGGGGGTATATAGAATCCGATGAAGATTCAGTCCCCGGCACGATTTTTGTTTGGGGTAGGAGGGTGATTTTATGAGACTAGATAAATGGGCTGTAACCGCCCAGGAAGCACTGCAGGCAGCTCTTGGTATTGCTGGCGACGCAGAGGCTTCTGAGGTTACACCAACGCACCTGCTCAAGGCATTGTTGGACAGCAACGAGCGCAACCTGCGTTCTATCTTGGAGAAGATTGGAGCAGATCCTGACTCTATTGCTACGCAGGTAGACCAGGCAATCTCCAAGGCTCCAAAGGTAAGTGGAGCACAGATTGGCATTGGCAACGACCTTCTCAAGGTTATTAACGAGGCCGAGAAGCTTGCCACCAAGCTGGGAGATTCCTACGTTACCTCTGAGCATTTGCTCACAGCGCTAGCAAACGATAACACTGACGCAGGTAGGATTCTTCGCGACGCCGGCATTACAGCCAAGCGCGTGGAAGAGGTGTACAACGATCTTCGTGGTGATGAGCGTGTAACCTCGCAGGATGCAAAGCCACAGTTTGAGGCCTTGGAGCAGTATGGTCGCAATGTGACCGACCTTGCTCGTCAGGGAAAGCTCGATCCAGTTATTGGCCGCGTTGAAGAAATTCGTCGTACCATTCAGGTTCTGAGCCGTCGTACCAAGAATAATCCTGTTCTTATCGGCGAGCCAGGTGTTGGTAAGACCGCAATCGTGGAAGGCTTGGCAGAGCGCATTGTTTCTGGCGACGTTCCAAGCACCCTGCGCGATAAAGAGCTTGTTGAGCTTGACATGTCTGCCCTGGTAGCAGGTGCAAAGTATCGCGGTGAGTTTGAGGACCGCTTGAAGAGCGTGGTAAAAGAGGTGGCCAAGTCTAACGGCCAGATTATCCTCTTCATCGACGAGATTCACACCATTGTGGGCGCTGGTGCATCCGAAGGTTCTATGGACGCTGGCAACATCTTAAAGCCGGCACTTGCCCGTGGCGAGCTCCGTGCAATTGGTGCTACAACGCTGGATGAATACCGCAAGTACATCGAGAAGGACGCTGCTCTTGCACGTCGTTTCCAGACCGTCCTTGTCTCTGAGCCTTCTGTTGAAGACACCATTTCTATCCTGCGTGGCCTTAAGGAGAAGTACGAGCAGCACCACCGCGTTCGTATTACAGACTCCGCTTTGGTTGCAGCGGCAGACCTCTCTAACCGCTACATTTCTGACCGATTCTTGCCAGACAAGGCGATTGACCTGGTAGATGAGGCAGCGTCAAGACTTCGCATGGAGCTTGATTCTATGCCAGCAGAGATTGATGCAGTTGATCGTCAGCTTACTCAGATGCAGATTGAGGAGCAAGCTCTGATGAAGGAGGAGGATGCTGCTTCTAAGGAGCGCTTGGAGAACCTTCGCGCAGAGATTGCTACGACGCAGGAGAAGCTTGATGGCATGAAGGCCAACTGGCAGAACGAGCGCGGCGCAATTGACCTGGTACAGGACTTGAAGTCCCAGATTGAGGACGCAAAGACGCAGATGGAGCGCGTGACCCGTGAGGGTGATTTGGCGCAGGCATCCGAGCTTCGTTACAGCACTATTCCAGAGCTTGAACGTAAATACAATGAGGCAGAAAAAGCACTTCTCGCCAAACAGGAAGACGGCGGAATCCTCAAGGAAGAAGTCACCACGGATGAGATTGCTGAGGTGGTTTCTTTGTGGACAGGAGTTCCAGTGTCCAAGATGATGCAGGGCGAGATGGACAAGCTCAAGAACCTTGAGGACCAGCTTCACCTGCGTGTTATTGGTCAGGACGACGCTGTTTCCGCAGTTGCAGCAGCAGTCCGCCGTTCTCGCGCAGGTCTGGCAGATCCAAACAAGCCTCTGGGCAGCTTCTTCTTCCTGGGCCCAACCGGCGTAGGTAAGACTGAGCTAGCAAAGGCGCTGGCAGAGCTGCTATTTGACGACGAGCGTTCGCTGATCCGCATTGATATGTCTGAGTACATGGAGAAGTTCTCGGTCCAGCGTCTCATTGGCGCGCCTCCAGGATACGTAGGCTATGACGAGGGCGGCCAGCTCACCGAGGCAGTTCGTAGGCATCCATACTCCGTCATCTTGCTGGACGAGATGGAGAAGGCTCACCCTGACGTCTTCAACATCTTGCTGCAGGTACTGGACGACGGCCGCCTGACAGACGGTCAAGGTAGGGTAGTAAGCTTCAAGAACACCATCATTATCATGACCAGTAATGTTGGTTCGCAGTTCATTGCCGGTGCTGGCGAAGATGGTCTTACCGAAGAGTCCAGAAAGCAAGTTATGGAGGCGCTGCGTAGCTCCTTCCGCCCTGAGTTCTTGAACCGTATCGACGACGTGGTTGTCTTCCAGCCTCTGGGCCTTGAGGATATTGAACGCATCGTTGATATTCAGCTCAAGGATGTTCGTAGTAGACTTGCCAACGAGCGCATGACGCTAGAGCTTTCTGAGGCTGCAAAGCAGTCGTTGGCTCTTGATGGCCTGGATCCTGTTTATGGTGCTCGTCCTCTGAAGCGATTGATTCAGCGTCGTGTTGTTGACCAGGTAGCAAACTTGATTATTGCAGGTGAGCTGTCTGAGGGTGATACTGTTCTGATTGATACTGACGAGAATGGCAATCTGGTTGCTCGTAAGAAGTAAGTGAGAATAGGCGTGAATAAGAAACCTACTGCAACGGTAACATCTACTGGTGCTGTGTCGAAAGATACAGCACCAGAAAATGATGTGAGTCTGAAGAAAGCACCAAAGTCTAAAAACGCTGACTTGAAGAAAAAGCAGGAGGTAGACTCGGAGTTTGCTCGTGCCCAGAACGAAGATGATGATGGATATGATCCATATTCTGACCGTCGGCCTGTGAGTGAGCCGCTTTTTGAGAGAGATCCGTGGAGTTAAATGTAGGTCTTTGATACATAATAATGTTGTGTGTTGTGTTTGCAGCATATGTATGTGTCTTAACTAAATTAAAATCCGCTGGTGTATTTGCATCAGCGGATTTTTTGTATCCGTTTTTATGAGTGTCCTCGTTGCCCGTTTTGAAGTATGTGTTTAGGTTGCTGAAGCACATAATTTAGGCGTAGACGGTATTTTTTGACCGTTCACCGGTATCTTTTTGAAAAGTTGCATTGGGCGTAATGAACGTTGTCATTTCCCTTTATGATTTGAGCAAAGTGTACATGCGTGTAGGTTAGCCACAATCTTTGGGGGAGACATGATAAGTCGTTTGCGCAAAGTATCTGTAATATGTGCGGTACTAGCCTTTGTGTTAGGTGTGTTTTATATAGCTCAACCCACGTATGCAGAAGAGCAACCTGCTGAGGTGAGGTCTCAATCAACAACGCAAATGAATTCTGCGCCTGAAAATGTTAACGTTAACATTATTAATGACACCACGAATCGTGTGCAGAACTTCAATTCAAATTGGAAGTTCAAACTTGGTGATGCATCAGGTGCAGAAAATGCAACATATGATGACTCTTCTTGGGAATCAGTTAATCTTCCTCACGACTACAGCATAGATCAGCCTTACTCTCAGTCCGGAGAGGCAGAAAGCGCCTATAAACCTGGTGGAGAGGGTTGGTATAGAAAGACTTTTGAAGTTGCTTCCAATCTTCAAGGAAAGCGTTTTCGTTTAGATTTTGATGGCGTTTACATGGATTCAACTGTGTGGGTAAATGGCCATATGTTGGGTACTCATCCGTATGGTTATACGCCGTTTGCTTTTGATATCACGCCATACATTAAACCTGGCGAGCAAAACGTCATTACCGTTCGTGTAAATGTACAAACACCAAGTAGTCGTTGGTATTCAGGCGCCGGTATTGGCCGTGACGTTGATCTTGTAGTGACGAATCCCGTGCATGTTGCAAAAGATGGTGTAAAAGCAACTGCTCCAAATCTTGCATCTGAGGTTGGCGGAAGCGTTACCACTCAATTGACCACTTCAGTAACAAATTCATCCGATTCACCTGTAAATGTACAGGTAGTACAGACTGTCTTTGCTCGTGGAACTTCTCCCCAGCAGGCTATTGCATCCGTTACCACAGAGCGTAGTATCAACGCAAACACAACTGATACGTTTAATGCTTCTGCGATTACTTCATCTTCACCAGCGCTTTGGGATATTGATAGCCCCAATCTCTATACCGTACGCACTGAAGTAAAGGTAGACGGAAACGTTGTTGATACGTATGACACAACCTTTGGATATCGCTATTTTGGTTTTGACGCCGAGAAAGGCTTCTTGCTGAACGGTAGGCCTGTCAAGATAAAAGGTGTTTGTATGCACCATGACCAGGGCGCGCTTGGCTCTGTATCTACTGCTGATGCAGTTAGGAGACAGGTACAGATTCTTAAAAATATGGGCGCCAATGCCATTCGTACTTCTCACAACACACCCTCTCGTGAGCTTATTGAGGCATGTAACGAGCAAGGTGTCTTATTAGATTACGAGTTCTTTGACGGTTGGACCGCCGCAAAGAATGGTAACAGCAAGGATTACGCAAGGTTTTTCTCAACGGTGATGGGGGAATCTGAACTTATTGGCGGCGATGCAAACAAGACGTGGGCACAGTTTGATATTGAGACCAGTGTTGCACGTGATTACAATGCGCCATCCATTGTGATGTGGTCGCTTGGTAATGAGATGACTGAGGGTACCTATGGTATTTATGGTTTAGCTCAGGTCCAAAATAGTCTAATTGCCTGGACACAGGCTGTTGATCCAACTCGCCCTGTTACTACAGGAGACAACCGACTTAAGCGTGGATCAAATGAGCTAAATCCTCTGGGAATTGCTAATGCTGGCGGTATTGTTGGCATGAACTACGCTGGCGGCTCTACGTACGATAGTATTCACAGCCAACATCCAGATTGGAAACTTATTGGCTCTGAAACAGCTTCGTCAATTAATAGTCGTGGTGTTTACAGTACTCATAGTAGAGACAACTCTTCTCAGCAGCTTACTGCATATGATTATTCTCGTGTTAATTGGGGTCATTATGCTTCCCAAGCATGGTATGACGTACTGACACGTGATTTTGTTGCTGGAGAATTTGTTTGGACTGGTTTTGATTATCTGGGTGAGCCAACTCCTTGGAACGGAGTTGACCTTGGCGCAAAAGGTAGATGGCCATCTCCAAAGAATTCTTACTTTGGCATCATTGATACTGCTGGTTTGCCAAAAGATTCGTATTATTTCTACCAGAGCCAGTGGAATGATGCTGTTCATACCTTGCACTTACTTCCTGCATGGAATGGTGATGCTGTAAAGAAAAATCGTGATGGTACTGTTGATGTATCGGTTTATACCGACGCTCATGCTGTCAGGCTTTATTTCACTCCTGCTGGCTCAACAGAGAAGCAAGACTTAGGTCTCAAGACATTTACAACAAAAACAACACCAACTAATGGTTTCACATATCAGATTTATGAAGGGGCAGATAAGAGTACTGACGAGTTTAGAAATCTATATCTGACCTGGCAGGTGCCGTATGCTGATGGTACTATCACCGCCGAAGCATACGATGAAGCGGGCAATGTTATTGATACTTCGAGCTGGGATGGCCGTCAGAGTCTAACTACTGCGGGTCAGCCAAAGAAACTTTCAGTATCAGTAAACCGTTCTTCCATGAGCGCAAACGGTACCGATTTGGCATATTTGACCGTAGATGTTGTTGACGAGAATGGCAATCGTGTTCCAAACGCTAACAATAAGGTAACGTTTGATGTTTCTGGATCTGGCAAATTAGCAGGAATCGATAACGGCAGTGCACCTGATCATCAGTCATATCGTGACGCTAACCGAGATGCGTTCTCGGGACAGGTTGTGGGAATTGTTCAGGCGGGGACAAAAGCGGGTGAGGTTACCGTACGTGTTTCTGCTGATGGCTTAGAGCCAACAGAGGTTACCATTCCAGTTACTCCTGCAAATACAAGCGATGAAACTCCTCAGAAGACAGTTGGAAGTCTGTTCTATTCTCGTTATTACTACGTTAAAACAGGTTCTTCACTGACATTACCTCAAACAATTCAGGCCCGATATACTGACGGAACTGCTTCGGATGAGCCTGTTGTTTGGGATTCATATGATGCCGAGAAACTTAACTCTGCAGGTACCTTTACTGTATCTGGAACAGTTGTAGGTGTTCGGGCTACCGTAACGGTGACGGTATTAGACAATATTGCTGCTCTCATGAACTACTCGACAACAACACCAGTTGGTCAAAACCCCATTCTTCCTGATGCACGACCAGCAGTTCAGGCGGATGGCACTGTTTTACGAGCTAATTTCCCGGTAACTTGGAATGCTGTCCCCGAGGGCTCCTATAACCAGGAGGGAACAGTTACTGTTACTGGCACTGCAAACGTTTTTGGCCGTGATATGTCTGTTACAGCAACTGTGCGTGTGCAGCGAGAGACTGTGACGTTGGGCGAGAATGTTGCTCCTGTTGCATCAGTCTCGCAGGATATCCCTGAAGACAAACAGAGTGACACACTTTCTGCTATTACTGACGGCTCTACTTCAGTTGCAGCCAACCAAGGAGGTGGTGCTAACCCAACTTGTTGGACAACGTACAAGAACGCACAGGCAGGAAACCAAACTGCGTCTATTACGTTCCGTTACGCAACTCAGCAGAGAATTGGTCAGGCTCGCGTTCACTTCTTTGTAGACTCTTACTCCGCAAGGTTACCTAAGCCAGGATCAACTATCATCGAGGTTTCCGAGAATGGCGAGGATTGGACTAGGGTTGACGCACAAGAAACAGTTGGACAGGCACAAGGTCGAGTAACTCCGTATACGTATAATTTTGCTCCGGTAACCGCTACGTATGTACGTTTTACTATTACCAACTCTGATGAGGTTCTTGCTGGAAGAAAGCCGTGTACAGGTATTACTGAAGTTGAGCTCTTCAGTGCTGTTGGGTCATTTACTACAAATAATACGGCTTCATTTGATTCGCTTTCTGTAAATGGAAAACAGGTAAGTGAAGATGCTTTAGCAGCAGGGGAGTACAACACGCCAGCTCTTCTCGCCAACGTAGAGGCGCAGACAAAAGATAACGCTGCACTGACTGTACTGCCTCCTTATCAGAATAAAGTTAAGATGCTCCTTGAATCCGAGGATCACACTTCTAGGAGTACGTTTACTGTTAATCTGGGAGTTGATCAGCCAATTACTGACGATAGTGATGCTCAAGATTACCCGGTAGATAAGATGCTTGTCTCGGCAGGTAGCGAAGTCGAGGATAGATACGTAAGTCCAAATGAAGGCAAGGTTTTGCTGGCGTTTGACGGTAATCCTAGTACATATTGGCACTCCACTTGGGCACCAAGTTCAACCGATGACCACTGGGTTCAGATGGAACTCGATGAGCCAACAACTATTGAGGCGCTAAGATATCTACCTCGTCCTAATAGTCCAGCAAATGGAACTGTTACTGAAGCGCTGGTTGAGTACAGTGACGATGGTGTTACCTGGCATGAGGCAGGGCGTGCTACATGGCCTTCTCCTACCAGCCCTGATTACACTCCTGACTGGAAAATAGTTAAGTTTAATCAACCAGTTACGGCTAAGTACTTCCGTCTAACTGGTGTCCATACATATGCAGATGGTGGACGTAATGATAAATTCATGAGTGCAGCAGAAATTCGCCTGCGTACTACAAAGGCAACAACTGATATTTCTCATGCACGTATAGAAGCACCTAGTACCCTGACAGTTGATTCTGTGAGTGAGTCTAACCCTGCGATGTTTAATCCGTCTGACGTGCATGTGTATGTACCATCAACAAGTAGTGGCGAATCTCGACGCACAAGGCGTTCAGTTACCGATGAGACTGAGCTGAGATATGGCATTGATTACGTTCTTGAGTACGAGAACAATACATCCGAAGGAACTGCAACAGTACGTGCTCGAGGAATTGATTCGTATGCTGGCACAACTGCGCCTACACCGTTTACGGTTGCTCTTACACAGGTGGTGGTTGATAGTGTATCGGTTGCTTCAACTCCTACTAAGACTGCGTACACTGTAGGTGAGAAGCTTGATCCGTCAGGGCTCAAGTTGACGCTTGCAATGAGTAACGGAACGTCGCAGGAGGTAACATATAGCGAGGATAACAAGGATGACTTTACGTTTGATCCTTCAGCAGAGGCTGCGTTTGATACTGCTGGTACACATGAGATTACGGTGACCTATCAGGGTAAGTCTGCTACGTTTGAGGTTACTGTTACACAAGCAACAAACCCTGCAAATCCCGCCAATCCAGCAGATCCGGCTAACCCATCGGATCCAACAAACCCAACGAATCCGGCAGATCCTTCTAACCCTGCCAATCCTGCAGATCCATCCAATCCTAATGGCAATCAGAGCGCTGACAATGGTGCTAACAATGTTAATAGCAATACTGATCAGAGAACTTCTTCTAAGAAGAAGCGCACTTCTGCACTTCCTGGGATGGGTGATCCAGTTACGTTAGTAGCTACATGTGGATTGCTTGCTATAGGTATTACGTGCGCTGGCGGGGGATATTGGGTACGTAAGCGCAAGCATTAGGTTTTTATCAGCAACGTTGCCACGCCGTTACATGGCGATGTCTACCAGGTGTATTTATAGATACAATAAAAAGGAACCTAGCATAATGTTAGGTTCCTTTTGCTTACTGTTGGTTGTTGGCTGGATAAGAAATGAACGTACGCTTTTGTGCCTTATCTTATTGCGACGCCCCAGTTAGCAGACATCCAGGTCCAGAGGAAATAGACTACGGCAGCGATGATTGCCAAAACGATAATGGCGGCAATCAGTGAGCCTGCGTTTGAACGGCGCTCTTTTCTGACAAAGATGTCGCGCTGACCCTTAGGAACCTGCAGGTATTGTCCGTAGTGGACATCCTTGCGAAGGTGGGCAATCTCGTTCTTTGGCTTGCGCCAACCCTTCTTCGCGTATGCGCCCTTGCTTGACTCAAAACCAGCGGCCTGGTTCTCTGGAATTTCGAGTTTCTCGCCCGGAAGCGTGAAGTCGCTGATAGGTTCTACCGTTTTATGAGGACGGTGGCGGCGAACGTACGGCTGCTTTGCAGCGTCTTCGTCTTTGTACTCAGAGGCCTCAGGCGACGAGAAGTTCTGCGTACTAGTTGCGTGAAGCTTGGCTTCATCGGCTGGTTGAGCTTCCTGCTTGGAAGATTCAGCGTATTCAAACTCCTGCTGACTGTCAGAATGTGGACTCTGATCTGCAGGCGAAACGTTATTTTCAAAGTTGTTCGAGGTGTCCACGATGATCCTTTTGTCGTAGTCTCGCTAAACATTGATA
>ERZ773003.859-NODE-859-length-20382-cov-5.834653_pt1 | contig 20382 bp, 19 predicted proteins | sample MGYA00580668_ERZ773003 | MGnify/ENA primary metagenome ERZ773003 (study PRJEB29015, sample SAMEA2738002) | human oral metagenome | biome: human oral; feature: human-associated habitat; material: dental | place: China | collected 2126 ... | reverse complement strand
TTACAGTTTTATTATCTTCTTCTAGTAATAAATATAATAAAAATAAATTATAAATCCCAATTTTGCTATTATTAAAATTTCTATCAATTTCATTTTCATTTTCTAGTTCACTTTTCAGTAACGAAATACTATCAATTTTATTTTGTATATCTTTTCTTATAGAAATATAATTTTTATTTTTAAAAAAATCATTATAAGATGTCTTTAATCCTAAGTACAAATCAAATCCATTTCCAATTATATATAGATTCTTACTTTTAGGTGAAAAATACATTTTTTATCTCCTTTCTTCCCCTAAATAAACTCCACCCTATAACTAACCTTACTCTCTCCCGAATTTCTCTCAATCAGACTTCTCAACTTCCTAAAAGTCTCATCCTTCAATGAAATATTATCCTTAAATGCCGAATCCCTAAACACAAATTTTATTGGTAACGGATCTAATGAAGCTAATTTTTCTACCATTTTCTCTGTTATTTCTGTTTCAAGACATATTAAATATGTACTTGCATAAAAATACGTTCTATTTCCAATATCTGTCAATACTTCTAGTCGTTCTGACAATGGAACATCATTCTGTCTTAACATTATTTCATAAACAATATCAATATCATTGCTTCCAAGCACAAAATCCAATGAATCAGGGTCATCAAAAGAATACTGACCATCTTCATTAAAATTCTCCATGTCATACCATTTTATATTTGTATCATCCACTTTAAATACTTTAAATCCAATATCTGGAACTTCTTTGGGCTCTTCTCCAAGTTTCAAATTTGAATTGTAATCTTCTATTTCCTGTTTTATCTTTTCTCCAGCACGTCTAATTCTTTCTTTTCCAATTTCTGTTATATATAATGGTTTTTTCAAATCATTTAAAAAATCTATTTGAGCTTGTATATCTGATTTTGATTTTTTTGAACTTGCATTTTTTAAGTTTTCAATCAAACTTTCTTTAATTTGAATCATTATATATTTAACATTGTTATTCTTATTTTCATTGTATTTTAAAACAGCTTCAGCTGTTGTTGAAGATCCTGAGAAAAAATCAAGTACAATATCGTTGTCTTCTATATACATTTCTAAAATTCGATTTATCAATTTTATTGGCTTTTTTCCATTATTATATTTTATTTCACCTTCTGCACTAACATTACTCCAAGATAAATCATCCCATAATGTTCCAATTTTATCTTTTTTTATTACTTTATTATTTACTTTTTCTGCTACATTACTTAAATGACTAACTAATCTTTTTGTTTTCCCAATAAAACCTACTTTTGTCATTATTCCTTTATTTCTTCCTGAAACGGGTTTATAGTAACAGTTATAGTATTCATCTTTTTTTCCACAAGCCTCTAATATTCTATCTCTTATTGAAGTTTGAGCATTTTCTAAAGTCATTATGTCTAAAAAATACTTTTCATATACTTCTTCTTCTGTAATTTTTTCCTCTTTCATAATACTTGATATTGTTTTTATTTCATAATCCAATACTTTATTAATTTTAATTTTTTCTCCATTTCCTGCTAAAATTGTTTTGAAATATTCTTCTTTTCCATAATTCGTTATTACAGAAGTATATGCAAAATTCTTACCTTCTTTTCTTCTTTCTTGAATATAGTCTATTAAATTAGTACTTTTATATATTGTATCAAAAAATTGAAATTCATCAGATCTTTTATATACAAATAAATATTCTATATTTTTCTTTAACTTTTTATCTTCACCACCTCCACTAGCACCTGAACTAGCTTTTGCTTTTATACTTATTTGATTTATAAAATTTCCTTCCCCAAAAATCTCATCACACAATCTCTTCAGATTAGCCTGTTCATTATCATCAATACTTATAAATATAGCTCCGTCTTCTCTTAACAAATCCCTAGCCAAAACTAATCTCGAATACATAAATGTAAGCCATGCAGAATGCGTACTTTTCCCTCGCATATCAATTATTCTTTGAGCTTCTTCCAATTCTATTCCCATTTTTTCAGAAATATTTTCAGCTGTATATTCAAAATTATCATTGTATACAAAACCGTCAGAACCCGTATTATATGGAGGATCAATGTAGATACACTTTATTTTTCCACTATATGAATTTAATAAATGTTTTAAAGCATCCAAATTATCTCCAATAATATATAAATTTTCAGAATTTTTATTAATTTCTTCTTCATTATGCTTAATATTGGGAACAATGACAGTTTCTGTTTCTGTTGAAGTTAAAAATCTTGCATAATTTTTCCCTAAAAACTTTAATTCATAACCTTCCTTATCTATTTTCACATCATCCATTTTAAGCATTTCCTTAAACTTTTCTAGTAAAAATTCTCCTTCTTTACTAAAAAATTGTGGAAAATTTTGTTTTAATAGTTCTATTTCTCTTGAATTCGGTTTCACTTTTTCATTTTTTAACAAGTTCTCTTTTAGCATTTATTTATTCCTTTCATAAAATATAATTTCCTTTATTTTATTCTAATTTATTTTTTCTCTCCAATCATCTAATCTTTCTGCCATAACATATACAACATTCAATAATTGAAAAAATTCTAACTCTGTTATCTCTTTTTCATACATACCATGTAATAACATATTTCTGTTTAATTTTTTATTACTAAAATCATTTGCATTTTCAAAAAATCTTTCTAGCCAAATAATTAAACTGTAATCTAGGATATATTCTAAACTCCACGATTCATCACTTTTAATATTTATTTCTTTTGAAACATTGTTTCCAATTTTTCTTCTATTTTCTTTTTTCTCTTGAATTTTTATCAAAGCCCCATCAATCATAGTTGCCAACACCATTACACCCGCATAATAATTTTTACTTTTATAACATTCTAATACAGATTTAAAAGCATTATTTTTAAAAAATTTTGATTTAAAAACTTTTTGATTTATTTCTTCATTTTTTAAATTTTTCTTAACTTCCTCCATCAAATAAAGATTATCCTTTTCAGTATCATTAGATTTTGAGAAAAATAAAGTTTGTATTTCTACATAACGTAAACTTAAAACTATTATCCAATTTTTTTCTGCCCAGTATTCAAGATTCTTTTTTATATTATTCGGAATTTTATTATCTAATATTAATAATTTTCTTTCTAAAAGTTTACTGACATCTTTTATTCTATCTAAAAAATTTTTTGGAACTAAATTCGATATTTCTTTTGCCAGTTTTAATTTTTCTTTATATAGCTTTTCATTTTTTAAATTTTCTATCACATAAGTTGGTATCATTTTCAACATTTTTGATCTTAATTTCATTTCCTCTTTCCAATTTTCTCCAAACATTTTTTTCATATATTCTTCATACTCTTTTTCATCCAAAAAAATTTCCCCTTCCTTTCCCTATCTCTCAAAAAATTTAACCTCCGATAATGACATCCCCATATTCTTCCCCTTGCTACACATTTCCCTAAGTTGAATTACCCCTTTACTATTCCCCATAAAATTACAAAAATAATAACAGTATTTATTCTCAAAGTTAATGTATTTATTACTTGAAAATTCCTTTTCCAATAATTTCGTTTCTTTATTTTTCTGGCTCTTTAATTTTTTATTATGTTCTGAAAAAAATAGAACTGGCATATTTACTATGTTTTTAGGAAATTTAAAATTTCTACTTTTTTCTTTATATTTCAAGTATAATATATCCAAAATAAAATTTAACATTTTAATAGAAGAAATATATTTTTTAAATATTTCTGTATCATCAGGTCTTTTCGATTTTAATTCGATGTGGAAAAAATAATAATTTTGAGCATTTACTTCTTGTACTAAAATTACTGAATCTACGGATTTACATATTTCACCATTAAAGTAGGGAAAAATATTAATTATGTTTTCACTTTTTTCCAAATTATTAATATCAAAAGTTATTTGAAGCACTCTATAACGTTCTTTATCAAAATATACTTTTACTTCTTTTAATTTTGCATCATCTTTAGATTCTTTTATTTTTACATTATTATTTTCAGATACAGTAAAAAAATTTTTATGCAATGCAGTTTTACAATAATCAAAAAAATTATTATTCTCAAATATCATTTTTCCTCCGCATAAAACAGCAAAGTCTGATAAAGGTTATCTGTTTCTTCAAGCACAGTATTAAATGTTTCTATTTCAAATTCTCCATTTTTTTCTTTAATTTTTTCAACAGTTTTGTTGTGTAAATGAAATACATTAATATCGCTAGTTTTTAATCCATATTCACTATTAATTCCATATTCTTTCATTTCTTCACTATTAATTTTATCCTTAACTTTTTCAAACAAGAGCATATTATCAATTTCTTCAGTTATAATTGGACTATGTGTACTAATAATAAATTTTATTCCTTGTTTTGACAAGTAATTTATAAGTTTCATTATTTTTCTCTGATTTTCAGGATGTAAATTTAATTCTATCTCATCAATAAAAATTATATCTCTTTCCATTGCAAAATATTTTAAATACAAGTAAAATCCTGTTAATGTTTTTACTGTTGAAGAAACCATTCCTATATCTATTATTTTTTTCTCATTCATTCTAAACATTATGTTGCCTTCTAAATCAATTATTACTTCTCCGCCCAATATTTCTTTTAATTCTGTATCTAATTTTTTATAAATATCTAGTTCTGTTAACCCTTTTGAACGATCAGAAATAGAATTTAAAAATTTCACATAATCATTCACAGGTTCAGAATATCTTGAAATCTTTCCTATATTTTCACTGTTTCCCAATTCTAATTCTCTTAAAACATCACTTCTTTCTTCCAATAATTGTTTATAAAATAAAACTGCACCACTTCTTTCAGCAGGAAAAGAATAAAATTTATAAATTTTTTGAAAAAATTTTATATGTAAAAAATATCCAAATATAATTTGTTTTGCTTCTTCTTCTTCAATTTTCCGATTATATGTTATATATCTTTTCCCTTTATTTTCATCATAATCTTCCATAAGATATTCTATTTTATCTTCAAATTTCTTTAATTTAATAGTTTTTCTCATCTCTCTAAAATATATTATCGTATCGTCATCTAATTTTTTAAATTCTAAAATTTCATCACTTAAATTCAATTCTATTTCAAAGTCCTTAAAAGTATCTTTTGAAGTATGGAAAACTTGAGGAAGAGTATCTTTTATTTCCTTTTCGTATTTCTTTTCAAAATAATCTTTTATTGTTTCATAATCTGAATCAGATAATCTATCTTTAAACCTGATTCCAACTACTTCATCCATTTTTATATTTTGTCTTTCTCTCACTTTAAAATATGTGTACAACAAATTACTCAAATAAGTCTTCCCAGTATTATTCTTCCCAATTATCAAATTAATCCCTTTTAAATCATTAAGATCTATCTCTCCACTTTCAATAGGACCTAAATTTTTAAATTTTATTATCATTAATTTCCTCCTTCCCTAGACTATTGCGTTACTACTAATCTATTTCTTTAACTCCACAACCTTTTTCAATTTTACCCCTGTTTTTTCCTAATTTCCCATAAACCTATTCAATAAACAAACTTGCAGTTAAAAATAATCTATCTCAATCTACTAATACCCAAAATTAGGATTCTCAATCACCCATTTCCCATTCTTTTTATTAGCTTCCAAAATTTCTTTTCTTCCTACATATTTTCCATTTTTTGTAATTCGTTCTAATTCTTGATCCATCATTTCTAATTGAATTTCGCCTATTGTTTTAAAATATTTTTTCATAGCTTTTTCATCATTTTGTGAAATTGATTTTTGATATTCTTCCATTGTTTTTCCCGTTTTTTTCTTAAAGGCTTCGTCCATTTTTTCAGCCATTTCTCCAGATCTTTCAATCATCTTATCCATGCTCATTTCATCTGTATTTACAGGAAATCCCAATTTAACTTTTACATATGCTTTTTCTCCATTGATATAATCTATTTTTTCTATATCAATCTTGTAATATTTATACATCGTATCCACCATTTTAGAAAAATAATCCTCTCCAAAAAAAGAACCCATCATTTCTTTCATCTGATTTGACCCATCTTTTTGACTTCCAGCAAAAACTCCGTTCATCATTTTATTCATCATTCCAAACATTTCCTCTTTTGAATAAATTCTACTCACTTCTTTTTCAATTTGAGAATTGTAATCTGAAAGAACACTTTGATTGAGCTTTACTGCTGGTTCTACTTCCACTTGATATTTTTTTTCTGTAAAAGTTGATAAACTTAGTAATACAAATAAACTTAAAACTGTTTTTTTCATATTTGCCTCCAAAAATAAATTTAAACTTCAAAGTTATAGTTATTCTACAGTTATTATACCTTAATTGCTCTAAAAATTAAAGAAAAATAATTTTAACTCAAAATTTTTTTAATATTTTTTTTATTTCTGAGTACCACCGTAACACTCTATAATTGAATTATAGTAAAATTGTTTTCTATATTTGAAGTTTAGTTTTTATACACAAGGGTATTAAATAATATTTTTATTAGTAACTACAACTTTACTTAAAAATCCTCCATGTTGTTAATTTTTAAAGCAGAACTTAATCATGAATGCTGACATAAAAAGCTAGGTACATTTTATTTTAGTTTCTCTCAAATTTTTCTTTACATGAATATTTTCTTGATATACACTTTTTTTCTATTATTTCAAAACTTCTCAAGAGATTATATTATGAAAAAAAATATTTTTTTAAATATATTTATAACAATTTTTGTTTCAAAATTGTAATAATTATATTTATAAAATAATTATAAAATATTTATTGACAATTTATCTTATTTTTGATATAATCAAAATGTATTTGAGATAGAAATACAAATTATAATTTAGGGAGTGATAAATATGTCAAAAACAATTGAAAAATTAAATCTTTATTTAGCAAACTTAAACGTATTATACAGAAAAGTTCAAAATTACCACTGGAATATTGTTGGTGCAGGTTTCTTTTCTGTTCATGCAAAATTGGAAGAATACTATGATGCATTAAATGAACAAATTGATGATGTAGCCGAAAGAATCCTTTCAATCGGTGGTCGTCCTTTAGGAACATTAAAAGATTACTTAGCAGTTACTACTATTAAAGAAGCTGAAAACAAAGAAATTTCTATTGCTGATGCAGTTGCTGACGTTAAAAAAGAATTTGAAGCAATGTTAAAATTAGTAAAAGAAGTTAAAGAAACTGCAGATTCAGAAAACGATTACGGAACATCTGCAATGGTTGATGAATATATCAGCACTTATGAAAAAGATTTATGGATGTTAAACGCATACTTAAAATAAATCTTTAAACAATAGACAAAACTTTACAGAATTATTAAAATTGCCTATTATATATACTTTTGGGAGAAAGTCTTTTTATAGATTTTCTCTTTTTTATTTTCATATTGCATTTTTTATTAAAAAATGTTATAATTAATTATTAACAAAAAATTAAAGGATGGGAGTTATGGCAATAAGTTTATTTAGCTGCAGTTATTTGGGAGTCGATACCTACGTTGTAGAGGTGGAAGTTGACCTTTCCAGAGGACTGCCTGTTTTTAATATAGTTGGAATGGGAGATCAAGCCATTTCAGAAAGTAAGGAGCGAATTAGAAGCTGCTTTAAAAATGTGGGATTTGAGTTCCCAGTCAGGCGTGTGCTAGTAAATTTATCGCCTGCAAATATTAGAAAAAAAGGAAGCCATTTTGATTTAAGTATATTTTTAGGCATTCTTGCCAACACAGGACATATTTCAAATATAGAAATATTAAAAAAATACCTAATTTTGGGAGAAATTTCTCTAAATGGAAAAATAAAATCAATAAATGGAGCAATAAATGCCACAATCTTAGCAAAAGAAACTGACTTTAAAGGAGTTATCGTTCCAATGGAAAACTATAACGAAGCAAAGCTGATTTCAGGAGCAGAAATTATTCCAGTTGATGAAATTAGCGAACTTCTGGACTTTCTAGATGGAAAAATTGATGTGGAAACTTTATGCAAAAAAGCCGTTGAAATGGATACTTCAAAAATTGAAAAGGATAAGAAGCCAGAAGAAGCCATTGATTTTTCAGATGTAAAAGGGCAGCTTATGGCAAAAAGGGCTTTAGAAATCGCAGCAGCCGGTGGACATAACGTGTTTTTAATAGGCGACCCAGGTTCAGGTAAATCAATGCTTGCTAAAAGATTTAATACAATTTTGCCTGACATGCTAGAAGAAGAAATAATCGAAACAACCAAAATTTACAGCATTTCAGGAATGCTTAGCCAAAAAGAACCAATAATCCGCAAAAGACCATTCAGAGCACCCCATTATTCAGCAACGCAAGTGGCACTTGTAGGCGGTGCAAACAGAGTCGGAGAAATAACATTAGCACTAAACGGAGTATTTTTTCTGGATGAAATTGGAGAATTTGAGGGAAAAACGCTAGAAGCGCTGCGGCAGCCTCTGGAAGATGGAAAAATCGTCATTTCCAGAGCAAATTTCAGTGTAACTTATCCTGTAAAAAATATCACGATAACGGCTTCAAATCCGACTCCAAGCGGCTACTTTCCCGATAATCCGCTATGCAGCGACAGTCTGAAAGAAATAAAACGCTATCAAAAAAAATTTTCAGGGCCTCTTCTTGACCGAATGGACCTTTACGTTGAAATGCATCAGCTAAAAAAAGATGAAATTTTTGACGAATCTCTTTCAGAAAAATCAAAAGACATTCAAGAAAGAGTAATAAAAGCTAGAGAGATCCAAAAACAGCGATTTAATTCAAATACGCTAAACAGGGATATGAACAAAAAGCAATTAAACAAATATTGCAAAATTGACAAGGAAAGCCAAGAAATTATGAAAGCCGCCATCGACAATCTAAAATTGTCAGTCAGAATGTTCGACAAAATACTAAAAATTTCAAGAACAATAGCAGATTTAGATGGGCAGGAAAATATAAAAAAAGAGCATTTATTAGAAGCCCTAAATTATCGAAAAAAACAGTAATTTTTTATTTGGCAACAATTTATTAAAAAAATTGTAAAAAATTGTTATTCCTGATATTTTCCATTGATGTTACAGATTCATTATAAATCCTGCTTAATAAAAAACTAAATTCATATAATTTTTAGCAGTCTAATTTAAAATAGGTTTGAATATTTATGGAGATTACTTAATCATAATAAAAATAAGGGACTTAAAATCCCTTATAAAGATACAGTTTAAAAAAACTATTTTATTTACTTATTTAATTACAAGGGGCTTTGACCCCTTGTTAAAATAACTTTTGCTTTTTTGAAAATTAATTTGAAAATCAATAGACATTTTTATTTTTTTTCATTAACTCTTTCTCCAATAAAATCAAGCAATTCTTTTCTTCCAGTATTTTTTAAGGAAGAATAAAAAAACACATCTTCATTTTTAAACACAAGTTTTTTCTTAATTTCCTTTAACTGCTTAAATTTTTCATTATTAGACAATTTATCAGCCTTTGTAAAAATTATATAATATTCAATTCCAAAATGTTCCAGCCACTTTAACATTTCCATATCCTCGCCCGTTGGGATTCTACGCAAATCCAGCAAAAGGAATACAACTTTTTCACGATCTGACATAAGATAGCTTTCAATTGTTTTTCCCCAGTTTTTCTTTACTGAATCAGGTACTTTCGCAAATCCATATCCTGGCAAGTCTACAAAATGAATTGCATTATTTATCAAAAAATAATTTATAAGCTGTGTTCTTCCTGGAGTTTTACTTGTTCTCGCAAGATTTTTTCTCTTTGTAAGGGAATTTATAAGTGAAGATTTTCCAACATTTGATCTTCCGATAAATGAAAATTCTACAATATTATTAAATTTTGGATAATCCTTTTCCATAACTGCTGATTTTACAAATTCTGATTTATTTATTTCCATATTTCACCTCTTTGTTTTAATTTTTAAATTCTTCCCTTGCTTGTTCCAGCGATGCCTCATCAGGCATAAAATACCAGATTCCATTTATCATCTTTCCATCTCCAGTAATTTCATACTGATCAATATTTGACTGATGCATAAGAAATGCTGGTAATACTGACAATGCTTTAATTGGATTTACTGCAATATCCATATGCTGTTTTGAATAATTATATACTTGCGGCACATATTTCCATCCAGATGGTGCAACTAATTTTTTGGCAATTCCTTGAATAACCTGTCTTTGTCGTTCATCACGTTTAAAAGCTGTGTCACTTTTTCTATGTCTTGTATATGCAAGAGCCATTCTTCCTTGTAAATTATAAACTTGCCCTTGATTAAAGTGAAATACTTCCTGATCGAAATAATCTTGATTAAATGTATGATTTGAAACAACGTCAACTCCACCAATCAAAGTTGTTATGTTCATAACATCTTCAAATCGAAATCTTACATGATAATTAATTTTAGTATCAAGTAAATTTTCCACAGCATCAATAGTACATTGAACTCCTCCAAAATGGTGTGAATGTGTTATTTTATCCTGCTTATAATTTTCACAAGGAATTTCTGCATAAGTATCACGTGGAATCGAAATCATTTTCACCTGTGCCAAGTATGGAACAACCCTTATAACAATAAGTCCATCACTTCTAGATCCTTCTGTAGGCTGATTAGCATAAGCATCCACTCCTATTACAAGAATATTAAATGGTATAGAAAGCCATGCAATAAATGCTATTAGAAATACTCCCAATATTAAAAATATTTTTTTCATTTTTTTACCTCTCATGTATTTTAATTTTTTGAAATTGCTGTTGTTCTAAAATTTTTAAAAATTTATCAACTTCTCTATTTAAATCATCTATATTTCCATCATTTTCAATGACAAAATCACTTTTTCCCCTTTTTTCATCCAAGGACATCTGTGAATTTATAATATCCCAAGCCTCTTTTTCACTCCGTTTATCCCTTCCCAAAATACGCTTAACTTGCATGTCCCTTTTCGCAGCAACTAGCAAAATATAATCAAATTCCTTTTCCCATTGAACTTCAAAAAGCAGCTGAATTTCTACAAAAATGATTTTATTTTTTCCCTTTTCGTCTTTTTCTTTTTTTAATTTACATTCTAAAATTTTTTTACGCATAACTCTCAAAATTTCAGGATGCATAATGGAATTTAAAGCAAACCTTTTTTCTTTATCGGCAAAAATAATTTTTCCAAGCTTTTTACGTGAAACAATATAATTTTCATCTTCATTATCTACCAAAACTTCTCTTCCAAAATTTTTTATAATTTTTTCCACAACTGACGGAAATTTAACAACTTCATGTGAAATCACATCCAAATCAATCACAGTAAATCCTCTATCCTTCAAAATTTGGCTAACAGTACTTTTCCCTGTTCCAATCCCACCTGTAAGTCCAATAACCATTATTTATTTCCCTTTCCAAAACTTTAAAACATATAATTTATTTTTATAAAAAAGATTTGGATATATTTTATACCTTTTTTCATTTATTTGCAACAATTTTTATTTATTTTTAAAAAAGAAAAAATTGAAAAAATACTTATAATATGATAAAATTATATATGGAAATTTAAAAAAATTATAAAAAATTTATTGAAATAAATATTTGATAAAAAAATAAGGAGGACTTATGGAACTTAAGGATATTCAAGAATTGATGAAAGTTCTGAAAAAAGAAGATATAGCAGAGCTAAAAGTAAGATATGGAAAAATAAAACTTACTTTAACAAATTCTGAAAATACAAAAATTGTAAATACTGCAGCAACATCACCTAAAATTATAAAAGAGAAAAAAAATATCAAAGCTGTATTGCCAGTTGAAGAAATTGTTAAATCAAGTAACGTGGGCAAAATAAAGCTAATAAGTTCGAAAAGTGGAACTTCAGTAAAAAAGGGTCAAATTCTTGCAAAAATTAACACAATGGGAATTGACAATGATGTAAAATCTACTGTAAATGGAATTTTAAAGGAAGTGCTTGTGGCAGATGGTTCAGCAGTTGATTTTGCAAAAGAATTATTTAAAATTGAAGTCAATTAAGATTAATAAAAATTAATTTAAAAAAATTTAGAATAGTTAATAATTTTTTTAGAAATAGAAAATCTTTTAGGAGGATAGAATATTAATGTTTAAAAAAATATTAATAGCAAATAGAGGGGAAATTGCTGTTAGGATAATCAGAGCAGCAAGAGAATTGGGAGTTGCAACAGTTGCAGTTTATTCAGAAGCTGATAAGGATTCACTTCACGTAAGATTGGCTGATGAAGCTATTTGTATTGGAACTGCCAACAGTGCAGATTCATATTTAAAAATACCAAATATTATTTCAGCGGCACAAATTACACAAAGTGAAGCAATCCATCCAGGATACGGTTTTCTATCTGAAAATCAAAGATTTGCCGAAATATGTGACAAAAATGGAATTGTATTTATCGGTCCAAAACCTGAATTAATAAATATGATGGGAGATAAGGCAACTGCAAGGGAAACTGCCATCAAGCATAAAGTTCCAATAACAAAGGGATCAGACGGAATTGTGCCAACTCTGGAAGAAGCAAAAAAAGTTGCAGAATGGATAACTTATCCTGTTATGATAAAAGCTACTGCCGGTGGTGGTGGAAAAGGAATGAGAATTGCACGTGATGAAAAGGAATTAGCCGAAAATTATATTGTTGCACAAAACGAAGCAAAAGCAAATTTTGGAAATCCAGATGTTTATATTGAAAAATATGTTGAAGAACCAAGACATGTTGAAATTCAAATTATAGGAGATAAATTTGGAAATGTTGTCCATCTTGGTGAAAGAGATTGTACAATTCAAAGAAGACATCAAAAATTAATTGAAGAATCTCCATCAGCAGGAATTGATGCCAAAACACGTGAAAAAATGGGGAAATTTGCTGCAAAATTAGCAAAAGGTATCGGTTATGATAGTGTTGGAACATTAGAATTTCTTGTTGACAAAAGTATGAATTTCTATTTTATGGAAATGAATACAAGAATTCAAGTTGAACATACAGTAAGCGAAGAAATTACTGGAGTTGATCTAGTAAAAGAACAAATAAGAGTAGCTGCAGGAGAAAAATTAAGTATTTCTCAAAAAGATATACATATTAATGGACACGTAATTGAATGTAGAATAAATGCAGAAGATTCTGAAAATGGATTTTTACCATCTTCGGGAATTTTAGAAACATATATTCCATCTGGAGGAATTGGAGTAAGAATTGACTCACATTCCTATCAAAATTATGAAATTCCGCCCTATTATGATTCGATGATAGCAAAACTTATCGTAAAGGGAAAAGATCGGGAAGAAGCTATTTCACGTATGAAACGTGCCTTGAAGGAATTTATCATAGAAGGTGTAGATACAACTATTCCTTTCCATTTAAAAGTACTTGATAATGAAGACTTTAAAAAAGGAACTGTTTATACAAACTTTATTGAAACTCACTTTAAGGAAGCTCTTGGAAAGTAACAAACTTATTCAAATTTCTATAAGTTTAAATTATATTTAAGTAATGTTATTTAATAAGGGACAAGGTCCCTTGCCATTAAATAAATAAATTAATTAAAAATTAGGAGGAATCGAAATGAACGAATTAGGAAATGTAAATATATCACAAGAAGTGGTAGCAACAATCGCAGAATCAGTAGTATCAGAAATCGAAGGAGTAAACAGCCTTGTTGGTGGAACTTCAAAAAATGAAATTGTTAAATTTTTCCAAAATGTATCTTCAGGTGGTAAAGGAATTGAAGTAGAAGTTGGCGAAACTGAATGTACATTAGATCTTTACATTGTAGCAAAAATGGGATATAAATTACCAGCATTAGCTGGAGAAATTCAAACAAAAGTAGTAAAAGCAATTACTGAAATGACAGGACTAAAAGTTCAAGAAGTTAATGTGTATATTCAAAAGATTGTAAAAGATGAAAAGAAAGATGTAGCCCCAGTTACTGTAGCAGAAACAGCAGAAATTGAAGAGTAAGAATAAAAAAAGAAAGGAGAAACTGACAAAGATACACCGTAGTTTATTTTAAATCTAAATATTTGTTATTAAATTTTAAAATCAAGAAAAAATAAATTTACTTAGAAAGTATATAAAAAAATTATAATAAAACGAATATTATGAAACAAAATATGGTGTATTTTTACCAGTTTGTATTAGTTTAAATGATTGCAATATTGGGATTTTTAGCAAGGTTATCTGTGATACTTGGATTTATCGGTATTGCATTTTCAAGTATATCAGACACTTTGTTTAGAACCGATTATTTAGGACAGCTTGATAATTTTATAGATTTAAGCAGTTTAAATTTCAAAATTTTAATCGGACTGTTATCAATAATTTATTTAGTCATATTTTTACTTTCTTACATTAACAAACTTACAAAATATTCTCAAAATAGAAAAGTAAAAAATAAAAATGGAGAAATCGAAGTTTCAATTAAAACAATAAATGAAACATCAAAAAGTTTTTTAAATTCAGTGGAAATTATAAAAAATTCAAAAGTAAAGTCATATCCAAAAGGAAGATCAGTTGTTATTGAAGCTACTGTTGATACCTACAATGTTGATAACTTAAATGAAAAATTAATAGAAATTCAAAACAAATTATCCGAATATATTTTCCATTCTACTGGAATTACTGTAAAAAAAAGTAAAGTTAAGTTAAAAAAAGTTTTAGGTGAAACAATTATTGAAAAAAAAATCATTGATTCTCCAGCTGTTCAAAAGGAAATTGAAAAAGGACAAGAAAAAGCAACGGAAAAATCAAAAGTTGAAATGAATAAAAACAATGATAAAACCGTAAAAAATGATAATACAAAAATTGAAACTTCCCCATCTGGAAAGGAAAATTAATGACACGAAGAGGAATTAGAGAAGAAATATTTAAATTACTTTTTGAATATGAGCTAATTGACAATAATATTGAAAAAAGAATAAATGACGTGATTGAAGAAGAAAATTTAAAAAAAGAAGATGAAATTGATTTTTTAAGAAGTTATGTAACTGACATAATTGCAAATGAAGATATTTTAATTGGAAGGATAAAAGATGTGTTAGAAGGTTGGACTTATGAACGTCTTGGAACGATCGAAAAGGTCTTGCTAAAAATATCTTTTTATGAAATCACTATAAAAAAAATTGGATATGAAATTGCGATTAACGAAGTTTTAGAAATTTCCAAAAAGTATTCCTACAACGATACAAAAGATTTTTTGAATGGAATTTTAGCAAAATTAATAAAAAATATTAAAGAAGGAAAAAGTAACTTCTAAGTTCATTTTCAAAGCAAGTTTTATATAAAGAACTTCTGTATTTTTAAATATGGAGGTTTTTTTTAAATAATTTAGTGAAATTTTTATTTAAGACAACTTCTCTAAAAAAATAAATCAGAAAGGAAAATAAACTAATGAAAAAAATAGGAATAATTATTGGAAAATTTTTCCCGCTTCACATTGGACACGTAAATTTCATTCAGAGAGCCAGCGGCATTGTAGACAAATTATACATTGTCATCTCGTATTCTGACGATGCTGATGACCTACTTACATCCAATTCCCGTTTTGTAAAAGAAATCACTCCAAAGGATAGATTACGTTTTGTAAAACAAACATTTAAAAATCAGCCAAATATTTCATCTTTTTTACTTGATGAAAATCATTTCTCCCAACAAGGCGAAAACTGGGAAGAATGGGCTGACACTTTAAAAAATGAAATTGAAAAAAGAGAAAAACTAGAAAACGAGATAAAAATAGACTGGAAAAACGATGTTATTTTCATAAGCAATCGTGATGAAGATAAGGAATACAATTTAAAACATTTTGGCTCAAAAACAAGATCCATAGACAAAAATTATATTGAATACAATGTCAATTCCAAACAAATACGTGAAAATCCAAGTAAATACTGGGATTTTTTGCCACGTGAAGTAAGAGAACATTTAATCCCAATTATTACAATTTGTGGCGGTGAAAGTAGTGGAAAAAGTGTAATGATTGATAAACTTGCAAACGTGTTTAATACGACTTCAGCTTGGGAATATGGACGTGAATATGTATTTGAAAAACTAGGTGGTGATGAAGAAGCACTTCAATATTCTGATTATGAAAAAATTGTCTTTGGACATCAGTCAAATGTACTCTATGCCGCAAGAAATGCCAATAAATTTGCCCTAATTGACACAGATTACATCACTACTCTAGCTTTTTGCCTAACCTACGAAAAAAAAGACAATCCAATTGTTCGTGAATTTGTTCAAAATTATAGATTTGACTTGACAATTTTACTGGAAAATAATGTAAAATGGGTAAATGACGGACTTCGTTCGATCGGAGACAATGAAAGACGGGAAAAATTTCAAAATTTATTAAAACAGCTGTACAAAGAATATAATATTTCCTATATTACAGTAAAATCCGACAGTTATGAAAAAAGATATTTAGCTTGTAAACATATTATAAAGGCTTATTTAGATGGTGCTGACAATTCTCGCTTGCAAGAAATTGCAGACAGTTTTATATAGTTTGAAAATATTTATACTATTTTCTATTTAAACAGCGGACTGGTTAAAAATTTCTTTGCAAATAATATAGATATCAAGACACCTTGCTAAATAAAATTTTTAATAAATCCATTACTCTAATGGAAAGTAGTATATAAGTTCTAATAATGATGAATAAAAAAAATAAAAACCTATTTACTAAATATAAAAAACTTTAGTAATAGGTTCTTTTTTAGAACTAAATTTTATGTGCTTTTTTATGGAAAACAGCTAAATACTTTTACCGTGCCCTCCCAAATCGTGCATACCTAGCCATTTCTAAAAAACCACTTTATTATCTTATTTAATTATATAATAAACATAAAATTACTTATTCTCTTGTTCCCATTTCTTTATCTAACAGGTAAAGTGTTGCACTATTATTATCAACATCTAAAGAAACTATTTTGTCAATTATTTTTTGAACCTGTTCTTCTTCTTCCTCTTGTTCTGAAGCAAAATCATTTAAAAATACCTCAGCTCCATAATCTCCCAATTCTCTTGCAAGTTTATGAATATTTTCAATTGATGCAGTTACTGCTTCTTCATGTGCAAGTGTAACTTCAAATACTTCCTTTATTGAGTTAAAATTCATTTTAGGTTTATCTAATGCAAAAAACTCTATTTTTCCATTTCTTTTTAATACGTAGTTATAAAATTTATTTGAATGTTCAACTTCTTCTTTTGATTGTTCACTCATCCACTTTGAAAAACCTTCCAATGCTCTTTCATCAAAATATGCAGCCATAGCTTGATACTGATAAGAAGCAGCAAGTTCCATATTTATTTGTTTATTTAATAATATTTCTAATTCCTTATTTAATTTCATTTTTTCTCCAATCTATATTTTTAATTATGTTTTTCTAAACATTTTTCACAAACACCTTTTATATAAAAGTGTATCTCATCAATTTCAACATTACCCAGCTTCGATAAATCAAATTTTGATAAATCCACATCGAAGTCCATAATTTCTCCACAAGACTTACATTTGAAATGTCCGTGATTTTCCGTCACTACATCATATCTCACTTCATTTTCTTCGATTATTATCTCTTGAATAATGTTACTTCTGACGAATGTATTTAAGGTGTTATATACTGTAGTTTTGGATAAAGTAGGCATTTCAGGAGATAAATTCTGAAAAATATCATCGACTGTTGGATGTGTATGATTATCCATTAAATATTGAAATATTCTCATTCTTTGTATTGATGGCTTAATCCCATTTTTTTTCAAATATTCACCAACGTTTTCTATATGCATTTTTCCTCCTATTCCTATTAAAATATTTATATTTGCTTTCCCTTGTATCCATTACAATTTTATACCTTTTTCTAGATTTTGTCAATACTTTTATTTTATTTTTATTATCAAAGTTTATTTTTTCAATACAATACAGTAATAAATCTATTTTAAAATTAACACTAAAATTTCTTTTTCTAAAAATCCACTAATAGTAATTTACAAAAGTCTAAAAAACTAATAAATATAATATTTTCAGATTTTTATATTTTTAAATAAAGAATGTTAAACATTTACGGGAAAAATTTATAATGACTTTATTTTTAGAATGAAAAATACTTAAAATAACAGCAATATTTTATTTGCTTATCAATTCCATCATCAAAAATCTTTTTCTCCTCTATTATTCTATTTAAATCAAAAATAATATCATTCGCTAAAAGGAATCAAAAAAGTAAAAACCGTTTGCACATCTGGTTCGCTTTCCGCCAAAATTTCAATATTATGCCGTATCGCAATTTCCTTTGCAATTGCAAGGCCTAGCCCCATTCCATTCTTATTTTCTTCTGTATTTGACTTATGATAACGATTAAAAATTTCTCCAATATTTTTAGGATCTATTCCTTTTCCGTAATCACAAATTTTAAGTTCGTATTTTTTATTTACTTTTCTTAAATAAATGTCAATTTTCTGATTTTCACTTGAAAATTTTATTGCATTATCCAAGATAATTATTATCATTTGCCTAATTCTCTGATAATCTCCAGTAAAAAGATAATTTTCCATTTTCTGGTTGACTTTATTTCCAAAAAAATTAATTTTTATATTCTTTTTGGTTGAAATCTGCTTCATGCTTCTAACCGCATCATTCACAATTTCAGATAAATCAATTATACTTTTATCAATGGAAAAATCCGTGTTCTGAAGTTTTGTCAAATCGATCAGATCATTGACTAGCCTTTGTAAATGAATACTATCTGATAAAATCTGCCTATTATATTCTTTTAACTGCTCAGGATCACTAATAATCCCATCACAAATGGCTTCCATCGAACCTCGAATCACAGTAATCGGTGTTCGCAGCTCATGAGAAATATTCGCAATAAAATTTTGTCTCATTTTTTCAAACCGCTCACTTTCCTTAGAACTTTTATCAAGCTGAACTGCCAATTTATCAATACTTTCTGCAAGTTCTCCAATTTCATCCCCTTGATCCACATCTGTTGTCACCTCATAATCTCCCTGTGCCAATTTAAGCGTAGCATTTCTAATCTTGTTAAGTGGCCTTGTAAAACTTATAGAAAGCCATATTGCACTAATACTTGCTATTGCAAGAGCTGCTAAAATACTAAAAATAAGCGTATAAATTCCGCTTTTTAAGGCAGATGACATATATTTTACTGGAGAATGAAGCAAAACTGCTCCTTCGATGATTTTACCATTTTTTATTGGAACTGCCACAGTAATTGAATTTTCATTTAAATATTCATTAAAATTTTCTGTTGTAGTTGTCTCTCCAGCGAGTGCCCTTTTTATAGTATTTTCAGCATTTGGCGGCAACTTTAAATAAGATAGCGACTGGGTTCTCTCACTTCTTCCTTGGACAATATTTCCTGTTTTCGCATCAACTATCCAAACTTCTCCCATCGCAAGATTTTCAATCATTCTCATACTTCTAAAAATTTTAACATTGTTATCTTTCTCATCTACAATTCTATGCCTATGAAAACGTCTTTCTTCAGGTGGAATATTATCTTTTTCATCTTCTATATTTCTATTATCTTCCCTTTTCCTCAATTTATTTTCTAAAATTTTATGTCTTTCTTCAGGCTTTCTTTCATCTTCATCTTTTCGTATATCTTCAATAATATTATTTTCAAAAATTTTTCCCTTTATATTTCCTACAATTTTAGCATTTTCTCTATGCGGAAATTTATTTCTATCTTCTTCAGAATTTCCAGTTCTTCTTTTTCCATCCGCACGCAAATCCCTATCTGGACTTTTTTCATTCCTATTTTTATTCTCAAACCATACTTTAGACAAAGTTTCTGAAATTTTACAAGCCCTTTCTTCTAAATCTTTTTTATGCATTGCAACTGTATTCTGAATATAGATATACCCAAAAATACTTCCAATTACAATTGAAAATAAAAAAAGTGATACTCCAAAATACGACAGCAACTTTATAGCTATTTTATTCCTAAATCTAATATTTTTCGCTTTTTTAATCAATTTCGCCTTACTTTCCTTCTGCCACAACCTTATCCATCCAACTAAACAACTCTGTCAAATCATAATCCCCCGAATGCGGTGTCGCCCAAGGTGATGCAAAATCAACTTTTTTCCCAAGATTTTCCAATTTTATGGCAAGTATCGCAGGTATTGCAAGTGAAGTATCTTTGTCAATTGCACCGTGTCTTATTCTCCAATATTTCACTTTTGAACTGCCAATATAATTCATCGGATTCATCATTTTTATTATCTTTTTATCAGCAATCGTTCCATTTACTGTCGAATGTTCCAGCATATATTCTGTAAAATGCTTATTATTTGTAGTTTCATCTCCAAATTCATTATTTTCTCCTGTCGATAAATCCACATTATCAAAGGCTCCTGGCGTTTTCTGTCTACCCATATAAGCAATATAT
>ERZ773003.857-NODE-857-length-20395-cov-3.088594_pt1 | contig 20395 bp, 20 predicted proteins | sample MGYA00580668_ERZ773003 | MGnify/ENA primary metagenome ERZ773003 (study PRJEB29015, sample SAMEA2738002) | human oral metagenome | biome: human oral; feature: human-associated habitat; material: dental | place: China | collected 2126 ... | reverse complement strand
CAAGCCAAAAAAACAAGGTGAGAAATACTGTCAGCGCTACATAACATAAAAAGCCAAAGAGAAATACTTTTCTAAACTAAGTAATACTTCTCAACAAACTGAGATTTGTATTAGAGATATATAGCAGCAATGAGTTCTTCTCCATCGAAATCACCTGTTTCAACAAAACCAAAAGAGCTATATAATTTATGAGCGACTTCATTTTCAGGTTCATAGGATAGCCAGCAATACTCTGCTCGTCCACAAGGAAGAGTTTTTATAAAGGCTAATGCAAGCTCCATCGCCTTCCTGCCATAACCTTTCCCTTGATAATTTTTATCTATCATTAGCCTCCACAAGTTATAATTTCCCTTTGCAATATTAGGTGCATCTTCCCAATCATCATGCACATCAAATCCAATCATGAGGAAGCCTACTGGCACATCATCATTATATATGACAAAAGGGAAAGCATATCCGTTTCCTATTATGGCCGTGTAAGCTTCAATAACACTAATTTCATTAGATGCCACAAATTTTTTCTGTTCGTCAGATACTTTTAGTTTTAAAGCATCCCATACATTTTTCCCGTTTATCTTTTCCAATCTTATCATATTTTATCCTCTTACTTGTTTAATTACCTATCCCAACAATCTGGAAGATACTTTTATAAGCGATAGATCATCAGCCCATCGATCATCCCACAATTTTGGAATCCATATTTTTCAGCTATCCGAATGCTACTTGTTTGTTCCGGTAAACATTCTATCACGACTTGTTTGCCCGCATTTCTGGCTTTTTCTATCATTCTGGATGTCAAATAGGAGGCAATCCCTTTCCCCCAGAAGTCAGGTTCTAAAACCCATCCAATCTCGACACTTTCTGAATCATAATCATGATAAATCACATATCCGATAAAGTCGTCATCTTTTTCAACTGCGTATATCAATGGCGTCTTCGAAAGACCTGCTCGTAAAAGGAACTGCTCGGTCTGCTCCTTTGTGTAGGGAGCTTCAAGATAGTGCATTACTTCCGAATTCGACAAAAGGTTGTACAGCGATCCCAAATCGATAACTGTCATCTTTCTAATTTTTATATTCATTTGTACTCCACATCTTTTTATCGATTATTCTCTATTTTCCACAAAAGCCTCCCAACGAATAGATGGAAGGCTTTCAGTATTTGGTTTTTCTATTCCCACTCAATCGTTGCAGTTGTCTGTATGGTTCTATCTGGTTCCATCCCGTGATACTTCGTCCGCTTCGTACTATCCCATCCGAATCAATCCCGAATCAACGGTTGATTCGGACGTAAAAGAATAATTGCGCCTTTGCTGGAGAAACGTGCTTTTCGGACTTTGTTATTCCCCGAAACCCCGGCGGGAGTAATAGCGGGGGGCTTAAAAATCGGCCTCATAATTCGAATCAGCGTCGAACAGATGTGTTCATCACCAAGTCGAACTCCTACCTGCTGTCCGGCGAGCTCATGACCAACCTCACGGGCCGCTACGTAGAGATAGGGCTGTTCACCCTGTCGTTTTCCGAGTACCTAGAGATGCGCGCACACCTCGGCAAGCCGCAAGCCCCCGAGGCCCAGCTCTTCCGCAACTTCCTGCGCTACGGCGGCTTCCCCAAGGCCCTGGAGTTCGACGACGCCCAGGCCAAGGCGCGCTACATCGAGCTCCTCGTGAAGGCGAAGCCGCTCCACCGATGCGACCGCTTCGACATGAAGTCGAAGCGGTCCTTGCAGGGCGGCGAGAAGTACCACCTCGCCGACACGGCCATCTACTTCGCCCGCAACGTGAACTCCACCATGGACTACGGACCCCTACTCGAGAACACGGTCTACACGTACCTGAGGTCCAGGGACTACCGCGTGAGCGTCGTGCAGATAGGCAAGCTGGAGGTCGACTCCATCGCACGCAGAGCCGACGAGGGGTACGCCTACATACAGGTGTCCCTGTCGGTTGCGGAAAAGGCCGCCGAGAAGCGAAAGTACCGGCCGTTTTCGCTGATACGCGACAACTACCCTCAGTACCTCCTTACGCCCGGCCCGCTGCCGCTGGAGCGCGACGGCGCCACGCACCAAAACCTCGTCGAGCTCATGGCATCAGGCAGCGAGCTGTAGGGACGTTCTGAGGGTGAGCGCGTCTGGTGACTTCCAAAAAACCTATTTCTTATATCCGCAGTCACAGTACGGGCCACCCGAAGCCAAAGTATATTCCCGCACAAATCGGTTGCCGCCCGCTTCTGCCATAGCATAGTCAAGGCTGCACATTGCGGGAACAAGGTCATAGAGGCCCAGCTCTTTCATCAAAGTACAGATGCCACACTTGGTAAATCGTGCTTCGTATCCACTTCCGCCCGGATAAAGGTAGAGGTCCATATTCCATGAGTACGGATTCCTGTCGGCAGCCTTGAGACGAGCTGTCTCTTGCATGGAGTGGATTTCCTTATCTGAAAACTTGCTCTTGCCACTCATGTGACAAAACCAACGCGTCAGTCGGTTCATCATCGCTTTTTCGTAGAATTCCGTCAGCGTTTCCACGTCGGGCCGTTTCGGCATGTTCAGAATAACCGCAGCAAGCATGGCGCAGCTTACAATATTTACTTTGAAACGGTCTGCCCTTTCAAATTCCGGCAAGCCTGCAATGAGCTCCCGATACTTCGGCTTTGCGTCATGTATGACCGCTTTCGCGGCTACGGCATCAAGCCCAAGAACCGTAACCATGCCCCCCTCAAATGAGCCACGGTATAGCAGCCACATGCCCTGCGGCAACCCCATATATCTCATACGCTCACCCCGCCATCAGAACGGCATCTCCCCATCGCCCATGAGAGGCGCGACCTCATTTTACCATTTTGGATGAGCCTGCCCAGTTATCCCAATCAGTATCTGTTGCTTGATGAAGGCCATTGTTCGATATGGGCAGTGCTACCGCGAAAAAACGCTTTCGAAAAAAGTTAGAATCCTTTCCTTGCTGTCCTCGATGCAGGCAAGACAGTCATCTGGATGGTCTGCCCAGGATCGCATGAGCCTTTTCATTTTCTTCCCGGTTTTGCCTGTAAGCGTCATATCCCCACCCATATTGTGGCAGCCCCTTTCATAGATATGGGATTCCACATGATGGGAATATCCGGCGACCCGAAGCCGTTCTACCATGCGAGGCACAGCCTCATCAGAGGGCCAGCAGTCATCGTCTTTGGAAGCAAGCAGTAATAGGTCGGCATGCATGTTTTCTACCTCGATCGCCGAGACCGGATCGATGCCGTTCTTATCGTAGCCATAGCGCATCATCCGTGAGATACCGTACTCCTTATCCCTCAGAATGTGAAACAGCAGCTTTGGCAGGCTCGCATCCAGCAGCTTCCACCTCGTATACGGAAGCGGCTCGCCATGCCATGTGTAGGATGAATGACCGGTCCTGCGGAAGGAATTGGTATTCCCCTCCATAACGTGATCGAACGGGGATGCCGCCGCAACGGCAGAGATGTCCGGAATCCGTGCCGCAGCTGCCAAAGCATAGGATGCTCCCTGCGAAAGCCCCGTGATACCGATCCGCAGGTTCGGATTGCCGGTGTATGACCTGACCCAGGAGATCGCTTTCTCAACATAATCCAAGGGAATCTCGTCAATGACATCCCCTAACGTCCCCCACATGTAATAGCCGATGCACAGCACGCTGTATCCCGCTTCAAACAGGAATTTACTGCAGGAGATCACGTTTCCTTTCGGCGCTCCCGAGCCTGCCGTGCGCAGAATCACTACATCGGGATACTTTGTCCCCCCATGATACAGCCCGTAAAAGCCGTCCCTTTCCAAGGTAAGTTCGATATCCATATTCACTCGCTTCGCCTAGATACCGTAATATGACCATATTATATATGTCAGGTACGGCTGAGCCACCTGCCAGGTCTGCCGGGGAGACCATCGAGGAATCCCGTGTTCGGGTGATGTGTCCGGTCACCCTCCCTTTGTCGATTGGCTTCGGGGCTCTCAGCAATACGCATAACCCAAACCAGCTGAATACAGGGTGGAGTCGCTCAACGCGCAGACCAGCCTGTTCTACGCGCACGTATTTCCCTCCGTCGGATGAGTGATAATCCCCTCTTCGGCATGGGGGGATGACGTCCGCACGAATAACCGGGGCTTCGTGCTCGCATGCGCCAAGGACGAGATGGACCGCTCTCCCGAAACCGCCGCAGGCAAACCCTCCCCGACCACGAAGGGAGTATTCAAGAACGGCGTCGGCAGCGCGGTTGCCGGCAGCGCGATAGACGAGCGTCTCCCGCCATCTGAGCGTGAGTCTTGCGTTGGGATGCCGTGGCATGGGGTTACCCTCCCTGCTGCAAGCCCAGACGACTGGCAGTGTGTGGGAGCCATCCCTGTTTGTCATCCGTCGGACGCAAACAACGTCTTGGCACTAAACAACTAGCGCTCCATGTGACTTCGCTTGCATGCCTCCCAACAGGCATCTCTCAGCTTGCCTCCGATGACGGGACGTAACTCCTTGGGCCTTGTTGCGACCCAGGCGCACTAGATGCCAGACGGAAGGCGATAGGCCATCCCATGAAAGACGACATCCCACAGATGCCACGCGAGGCGTTCCCGGTTCATCAGGGAATACCAGATAATGATGCTGAAAGCCGCGAGAATGTCGGGGCGGAGATACGGGGATCTGCTGCCTCCTCGACATCCGAAACGTACGACCTGCCCGACGGCCTCATGGACGTGCCGCAGGTCGCGAAATACCTGCGCGTATCGAAGACGTCGGTCACAAGCTCATCGAGCGGCAGAAGATGCCCGCCATAAGGATAGGGAGACTTCTGCGTGTCAGGAAAGACGAGCTAGACGAGACGCTGCGCGCCATAGGCAACGACATCTGATCGGGAATCCCATGGCCGCGCGCTCCATCGCGAGAGATACTCGCCGCATCGCCACAACCCCAGGGCTTAACGCCCCCTCGCGCTCGCCTCGCCGCCTGCCGCCCAGCGCTGGTCGCGGGGAGGACGCAAAGCGAGCAACCGAAGAGGTGACTCGGCAATGACAGCAGCCAAACAGACCAAGCCGCAGGTTCCTCTCAAGGACTTCTACACTATCCAGGACGTGGCAGCGCTCATACAGGTGAGCGAGAACGCGGTGCGCGACCTCGCGTACCGGAAACTTGACCCCCTGCCGTTCAGGCGCCTGTTCACCCGCATGCGCGGCATGTTCATCGCGCGCAGGGAGCTCGCGGAGTAGGTCGGCCGCAACTCCCGCCTCGTGAACGAAGTGAGAAGGGCCGAGCATGGCGCGCGCTGAAACGCCCGCCGAAGAACGCTTCATCGTCGTCTATCAGTTCATGTGGAAATCGCTCGGGCTCTCCGGCGTGACGCTCAGCGTCTTCGCGCGCATCTACGGCTTCTGCCGAGACGGCACCTCGGAGTTCTACGAGAGCAGGACCAAGACCGCCGAGTTCCTGGGGACGACGACGCGCACGGTCACGCGCTCGGTGAACGAGCTGGTGTCGCGCAGCCTCGTCGTGCAAACGGGCACCCGCACCTCGCCCTCGGGAAACGTCACGAGGAGCTACCGCCTGGGCTACGCCGTCCATGACATGCGTCACCCCCTGACGAATTGTCACTCCCCGACGAGGCGTCAGACGACGGGGCGCTCAACCCCGACGGCGACGTTCAAATCCTCCAGGTTTCCCGCCGCGACGCTCAGCAACCACTGCGCCTCGTCGGTCCTGAGGCTGCCGCGCTCGGCGTAGTAGGCGATGCGGTTGAGCGCGTGCACGGCCTGGTTGTAGTGGTTGCCCCAGCGGCGCATCTCGCGCTCAAGCCTACCTGCGGAGGCGCGGTCGAGCACCACGGCGGTGCGGACCGCTTCCACCGTACAGTCAGCGGGCAGCAGGATGAGCACGCGAACGAGCTGCGAAACGGTAAAGTTGTTTCGCGACGCGAAGTCGAGCACCCGGTCCTTCTCGCCGGGCATGAGCCTCACGTATACTCGATTGCAGCATCCGCTCATCGTTGTTCCTCGTCTTCAGGGCAGGTGCTCGGAGGGCGCCTACCTCCCAGGGACGCGGGGCATCCACGCAGCGTCATCGACCGGAGGGTCGCGACGCTCGGTCGCAAGGCGGCCCCCACGGCAACGCATGCGCTGACGAAGAGTTTATTCCCGCCACCGACCTAAGCCCTATGCGTGCGCCTTGTACGTACGAGGAAGCTTGCTATCGTTTGGGTTGTACCACGAAATAACACGAAAACGTGTTGTATTTAGCCGATGGCTTGCGCCTGCTGTCGCAAGCCGGTGATAAAATATCTTGCAAATGTATTGCATTCCGACTCATACGGAGACCGGGCGATGAAGTACTCAGACCTCGTCGAAAACGGGGAAACGGACACCGAAAAGCAGGAGTTCCTCGTAGGCGGAGACATGGCCGCCATCACGATCAGAATTCCGGAGAACCTGCGTGGCAAGCTCGCCAACTACTTCGACGACAGCCAGGACGAGGACATCTTCGACTACGTGCCGCCTCAGAAGACCAACCAGATATTCACGCCCCGAAACGTGATCGTGAAGATGGTGAACCTCTTCGAGCAGGAGAACCCGGGCCGCTTCGACGACCCGGACCACACCTTCGCCGACCTCTACATGAAGAGCAGCCTCTACATCACTGAAGTCATTAAGCGCCTGTTCAACAGTGAGAAGATGCGCGAGCTCTTCCCAGACGACCGAGCCAAGCTCGACTACATTCTTGAGAAGCAGGTCTTCGGCATCGCGCCGACCGAAATCATCTACAAGATAGCGACGAACTACATCTTGGGTACAAACGGAGAGGTAAGCGGCGACTGCGACACGAACTTCGTGAAGGCTGACTCCACCGAGCTCGCCAAGCAGGGAAAGTTCGCCGAGTTCGTCGAGCAAACGTTTGGAGGGAAATTGTGAGGATAGATTTACATTGCCATACTAAGAAGTGCAAACGAGGCGATTCTCCTAACCGCAATGCTGAACCTGCGCACTTCAAAAGCGTTATTGAAAGTGCGCAGGTTGATATTGTCGCTATTACGAACCACAATATTTTTGACTTGAAACAGTTCAACCGCTTTTGTAAAGAGCTTGGTGAAACGGAGCGACTTTGGCCTGGTGTTGAACTCGACGTTTGCAGTAGTAGAGAGAAGTCTCACTGGCATATGCTGGTAATTACCAGCCCGTCGAAAAAAGAGCGGTTTAATTCCGCGTTGAAACAGCTTCTGGGGAACACATCACCCGATGAAGTACTGGTAAACGTGAAAGATGTGTTCGACTGCTTCCGAGATATCGGCGCAATATTCATATCTCACGCCCACGACAAGAACCCCTATATTTCCCAAGACGACATGAGCGAGATGGAAGCTCTCGTCGGAGGAGATGAAAAGTGGCGGCTCTTCTATGAACCTAGAAGCCTGGTAACAGTTGGCATCTGGTCCAACCACGGCTTCAACATGATGCTCGGGAGCGACGTGCAGGATTGGGGAAATTATCCGAACTGCGAGCTTCCTGATCTAAGGCTCCCTGTAAGTACGTTTGAGCAGTTTTGTCTGCTTGCAAAGAGGGATGGCAAAACCATCGAAACGCTTCTTGGCAAGCGTGGTTCCTTTAACGTTGTTGCTCATCCCCATTCAGGAGTTGATGTAAATCTTACCCTGAAGGAAGACATCAATGTTGTATTCGGCCAAAAAGGTACCGGCAAGACAGAGATACTGAAGTCGATCGAAAAAGTTTTGCAGTCAGAAGGTAGAACATGCTGCAGTTACTACGGAAGCGCGAAGCATGAAGATTTCAACAAGTTGCTATCAACCGAAAGCCTTGTTCGCGAGCCATCGCGCTTCAGAAGAATCACCGGTTCAGATGAGATTGAGAAGATTCTAAAATGGACAGATGCGACACCGACCGCCTTAAGTGAATACGTAACTTGGTGGAGCACACGTGGAAACAACAGGAACAAGGATAGGTTCGAGTTATCTATCGCTCAAAGCCTCGATGAGCTTTCAAACAGCAAATTTACCTCAGATCAAAAAGTGCACAAGGCAGTTTCAGGATTCATCGCCGCTTATCGTACTAATGAATATGGCAACTATCTCGAAAAGCAAGACGCCGACGCACTTCTTGCTTTACTAGAAAAACTGGATAGGAACATCCATCAACAGTCAAAAAAGCACTTCATCGAATATCGAAGCATAGAGCTCGCTAATGCTGCTTTGAAAAAAATGAAAAACGAGATCGACGCCAAATCCGAAACGAAATCTATGCCGGGATCTACAGGCTTTCTCGCTTTTGTTAAAGCGCGAATAGAGCTTAAAGAAACCGCTGAAAAGCTGATAAACGCCCTCGGGCCAATCGACCCAGACAGTGAATTTGGAAGAGAATATTTAGGCGGCCTAGGCGATAAGGGTGATGCCTACATTGTGACTCGGTACAGGTACCTTACAAAGGATTCCAAGGCTAAAGAGTTCGAGAAGGGTATTCGCAACCTGAGGGCATGGAAGACTGCGCTTGAAGAAGTACGAGATCAAGCAATGGGATCAATGGCGAATGCAAAGCAAAAAGATTTCGCAGCGCTGTGCAGCGAATACGCCATAACGGATCTTTCCCCATTCATCGGAATCAGCAGGTACGTTGCGCTAAACAACACCAACGATGAATACACTCCATCAAGCGGCGAAGAGGGAATCCTGCTCCTTAGTCACACGCTAAGCGAAGACAGGGACGTGTACATACTCGATGAGGCCGAGCTCGGCATGAGTAATTCGTATGTGGATACCGTCATCAGAGACCGGGTGCAAAAACTTGCGAGACAGGGCAAGACCGTCATTCTCGCGACCCATAATGCGAACCTCGCGGTCAGAACACTCCCGTATCTATCGGTGTACCGGGAACATAACAACGGCACCTACAGAACCTATGTCGGCAATCCGTTCACGGACAAGCTAATTGACATCGATGATGCTAAAAATGTGCTCAGTTGGACAAAAAAGAGCCTTGAGGTACTAGAGGGCAGCAAGGAAGCGTTCTACAACCGTAAAGACGTATACGAGGCAGGTATGGAATGAAAGACATCACAGCTCAAATCGTAAAAATCGACGATGACAACGAAGTTCTACGTTTCACTATTAACGAAAAAAAGCAAGACGTCACGCTAACAAGTAAGAATGGAATCAACGAGCTAAAAGCTGTTTATGAAAGCTTGCTAGCGGAAGTCATCAAAGATGATGTGACAGTGAGGCTAGAAGAAAAAGGTGAGGGCACAACTGCAATGTATCAAAATGTTTGCAGCGAATACATCACACTTTTGAACAGCGACTTAGTGTCAGCACGTCACGAAATTATTGAAAAGGGCCTCGCCACTCCAATCGAGGGTGCAAATAAGGGCAAATAGATAGAGAACGAGACCGATTGCATGTCAAAGCTAAACATTGACCAGAAGAGCATCAGGGAATTACTGACAGAGAAGCACGCGGACTTCCTCATTCCCGACTACCAGAGGCCGTACGCCTGGGGAGAGGACGAATGCGCGACGCTTTGGGACGACCTATTCGCATTCGCGTTTCCGGATGACGACTGCGACAAGTTCAAACGCGAATCCGACGAGTACTTCCTGGGTCCTATAGTTACGTTCCGCAACGACGACAGCCAGCTTGAAATCATCGATGGCCAGCAGCGTCTCACGACCATCATGCTATTGTTGCGCGCCTTCTATGACAAGTTCGGGAACATGAAGGACAAGCAATCGAAACAGGTGCACGAAAGCATCGCCCGCTGTGCCTGGAAGACGGATGAGTTCGACGAGCCGGACATGAATCGCCTCAAAATCGACTCTAAGGTCGCGTCTGACAACGACAAGGGCGAGTTCCTGGAAATCCTCAAAAGCGGCGTGGTCGAGCAAGGATGGAAGAGCTCGTATGCCTGCAACTATCGCTACTTCCAGCAGAAGATAACCGACATGGCCAGCGAGTGGCCGTCATACGTCGCTCTGCTTGCCACGCGCATCCTGAATAACGTCATTTTGCTGCCCATCGAGGCGGAATCGCAGGATACGGCGCTGCGCATCTTCTCTACGCTCAATGACCGCGGGCTTCCGCTCGCAGATGCGGACATCTTCAAGAGCCAGTTCTACAAGTATTTCTCCTCCCTAGGCCGTAAAGACGAGTTTATAGAACACTGGAAGGCGCTTGAGGAGACCGCAACGGACATCTTCCACCCGGCGGTGGGTACCCCGATGGACGAGCTCTTTACTCGTTACATGTACTATCGTCGCGCTTGCAAGCATATCCACAGCACCACGACGCAGTCACTGCGCGATTTCTTCGGTCAGGACTCCTATAAGATGCTCAAGAGCGAAGAATCCCTGTCCGATCTAGAGGTCCTGCTGGATTTCTGGAAGAAGGTAGACCGCCAGGAGGAGTTCTCGGAGAGGGTACTGTGCGAGCTGTTCGTGCTCAACTACGCCCCGAACGGCATGTGGACATACCTGCTGTCTGTCTGGTTCCTCGCCAACCACGACGAGGATGGTTCCTGCGACGAGGCGGCGCTCTACGATTTCTTGCAACTCATCACAGGGTTCATATACGCCTACTCGATGGAGCGTCCGGGCGTGAACGCCCTGCGCGTGCCCGTCTTCCCGCAGATGGAGAACATCATCGACCAAAAGCCTGTGGAGTTTTCTGCATACCGCTTCGACCGCGAAGACATTACATCGCGATTCAAGGCGTACTCATTCACGAACCAGAGGCGTTTCACGCGCTCGATGCTCGTATGGTGGGCATTCCAAAATCCCAAGCAGAAGTTCATGAGTCTCGACACAACGCTCGAAATCGAGCATATCTACGCGAAGAAGCGAACCGAGACGGCACCCCTGAGCGACCCGTCGAACATCGAGGCGTTGGGCAACAAGGCGATGCTCGAGAAGCGCGTGAACATCAGGGCGTCTGACTATCGCTTCAGCGACAAGAAGAAGTACTACGAGGGCTTTGTGAACGACAAGGGTATTGAGAAAGTGGGCACCGACAACGAGGAGCTGCTGGAGCTTGCCTGTACGCGCAAGGACTTCACCGAAGCCGATATCACGAAGCGCACCGACGAGATAATTGACTCGTTCGTTGACTATCTGGGCGAACTTAATTTGCTCAAGTGAGTCAGATGGAGATTGAGAGACAGCCTATGAACAAAAATAATACAGACACCGAGTATTTTCTCATTAATACCGTTGGCCCCAATAGCGCTGCAATAGCTGCTGGTGCAGCTTGGCTCGATGACAACGGCGGTGGTTGCATCCTTACGCAGGATAAAAGAACTATGCGGAATGCTCTGGATGTAAATACGGATACTGAGCTCAAGAAGGCGGAGGACAAGCTTGCTAGTTACGGCATCTCGCTGAATTGGTCGGGCAGAGGCGTTTCCAATGCTGCGGGCAATCTCATGGCTGTATACACAGATCCGACAATTGATGGCGAGATTAGACGCAGCGGCCTCGAACGTGTCTTCATTGTTCCCTGGACCGAGAAGGACTGCAGCTGGTTCAAGGCTGCATTTAAGCCCACCTTTGTCGTCGTCAACGCAAACGGCGAGCTGATGAGGGCTGACATGCAGCCCGTGTATGCGAGCATGAAGGATGAGATACCGGAGGCGCTCGATCATATACTTGGCTTTCTCGTGCAATGTGCTGCCGGTTACAACAACAGACTGCAGTGGCGAGAAGAGGAACGCTTCAAGGCGGACCTCATGAACCATCAAGCCGACTGGAGGCAGGTTGACTCAGAGACGGTGCTCCTCCGGTGTGCGGAGCTAGGGATGTCCGCAGAAGATTCCAAGAAAATCAGCTCGATGATAGGGCAGCTCAAGGCGGGACATAAGTTCCGTCCCAAGCGCGGTTTTGAAGAAGGGTTTGGACGTTAGCAAAGCAGGCGCGCCTGGGCTCGGCACTTTCACAGCTATAGGAAAGCAATCGGGAGGCCTCATGAAGAACTTGGATAAGTACAGGGGCTGCCTCATAGGAGGTGCTGCCGGGGATGCGCTCGGCTATCCGGTTGAGTTTCTCGATGAGCGCGAGATATCCAGGCACTACGGACCCTCCGGTATTACCAGCTACGAGCTCGTAGACGGTGTCGCGCAGATTTCCGACGACACGCAGATGGCACTCTTCACGGCGACAGGGCTCCTGCTTGGAACGACGCGCGGCATGATGCGAGGCATCATGGGAAGCTACCCCTCCTATGTGGCGCTTTGCTATGGGGACTGGCTGCGAACACAGACCAGGCAATATCCGCTCAACACGGAAGACTCCTATTCCTGGCTGGTAAACATCCCCGAGCTGTTCGACAGGCGGGCTCCCGGCAACACGTGTCTTTTTGCGCTGCGCAGCGGGAAGACAGGGACCATCGATGAGCCGATAAATGACAGCAAAGGTTGCGGTGGCGTCATGAGGGTCGCCCCGGTCGGCCTGTACTTCGCGCTGGAAGGCCGGCAGGTTGAGAACCCGGACCTGGTCGGGGCGGAGGTCGCCGCCATCACTCACGGGCATGAGCTGGGATACATACCGGCAGCTGCGCTTACGCACATGATTAACATCCTTATCCACGAGGATTCAAGCATCGAAGAAGCCGTCATTTCCGCAATAGACGCCGTCAAAGGCTTGTTTCCCGATGCAAGGCACCTGAACGCCTTCGTGAACCTCATGGAGAGGGTGGTTGAACTCGCTCATGAGAACATCGACGACCTTGACGCGATTCACTCCCTCGGCGAGGGATGGGTGGCTGAGGAGACGCTCGCGATAGCGACCTACTGCGCCATAAAGCACCCCGACGACTTCGAAGCGGCCCTAGTAGCTGCCGTAAACCACAACGGTGACAGCGACTCTACCGGTGCTGTGACCGGGAACATCATGGGAGCGAGCCTCGGCATCTCGGGAATACCGAACAAATTCATCGAGAATCTAGAACTAAAGGACGTGATTCAAGAGGTCGCTGACGATCTCTACAACGACTGTCAGATGACTGAATTCGGCGACTACGAAGACGAGGTCTGGACGAACAAGTACATCTATCACACGTATCCGGATATCGCCGAAAGGAAGTAGTTCAGTCAGCGCATGATTCTGCATGGACAGCGCCCCCGGGAGCCGAAGCTCCCAGGGGCGCCCTGCGCTTAGAGCGTGCCGAGTACGTTGAGGTGGTGGCGAAGAAGCGCCCGGCTCTCGCCGACGATGAGCATACTCACGACGTCGAACCTGGTCCGGATGTCCTCGGAGTCCAGGTGCTCGGCGAGGTAGGCAGCCGCGAGCCGTTCGAGCGCCACGCGATTCGCGTCCTCCTCGGGAAATCCCTCGCCGCCGTTCTGCGTGATCTGGCAGTGGACGAAGACCAGGTCGTCCTCGTCGCAGGCGATGAAGTCGGCGACGTCCCCGCCGTGCGCCCAGCCCTCCTCCAAGATCTCGAAGCCTCTGCGCTTGAGGTAGACCCTGATGCCCTTCTTGGCCCTGGTGTCGATGGCCTCCATAACGTCCTCCTTAGCTCCCGGCCCGCCCCGGTGGCGCGCCTTGTGGCTCGCATGCCGACGGGGTTCGCGCGGGTGCAAGGGGGAAAGCAAAATCCGGAGGGCCCGAGTTTTCGAAAGGGCGCCCCGTGCCCGGCGAAAAGTTTTTGCGGCCCTTGCGGCCGTAGGCGGTTCCCGGCGAGCCTGCAAGAGTTCAAGGAGAGCCCCTGGAGGTGGGCAAGGTGCAAGGGCATTGGATGCCCACACGAGGCTTGGAGAAGCGTCAGGGTACGTCGCAGGGGCATCTCGGGCTCTGGAGGATGCGTGCGCTGGCAACGTTGCCCTCATCGCCACGAGGGACTGCGGTTCTGCTATCTGCCAGGCATGCAGGGCCATCGACGGCTCATCTCGAGTATGTCATGTCGCTCGGTGTTGACGGTGGCGGCGTCCACCTCCCCGCGCAGGTCGATGAACTCCTTGGTCAGGCGCTCCACCTCGTCGTGAAGCCGCTCGTCGACGGTGCCGTCGGCCTGTATCCGCGACAGCTCCCTAAGTAGCTCCAGCATGTTCTCGCGCAGGGCACGGTACACCCGGATGTTCGGCACCACGGTGATTGCCTCGTCGTGCAGCCTCGCCATGAAGAAGTCTTGCTTGCTCATGCCGCTCTCGGCCGCAACCCGATCGAGCCAGAGCTTCTGCTCCGGCGTCATCCGGAAGGCCACCGTGGCGCTCCGCCTCCTGCGGTCGTTCGGGCACGGCATCAGATACCCGCCCTGGTCGCGTCGAGGGCGCGCGCCATCTCTCCCTGCTTGTCGGGGAAGAGGTGCGCGTAGCGGAAGGTCACGTCCGAGCTCTCGTGGCCCAGGCGCTCGGCTATGGCCACGGCGGAGAAGCCCATCTCTATGAGCAGCGAGACGTGGCTGTGGCGCAGGTCGTGGATGCGGATGCGCTTGACGCGCGAGTGCTTGCAACCGCGGTCGAGCTCGTGGTGGAGTTTTGCCTTGGTGAAGGTGAAGATGTGCTCGTCCTCCCCGATGGGAAGCGATTCCACCCACTGTTCGAGCTCGTCGGTGAGGAACTTGGGCGTCACGATGATTCGGACGGACTTGGGCGTCTTGGGCGGCGTCACCACGTGCGTCCGTGCAAGCGCTGGTAGGACTTCGTCACCTTGAGCTCGGAGCGGGAGAAGTCGAAGTCTGGCGGCGTGAGGGCCAAGAGCTCGCCAAGGCACAGGCCGCACCAGTAGAGCACCTCGAAGGCGTAGTAGCTCTCCTGCTTGTCGGACACCGCGTCGACGAAGCGCAGGTACTCCTCGCGCGTCCAGAAGAGCATCTCGCCGCCCTTGGACGAGCCCATGCGCGTGGTCTTCGTGCAGGGGTTGCTCTTGAGGCCGTAGTAGCACACGGCATGGTTGAAGATGGCGGAGAGCTGGTCGTTCACCGAGCGCAGGTAGGTGGGTGCGTAGGGCTCGCCCTTCTCGTTGCGGCGGGCCATGAGTCGGTTCTGCCAACGCACCACGTCGATGGGCTCAATCTCGTCCACGCACATGTTGCCGAAGTACGGCAGTATCTTGCTTTTGATCATGTAGCTCTTGGTGTACCAGGTGTGCTCGCGCAGGCGCGGGCGCATGTCCGCCTCGTAGACCTCGTAGAAGGCGGCGAAGATGGAGTCGACCGAGCCCTCAGCGTTCGAGGAGAACTCCTCCTCCCAGGCACTCGCCGCCTTCTCGCTCTTGAAGCTGCGCTTGGTCTTGTGCCGCGAGTCATCGTTGTAGTCGCGGTACCACACCTGCGCCGTCCACGTCCCGTTTGGCTCCATCCTCACCGACATACGCCGCTCCTCGCAATCATTCCGTAGGAATATACAGCACGATACCGTGCTGTATATTCACGTACAGTAACAGCACATTAGCGTGCTGGCAATCGATTGCGCACGGAAGCGTGCTGCAATATCCTGTACCCATGCGTTTTCAGGAGGAAAGATGACGATAGGCGCACGCATACGCAGGTACCGCAACGAGGGCGGCATGACGCAGAGGGAGCTCGCGGACGAGGTGGGCCTCACCGAGTCCGCCATCCGCAACTACGAGCGGGACATCAGGACACCCAGCGACCAGCAGATAGAGCGCATCGCGGAGGCCCTGGACGTCTCCGCCGACTCCATACGCGAGATAGGCGTGAGCGGCGCCCGTGGCGCGCTTGAGGTGCTGTTTCGCTACGAGAAGGAGCTGGGCCTCATGCCCGTCGTCACCGATGACGAAGTGGCCATAGCACCCGATCCCAAGAAGGAAGGTTCGCAGAAGGCCGCGCAGGCCCTCAAGGCGTGGAAGCGCATGAGAGACCAGCTCGCGGCGGGCGAGATAGACGAGGGCGACTACAAGGCCTGGAAGGCCCGCTTCAGGGGCTAGATTAGGTCATAGAGCGCTTTCGGGGACGCTGCGGCGCCCCCCCCCCTTTTTTCTCTGCCCGACGTCGTCACTCTCGCATTACTATTGCCGGTTTTCGGGGGCTAAAAACGGGCCCGAAATCGCCTATTGCACACGGTGTTGAGAATGACAAGCAGCGTTCCGAATGCCCCGAAAACGACCCGGAATCGCCGCAAAACGCAGATTTTAGCGATTTGTCACTCTTCACTCCTAACTGCGACTTTGCGAAAAGGAAGGCCAAAAAAGCGGGGTGACTACATGGTTTGGGTCAAAACACGCTTGCGGCCAAAAAACGCGATGAAAATACTCTTCTCGCTTTGGCATATTTTGGCATCTAGTCGCTTCTCTTTGCAACGGGTTGCAACGCGTCACCCCAGCGCGGTGGAGTGAAGAGTATTTCCGCAGGTAACCACACATGAGATAAGCCCCGAAATCCGAGGATTTCAGAGCTCATTTGCTTTTGTCACTCCCCAAAAGTCCCGGTAGCTTTGTCCAATACAGGGCACTAGTTACAAGTCACCGCAACTAGACATGCAGGATGAGACCAAGTGAAATGGGCTAAACCCTACTCCCACTCAATAGTCGCAGGTGGCTTAGGGGTGATGTCATAAGCCACGCGGTTAACACCAGCAACCTCGCTAACAATCCTAGAAGAAATGCGGGTCAGCAACTCATATGGGAGCTTTGCCCAGTCAGCGGTCATAGCGTCGCTGGACTCAACGGCGCGCAGAATAACTGGACGAGCATACGTGCGCTCATCACCCATAACACCAACGGACTTGATGTCGGGTAGCACAGCAAAGTACTGCCAAACACTGTGCTCGGAGTTACGATTGCCTGTCTCGTCAAAGAGTTGAGTGTTGTAGGCATCAATCTCTTCTCGAACAATAGCGTCGGCATTGCGGAGAATCTCCAGCTTTTCTAGGGTGACCTCGCCAATAATGCGGATAGCAAGACCAGGACCTGGGAATGGCTGCCTATAGACAAGGTTCTCTGGCAGACCAAGAGAGACGCCCAGTGCGCGGACCTCGTCCTTGAAGAAGTGATCCAGAGGCTCAATCAGGTCAAAGTGAACGCCTTCTGGGAATGGAATCAGGTTGTGGTGGCTCTTGATGGTTGCAGCTTTGCCGCCGGTCTTACGAGCGCCCGACTCAATAATGTCGGGGTAAATGGTACCCTGTGCCAAGAACTGAACGCCATCCAGCTTCTGGGCCTCGTCAAAAAAGACCTTCCAGAACTCGGTGCCAATCAGACGACGCTTCATCTCTGGCTCGGTAACGCCAGCTAAAAGCTCTGCGTAGCGCTCCTCCGCGTGAACGTGAATCAGAGGCACGTTAAACTGCTTGCGGAAGACCTGCTCAACCATCTCTGGTTCGCCCTTACGAAGCATACCGTGATTGACAAACACGCAGGTTAGCTGATCGCCGATAGCACGATGGACAAGAGCGGCAACAACAGAAGAGTCAACGCCGCCGGAAAGTGCCAAAATGACGCGGCCGTTACCGACCTTCTGGCGAATCTCCTCTACCTTCTGCTCAATGATGTTGTCCATGGTCCACGTCTTCTCAAAACCACAGATATTGAACAGGAAGTTAGAAAGCATCTGGGAACCACATTCGGTGTGGTTGACCTCTGGATGAAACTGAGTTGAATATAGATTCTTAGCAGCGTTTTCCATAGCTGCAATAGGGCAAACGTCGGTAGAAGCGGTAACGGTAAAGCCATCTGGAACCTCAGAGACAGCGTCGCGGTGGCTCATCCAAACGGTCTGCTGCTCAGCGGTGCCGTCAAAAATACGACTCTCCCCTGCACGAGTCAGATGAGCTGGGCCATACTCGCCCTTTTCGGTATGTCCAACAGTGCCGCCCAAGGTAACCGCCATAATCTGCTGTCCATAGCAGAAACCAAAGACAGGGAGACCAAGCTCCAAGATCTCTGGATCAATCTTTGGCGCATCCTCGGCATAAACAGAAGCGGGGCCGCCGGACAAAATGAGCGCAGATGGATTGAGCTCACGAAGCTCATCTGCGGAAATATCACAAGGAACAATCTCGGAGTAGACGTTAAGATCGCGCACGCGACGTGCAATTAACTGGCCGTACTGGGCACCAAAGTCTAGAACTGCAACAAACTGCTTGGGCCTGGACTCGCTCATGCATGACTCCGCTTCTCCGGTTTCCCGGTCACTTTTGGATTCTGCGCCGACGCACAATGCTGCACGTATGGACACATATCTCTACCACGAATTTATTGCTACTAATAATACCTTCAACCAGCCGATGACACCACAAGAGATTGCGCGCGCCAAAAAGTCTTCTCAAAAAGTTCGCATACTACAAACATTTATATTTTCTTGGCGAGAAACCCCCGTGTGCTCAAAATAGTCTTTATATATGTACAAAAAAGATATGGCTATGCTCTAAAGAATCGTCACCGTAAGTAATACAAGCTACACGAACTTCTCGCGTAATAAATCCCTGCTTCACTTGTTGGAGCGGGGATTTTTTGTGGCAGGTTTGTTTCTATGAAGCACAAAAACGCAAAATTGCGTATAGTAGATGTTTGACAAAACGCATTGGGCAAATCGCAGATTAAATACAAAGGAGCCCCAATGGCCAGAAGGTCACATTCATCTCAGAATCGCGGTCGCAACAGCCGTGATAGATACGAAGATACCCCTGAGTACGATACAGAGGACTTCGCACAAGAAGACTATGACGCATATGATCAGGGTGGCTATCAACCTCGTACGCTGGGCAGTGTTCGAAGTGCTGGTGCTAGCTCTGCTCGCAATAATCACGCAGAATCTCACGGATCCAGGTTTACCCGCGAGCCGTTGATTGGCCAGACCAACGTTGGTGACGAGTGGCCAGAGGATAACCCTGCTACACAGCCAAGAAATGCCCGCTATGCATCGCATCGTGCTGGCGCTGTCAGCCATGCTCCTTCACGTGCTGAAGGCGTTGGCGCATATTCCAAGAAGCGCCAAGGGTCTTCTCGCGGTCGTGGCCTTAAGATTTTTGCAAGCATCTTGGGAACGTTGCTACTGGTAGCAGGTGTAGCGTTTGCCTGGTGGATGCTGGATACCAACTCAAAACTCCGTCAGGGTCTGGACGCAAACCTGCAGGCTACGCTGGTACAGGTTGCTCCATCTGATCCGTTCTATATGCTGCTTCTTGGTGTGGATAAGGACGAAGGGCGAGCAGAAAATTGGGGCGATTCCAACGCAAACTTCCGTGCTGACACTATCATTCTGGCCCGCGTAGACCCAAAGAATAAGAAGATTACGCTGATTTCTATTCCCCGAGACACTATGGTTGACCTGGGAGAACACGGAAAACAAAAGATTAACTCCGCGTATAGTTATGGCGGCGCGTCCGGAATGGTTGAAGCCGTTTCCAAACTGGCAAACGTTAATATCTCGCATTATGCCGAGGTAGACTTTGAGTCATTCACCAAAATTGTGGACTCCATTGGCGGCATTACGGTCAACTTGCCTGTAGCTGTTTCCGATATGCAATATTCGGGCATTGATCTGCCCGCGGGAGAGCAACAGCTTAACGGCCAGCAAGCACTTGGCCTTTCTCGCAGTCGCCACGCGTACGACAATTACGGCGCCGGCGACTTCTACCGTGCGGCTAACCAGCGCATGATTTTAACGGCTATTGCCAAGAAAGTCCTAAAACTGGACCCTGTTTCTATGTCGGGCGCTGTTTCCACCATGGCTGAAAGTGTAACCACCGACTTAAACGTTACCGATATCGTGGGTCTAGCTATGTCTTTAAGAGGCATGGATACCTCCAAGGATATGTATTCTGCGCGCACGCCAACAACGTCTGAGCTTATCGATGATGTCTGGTACGAGATTGTTGATAAGGACGCGTGGAAGACCATGATGGACCGCGTAAACCAGGCGCTGCCTCCTCTGGAAGATGCAAGTACCGATGAAACCACAGGTATTGCTGGTACCGTTGCAGGTGACGCTTCCGCAACCGACAACATTAAGCCGGACTACACCGGAGAAGTTGCCGTACTCAACGGTACCGATGTTCAAGGACTTGCAGCTCAGAAGGCTGGCATCCTGAAGACAAAGGGTTACACCGCCTACGCCGACAGTTCGCAAGAGCATCCAAGCAACTCGATTATTGTCTACGATGGTACGCGCACAGGCCTGGCAAAGGCTGTTGGTGTTGCAAAAGCGCTGGACATCCCTACCGCAAACATCAAGGCAAATGATGGTACCTACCCCACCGACACAGACATTACCGTGGTCCTAGGCACTGATCAGGCACCAAAGCGTTAACGGCTTCGCAGTATCGCGCACCCCAAGCAATGCGCGGTCGGAAGCAATAACATCCGACCAACAGTGCCACCGCACACCTAGCAGCGCAACCCCACTCCACACAAAAACGGGCGAGAAGACCGATCTTCTCGCCCGTTTTTGTGTGGGGTGGGGTAGCGCGCTGTGTGACGCACGCCGTAGCGGGCCGCGCGTCG
>ERZ773003.854-NODE-854-length-20421-cov-10.470686_pt1 | contig 20421 bp, 28 predicted proteins | sample MGYA00580668_ERZ773003 | MGnify/ENA primary metagenome ERZ773003 (study PRJEB29015, sample SAMEA2738002) | human oral metagenome | biome: human oral; feature: human-associated habitat; material: dental | place: China | collected 2126 ... | reverse complement strand
TTATGTCCTGCTAAAGTAAAATTGATTTTCTTAAAGATTCCCCAAATAAAAAGAAAGATATCAAAAACAAAAATGATATAAAAAATTTAATAACAATTTCATACTTAAATTATGTAAGTATAATTAATAATTTTAATAATGATATATTAAAAATATTTAATAATATCTTGAATGATGAGGTTATTAAACTACCTTGGTTTATATATTTTGAAGATACAAAAGAATTACATAAAATATATGAAGGAACAACTCCAGAAACATTAAATATGGGTATTGGACATTTTGAAGAAAGCCCAATAATTAATGGAAATATTGCTTTAGCAGGACATAATAGAGGATATATTTCTAATCCATTTGAGAAATTAAAGAATATAAAGAAAGGTTCTAAGGTGATTTATAAAGCTATGAACAAACTTTATAATTATGAAATTATCGAAAAGGAGAAGATTGAAGAAGATGATTTTTCTAAAATTGATAGAAAAGGAAGTTTTCTTACATTAATTACTTGCATAGAAAATGAAAAGAAATATAGACTATGTGTCACTGCTAAAGAAATATAATTAAAGAATAATTTGAAAGTAAGGGATAAATATGAGAAAAATATTAAAAATATTACAAGTGATGACATTAATTACAATATTAGGAATATTAATATTAAAAAATATTAATTATGCAAATACAATTAAAACAAATGTTGAAGTAAAATATACAGCACCTATTTTGATGAAATATGGAAACATAAAGATAAATACACCTATTGTTAAAGTTAATATTAATGGTAAAGAATATCCAGCATACTGTTTAGATGTTAGGAAAATAGGAGCAGGTGAAAAGATAAATAGATATGATTTAAATATTAATAAACAAATAGATAATAATTTAGTATATAGTATGATAGTTAATGGATATCCTTATAAAACTTTAGCAGAACTTCGGAGCTAAGACAGAAGCAGAAGCTTTTACAGCAACAAAACAAGCAGTATATACAGCTATATATGGAAGAGATATAACAGAATATTCAGCAATTGATACAGAAGAAGGAAAAAGAACATATGAAATATATAAGAAGATTGTAGAAAATGGTAGAAAAAGTGAAAGTAAGTTTATGGAAGGAACATTAAAGATAAGAGAACTTTCAGATTGGATGTTATTAGGAGAAAATAAAGATAAAATTAGAAAGAAAATAAAAGTAGAATCAAATAAAAAAGGAAAAGTTAGTATAAGATTAGAAAGTAAATTAAAAGATGTAAAAATATTAGGATTAGATAATAAGGAAAAAAGTGAAATAAAAGCAAATGAAGAAATATATCTAGAAGTAGATATTAAACAAATAAAAGAAGATGGTAAGATTAAATTAAATTTAGAAGCAGAATTAGAAACAAACCCTATTTATCTAGGAGAGCCAGGAAATACAATAAATCAACCATATGCAGTTTCAGGAATAAAAGTTAAAGGTAAAACAAAAATAAGTAAAGATTTTTATTATAAGAGAAATGGAACAAAGATAAAAGTTAAAAAGATTGATGGCAAAACAAAAGAAGGATTAGGTAATGTTGAGTTTGAACTATTAGATAAAAATAAAAAAGTTATAAGAAAATTAAAAACAGATAAGAATGGTAATATGATAGTAGATGATATTTTAGAAGGAAAATATTATTTAAAAGAAGTAAGAGCCAAAGATGGATATGTTTTAGATGATAAACTTATAGAAATAGATATTAAATATCAAGAAAATATAGAAATAGAAATATCTAATAATAAGATAGAAGTAAAAACAGAACCAAAACCTAAAAGAGTAGAAAGAATATTACCTGTAACAGGATATTAAAAAATACTATTATCAATATTATTACTGATAATAGTATAAGCTTAATTAATTATTTATATAATCAATATATCTAATATTAAATACATTTAATATTCTTTACTAAAACTATCTTTTATAAATGCTCTTAATTTAGTAAATGCTGAAATTAATGTGTTTTTATAACGAATTATTGTTGCAAGTAATGAATTATCAAAAGGATCTAATTCATTATTATTAACAACTGTTAGATAATTAGAAGTTTCAGCTTTTTCTTTTTCAACTTCAAGTGCTAGAAGATTTTGATTTGCAAGTTTTCTTAATGATGATAATGTATTTTCTTTTGCATAATATTTAAATGTATTTTTAACAGTTTCAGCAGTGTTTTCTGCAGATAGGACAGTTTCTTCATTTAATGAATCATCAATAGAATCTATTAAATTTTGAACTAAAGAAACTTGAGCTTCTTTAAATAGTTTTGCATATGGTTTATCTGCATGAAAATATAATACAGAAGATGTAAGAGATGCTTTTTTAACAGGTTCTTCTATAATATCAAATGAATTATCAATAATTGGATCATTAATAATTTCAGAACTTACAAATGCATCATTTGCTTCAGTTCTTGTATCTAAATTAGTCATGAAAATTTTATCATAGTTTGAATCTAAAGTATCATTAAGTTCAGCTTCAAAATTAAAAACATTATTTTTAATACTTTGTTCTAATTCAGATTGTTTTATATCTTCTAATTCATCAGCAAATTTATTAAAGTTAGAAGATAGGATAACTCTTCCGATTTTGATCTAACATAAACTCACTTGTTTGTTCTTGGTTATTTGTAAAGTTTTGATTTAAATTATATTCTAATAAAAAATCAGTATTAAAGAATGGAGTTTCAAGTGGAGAAGAAGTATCTTCTACAAATAAAGAAGGGGGACATACAGAAAATGAATAATTCATATTTGAATTATTATCCCAGTTATTTAATTCATTTCTAAAAGCAAATTCAATATTATATGCATCTGATGGAATTGAAATTGTAGCAACAAATCCATTTACTGTTGATTTCATTGGGACTTCATTTGTATTAGTCCAATTATTTAAACCATAATGAATAAACACTCTTTTAGAATGTTTTAATTCACCATTATATGTTAATGTGATATTATCATTTGCAATTATTTCCTTTTTATCTATTTGTACTGTGTCCATAAAATTACTCCAATCTTAAATTCATATATATAATTATTATACTATTAAATTATTGATATATACATTAAAAGAATGTTAAATTTTAACTTTTTTTGTTACACAAATGCAACATTTGAGATATGTATAATAAGATATATATAATATTAATTTAAGAATTAAAACAATAAAATTACTTGAAGTTATTAGATTTATATTATATATTTTAAATACAGAAAAAGTTAGAACAAAAGAAAAACATAAGTTTTCATAAACTTATTTTAAAAATTATAAATAAAAATAGAGGAGATATTGATGGCAAAAGATAAGAAAAAAAAGAAAGATATTATAGTTCTTGATAAAGCAGATATAGAAGGAAGAAAAAAAGCTTTACAAAAAGCAATGCTTGATATAGAAGAAGAATATGGAAAAGGTTCTATAATGAGACTTGGAGAATATAAAACAGAAGATATAGAAGTAATACCAACAGGAGCATTAGCATTAGATGTTGCATTAGGAGTTGGAGGAATACCACGTCGGAAGAATTATAGAAGTATATGGGCCAGAAAGTTCAGGTAAAACAACACTTACTCTTCATATTGTTGCAGAAGTTCAAAAAATGGGAGGAGAAGCAGCATTTATAGATGCAGAACATGCACTTGATCCAATATATGCTAAAAAATTAGGGGTTGATATTGAAAGATTAATAGTTTCACAACCAGATAATGGAGAAGAAGCATTAGAAATAACAGAAAAACTTATAAGAAGTTCAGCAGTAGATTTAGTAGTAGTAGACTCTGTTGCAGCATTAGTTCCAAAAGCAGAAATTGAAGGAAATATGGGAGATAGTCATATGGCACTTCAAGCAAGACTTATGAGCCAAGCTTTAAGAAAAATAGCAGGACAAATGAATAAAACAAATACAACAGTTATATTTATAAATCAAATAAGAGAAAAAGTTGGAGTTATGTATGGTTCACCAGAAGTAACACCAGGAGGAAGAGCACTTAAATTCTATTCATCTGTAAGAATAGATATAAGAAAAGCAGATAAGATATTAGAAAATGGTGTAATGGTTGGTAATAAGACTAAGGTTAAAATAGTAAAAAATAAGGTTGCAGCACCATTTAAAGAAGTAATGCTTACAATGAGATATGGTAAAGGTTTAGATACAGAAGGAGATATTATAAATCTTGCAATAGATTTTGGAGTTGTAGAAAAAGCAGGATCATGGTTTAGCTATAATGGTGAAAGAATAGGACAAGGTAGAGAAAAAGTAAGAGAATATATGGAAGCAAATCCAGATAAAAAAGAAGAAATAGAAGAAAAAGTTAAACAAAAGGCTAAAGAAAGTACATCATATGGAATGATGGCAGATGATGAAGATGATTCAGATGTTGATACAAATACAGCAGAAGAATAATAAATAAAATTAAAAAATTGTTAATGTGTTAGAAAGTGTGTATAATATGTTTATAACTTTCTAACACATATTTCATATTTATATACTTTATATCTTAAATATGTGTTAAAATTTTGTTTAGAGATATTTTTAATTTAAAAGTTAATATATATTGTTAATATAATTAATATAATAAAAATTAAGAGAAGAGAAATAAGATGATTGATTGGAAAGAAGAAGAAAGATTTGATAAATACAAAACAAGAGTATTTAAGTTTGTATTATATAAGCCAAGAACTGAAAAAGAGGTATATTATAAGTTTAAAAATTTTGAAAATTCAGAATTATATTTAGAAAAAGTTATAGACATTTTAAAAGAATTAAAATATATTGATGATAAAAGATATGCAGAAATGTATATAGAAGACAGTTTAAATATAAAAAGATTATCAAGATTTGAACTTAAAAATAAGCTTAGGGAAAAGGGAGTAAATACTCAAGATATTTATGATGCATTTCAAAAGTTTGAAGAGGAATTAAGAAGTAAAGAAATAGAAAATGTAATTAATATTTTAAAAAAGAAAGATTATATATATTCAGAAGATGATAAAAAGAAAAAAACAGAAAATTATTTATATAGAAAAGGTTATACACATGAAAGTATTTCTTTAGGAAAAGAAGAAGTTAAATATTTACATGAAAAAGGTGAATTGTAATGAAAGGACAAGGAAAAGAAATAGAAAAAGAAAATAAATATGAAAATTATATAAATAAATATAATAGAGAAAATAAGAAAACAGAGATCTCAAAATATAATATTAAAATAGAAGATTTTGAAGGACCTTTAGACTTATTATGTTTTTTAGTTAAAAAAAATAAGATGAATATTGATAATATAAATATATATAAGATAATTGAGGATTATTTAGAATATATTTATATAATGGAAAGCTTAAATTTGGAGATAGCAACAGAATTTATAACAATGGCATCAATGCTTATATATATAAAATCTAAAAAGATATTACCCAAAGTAGGACAAGAGCAAGAAGATGATGAAATCAGTGAAGAAGCATTAAGGGAAAAAATTATAAAATATAAGAGATATAAAGAAACAAGTAAAATATTAGAAAAAAGATATGAAAAATATAATTATAGGATAAATAAAAAAAGGGAAGAATTGAAACTAGAAAGAAAAGAATTTGAAGGATTATATACACCATATACATTAACAAGAAGTTATAAGCTTCAAATACTTAAGTTTGAAATGAAAGAAAATGTAAATAAGGATAATATAGATAGGTTAGTAATAAAAGAAAAAGTTAGTGTAAAAGATAAGATAAAAGAAATGTTTACATTTTTAAGTAAAATTCCAAAATTTATATTTAATACAATGTTCTTAAATAAGAATAAAAGTAAAGATGAAATAATATCAGCATTTTTAGGAATTTTAGAAATGGCTAAAAAAAATGAGGTGAAAATAAAACAAGAAAATATATTTAGTGATATATTAGTTGAAAAAAGTAATAAAAAATAAAAAAGATATATGTATAAATAAAAAGATAAATATGTTATAATTAATGTATATGCTAAATAGAGCATATTTAGTACATTAATATAGGAGATAAATATGAAAGAAAAAGTAATGGAATTTTTAAAAGGATTAACAGCAAAACAAATCATAATTGGTATTGCTTTAGCGGCAGTAATAATATATATAATGAGATTAAATTCATTTAACTATATATTATATACATTACCAGCACTTATGATTGCAATAACAGTACATGAATTTGGACATGCTTTTATTGCAAGAAAATATGGAGATGATACAGCAAAAGATAGGATAACATTAAATCCATTTAAACATATAGACTGGATAGGATTATTATCATTGTTTATATGTGGAATAGGATGGGGTAAACCAGTAGAAATAGATCCTAATAACTTTAAAAAGAAAAATATTCCAATAGATAGAATAGAAGCAATAGTAGCATTAGCAGGACCTGTTGCAAACCTTATAACAGCAGTTTTACTTATGGTATTGATAAGAATATTTCTTTCAATTGGAATAATAGGACTTTTAAAAAATTATGTTTTATTTGAAATATTAAAAATAGCAGTATTGATAAATATAGGTATGGGAGTATTTAATTTAATACCAATACCACCACTTGATGGATACAAGATCGTAAAACCATTTATAGGAAATGAAATTGTTAATATTGTAACAAAATATGAAACAATAATAACTACAACATTTATAGTATATATATTAATATCAAATGGAACATTTATGAGTAGAATAATTTATGGTATATATAATTTACTTGGTAAATTAGTGCTATTATAATTTTATATTATATTGAAAAGAGCAAGGACAAAATAGAAAAAAGGCCTTGCTTTTATTATAAAAATAAAGGTGACATAAAAAGTTACGGTTTGACTTTTTTATAATAAAAGAGTATAATATAGTTGTAAAAGTGTTAAGGAGAAGGAAATGATAGCATATAGTGAAATTGAAGAAATTTCAAAAAATGGTAAAGGAAAAAGGATGTATCAAGCATCAAAAAAAATGATGGAACATTATAAGATGTTGGAAAAAAAGAAAATATGTCAAGATATAGAATTAGAAGAAAGATAAAATACAGTATATTTTAATATACTGTATAATATTTTTAAAATTGTGTTATAAAAATATTACAAAAGTAATAAAAAAAGATACAAATGTGGTTTTTATAAATTTTAAGAATAATAATATAATATATAAATATAAGTATATAAATATAGAAATAGAAAGAGGAAGAGAGAGTAATGAAAAAAATAAAAGTAATATTAGCTACAACAATAATAGCAGTAATGATGTTAATATATGCAACTAATGTATTTGCGGCAGTAACAGCAAATATAACATTAACACCAAGAAAGACTACAGTAGCACCAGGAGAAGAATTTACTGTAGAAGTAAAAGCAGAAAGCATAGATGCAGGAGCAAATGGGATAACAAAAATAGAAGGTACATTATCATATGATAATAAAGTTTTAAATGAAATAACTACAGATAATCAAATAGAAGGAATGTCTGGATGGAAGATTACATTTGATAATTTCTCAAAGAAGATAACAGCAACATCAACAACAGCTGTAAAATCAAATGGACCAGTATTTCAAATATCATTTAAAGTAAGATCAGATATAGCACCAGCATCACAAACAGGGCAAACAGGTCAATCTGGAACAACTAATAATTCAGGTTCAGGTATTAATTTATCAGGTGGTAATCAACAATCATTATCTTTAGGTGGTACAGGAACAGGTACAAATGAAACAAGTATAGAATTTAAGTCAATTAAACTTGAAGGTGGTTTAGATCAAGGTACTGCAAATGATGTTTCTACTAAAATAAATATAGGACAAGCATCACAACAACAACAAAATCAACAACCTCAACAACAACCTTCAACACCTGCACCAACAGTTCCAACACCTGCACCATCACAACAACCTTCAACACCTGAACCAACTCAACCATCAAAAAATCCAAAGGCAGGTATAGAAGATGCACCAATAATATTAATGGCAGCGCTTTCAATAGTAGCAACAATATCATTTATATTATTAAAAAAGGCAAAATAGGTTGAGATAATTAATGGAAAAATAGTAGTAATAATAGAAATAAAAAAAGAAAAACATCTTAAAAGGTAAATCCTTTTAAGATGTTTTTTTTAAAATTAAAAAGTTAATTATTAAAATTATTTTGAAAGTTCTACATGAAACAATTTAGATAAGTCTGCCTGTTTTCCATCTGTCGTTCTATAAATTATCCCGATATAGAACAATTTTGAGTCAGATATAAAATTAAACTCAGAACTACCATTTTGTTCAAAAATTTTTTTTGCAAAGATTTTTGAAGAGAGTGAACTTCTCTCCAACTCAGTTAGAGAATCATAAGTTTTTTTGTCAACTATGAATTTCATTGAATCGTCCAAAAAGATATATTCCAATCCCTCAATATTGCTATCTGTGTCAGCGATTGTCACCGACACTTTGAAATCTTTAGCATCTGCATTGTGAATTTCTAGTATTTCTTTTTGAAAGTCTTCTTGAGTACTTTCTTTTGCTATAATAAGTTCTTTTGGAATAGAACTTATTAATTTCTTTTTTCCCTCACTTTCAGATCTTCCAAAAGATAGCGATGAACACATAATTACTGCCAAAACACTAATAATAATTTTTTTCATAAAACTCAACTTCTTTCTTTTTAGATTTATAAAAACAATTCTGTTTTTATATTACTGTTTTTATATTATGAATTAACTTCAATAATATTATAACATAAAATGCCAATAAAAGCAAAAAAAGCAATTATAACAATTAAGTTATAATTACTTTTACTATTAACATTTTTAAATTATTTATTAGTTATCTTATTTAACTTTATATCTCTTTATTTTGTTTAAATTACATTTCATTATTAAAGCTATTTAAATCATAACTTTTTATATCTAAAGATGGGATAGTTTCCTTCTTTGTAAGTGGTCTTGGTATATCAAGTGGATCAAAAGTTTCTCCATTATATGTTTTTATTTTAATATCTTTTGTAAAAAGATCAGAATAATTATAGTTTATAATCTTATTATCATCAAATTTTACTCTAAAGAAATTATTATATGTATCTTCAACAGTACATATTTTACCAAGTTTTTTTCCACGTTTACTAATTGGCTCTACAATCAATATTTCTTCACCAATTAAGTCTGTTAAGTTTGTTTTTAAATTCTCTAAATCTTCTTTTATGTATCCCATAATTCCTCCTTATATCTATGATAATCACCATAGATTTAACCTTGAATATACTAAAATAAGTTTAGTATATATAGTAATTATTTTGTAGTACCTATTTAGTGTTACTACACTATATATATATCAAGGAAATCAAAATGTGTCAAAAATTATATTATGTATTATAGTAGTAAAAAATGCTATGATTATATGGGAGAGTAAGGAGATAAAAGAAAGATTACAAAAGTGTAACAAAAGGTGAAACTTAACATAATGATTTTTATAATCAAGTTATATATTTAATAATATAGGAACTTTTAAGTATATTTGACATATGTTTATTGATTTTTTAAATTTAAAGATATAGTATATAGGTATAATAAATAATTAAGGAGGAATAAAATGAAAGTAGCAATTAATGGATTTGGAAGAATAGGAAAGATTGCATTCCAAATAGCAATAGAAAAAGGATTAGATGTAGTGGCTATAAATGACCCATTTTTAGCATCAGACTATATAGAATACTTATTAAAATATGATACAGTACATGGAAAATTCAAAGGAGAATTATCACATGATGATAAACATATAATAGTAAATGGAAAGAAAATAAGAGTATTTAATGAATTAGAACCAAAGAATGTTCCTTGGGGAGAATTAGATGTACATACAGTTATAGAATGTTCAGGTGTGTTTGTAGAAGTAGAAAAAGCACAAGCATTCTTAGATGCAGGAGCTAAAAAGGTAGTTATATCTGCACCATCAAAAACAGCACCAATGTTTGTAATGGGAGTAAATAATGAAAAATATGATACTTCAATGAATATAGTATCAAATGCATCATGTACAACAAACTGTTTAGCACCAATAGCTAAAGTTTTAAATGATAAATTTGGAATTATAGAAGGATTAATGTCAACAGTTCACTCAATAACTGCAACACAAAAAACAGTTGATGGAACATCTAAAAAAGACTGGAGAGGTGGTAGAGCAGCAGCAGCAAATATCATACCATCAAGTACAGGAGCAGCGAAAGCAGTTGGTAAAGTAATACCAGAATTAAATGGAAAATTAACAGGTATGGCATTTAGAGTACCTACACCAGATGTTTCAGTTGTAGACTTAACAGTAAGACTTGCAAAAGAAACAACATATGAAGAAATTTGTAAAGCAATGAAAGAAGCATCAGAAGGATCTTTAAGTACAATACTTGGATATACTAAAGATGATGTAGTTTCTTCAGATTTCGTACATTCAACAAAAGGATCAGTATTTGATGAAAAAGCAGGTATCATGTTATCACCTACATTTGTTAAAGTAGTATCATGGTATGATAATGAATGGGGATATACTTCAATGCTTATAGAATTTGTAAGATATATCGGAGAAAGAGAAGGAGTATACAAAAAATAATGAATAAATTAAGCAAAAAAAATGTAGAAGATATACAAAATTTAGAAGGTAAAAGAGTATTAGTAAGATGTGATTTTAATGTTCCACTAGATGAAAATAGAAAAATAACAGACAATAGTAGAATAGTAAAAGCATTAGATACAATTAAATACTTATTAAAAAACAATGCTAAAATAATATTATGTTCACATTTAGGAAGACCAAAAGGAGAATTTAAAGAAGAGTTTTCATTAAAACCTGTAAGAGATGAACTTGAAAGACTTTTAAATGTTAAGGTTATCTTAGCAAAAGATGTTGTTGGAGAAGATGCAAAACAAAAGGCACAAAATTTAAAAGATGGTGAAATATTATTGCTAGAAAATGTTAGATTTGAAAAAGGTGAAACTAAAAATGATGAAGAACTATCAAAGAAATTTGCAGAACTTGCAGAAATATTTGTAAATGATGCTTTTGGTACAGCACATAGAGCACATTCATCAACAACAGGAGTTGCTAAATATTTACCAGCATATGCAGGATATTTAATAGAAAAAGAAATAGAATTTTTATCAAATGCTATAAACGATCCAGAAAGACCACTTCTTGCAATACTTGGAGGAGCAAAGGTTTCTGATAAGTTACTTGTTATAGACAGTTTACTTGAAAAAGTAGATAGTTTGATAATATGTGGAGCAATGGCATATACTTTCTTCTATTCAATGGGATTAAATGTTGGAACAAGTCTTTGTGAAAAAGATATGGCAGAAGAAGCTAAAAAAATAATGAGAAAAGCAGTAGAAAAAAATGTTAAAATATTATTACCAGTTGATGTTGTTGTATCAGATAAGTTTGAAGCAACAGAAGTAGAAGCAAAAGTAGTTCCATATGATAAGATTCCAGAAGATCTTGGAGGATTTGATATTGGACCTAAGACTGCAGAAATATTTGGAGAAGAAATCAGAAAAGCTAAAACTGTAATATGGAATGGACCTGCAGGTGCATTTGAAAATCCTACATTTATGAATGGTACAGCAGCTATCGCAAGAATAATTGCAGATACTGATTGTATAAGTATAATAGGTGGTGGTGATTCAGCAGCAGCTATAGTTAAATTAGGACTTGAAGATAAGTTCTCACATATTTCAACAGGTGGTGGAGCATCTCTAGAATTTTTAGAAGGTAAAGATTTACCAGGAGTTGTTGCATTATTAGATAAATAATATATAATAAAAAAAGCCCTATATTTATAGGACTTTTTTGTTATGAAAAATTAAAATAAAGGATGATTTTTTATTTATTCAGCTGAGCCTTCTTGATATTCTATATAAAATAGAGTGTCATTTTTTGTAAATCTTTTGGCGAGTTTTTCTTTATCTTTTAGGTTTATATCAAAATCGAAGTTCTCTTTTCTTCTTATATAAAGAGTGATATAATTATCACTTCTTTCTATTTTTTCAAGTAAATTGTCATAATTAGATATAAATCTAAATACAACATTGTCAATTACTTGTTTGTCGCCACTTATATGTATATAATATACATGATCTGAAAATCTTATAATTGTGTTACCTTCCAATAAATCAGTTGGTTTAATTTTAAAAATACCTTGACTTTCATATTGGTTTATAAACAATTCATTAAAACTTCTTTTGTTTAATTCATAAGTATTTTTGTCATATTTATTAACTTTTACACTTTTTGGATTATTTCTTCGAGTTACTGTTTTTGTACTTACTTTCACATTTGAAGTATTATAATTTATTGATTTTTTTCCTCCTGTAAGAAGGAGAATAATAAGTAAAATCAATATACATATAACCCCTAGGATTTCTAAAAAATAACCTTTAATAAAATTTCCAAATTTTCCTTTACCTTTTCTTTCATTTTTCTTGATTGAATTTCTGCTTAAGTCTTTCATCTTTTTTCCTCCTAAAATTTAAATTTAAATTTTTAGTATTTCCACTTTGTTGTATCTATAATTATTATAACATAAAATAATAATTATGTAAACTAAATGTACATATTTTTATAATTTTATTCTAATATTTTTGTTGAAAGGAAGATTTGTTAAATGTTAAAATTAGTTATAATATTTATTGTTATAGGAGGAAATATGGAGATAATTGATGTAAAGTTTAAGGAAGGAAAATATGATTTTCATTATAGGGTAGTAGGAATTATAATTAAAGATGATAAATATCTTGTACAAAATATAGAAGGGAAAGATTATTTTGTATTACCAGGAGGACATGTAAGAGCAGGAGAAAATTCAGATAATGCTTTAATAAGAGAAATAAAAGAAGAAGTTGAAATAGATATAATAAAAGAAGATTTTAAACTTGTTTGTTATCATGAAAATATATATGAAAAAAATAATAGAATAGAACACTGGATTGAACAATATTATTTAATAGATGTAAAAGGAAAGTTAGAAAAAGATAATTGGTCATATATTGAACATGATATTGATGGAGTAAAAAAATTGAATTATAGGTTTGTAAATAAAGAAGAACTTGAAAAAATTGATTTAAAACCTTTAAGTATCAAAGAATTAATTATATCAGGAAATTTTAAAGATATATCACATATTATATCTGATCAAAGAAATGTTAAGAAATAATGTAAAAATGAAAGAAATATTAAAAATATTACTAAATAATAGTATAATATATGATATGTTTAAATATATAACTTAAGAGGTAATATGGATAAAGATAAGAAAGAAAAAATAAGAGAAAAATTTAATGAAGTTACAGAAAAAGTATATGATAGTGCAAATATAAAGGGAAGTCTTGATAATATGTATAGTGTTGTAGATAAAATTAGGACTATTGCATTAACTTCTTTATGTATAATTATATTAATTATGACAATTATATCATTATATACTGTTTTTATTATGCCAAAAGATATAACAATAGGAGATAAACAAGGTGTAGAATATAATAATATAATTGCAAAAATAAGTACTATAGATATGAAAGAAGAAGATATAAATAATTATAAGGTTATAGATGAAATAAGAGAAACTATACCAGTAAAAAATAAGTTTAAAGAAGCTATAACTACTAAAGAAAAGTTAAAGGATTTTACAGGGACTAAGACAAAAATAACATCAGCAATACCAGAATTTAATTTAGAAGAAACAGAAGGTAATAAGATAATATTTTCAAAAATAGAAGAATTATTAAATAAGATTAAAGAAAGTATTGAAGGAAAAGGAAATTTAAAAGATTTAGATATATCATATTTAGGTTATGGAAATAATATTGTAGTATCATTGATGGTAAAAATAGTAGAAGATGGTAAATCTTCGTCTTATATGTATAACTATTCATATGAAAAGAAAAAAATATTAACAATAGAAGAATATTTAACAGAATTAGGATTTGAACCACAATCAATAATATCAAAGATAAGAGATGAAGCAATTAGACAAAAACAAGCAGTTGATTTTAAAAAATATATTGCAGATGAAAAAGGAAATATAATGGTATTTCTAGAAAATGGAAAAATAATATATGTAGAGTTTGAACTTAAGAATAAAGGGTAAACAATTAAAGAGGATAGTAATGGAAAGAATAGAAGAATTTGGAAAGTTTATAAAAAAATTTAAAGATGAGATAAATAATAGTAATACAATAATATTAACAGCACATAGGGATCCAGATGGTGATGCAATTGGATCTGTACTTGCAATGCAAGAAGCATTACAAAATATAGGGAAAGATGCAGAAATAGTTTTAGATGAAATGCCAAAAGTATTTTTAGAACTTAAAAATACAGATAAAATAATAACAATAGGTGAATTTGAAAAATCTAATAAAAAATATGATTTAGCAATCTTTTTAGATAATAATAGTAAAAGTAATTTCTTGATATCAGATAATATATTAGAAAAATCTAAAAGAAGTATAAACATAGATCATCATATAGGTGGAAATATATTTACAGATATAATGTATGTAGAAGAAGAGTCACCAGCAGTATGTGAAACAGTATATAAGATATTAAAAAAATTAAAATATGATATAACATATGATATGATGAAAGCAATAATAATTGGTGTAATAACAGATACAGGACGGATTTAGATATGAAGGGACATCTGAAATAACATTTGATATTGGAAAAGAAGCGATAAAAAAGGGAATAAAAATATATGAAATATATGAAAAATATCTAAATACAAAGACAAGACAAGGATTTGCATTACAAAGAAAAGCAGTAGAAAGATTAAGATTCTATTTAGAAGGAAAGCTTGCAATAACATATGTAGATGACAAAGATGAGGAATATATGAATATATCAAAAGGTGATTCTGATGGTATTGTAAATGTTATAAGAGATATTGAAGGTGTTGAACTTGCAATATTTTTAAGAGAAGATAAAGGAAATACAAAAGCATCTGTAAGATCTAAAAATAGTATAGAATATATAAGCTCAAGAGAATTTGCAAATATATATGGTCGGAGGTCGGACATAAAGGATCTGGAGGATTTAGAATAAGTGGTAAACCTTATGATAATCTTAAGAGGATTATAGAAGATGCTATTACATATATAAATAAGGCAAGTGAGAATAAATAATGGAAGATGGATTAATATTAGTATATAAGAGAAAAGGGAAGACCTCGAGAAATGTAGTTGAAAATATTTCTAAAAGATATGGAGTAAAAGCAGGACATATTGGAACATTAGATCCAATGGCTAAAGGACTTTTGCCAGTACTTGTTGGAAATACATGTAAACTTTCTAAATATTTAATGGAACATGATAAAACATATTTAGTAGAAATGAAATTTGGATATAACACAGAAACATTAGATATTGAAGGAGAAATATTAGAAGAAAATAAATCATTTAGAGAAAATAATATTGTAGATAATGAATTTTTTGATATGATTATAATAGCAATGAAAAAAGAATTGGGTACTAAAAAACAGATTCCACCAATATATTCTGCTAAAAAATTAAATGGAAAAAAATTGTATGAAATAGCAAGGAAAGATAAAGAAAAAGCTATAGAAATGGCAAAAGAAAAAGCAAAAGAAATAACAATATACAATATGTATGATATATCTTTAAAAGAATTATGGGATAATAATCCTAAAGATATTGTATTAAGTTTTAAAGTAGAATGTTCATCAGGTACATATATAAGAAGTTTAGTAAGAGATATAGCAGAAAACATGGGGACAATAGCTATAATGACAGATCTTAGAAGAATAGCTGTAGGAAATTATAATAATATAATTGAAGATATAGATGAAAATATTGATGAAGAGGAAATAATATTAAAAAAATATACAGAAGAGGAAGTTTTAAAAGATAATTTTAAAAATAATATTAATTTAGATAAAGACAGAAAAAAGGCATTTTTAGTAGGACTTTCTACAAGGGTTAATAAGGATAAATATAATGATGGTATATATTTAGTAAATATTGAAGGAGAAGTTATAGGACTTCGGTGAAATAAAAAATGGAGAAATAAGAAGAAAGTTTGTAATAAGTAAATATGCTAAATAAGGATAAAAATGAAAATATATGAAATGCTAAAAGAAGCAAATGAAAAGGCAAAAAAGGCTAATATAGAAGAATATGAACTTAAAGTAAGATATATATTTGAAGATCTATTTAAAGAAAAAGAAGTAGATGAAAAAGAGTTTTTTGATGCAATTAATAAACTGTGTGAAGGATATCCATATCAATATATAACAAAAAATGCAAATTTTTTTGGATATGATATATATGTAGATGATAATGTCCTTATCCCAAGACTTGATACTGAAATACTTGTAGATAGTATATGTGAATATATAGAAGAAAATTATAATATTAATGAAGATATAAGAATACTAGAAATAGGAATAGGAAGTCGGTGCCCTTATAATTGCAATATTAAAAAGATTAGAAAAATATAAAAATATTATAATAGATGGTATAGATATATCTGAAGGAGCAATAGAAGTTGCTAAAAAAAATATAATAAGATATGGTCTTGAAAATAAAGTAAATATAGTTATAAAAGACATATTAACAGAAGATATACAACAAAAATATGATATAATATATTCAAACCCACCATATTTAAGTAAAGATGAAATGAAACAGATAACAGATGATGTAAAAAAAGAACCAAGTTTAGCATTATATGGAGGAGAAGATCGGATTAGAATATTATAGAAAAATAATATATAAGGCAAAAAGTTGTTTAAAAGGAAGATCAAGACTATTCTTAGAAATAGGGTATATGCAAAAAGAACAAGTTTTTGATATAGCAAAAGAAAATAACTATAATGATTTTAAATGTGTAAAAGATTTAGAAAATAGGGATAGAGTAATAATATTATGTTAAAAAAAGAACAATTAATTTTAGAATTAATAGAAAAAAATATTAATACAAAGGCAAATACATATATAGAAAATTTATCAATCCTTTTAGGAATGATGATAGGAAAAGATTATAACAGATATGTTCAAGATATAGAAAAAGATATTTTTAACAGTAATTTAGATGAAAAAATATCTAGATATATAAAAAGTATATGTAGAGAAATTAATATAAATGATTTGGAAGAATTAGAAAAAATATATGGATATGATTATGAATATATAGAACTAAATATATTAAAAGGATTATGTATAACACGGAATAATTATAAGTGATATGGAGAAAAAATATGAAATTCGTTTAAGATATATAAAAAAAATATCACTAGTTGAAAAAGTGTTAAAAAGCAATAATATAGAATATACAGAAAATAATAATACATATATATTAACAAAAGGAGATAGTATAGCTGAATTTTTAAGAGTTCTTAATTTAACAAATTTTTTACTTAGGTTTGAAGAAAAAAGAATACAAAAAGAATATATGAATAATACTAATAGGACTATTAATTTTGAAATAGCAAATATGGAAAAGGTTATGAAAACTGCAAGTAAACAAATAGCAATATTTGAAAAGATAAAAAAAGAAGGAAAAGAAGATATATTAACAAAAAAACAAAAAGAATTTTTAGAAGTTAGAATAGAAAATCCAGAATTAAGTATAGGTGATATAGCAAAAAAACTTCGGAATATCTAAAACATCAGCATATAATAGATATTTAGGAATAAAAAAAATATTAGAAAATAAATAAGAAATAATAGAATATATAAAAAAGAAAAAGAGGATCATATTATAAAAGAGAGATTGAATAATAAAGATAAAGATAATAATAATAATAAGAATATTAATTGGGATAACAATATAAATAAAAATGAGAATATAAAAGAAATTAAGAAAAGAGGAATATATATACATATTCCTTTTTGTAAACAAAAATGTGGATATTGTGATTTTCATTCATTTGCAAAAATAGAGAATTTACAAGAAGAATATGTAAAAGCATTATGTAATGAAATAAGAAAATTTGCAAAAAATATATCAAATGAAGATAAATATATAGATACAATATTTTTCCGGAGGTCGGAACTCCAAGTATGTTAGAAAAAGCGCAGGTTAGAAATATTTTAAAAACAATATATGAAAATTTTAATATAGATAAGATGGCAGAAATAACATTAGAATGTAATCCTGAAAGTATTACAGATGATAAAATGGAAGGATATAGTAAGTCTGGTATAAATAGAATTAGTATTGGAGTTCAGAGTTTAAATAATGATATATTAAAAATAGTAGGTAGGATACATGATAGAGAAGAAGTATTTAAAAAGTTTAAAATAGTAGAAAAATATTTTAATAATATATCTGTAGATATGATGTTTGGACTTCCTAATCAAAAAGTAGAAATATTGAAAAATGATTTAGAAGAAGTTATTAATAATCTTGGGAAAAATGGAAAATTAAAACATATTTCAGTATATTCATTAATTTTAGAAAAAGGAACAAAGTTTTGGAATAATAGTAAAATAGAAAAAATGCTTCCAAGTGAAGATGAAGAAAGAGATATGTATAAAGCGGCACAAAAAATATTAAATGAAAATGGATATATTCAATATGAGATATCAAATTTTGCAAAAAAAGGGTATGAATCTAAACATAATGTTAATTGTTGGAAACAAATGGAATATTATGGGTTTGGTATTGGTGCATCATCATATTATAATAATATAAGATATACAAATATAAGAGGAATATATAAATATATTGAAAAATATTTAGAAAATATAGATAAAATCTTTGGAAATAAAATAAAGGATAAAATTTTAAAAGTATATGTATCTTCTGAATATTTAGATGAAATTGTTTCAAGTAATAGGGATAGTTTTTTAACAGATAAGACATTATTTTCAAAATTTAATGAAAATATAAGTATTGAAAAAATAGAAAAAGAACTTATAAAAGTTTTAAAAGAGGATTTAAAGGAGGATTTGAAAGAAATTGAAGAAACTAGAAATAATAAATTAAATAAGTATTTTCAAAATTCTATAAATCTATCTGATAAATTCATATATGATAGGTTTAAAGAGGATATTCTTGCCAATATTATTGGGAATGAACAAGATAAAAGTATTGAAAAAATTTTTGATGAAAAAAGAAGAGAAATTAGAAGAGAAACTGAAGCTCAAATAAAAAATATAAATTTTGAAAATGAAAATTATAAGGAAAAAGTAAAAGAAATAAAAGATAAAATAGATACAAGTTTACATGTAGCTTTAGTTGACTATGTTATTCAAAGGAAAGCAATACTAGAATTATATTCAAAAATTTTAAAAGGACAGGAGAAGTATACAGAAAAGAAAACTGGAATAAAGAAAGAGTATACTTATGAGTTAGAAAAAGAGGTTCATAATTTAATTTTCCCTATGAAAGCAACTTCAGATGAAATAGATTATAATAATCATAATTTATGGCTAATAGATGAGAGTTTAGCATTTCAAAGCTTTATATCTTCTGATTTAGAACTTAAAAATTTTATAAAAAATTCAGATAGTGAAGATAGACCAGATTTACTACTATTTTCTGAGTATGATTTAGAGGATAATCTTGATTCTATAACTTTAATTGAATTAAAAAGACCTGAGGTTGATGTAAGCAAAAGAGATGAAAAACCACATGATCAGGTTATGAGATATGTAAAACAATTAAGAAAAGGAGAGTTAACTTTAAAAGGAAAAACTATAAATACAACTGAAAGTACTCGTTATTACTGCTATATATTATTAGATTTAAATAAAAAAAATCAAGAAGTTTTTGTAGATGAAGCATATACTCCTTTAAGAGAAAATAGAGGATATATATTCTACCATCCCACATATAAAATGTATGTTACTGTATTAGATTATAGAGAATTAAAGAAAGACGCTGAGAGAAGAAACAAAATATTTTTTGAAAAATTAGGAATTAATAAATAAAATTTTAAAAACTGCAAATATTTCATTGCAGTTTTTTAATTTTTTAGTTATACTAAAAAGTGAAAATATACTGAAAGGAAAAGATTATTTAGATAGATAAAATTAAAGAAGATAATTTATTTTTTTTGGAATTTATATAAAAAACATATAATTTTTTGATATGCTTGTAAAAAAGAATTCAAAAATTTATTAGATAAATTAAATTTAAAAACTGTAAAAATAAATTAAATCTATTGATAAAAAGAGCTAAGAAAAATGGAAAAGATAAAAATTAGTGATAAATTTAAAGATTTAATAGATGAAAAATATAGAAATAACTATATTTTTAATACTACAACTCAAAATTCAGATATATTTTTTAAATACTTTTACTTAGAAAAATATAATGAAGAAATTATTTTAAAAGAATTAGAAATGGAAACAGATTCACTAGCAAAATTATTTTTAAATCTTATAAAATTTGAAATTGGAGAGAAAAAAGAAAAATA
>ERZ773003.851-NODE-851-length-20479-cov-8.529377_pt1 | contig 20479 bp, 16 predicted proteins | sample MGYA00580668_ERZ773003 | MGnify/ENA primary metagenome ERZ773003 (study PRJEB29015, sample SAMEA2738002) | human oral metagenome | biome: human oral; feature: human-associated habitat; material: dental | place: China | collected 2126 ... | reverse complement strand
CAGACGCGCCTCAGGGCACCGCGTGACCGTCCCGGCCGTCGCCGAGAGGTGGCGAGGGCGCCTCGCGCGCTGCCGGACACAGCTCCACGCCCTTTCTGCACGAGTGGTGGGACAACCCTGAGCACCGGCCCCCTGTTTAGAACCTGAATCCCTGGCCCCTCATGAGGTCGAAGCCGCCCATGCACCGAGCCCCGACACCTGCACACGCATCGAGAATCTTCACCCGGTTGGGCGAGTGGGAGCTCGTCCTATGGGTCACGACCGTCATGCCTGAGGCTGGCGCCTCGGAGCAAAGTCAGATGTCGGCACGTGCCTCGGGTTCGAAGTCGCGCACCGCCCGGCTCGCGTGGCCCTGGGACTCGACCCAGGCGCAGACGTCCAGGTACTTCTCAAGCGCGTCCTCACTTGTGGACATGACCTCGACGCCGTCCTGGCCCCCGACCCATTCGACGAGCGGGTCCCTGTGCCTCCTCAGCTCGTCGAGAACCGTCTGGCGCAGGACCGCGGTACCGCTCGCCAACAGCTCTCCCAACCTCACCCAGAAGCTGGGGAATATGTCCTCGGGTATGTGGTTCTCGCTCGTGATGAAGATGTTCGAGTCAAGCAGGTAGCGCTCCAACTACGCCACCCCTTCGAAGTACTTCCGGAAGCTCGGGGCGCTCAGGCCGGTGAGGTCGTAGGCGTCGCGGTGGCTCAGGTAGTCGGAGTTGACCGCCGAGCGCACGGCGTCGGAGAACACGGACCCGAGCCTGTACTGCTTGCCGAGGTAGTAGTTCCCGCCCTTGCCGACCCTCCTGCGGCCCTCGTCCAAACTCCCCTTGTACTGCCGGTACAGCCCGAGGAACTCGTCCTCGCCTACGATTCCGTCATCCCTCGCCTTGCGCGCGACGACGAGACTCACCTTGCAGTCACGCGCAATCGCCTCAGCCTTGTCATAGGGTGTGCCCGGCCTGTGCCCCCAGGCCGCGGCAAGATATCCCTTGGGAACGAGGAACTCGGCCGCCGCAGAGTTACAGAGCCTCTCCATCTTGATTCTCGGCTCCTCGTCGTCAGACGCGTTGCTCACACCGGTCTGCGCGAACGCCAGGTGGCACATCTCGTGCAGCAGCGTGAACGCCTGCGCGCCCTTCGCGTCGCGGCCGTTGACGAAGATGATGGGAGCGAGGGGGTCGGCGAGCACGAAGCCGCGAAACTCCGTCACGCTGAGGGCACGGTGCGTGTTGTCACCGACGACCCCGTTGATGGCAACGGAGATGCCGGCGGCCTCGATCCTATCCTTGAGGAGTTTGAGCGCCTCGGGGGAGCCCTCGCGGGACCTCGCCCAGTCAGCATCGAGTCTGAGAAGGCGACGCGTGTCGTGGGCGAGCCTCTCGGCGGTCTCGGCAGAGAGAGGCTCGCCCCGGTAGGACCCGACGTAGGAAATGACAGGGAAGCCCTCGTGGGAGAAGTACCCCCTCATCCACTCCTGCCGGTCGAGCATGGCGTCCACCGTGTCGAAGAGCCCTGGGCTCGGCTCTTCTGCCGGGGCGTCGCCAACGGTCCTGAAGTCGGCAATCTGGAGGCTGTAGTCCGGCCGCTCTCTTGCGAAGAGGTCCCTTACGCTCACGTGGACCTTGCCTGCAAAGTCCCTCAGCTGCCTCACCGTCGGCTTCCACGTGCCGTCGAGCCACTGGGGAAACTTTGGGAAGGTTTTCGTAATCTGCCTGTCAGAGAGGCCGCTGCGGCGAACCGCCCATTCGAGCATCTCGGGGTTCAAGGTCGCCATCGTGGCCTCCTCTCAAGCGAACGGACTGTCAGAACATGTGCAAACACGCGTACAGGTACGGATATCGTATCATGCCACGTTGGCCTTTCCTGACACGGCGCCGTGAGAAAAGCAAACCGACCGCCAGTGGACGGCGACGCAGCGAGGCCGTGCCCCTCGCGGTCAAGAGGCCCTCTCCCACGTCCCCGCGATGGCCCTCGCGCCACCAGGGCGCACGCCCGTCCCCATCATCCGGCCACAACGAAGCACTGTAGGAGGAGAACAGCCATGAGAGCTAGCCGGCTAGGCGCGCCTCTCCCATCAGGCAGCCTTCGAGAACGAAGGCCGACGCGTCACGCAAGGACGGCCGCCCACTCGCATAACCCCGGGCATCTGAAGAGAGCCATCGGCGACTCCACATCCTGACGTGGTCATGCCCCATTACAGTCTTGTCAAGCCCCGAGGGACTACCCCAAACCTTGGTTTCTCGACAACGGTCTCGTTCCGCTCTCAAGTTGCCTGACCTTGTGTGTGGCCCCGGCCGGGACTGCTGGCCAACCGCCCCCGGAGGCATGCGACACAACCGGGCACCGGAGGCGGTCGCCCGAGGGAGACTCGGTGTCATATATGCCACCACGTGCGATCGCGTCCCCCATGAGGGGCCCTCATCGGATCTCAACGTCGAGGACTCCCGTCGACAAGATCCGAAAAGTCAGTTTGAACCCTTGACAAAACTATAGGGACATCCCCTGCGGTCGCACACCGATCACAGGGCGACCGCTCGACAGGCCGCCCGCTGCTCTCCCAGCCGAGGGGCTAGCGTACTCCACCTAGCAAGGACGCCAGGTTACCGGGGAACGGGCGCACATCCCCCACATGGTCGGGGCCCCCGAGACGTCCTAGTCCGGAGGGGCAGGAGAGCTGGGCGAGGAGTGACTACGAAGCATGTTCTCCATGTCCGCAGCCTTGGAGGCATCCCAGCCGGAGAGGTTGAGGGATCGGAGCGAGGAGCAGCTGGAGAACATGTGCTCCATGTCCGTCACGCGTGAGGTGTCCCAGCCAGAAAGATCGAGGGAGGCGAGCGAGAAGCAGTTGCTGAACATGCCCCTCATCTCTGTCACGCGTGATGTGTCCCAGCCGGAGAAGTCGATGGAGGTGAGCGAGACGCATTCACCGAACATATTTGACATGTTCGTGACTTGCGAGGTGTCCCAGCTGGAGAGGTCGATGGAGGTGAGCGAGGAGCATGCGCCGAACATGCCATCCATGTTCATGGCGCCCGAGGTGTCAAGAGCGGAGAGGTTCACGGATTCCATATTAGATAGGCCCACGAAGAGCCGACTGGCGTCCCTTGGTGCCCTGACGCCAGCACGCACGTCTATCGACCTGACGGCTTCACGGTCGATGCCCTGACCCTCCGGACGTCCCTTGTCATATATGCGGGCCATCTCCCCCGACACGCCGTCCGTGGGGTAGATGGTGAGCTTACCGGTATTCTCAAGCGTGTAGGAGCAGCCGCTTCCGATGGCGCCCATCCTTACGACCTGCGGGCGCGAGAGAAACGCGCGGACGACGACCACGAGGGCGACCAGCGCCATGGACAGGAGCGTAGCCCTCAGGTGCCTCGAGTCCTCCCGAGACCTTTCTCTACCTGACGGTCGCAGCATACCCATCGTCCCCTCCGTTCGTAAGGAAAGCCGCCCTGGGACCGCACGCATCCCCATGACCCTCGCTCCGCTAGTCCTTCTGATTATACGCCGCGCAGTCAAGGAAATCATCAGCCTTTCCACGCAGCAGGGCAGCCGGGCGCGCTATCGTCGTGAGGCCATGCCCCACGTACGTACCAGCCTCATTTGAGTCGTGGCGGAAGCTCGAAGAAGTCGCCCGCCGACTAGGCGGAAGAACTTCTCACGCACCCCGAGGTGCGCCGGACGCACGTTGCGCGCGCCTCTCTCGAAAGAAGTCGCGCAGCTGTCGTGCCGCCTCGTCCGCGAGCACGCCCGACCTCAACATGAAGGAGTGGTTGAGCCTCTCGTCACGGCTCAGGTCATAGAGCGATCCAAGCGCCCCTCCCTTGGGGTCCGCCGCCCCATAGACGCAGCGGTCGATGCGGGCGTTCACCATGAGTCCCGCGCACATGAGGCAGGGCTCCAGCGTCACATAGACCGTGCAACCCGCAAGGCGCCAGTGCCCCAGCGCACGGGCCGCCGCAACCATGGCCAGGTGCTCGGCATGGGCCGAGGGATCCCTGTCGAGCTCGCGGCGGTTGTGGGCCCGCGCCAACACACGAGGGGGTGGCGCCTGCTCCCACGCGCCCTTGGGGTCTTCGGGACTTATGTAGGCGTCGCTTGCAGGGTCATGAGCCGCCTCGTACACCACGACCGCACCTATGGGCACCTCGCCTTCCCTTGCCGCAGCGCACGCCTCGTCGAGGGCCATGCGCATGTAGAACTCGTCTTCCTGCGCTCGCATCCTTAACACCCCTCCTCGCCACGCCCTCCGATATGTTGTAGGATATAGCCTGTGCTCATGCGGAGGGGTGGCAGAGTGGTCGAATGCAGCGGTCTTGAAAACCGTCGAGCGGTAACCCCGTTCCGAGGGTTCGAATCCCTCCCCCTCCGCCATCATACGCCCGGCACCGCCATACCCAGCCACATCCGTCTATGTCGCGCCGCTCGACCGCATGCTCGTAGGCTACTGCGCAACGACGCTCGGAGCCAAGGCCCTCTACCTGCGCAGGCGCGGACACCTGCTGTGAGGCGGCCGTGCGCCAAGGGTGCGCCTTATCGCTCCGGCCCCATTGCCCGAAGAGAGCGCAACAGGGTATACTGTCCGGCAGTACTAAGTCGACCATCCGGACCGTGTCGGTGGCTTGGCAGAGGGAGGATATCATGCTTGTTGTCATTCTGATCATTGTTGCGATCGTCGCGGCTTTGGCGGTGTGGTTCATCTCGATATACAACAACATCGTAACCAAGGACAACCGCTGCGACAACGCGTGGCAGACCATAGACGCCCAGCTCCAGCGGCGCAATGACCTCATCCCCAACCTCGTGAACACGGTCAAGGGCTACACGAGCCATGAGTCCAAGACGCTCGAGGCGGTAACGCGGGCGCGCGCTGCCGTGACAGAGGCGAGCACCCCCGAGGCCAAGATGGAGGCCTCCAACATGCTCACCAACACGCTCAAGACGCTGTTCGCCGTCGCCGAGAGCTACCCTGACCTCAAGGCCAATGCCAGCTTCCAGGATCTCCAGAGAAATTTGACCGACACCGAGAACAAGATTGTCTACGCGCGGCAGAGCTTCAACGACTGCGTCCTCATGTACAACAACGCCATCGAGACCTTCCCCGGCAACATCGTTGCCGGCAGCAAGTTCAAGGTTCGCCAGGGCTTTGAGGTTACGGACGCCTCTGCCCGACAGGCGCCGCAGGTCCAGTTCTAGCGGCGAGCCGCACGTAGTGCTCACCGTATGTCTGGTCACTACCCCGTCCCACGAAGCTGTGGGGCGGGGCTAAACGGCAGCACGGGCTGGCAGTACGGGCCGCCACAAGGCGGAAACCCTGTGGACAAGAATCCGCTTGCCTAGCTGAGGTGGGCCCTGAGCTTCTCCTCTAGCTCCACCTTATCAACGATGTTCTTGAGGACGAGCTTCTTCTCGTCGGGAACACCCGCCACGAAGTCGGCAAGATCCCCGCCGACGACAAAGAGGTCGGCGGCCGTCGGGTTGATGTCCGAGACGGTGGTGTGGTCAACCTCTATCTCGGGGTGACCGAGCTTCTTGACGATCTCCTCGGTGTTCATGTGAACGATGAGGCTGGAGCCCAACCCCGATCCGCATGCGCACATGATCTTACGAATTGCCATGACGCACTCCTTCTCTTGGGCAGCGCCAGCCATATGTCCGGCGCCACACAGTGACGATACCTTGATTCTAGCCACTTTAACATCGCTCAAGTCGAGCTTGTCGGCCACCGTCTGCCTCTTGTGGGGAAACGCAAATGACAAAGACGCGAGTGGCAAACATGCTCTCTACTCGACCGTCTCCTCCTGCTTCTTCCCCTTCTTGGGGGCCACGAGGTTGTACACGATGGGAAGGAGGTAGAGGGCCACGCACACAAGAACGAGCGGCAGGCCACCCGCAACGTGAACCACATTGCCAAAGGCGATGCCCATCCAAGAGAAGTCGGCATCCGAGAAGGTCGTCCCAACATAGCCCAGCTGAGTGAAGACGGGCATGCAGATGGCAGGCAAAAAGGTGATGAGCAAGCCGTGGACGAAGGCACCGGCAACACAACCCTTCCATCCGCCCTCGGCGTTTCCAAAGACGCCAGCGGTGGCACCGCAGAAGAAGTGGGGAACGACGCCCGGCAGGATAAGGGCGACGGGGAAGGCGACGTTGCAGCCGATGAGGATGAGCAGGCCCACGATACCGCCGACAAACGAGCTCAAAAAGCCGATGATCACGGCGTTGGGCGCGTACGTGAAGGCGACAGGACAGTCGAGCGCCGGCTTAGCGCCGGGAACGAGCTTGTCGGCGATGCCCTTGAAGGCGGGTACGATCTCACCGATGATCAGACGAACGCCAGACAGGATGATGTAGACGCCACCGGCAAAGGAGAGGCCAGAGATGACACACCACACGACCCAGTTGGTGGTCGTCTCCTGCCCCACGTTGAGCAGGACCGCAAGGTGCTTAAACTGGGGATAGGAAAAGGCAAGCTCATCGGCGGTGATACCGGCGGGGACGGCGCTCAGAAGGCCGCGAGCAACGGCGACGCCGGTCACGACAAGGAAGAAGAGCACCATGGTAAGACCAATGGAAACAGTGGTGTCGCGCAGGAAGATGAGGCGCTTTGGAAAGCTGATCTCCTCCGTGCTCTTCTTGTTCGTAGAGAACAGCCGCCCCACCTGACCGGCAAGCCAGTAGCCGATGCCACCAAAGTGCCCAAGCGCGATAGCGTCTCCCCCGGTCACCCTGCGATAGGTGAGCTGGCAATACGCGGGCGAGAGGACCATGATCAGGCCAAGCAGGCAGCCCCCGGCAACGTACAGCTCGACGCCCACAAGTCTGCCGGCACCGCCGAGGATAACGGCGAGCATGCAGGCCATGTAGAGCGTATGGTGACCGGTCAGGAAGATGTAGGGCATGCGCGAGAAGCGCGCGAGGACAATGTTGAGCGCCATGCCAAGGGCCATGATGATGGCCGAGGCGGTGCCAAAGGTAGTGAGGGCATCGGCGACGACGGCCTCGTTGTTGGGGACAACCCCCTGCATGTTAAAGGCAAAGTTGAAGACCTCGCCAAAGGCGAGCAGCGAGTCAGACTGCAGAAAGGCAGATCCCGCAGAGAGGACCAGAAAGCCCACGATGGTCTTGAGGGTGCCCTTTATGACATCCTCGACGGGCTTGCCCTGCAGACAGAGACCCAGCAGGGCCAAGAGGCCAACCAGTATGGCCGGGGTCGACAGGATGTTGATGATAAAGCCAAGTGCAGCCATGTACTCCTCCTTTAAGCTGTTGTCACACGCGCCACCCGATTTCCACAGCTGTTCTTTGCTTAGGTGTCAAAGTCAACGAACAGGTGGTACACCTCGTCTGCGTCGGCCGCCGTCGCAGCTCTCTCGATGTTTGCGGGATCCGCAAACATCGTGGCGAGGATACGCATCACGTCTATGTGAGAGTCGGGATTTTCCGCCGCGAGCGTGACGAGCACGCGCACGGGCTCGCCTGGCTTGTACTCGACGCCCGCGCGACAGATCGTGACGGCAAGCTGCTGCTTGATGACGCCCTGCTCGGGGCGGCCGTGCAGCAGCGCCAGGTCGGGCGCGAGGGAAAAGTACGGGCCAAACGTATGGACGTTCTCGATGATACCGTCTATGTACTCGCTCTTGACGTAGCCTCCGTCCACCAGCGGCTGCACTGCGACGTGGATCGAGTCCTCCCAGCCCTCACAGGAGTCGACGATCTGCACGTTCTCGCGCTTGAGCATGTCTTTCATCGCGCCCATGGCCAAGCTCCCCCATCCTTCCCAAGGAAGCCCGGGCTGCGGGCCACCATGGGACTTATCCGGCCTCACCAATTTCCTACTTGCTCCGCAGAACAATCACATCATAGCGTAGATATTTCCTGATTTCAACAAATATTTTCCACGTATATGGGTTTGTCGAAAATATCTGGAATGCCGCTTGTATAAAATATGGTGAAAGGTAGCGTAGTGCCTAGACGGTCGGGCGCAGGAGGTCAAGTTGACCCGACCGGCGTGGGCATCAGTCCGCACGTATGCTTGGAAGTGTCTGTGATTGTTTCGCCGCGAGCGCAGAGATAGGATCGTCCGTCTCCTTGAGGAGAGAGGCTCGATGGGGGTCGACGAGCTGGCACAACGTTTTGGCGTAAGCGTTGACAGCATCCGCAAGGACCTCCAACAGCTCGTGAGGGAGGGCCGCTGCGAGCGCTACTACGGCGGTGCGCGACGCGTCGATATGCCTGCCCCCGCGGCAGAGAGAGCGGAGAGGAGCGCATCCTTCCCCGCCCCCACCGCACAAGGCACAGGACGAAACGCGCGTCCCCCCGACGAGACCTCTGCTCAGGAGGGGACCTCTGCTGTCTTGGGGTCCCTGCGCGCGCCCGATCATGAGCGCGGGGCTTTGCGAGAGGAGCTCATCGGCAGTCCCGGGTCCACCCACGTGGCACGACACGCTTGGCCCTGGAGCGAGCCTACCCCGACGATGGAGCCCGTCTTAGCGAGAGGGGACGTGGACACGATAGCCCACGAGGCACGCCTTGCGGTGGCACGTCGTGCCTACCTCGAGATCAATGATGGGGATACGGTATTTTTGGACGTCTCTAGAACCAATGCCCTCCTAGCCGAGCTCATCGCCCACGGGAGGAAGCGGATCATCGTGACCACCAACATGATCGAGGTCATGCAGATACTCTCCAACCAGCCTGACGTCACGCTCATGGGCACGGGAGGCTACCTCAACGTCCAGCTCAACGGCTTTGTGGGCTCCGCCACCATCAGCATGCTCGAGCCCCTGCTCTTTGCAAAGGCGTTCATCGGCGCGGACGGGGTCGACCTGACCACCTCCGCCGTCACCTCTCGGTCCATCGAGGGAGGGGAGGTCAAGGAGCGCGTCATCCATAACTCCTCCTGCCCGTTCCTGCTGGCGGAGGAACAGAAGTTTTGCGCCCACGGCAACTTTCGCTTCGCGTCAGTGAGTGACTTCTCGGCCGTCATCACCGATACGAGTGACGATGACATCCTCGATCGTCTGGCGCGCAGCGGGGTGCCAACGCTGCGCGCGGCATGAGAAACGATCTTCAGCCAAACGACGCGACGCTACTGCCCGCGCACGTACTCCTTGAGCAGCTTGCCATCATAGCTTACCGTACACACATACGTGCCCGTGTTTGGCACCCCGGTGTTCTCCATCAGCCCCGAGCCCATCACGATCAGGTGGTCGCCCGCGTCGGCGAACTCGGCGTGATAGTACCCCTCGGGCAGGGGGATGTCCGTCGTGAACTTGCCGCCCACGGGCACGAACCGGTATTTTGAGGGCTCTGTGAGCTCGCCACGCTTCTTCACCTCGATGTACGCCTTACCTGCGGCCACCGCCCGAAGCGTCACCCCCTCGCTCCCAGTCGCATGGTACACGCTCAACGCGCAGCCATCCTCAAGTGCGATGGTGATCACGGCAGACCCATCCTCGCCTGATGGCCCGCATCCCTCCGTGAAGCAGACGCAACCGTCAGAGACCATAGGGACCCCTATATCTCCCCACTCGTTCGTGTACAGCTCGCGAACATCACTTCCGTCCAGGTTCTGCGAATAGAGCGTCCCTGTGGATTTGGGTGAGGACGTGTTACCGGTGCTCTTGTTGCAGACGAAGTAGACCTTATCCTTGGTAAGCGTTATCCACCGTGGGCTGTAGTTGCGTATGGCGCCTATGGTCTGTTGGTTTGACCCGTCCTCGTCCATGGCAAGGATCTCGTAGGTCGCGTTGGAGGATCCTTCGTTCTCGACCACCACATAGAGCCTATGATCGAAGACATACGCGAGGTGGGCGTACCTGTGAGAGCCGTCCGCCCCCGGCGCAAAGACGGTCTTCCTGTCGCTGCCATCGAGCTTGATGCTACAGACGTCACACGATCCTCGCATCCCGCCTCCCCCCTCATCAAGGCGGAAGTCATGGGCCCAGCAGAAGAACAAGCGCTCGCCGTCCCTGCTAAAATTCCATACCACGTCCTCGTCAGCCTTCGTACAGTCCACCCATAGGATGCGCTCTGGATCGGCACCATCCCTCGCGATGCGGCAAAACCCGTTCTTTGCGGCAGAGAAGAAGTAGTCCTGGCCATCGACCGCCATGCCGAGCATGCTGTCGGCATAGGCCGCGTCTTGCGTGTCGTCAGCTCCGAGGCCGACCGCGCTCGCCCCCGAACGCGCATCTGCTCCGTCTCCCGCCGACCGTGCGGTTGGGTCCATCTGGAGCACCTGCCCGTCATAGTCCATCAGGCAGACCCTCGTGTGCCTCGTCTCGTTATAGTTGTACATCGTCACGACCAGCCCCGTGCCGATATCCTCGATGTCGATACCACCACAGGCATCGCAGGGCAAGGGAACGGTACGCATCGGACCGCCCTCGAGCGGCACAATGCGCAGGTGCGCGATGATCGCGTCGCGCACGACCTTACCCGTGAAGTACGCCCTGCCGTTCGCGTAGACCACATTACCGAGGAAGTTGATCTGATCCTCATCCGACGCGTCCACAGGGTTAAAGTGATATGCTGCCTTCGCGTCGGAGCCGTCAGGCGCGATGGACATGAGGGACGTTGGCGTCCCGTAGTCATCCTCGACAAAGCAGATGCGGCCATCATGGGCGTCCAGTGCTCGAATGGTTATGGACGAGCTCACATAGAGCTGCTTGACGTCACTTCCGTCCAGCTTCGACGAGCAGAGCGTGTTCAGGGAGTCACGATCCTTGCCTTGGACAAAGTACAGCCGATCGTTGAGGACCACGGCCTCGCCATACGCGTCATAGACCGTCCGCTGGTTAGAGCCGTCCTCCGCCATCGACCAGATGACGTGCGACGTCCCATCATAGCCTCCATCCTGCCGCCCGACGACATAGAGCTCACGATCGCGCGCATAAAGGTCGATGACCTCGTCCGAGCCTGCGTCGAAGACGGTTGTGTCGTTTCCACCATCCTCGTTGATGCAATGCACATGGTAGGAGCAGTCCTGCTGCTGCGGGGATGCCTGCGTCTCTACGAAGTAGACGCGCCCGTCTCCCTCGGCAAGGCAGGTGGGCGTCCTTAGGCCGTCTTGCGCCGGCTGCGGCAGCGGGCGGATGAGCTCGACGTCCGTCTTGCCCTCCTCGATCCGGCAGACGCCCCCCAGCTCCTGCGACACGAAGTAACGGTAGCGCGCGCGGCGGGGTACGACAAAGATGGCCAACGCTATCGCCAACGCAGCGGTTGAGGAGACAAGCGCCATGATGAACAGGGCGCGACGTCTGTGCGAAGTGGCAGGCGTCGGCTGCGCGACGGCTGTGGGGCCGGGGACTGCGGACGGCTGCGTAAGGTCCGGTGAGCCGGCGACGCCCGGTACCTGCGCACTGGCGGCACCCGGCATTTGCACGGCTTCCATCGGTGCGCCACAGCGCGTGCAGAACCGCTGTCCCTCTGATACGAACGCCCCACAGCTCTCACAAAACATGCCTGCCTCCCATCAAGCGCCGCCCCGCAGCTAACCCCGCTGACACGGACTTCCTCTCATGGTAGCGCATCCATCAGCATGCTATCAGCCAGAGATTGGCTATCGTCGCCCCCTCCCGCCTCCCCGTCGCCTTACCCCGCATCACCCTCGCGCGTATCACCCTCGTGCGCATGCGCAGTTTTACGACCCAACTTGCCATGTGCGCGTGTACAATCGATCGAAGGAGTGGCACGCAAACGGTACGGCACCGACGCCACCCCCATCTGCAGGCAAGGAGAAGGGACTTTGATGAAACCTCGACCTCACAGTCGATAACCCCTCGGCGGCTCCCCGTTGGTCTCGCCGTGAGGTACCCCAGGTGATACAAGCGTCGTGCACCCGTGCGAGGCACGTGACGCCCAACCAACAGAGGAGCTCGCATGATCTACCTGTCCCAATTGGTGGGAAACCCCGTCTATGACCTTGATGGCGAGAAGATCGGCAGGGTCAATGACCTTGGCATTGCCACGGGGGAGGTCTTTCCGCGCGTGACCTCGCTTGCCGTGGAGGGTCCCGGCAAGACCCCCTTCATGATTAGTTGGCGCAAATACGTTGGCAGCTTCAACGAGGACGAGATTCGTCTCAAGGTCATCGCGACAGACATTCGGTTCAGCTACCTACAGCCCAACGAGGTCCTCATTGCTCGCGACCTTCTGAACAAGCAGATCGTCGATACGCGAGGGGCCCGCGTCGTGCGCGTAAACGACCTCAAGCTCTCTGACACAAGCTCGTCGCAGCTTCGCCTGCTCGGCGCCGAGGTAGGTATCCGCGGCATCCTGCGATCACTCTCTCCCGCGCTCGAACGCATCGTGCTACACGCCGCGCGCGCCCTGGGAAAGCCGCTACCCGAGCGCATCATCGCCTGGAACTACATGGACCTCATCGAGCGGGACCTCTCCAACGTGAAGCTGTCCGTCTCGCACAAGACCCTCGACGAGCTACACCCCGCAGACATCGCGGACATCATCGAACGACTGGACCCGCGCCTGCGTGGCCAGGTGTTTGCCCAGCTCGATGAGGAGCGCGCGGCTGACGCCATCGCCGAGCTCACCGACGACTCGATGGCTGCCGAACTCATGGGCGACTTGAACGAGGATGCCGCCTCACGTCTTCTCTCCGAGATGGATCCCGACGATGCGGCAGAGCTCGTGAGCGAGCTCGACTACGACAAGGCCGAGAAGCTCCTGCGCCTGATGGGCGTCAAGGAGCGCAGCGCCATCAATCAGCTTCTGGGCTACCGTGAGGACACGGCGGGTCGTATCATGACCTCCGAGGTCGTCTCGCTCGCAGAGGATGCGACCGCAGCCGATGCCGTGGCAGCCATCAGGGGACTGGACGAGAACTTTGAGTCCGTACACTACGTCTACCTCAAGGACGAGAAGGGCAGGCTCTCCGGCGTTGTGAGTCTGCGGCACCTCATCACGAGCGACAGCGAGACCAAGCTCAGCGACATCGCCTATGGGGACCTTGTCTTCGCCCACCCCGACGATGACCAGGAGGACGTGTCAAGGGACATCGCCAAGTACAACCTGCTCGCCATGCCTGTGGTCGACGAGAACAAGAGGCTGCTGGGCATCGTCACCGTCGACGACGCCCTAGATGTCCTCGAGGAAGAGCATGAGGAGGACCTGCAAATCGCAGGCGCAAGACGCAGCGACCCAGAGGGCCGTACGGGCTCACACGACATACTCTGGTTGCTCAGAAACGAGCTCTGGTTCTTTGTCTGGATGCTGGGCCTTGCCCTTCTCGCCCTCCTCATGGGCAGGGAGGGGCGGGGCATCGTCCTTACGCTGGGAGCCGCCATGCCGGCTGCGGTCGTGGCGGCCCTTGACTCGGTGGGCTTCGTCACGAACTTCTTCATCGAGAACGATCCCAACGACGAGGACACACCCTCGCTCGCGGGCTTTGCGTTCAAAGGCATTGGTCTTGGGCTCTTGTTCGCGGCCTTCGTGGCACTCGTGTCTATGGGGGTCTTCAGCGTGCTCTTTGCGGGCGACGCGTCAACGGCGCACATCGTCCGCATGGGCACCGCCAGCTTTGCCGCAGCAGCTGCGAGCATCGTGGTGTCATTTGTCCTATGCCCCGTCTACCTCATCGTCCTACGAAGTCGGGACGAGAAGAATCTCGACACTTCGGGCATCGCCCTGCAGGTCACGTCCATGTTCCTCTCGCTGGTAGTATTTTGCGCCATAGCCTTGGCACTTGCAGGAAGCTGGGGGAACTAGCATGGCCGCAGAGGAGAGAAAGGGCCGCCTCTCTCGCAAGGGGAGGCTCGCGCTGCTTGCCGCCATGGGACCCGGCCTACTCACCGCCCTTGCGGGAAACGATGCCGGCGGCATCGCCACCTACTCGAGCGCAGGCGCGTCCTACGGCTTTGGCATGCTGTGGACCGTGCCCATCATGTGCCTCTTGCTGATCGTAGTGCAAGAGACCGCCGCACGCATGGGCTGTGCCACCGGCAAGGGCTTTGCGTCGCTCATCCGCGAGCAGTTTGGCATCCGCATCTCGGCCGTGGCGATGCTGGCCCTCATCGTGTCCAACTTTGCGGTCACGCTCTCTGAGTTCGCAGGCATCGCCTCGGGCATGGCGCTCTTTGGCATGCCCACCTTCGTCTCGGTGCCCGTTGCTGCCATAACTACCTGGCTCCTCTCGATGACAGGATCGTACCGTCGCATCGAGAAGATACTCCTGGCCATAGGCTGCGTCTTCGTGACCTATGTGGTCGCGGGAATTATGGCAGGTCCCAACTGGGGAGATGCCCTTTGGGCCACGCTGGTGCCGCAGGTCTCGACCAACCCGGGCTACGTGTCGCTCCTCGTCGCCAACATAGGCACGACCACCTCGCCCTACATGATCTTCATGGTGGCGAGCAACGTCGTCGAGAAGAACCTCGACGCGAGCGACATCCCGGGACAGCGCGCGGACAATGTCTCGGGTGCCATCGTGGCCGAGATCATCACCTGGTTCATCATCATGACGACGGGCGCGGTACTCTTTCCCGCAGGTATCGCCGTGAACGACGCCGCAGACGCCGCGCAGGCGCTTGTGCCGCTCGCGGGACAGCACGCCTCCGCCATGTTCGCGGCGGGTCTGGTGGGGGCCTCGTTTCTGGCTGCCTGCGTCATGCCCGGCATCACCGCCGGCGCCGTCTGCGAGGCATTTGGCTGGGAGCGCGGCGTGAACCGCAGCTGGCGGGAGGCGCCAGTCTACCATGGCACGATAGCGCTCATCACGGCCGCAAGCGCCATCATCGTGCTCCTGCCGGGAGCCGACCTCTTTGGCATCATGATGGTGTCCCAGGTCATAAATGGCGTGCTCCTGCCGGTGCTTTTGCTCTGCATGGTCAACATCGCAAGCGACAGGCACGTTATGGGTGCACATGTCAACGGCCGCATCTGGAACGCGCTCACCTGGTTCACGATCGTCGCGGTCATCATCCTGACCGTGGTGATGTTCGTCTTCCAGGCGCTGGGATATTAGGGGCTTCGTGATTGTGTACACTGTTGCGGCGCGGGGGTCGCGCGGGCGGCCGGTGGTGACGCAGGGGGACGCAATAGTGTACACAGATCGCCGAAACGGCCTCTCGACGCCGTTCTGGGGCATTTGTGTACACTGTTGCGGCGCGGGGGTTGCGCGGGCGCCCCCTGGTGACGCAGGGGGACGCAATAGTGTACACAGATCGCCGAAAACGGCCTCTCGGAGCTGTTCTGGGCCATTTGTGTACACTGTCGCAACGCGGGACTCTCGCGGGCGGCCGGTGGTGACGCAATAGTGTACACAGATCGCCGAAAACGGCCCTTCGGAGCCGTTTCGGGGCATTTGTGTACACTATTGCGCCACAGGCAGCGCCGAGAGTTGCGCCGCAGGCAGCGGCGTGGGCTGCGTCGGATGGCACGAGCGCCTCAACGCCATGGTGTGCCGGCGGCGCCCTCTCGGTGGCCGCCTCACCCTTGGTCGAGAAAACAGGTTCTCTACGTCCCGCTGCCTCGGGCCTTCTTGTACTCGTCCATGAACGAGCCAAACATGCCCTTGGTCTTTCCCAGCTGCCTACCAAGCGCTTTGGAGCCCTTGGCGACGGCCCTCGAGACCTGGGCGTCCACCTTCTTGGCGACCTTTGACCCCTGTGCCTTGGCCTTGGCGTAGCCCTCCCCTGCACGAGCGGCAACGCCACCGGAAAGCGCGAGCCTCTCCGCTGCGGGATCCACCACCATGCAGTTCTTTGAGCAGCCGCGAAGCATGGAGACAGGAATGGGCAAGGCGCCCACCAGAGTCTCAGCCACGACGCCGTCACCCACAAAGAAGCTCACGACCTGGCCCGTCTCACGATCGAACTCTGCGTCACTCACAAGGCCAAGCCGCTTGCCCTTAGTCGTGCGAGCATCCATACCAATCCACATAATGCAGCGATCCCAGTCAAGCCCAAGGCGCCTTTGGGCGGCAGTGCCCGTGCCCCATCTTCTGTCTGTGACAACGAGGTCGTCCCCGCGCTGCTCAAGCGCATCGAGGGCGACAAAGCGATCGGAGCGCCTCACCAGGCCGGCCACGTCAGGCCGCTTAACCAAAAAGCCTACCACGTGCCTGCCGTCGGGGTCAAAGACCGTCATGTGGATATGACCAAGGCGCTTGAGTGCGCCGCTCTCTCCCCTTGGTACATGAACCTTCATGCGCGTGAGGCCATTTAGCCTGAGCCTTGCCACGGCACGTCCCTTCGCTACGCATCGCATGCGGAAGACGGGCGGACACGCGACTGCGCACCCACCCGCCAATTTACCTACCCCCTACGACCCACGGCAAGAGAAGTGGGTTGCTCGCTAAGCGGGGATGTTAGATGATAGTCAGCTACTAGCTGTTCTTTGCCTCGTCCTCAAGATCGGTGGGTTCGCTCACATCGACGACCTCCACCTGTACGGACTGCGCCTCCTGCTCGGCAGGACGGTCATCCTCTGCACCAACTTTCTCGGCCACAGTATTGACGGCATCCTGCACCTGGGCTGACGTCGTATTGACTGCGTCCGAGAGTGAGCTGCGCAGCTGGTCCATACGCTCGCGTGCAAGATCAACCTTGGCGCGAAGCTCGTCGGTCGTGGCGTCCACGCTGGGCCGGACATTGCTGATCTTATCACTGACAACGCGAGAACCACGCTCGTACGCATCGACTGCGCTATCCCAAGCATCGTTCATGGCGTCGGCAGCCATGGCACGACTCTCGGCCCCGGTGCGAGGGGCGAGCAATAAGCCGGCGGTGGCTCCAGCAACAGCCCCGACGATACTACCAAGGATAAAACCCAACGTTCCCTTTGCGCTCATGATATCCTCCTGTCGGTTTCTGACTTGCCACGCCTACCTACGCACATAGTAATCGCTTGATGGTATCGAAGGCAACGTCAATCCCAAGCCTCCCTGCATACTTTAGCGCACTCTGTGCGGTCCGGGAATGTACTCCTCATACGCAGGGGCGGACGTCTCGTTTGCATCATCATCGACTCCTCCCTCATCGGAATCCGCGACTGTGACGTCCTCATCATCACCAGAGGACTCGCTTGACTCATCGTCCGAGACAGCCTCCCATTCCGCGAGCGGGATCGAATCTGTCTCAGGCGGCTCTTGGCTCCGCCTCAGGCCGCTGCCCTCAAGTGTACTACTTCGCTCCACGGCTCTCTCGTAGATGGCCGTGGCCTCCTCGTAGATGGCCGTGGCCTCCTCGTAGATGGCCTCGGCCTCTCTGCCAGAATGGCCCTCGTGGGCAAGGCGAGTGTCATCACTCACAGACGTCCTCGCCCGGTGGCGGGCACTGACCCGAGGACGCGACTTGAAGACATCTCCCAATCGGGCCGAGTGCTCGCTGTCAGGCACGTCGCTTTCATCATCGCGTGCAGCGACATGTGCTGCGGAGACGGCCGGCTCAAGCTCATCCTCGCCGTCTTGGTGCCCTGATGTCCCTGCCTCGTCGCTCGCTCCGATATGGGGTCTTCCCGCCACCTCGTCCGACACGCCCGCCGCATGCTTGGGATCGGGCGCAGGCTCCACGCGATCGGCACGATTGGGTTCCCTGCGATCGTACCGAGCAGCTGAGGCAAACTCGCTGGATGCGCTCACTGCAGCGGGCTCTGCGCCTGCGGCATCCTGTTTGTCCGCACCCTGCTCGTACTTGCCCCTGTCCTCTGAGGCGGCTTGCTGGTGCTCCTCAGGCTCAGCCTGATCTGTCCGTCCTCGCTCAGCCTGCCGGCGACGCTCCCAGTCCTCCTGGCGGCGTCGGTCCTCCTCATACTTCTGCTCGGCCTGGCGACGACGCTCTGCCTCCTGACGGCGGCGCTCCGCCTCCTGGCGCGCCCGCTGTGCCTCACGCTCGGCTTCTGCGGCTGCCTCCTCCTCTTTGCGACGAGCGTCCTGCTGACGCTCATACTCGTCGAGGTCGACCACCCACGAGGGCATAGCGGCCTTACGGGCCGCCTCCTTCTCCTCGGCGATACGGCGAGCCTCCTCCTCGGCGGCCTTGCGAGCCGCCTCGGCCTCGGCCCTGACCTCTGCCTTGACGGCAGCGATCTCCTCCTCGCGCTTGGCGATCTCCTCCTCGCGCTCCTTGAGCATACGCTGGTACTCGGCATTGACCTCTGCCTGCAGCTCCTCCTCGACCTGCTGACGGTAGGTCTGCTCGTGAATCTCGCCAATGCTGTCCACCATGTTGGTCAGGCCGCCCACAATGGCGCTGACATCAGGCTGCGGTTCTTCGCCGCCGCCAAAGGCCCAGTTCGCAATCCACACCGCACTCGAGAGCGCCCCCATCACCAGCACGTCGTCAGGACAGGAGAGCTCGATGTCAAAGCTTCGCTCGTCTCCCTCGACGGGATAGGTACGCCCCGAAGTGATGGCAGACGAGGCGCTCGACTGCGAGAGAAGCTCGACCGTCATGTGCTCGAGCAGGTGGGCGACCTCAGTATCACCCATGGCATCCTTGAAGGTCTCGCCCCTGTCGCCCATACATACGTGCTCGACGATATGGGGCATGAGATAATAGATGCGCGTCGTGGCAACGAGATCCTCGCTGGTCATAAGTGGAGCTCCCTCGACAATGCGCACGCGTGCGGTCAAGTCCTCCAGACCAACCCTGACCCTCTTGATTTCTATGATCTGTGCCATGAGCTGGAACCTTCCCCTTCAAGCTCGCGTATATATAGAAAGCATTGTACCAGTGCGCCTACAAAAATGCCGCCATTACCGCTACATCGTAACGCACGAAACGCCGCATGGTGAGAAGACAACACGCCATATGTTAGCGATTTTCTCCCTCCTCGCCCTGCTCACCACCGACTACCTGCTCTTCTGCGGTATCAGTAGGCTCTGGGGCGCTCACGCGCAACAACGAGACGCGCCTCCTGCGCATGGACTGAACGTGAAAGACATATCCATCGACCGTGAACTCGTCGCCGGGCCTTGGCAGGCCGTCGGCCACATCGATCACGAAGCCGGCGATCGTCTCGTACTCGTCGCTGTCCCTAATGGGCCAACCCAGCTCTATGGCATCATCCACCGAGAAGCGCCCGTCCACGAGCCACTCGCGCTCACCCAGTTGCGTCAGATACTTGTTGTCAGGGTCAAACTCGTCCTCGATCTCGCCGACGACCTCCTCGACGATGTCCTCGACGGTGATGACGCCAGCGGTACCCCCATATTCGTCCACCACGATCACCATCTGGTCATGTGCGCCACGCATCTCGGAGAGGAGCGGAATGATGTCTTTGGTATCCGGTACGAAGTCCGGTTTGCGCATGTACCGCTTGATGCCCTCGCCTGCGGCATGATGGTCTATCGTGGGGCCTATAAGATCCTTGATGTGGGCGATGCCCACGATGCGGTCGATGTCCCCATGATAGATGGGGATGCGTGAGTAGCCAGTCTTGCGCATAACATCGAGCACGTCGCCAAGCGTGGAGTCATCCTCCATGAACGTCACGTCCACGCGCGGCACCATGACCTCGCGCGCCTTCGTGTCGCCGAGGTCTATGACCTCGTGAATCATGGACTTCTCCTCATCACTGAGCTCGTCGGAGTCGGTGACCATGTAGCGGATCTCGTCCTCGGAGACCTCCTGGCGGTCATCGGTACTCTTGATGTGCAGGAGCCGAGCCACGGCGTTTGCGGTCGAGGCGGTGAGCACGACGAGGGGACGTGTGAAGGTCGAGAAGCCGTTGATGGGACCAGCAACCTTCTTGGCCACGGCCTCAGCGTCGGCCATGGCGATGCGCTTGGGCACGAGCTCGCCCACCACTGTCGAGAAGTACGACACGATGAGGGTGATGATCACCGTGGCGACGCTGCGAGAGATGCCGCTGTCCATTCCCAGGGACTCCATCCAGGCCCCAAAGGGCTCTGAGAGGCTCGTCGCGGCAAAGGCCGAGCTGAAGAAGCCCAAGAGCGTGATGGCCACCTGTATCGCGGCAAGAAAGCGTGCGGGATGCTCGACGACGTCGGAGGCGATGGCGGCACGCACATCCCCTTCCTCTGCCTCGTGGTCAAGAAGGACCTTCTTCGCCGTTGACAGTGCCATCTCGGACATCGAGAAGTACCCATTGGCGATGGTGAGCAGGATGGTGAAGATGATCGAGAGTGCTATGTGCATGCGCGGATGCGCAACCTCCTAGGCAGGGTGCATATTCACTGCATGATAGCAAAGCTCGGGCCGCGACGCCGCCTGTTGACGCTGTTTTTGGACCAAATTCCCCACTTGGCAACGATGCATATGGCATTACTACGAGAGGCGCAAAGATGCGCCTGTACGGGTTCACCGTTAAAGAGGAGAGAAATGAGTTGAGCAGGTGCATGGTACAGCTAGTGGTTAGCTAAGCCTGAGTTCCCGGCACCTCCTTAGCCCACAACTGGCAACCTCATGGTGCCCCGGCCTGGCCCAGGGTGTGCCATCAGCAAGGCCCTCTGCCCAGACTGCGCTTTTCCGTGCAGTCGGGCCCCAGGCCGAGGCCTGCG
>ERZ773003.850-NODE-850-length-20494-cov-3.566662_pt1 | contig 20494 bp, 20 predicted proteins | sample MGYA00580668_ERZ773003 | MGnify/ENA primary metagenome ERZ773003 (study PRJEB29015, sample SAMEA2738002) | human oral metagenome | biome: human oral; feature: human-associated habitat; material: dental | place: China | collected 2126 ... | reverse complement strand
CTGAAATCCATCCAGCCGCTGACAGTATTTCCGGTACGTGTACGATACTCATATGCCGTACCTTTCTTCAAATCTGTCAATTCCGCTGTATATATAACTGTCCGTTATGCCATTATTTCCTTTGAGAGCAGCACCTTTGGCAGAAACAGAAAAAATTCTGTCATTTCCTTTTTCACGATATTCCACAAACGCTTCCACCGATTTCAGCAACTGGAACATGATTGTGCGGTTGTGTTCATTATCTGCGGCTACCAGTTGGCGAACAGATATCGGATTCATCGTCTCCTTCAACGGGACAGCCGCCTGGGAAGTACCTTTATCCGTACTACCCGCGCAACCTGCCAGAAAGAGCGTTACCGCAAATGCTGCTGCCATTATTTTTTTATATGCCATACTATCCTTTCATCTATTCCTTACATTTGTTTTTTTCCGCCCAGCGGATAATTTCATCCACCGGCCTCTGCGGCAGGTTCCTCTTATACGGTACTGATAAAGAACCGCCTACCAGCGCACCTTTATCTTCCAGCAATCTTTTAAAATCATTTGCCGTCTTTCCCGGCTGCCCGCCGCTTGTAAAGAAAGGATATATCCGCTTCCCTTTCCATTCTGCTTTGCTGATGAAACTTTTTACAGCAGGCGTAAGCGTAAACCACCATACGGGAGATCCAACAAATATGACATCGTACTCTGCCGTTTCAGGCATTTCTGCCAATTCGGGAAGCGATTTTCTCAACTGTTCCAATCCCCCCTGCAGGACTGCCATACCGTAAGAAGGAGCATAACTCCTCTTTGTACGGATTTCACCGAGTTCTCCGCCCACCGCCTTATGAATCATTTCCGCAATCGCTTTTGTATGTCCCGTTTTTGAAAAATACACAGTAAGGATTTTCATAATTTTCTTCCCCTTTCTTTCAGAAAATATCTTTCACAGCTTCTTTTGCCCAGTTCCGGATCTGCACCTCTTTTGTAATTAAGATATCGCCGGAAAATTTTACATTCATTCCGGATTTGACACAGCCTCCCGAAAGATTAGTCGCAAAATCCTGCAAGGCATGCCCGGCCCATCCTTCATTAGTAACAAAGGGATAGATAATCTTTCCTCTTAAGTCATGGTTTTTCAGGAAACTTTTCATCGCCGGAGCGATACTGTACCACCACACCGGCGTTCCCAGAAAAATCATATGGCAGGCATCTATATCCACAGGGAACTCATTTAAGACCGGAAGGAATCCTTCATTCACTTCCCTACGCCCCTGTTCCACCATCGCTTCATAATCGGAAGGATACGTTTCTTTCGTCCGTATGGATGCCAATTCCCCGCCGACCGCATTTTGAATCAGTTCCGCTACGCGTCTTGTATGTGAGGTCATGGAATAATACGCAATGAGAATCTTATTTTTCAACTGCATACACCTCTTTCACCATTCCAAATGCCGCCCATGCTTTCGGCCATCCCGTATAGAAAGCCAACTGCGTGATCTCATCGACTGCTTCTCTTTTAGTGATACCACAAATGCTTTCCTTTCTGCAAGTACCACCGGGAAAAACATCCCAACTATTTTTCGCTGGCTGTACAAATTCCCTGCGATGACATGATCCTCTTTCGCTATCCTACGTTTTTCCGCCCATTTCTGTCAGATAAGCCCAATACTTTTTTGGCAGGAACGAACGCTGTGCGGTAGGGTTATTTCTTTCCCGGATCGCCATATGACGGTAATAATCGCGCCACAACTGTCGAAAGCCCTCTTCATCTTGGCTATAGGCTATATCCGTTTTCAAACTTTCCACACGAACAATCGTAACCCGCTTCCCATCATAATAAGCAGCCACATGCCGGCCCACATCATGAATTGCCCATTCTTCACAGGAAAGCCGTTTTTGAAAATGACGGACAATGAGGGGCAGCACATGATGCGTCGGATGAATGGGCGCATAAAGCATTCCCTCCGCCAATTCGCTGAACCTTACGATCCCCTTGAATTTTTCCGCTTCGTTCCCCGCCATTTGGGAACGCCTGAGAATTTCCCACATCCAGACTTCCCCCTGATTGGTATAAATAGATTTCCCCCATTTGAATCCGCGGCGTACATAGTCAAAAAGATATTCCTCACTGTCGTCATCACATAAAAAAGCGCGGTACAACCATCGGAAGGCGGCCGTCCCGCAACTCTTAAGAAATGCATCCGCCACGGTTTCCGCATGATTTATATCCGTCGCCACTTCTGTTTCTTCCCCAAAAAGATCCCCACTCCCCCGCGATGCGCTGATAGATCCCATCTGACCCGTGCCGTCATGGTAAATACGATATACCGCTGACAGGAATCCTGCAAATGTACCGTCATATACATATTTCATCTCATACCTGCCCGGAAAATAGACTCATCTGCATCATTTTTCTTCCTGCCCGCTTCGACAAGAGTGCCTTTCTTAAATTCCCCGTATCAGCATCTCCCATACCGTCATACTTTCCTCCGCAGGTCACAAAATGCTTCGCCCGCTTCCAGACCGCCCCTGCCCGTTTTACATCATCCGGTGATACAAATTGATTCCTCCGCATCCTTACGATTCTCCGTGCGCTTATCACACCGATTCCCGGCACACGCAAAATTATTTCATAAGGGGCGCGGTTGATTTCCACAGGAAACAACTCCCGATGGCGCATAGCCCAGCAGGATTTAGGATCCAAATCCATATCAAAATCCGGTTCCTTTTCCGTCAGTATTTCTTCTGCAGAAAACCCATAATACCGAAGCAGCCAGTCCGCCTGATACAGTCGGTTCTCCCTCAGGAGCGGCGGCCTTGCAATGACCGGCAGATTTTTACCTGCCATTACAGGTACATAGGCTGAATAATAGACACGCTTCAACTTCGCTACACGATACAGCCCCTCCGTCAGACGAAGAATATCCCGGTCGCTCTCTCCGCTTGCTCCCACGATAAGCTGTGTCGTCTGCCCGGCTGGCACAAAGGCAGGTGCCCTTTTCGATCTCTCCTGTTTTTGCTCGGCAATTCGATCCCGAAAGAACTTCATGGGTGCCATGATCGCATCCCGTGATTTTTGTGGAGCTAAAAGCCTTAATGCCTTTTCCGATGGCAGTTCAATATTTACACTCACACGATCTACATAGCGCCCCAGTTCATTCAAAAGTTTGGAATCCGTACCGGGAATCCCTTTCATGTGGATGTATCCATTAAAATGCTCCCGCTCGCGAAGAATCCTTGCCGTTTTAATGAGCAGTTCTATCGTATAATCGGGCGAGCGGATAATCCTGGAAGATAAGAACAGCCCCTCTATATAATTCCGCCGATAAAACTCTATAGTCAGCGTTGCGATTTCTTCAGGCGAAAGAAACACCCTCAGTATGTCATGGCTCTTTCTGTTCACACAATACTCGCAGTCGTAAATACAGGCATTCGTCATCAGTATCTTCAAGAGAGAAATACACCGCCCATCTGCTGTCCAGGTATGACATATTCCGCTGTACTTAGCATTTCCCAAGCCGCCGGCCATATCTTTTCTTGATGACCCGCTGGAAGAACAGGATACGTCATACTTTGCCGCATCTGCCAGTATATTCAACTTCTCACCAATTTCCATGGAACCTCTCCCGAACAAATATTCTATTTCATTATACCATTAAACAGAATGTTTGTTCTGTTTATATTTATCGTTCTATATTTTATATATGTCGAAAAGGAATATCCGCTACCAAACTTCCATTTAGCCGATTTTAGCGGTCACTTTACACATCATCTTATTCCTTTTATTGGATTACATTCATTTCTTTTTAATTTTTACGGTTATTCTCCATACATATACTGTTTTTTTTCATGATACAGTATATAATAAAGAAGATTATTCTAATTATCCTAATTTATCATAGAATAAGGATATTTTTTCGAATCAAGGAGGAGTTCTTATGAAGAAAAAAATTTTAGCCGCACTGCTTATTGGAGCCTTATCATTAACAGGCTGCGGCACTGATAACACCCCCTCAAAAACCGCACAGAAAGATGAACTGACCATTACGGTAGGAAGAAATATGGTTGCAGGGAAATTTGATCCCACCATAGGTTACGGTGTATGGCATCCGGATATTTTCCACAGCCATATTCTTACAGTAGGCAAAGATAATAAGCTGGTCAATGATTTGGCAACAAAAGAAACCATCAGTGCCGACGGGTTGACTTACACTTACGAAATCAGAAAAGACGCTAAATTTACCGATGGTAAAACACTCACAGCAAAAGATATCGTATTCACTTTCAATAAAACAAAAGAAAGAGCTTCCGCTGCTGACCTCAGCATGCTTGATTCCGTAGAAGCAAAAGATGACTATACTGTTGTATTCCATCTGAAAAAGCCCTGGTCCACTTTCCCGTACAGCCTCACTGAAATCGGTATCGTCCCTGCCCATGCGTATACGGATACCTACGGTGATAAACCAATCGGCTCCGGCGCCTGGAAGGTACTTGATTTCAAAAAGGATCAGCAGCTTATCCTTGCTCCAAATGAATATTACTATGGCAAAAAATCTCCTTTTAAGAAAATTACCATTCTGAAAGTCGATGAGGATGCTGCTCTTGCTTCCGCCAAATCGGGACAGCTTGACCTGGTCTATGTAGATGCAGAGTCCTCCAAGACTAAAGTGGATCATATGACAGTACTCACAAAACCTACCATCGATAGCTTCTCCATTAATCTTCCCGTCATCCCGGAAACAACGGAAGATGGACAAATTGTCGGAAATAATGTCACCAGCGACATCGCCATCCGCCAGGCATTGAATATCGGCATTAACAGGCAAGCCATTATCGATAATGCATTAAGCGGCTGCGGGACACCGGCATTCAGCACCAGCCCGGAGGCTCCATGGAGCAGCAAATATACGTTCCAGGATAACCGTGTCGAGGAAGCGAAAAAGCTTCTGGAAGATGCCGGATGGAAAGATACCGATGGTGACGGCATCCGCGAAAAGAATGGCGTGAAAGCCGAATTTACCGTTACCGGACGAAGCAATGATCTTGCCCGTTACAATACAGTCGTAGCACTTGCAGAAAATGCAAAGCCTCTCGGTATCCATATCATAGCCAAGTCGGAAGCATGGGCGGAGGCCAGAAAAGCCCGGCATACCCCGACCTGCTGGTCTTTTGTTGATTTGAATCCGATTGATTTCTATCGTCAATTCCATTCTTCCCAAATTGGGAAACAGGTAATCAACAATCCCTCTTCTTACCGTAATACGGCGGTCGATGCCGAAATTGATGCAGCCATCGCTTCCAACAACAGGGAAGAATCTTATATGCACTGGATCAATGCACAAAATCTGACAGATAAGGATATCCCTTCTCTCCGTATTTCATTCCCCTCTCTCACCTACTTTGTCAAAGATGGCCTGCACATTCCTGAATATGGAAAAACCATCACCAGAGGACAGGGGATTTCCATCATTGAAAACATGAATGAATGGACTTGGGATAGCAAATAACTCCGCATATTTTTCAAAGAAAGGGATTATATAGTGAACATCCGATATATTATTACATCATTTGTCCGAATGATCTTCCTTTTGATTTCAATTACTATGATCAGCTTTTTTCTGATTACTTCTTCCCCTATGAACCCTGTTGATTCCTATTTGGGAGAAATCAGCATATCCGAAGAACAGAGAGCAAAAATTGAAGAAGAATGGGGACTCAATAAATCGCCTGTAGAGCGGTACATTACCTGGGGCACGCATTTTATCTCCGGTGATATGGGAGATTCCATCAGCTACCATGAGCCCGTCAGCAAAGTGCTGAAAGAACGTTTTCAGGCGTCTTTAATTCTCATGGGCACTGCGTGGATACTCTCAGGCATTCTTGGTTTTACACTTGGCGTTATTTCAGGTACTTATAAAGGCAGTATCCTAGACAATATCATCAAAACGGTCAGTCTTCTCTTTGCATCCACCCCCGTATTCTGGATCGGACTGGTAATGCTTGTCATTTTCGCGGTGGAGTTACAATGGTTCCCTCTGGGTCTTGCAGCACCGGCAGGAAAACTGTCTTCCCAAGTCACCGTCATGGAACGACTCCATCATCTTATACTCCCTGCTTTGACATTGAGCATCTCTGAAATTTCTTATATCTGCCTTCATACCAGGCAAAAGCTGATCGACATTATGGAAAGTGACTATGTTCTCTTTGCCAAAGCGCGCGGTGAATCTACAAAACAGATTATTATGCGCCATGGTCTCCGAAATATATGCCTTCCTGCTGTCACCCTGCAGTTTGCCTACATCAGTGAACTTTTTGGCGGATCTGTACTTGCAGAGCAGGTCTTCTCCTATCCCGGATTGGGAAATGCCGCCACCCACGCAGGACTGCACGGAGACGCGCCTATGCTCCTCGGTGTTGCTGTTTTCAGTGCGCTTTTTGTATTTGCAGGCAACATGATGGCAAATATTGCCTATGGTATTATTGACCCCCGCATCAGGGAAGGAGGTAATCTCGATGCCTGAAAAGGAAATATCTCTGGCCCCGCTTCCCTTTTTTAATCCTCGTCGTAAAGTTCTGCTTATCATTTTTTCCGGACTTTTCATTCTCATTGCCGTATGTCTGTGGGGATTTTTTATGAATCCTGAACTTTATGGACCAAATTACGCTGCTAAACGGCTTTCTCCCTCGCTCGTCCATTTATTCGGTACTGACCAATTAGGACGGGATATGTTCTATCGAACAATCAGCGGCCTTTCACTTAGTATTCAAATCGGACTTCTTTCTGCTGTATTGAGTTCTTTTATCGCTCTCGTACTGGGAAGCATGTCTGCTATTTACGGAGGAAAAGTAGATTATATCATTAACTACCTCGTCGATCTCTGTATGGGTGTCCCTCACCTGATTCTTCTTATTTTAATTTCCATCGCCTGCAACGGCGGCGCCATCGGCGTTATCACCGGTGTGGCTCTTACACATTGGCCGGCGCTGACCCGTGTAGTCAGAGCGGAAGTCATGCAGGTACGTTCCGCCAAGTACGTCCAACTTTCGAGGCACATGGGAAAAAGTTCATGGTATATCGCAGTCCGGCATATTATTCCCCATGTTTTTCCACAATATATAGTCGGCCTGATACTGCTGTTTCCCCATGCCATCCTTCATGAAGCGGGAATTACCTTCCTTGGTTACGGTCTTCCTCTGGATACGCCTGCGGTTGGAATTATCCTTTCAGAATCCATGAAATATCTTTCCGCCGGTATGTGGTGGCTCGCAGTATTCCCGGGTATTGCACTGCTCATTACCGTACAGCTGTTTGATATCATCGGCGATTATATGAAAATTTATATTGATCCCCACAGTGCGCGGAAATAGGAGGAATTATGACAGAACAAATGAATACGCTCCTTGACGTCCGCCATCTTTCCGTCAGCTTTGAAAGTTACGATGCCAAATTACAGAAAGTTATTTTTACTGCTGTAAAGGACATGAGCCTCACTTTAGAAAAAGGAAAAATTCTCGCTATCGTAGGTTCCAGCGGTTCCGGGAAAAGTCTCCTTGCCCATGCGGTCATGGGGATTCTCCCTGATAATGCAAAAACAGGCGGCACCTTCTATTACAAAGGAGAAAAACTTACAAAGAAGAAGATAGAAGAAATCCGCGGTAAGAAGATGGCTTTTATTCCTCAATCCATTTCTTTCCTTGATCCGCTCATGCCCGTAGGAGAACAGGTACAAGGCATTCAGGGCAAAGCAGTTCGGGAACTTCAGGAAAAACTCTTCAAACATTTTCACCTGAAAGAGGGTACCGACAAGCTTTACCCTTTCCAGCTCTCCGGAGGTATGGCAAGAAGAATTCTGCTTTCCACCGCTCTTGTGGGGAATTCTGAACTCATCATCGCTGACGAACCTACCCCCGGTCTTGATTTGGATACAGCGGTTAAAGCATTACAGGATTTTCGCAGTATCGCCAATGAAGGCCGAGGCATCATTCTCATCACCCACGATATCGACCTTGCGATCCATATCGCCGACTCTATCGCCATATTCCACGATGGACGCATCATTGAAACCGCCGACACAAGCACTTTCACAGGAGACGGCGAGGGACTGAAACACCCATACAGCAGAGCTCTTTTCGCCGCACTCCCCCAGAACGGTTTCCATCTGGATGTATGTCCCCGATGCGGAGCCTGCAGTGCGACATGGGAAGTTGATGAAGCAGGAATGAGGTGTAATTGTGAACATACTTGATGTAAAAAGCATCTGTTTCCGATATAACCGGGGCCCTTATGTACTGAAAAATATCAGTTTCTCCGTTAAAGAAGGGGAAATCATCGTACTCCTGGGTCCGAGCGGTTACGGAAAAAGTACTTTGGCACAGCTGAGCTCGGGATTTCTGAAGCCAACAGAAGGTGAGATTCTTTTTGAAGGAAAACCATTGCCAAAATCAGGATTTTGTCCTGTCCAGCTTATTTACCAGCATCCTGAACAGGCAGTGAATCCCCGATGGAAAATGAAAGATATTCTTTATGAACCAGGCATACCGGAAGAAGACGTGCTAAAAGAAATAGGCATTCAGGAAAAATGGTATGACCGGTGGCCCAATGAACTGTCCGGCGGTGAGCTGCAACGTTTCTGCGTGGCGCGGGCTCTGCGAAAAAACACCAGACTTCTAATTTGTGATGAGATGACCACCATGCTTGACGCACTGAACCAGGCACACATATGGAACTATGTCCTGAAATATGCAAAGCAAAATAACATAACGCTCATTGCCATCACCCACAACAAATATCTGGCAGAAAAAATCGCAAATCGAATCATCAAACTGCCTGATCTGAATCATATAGATGTGGATACATCCGATATATGATATATAATTTAAAAATCCCCGATGCAATGAATCTTCGGGGATTTTTAATGCCGTTTTACATGGGACAAATCTGAACGAATAACGGCTCATATTTTTTGTGATTCAAAAAGATTGCAATACTCCGCTTTCTGCGTCTTTCCTACAAAATAAACGCTTGCTTCCCATCATATTTTATTTCTCCCGCTCTCCCAGGCGATACCCCACGCCTCGAATGGTCCGTATAGCGGCACCTTCACCTCCCAGTTTCTGCCGCAGACTCATGATATGCATATCAATAGTCCGGCTTTCCATTTCAAAAGGAATGTCCCACACTGCCTGCATAATCTGCTCCCTAGAAAGGACAATCCCTTTATTCAGGAGCAGGTAGCATAATAATTGAAATTCTTTCAGCGTGACCGCCACTTCTTTTTCATCCACTGTCACTACATGGCGGTTTCGATCTGCACGGATGGTTCCAAAAGAAAGCAATTCCCCTTTCTGATCTGTTGATTTTCCACTTCTCCGCAGGACGGAACGGATCCGCGACAGCAGTTCCATGATGCCAAAAGGTTTTGTTACATAATCATCTGCACCGAGATCAAGCCCGCGAACCACATCAAATTCGCTACTTTTAGCTGTCATCATGATAATCGGTATATTTGCTTCCCGCTCTCTGATCTTTTTTAAAATGCTGAGTCCATCTTCACCGGGAAGCATGACATCAAGCAGTACCAAATCGGGTACTGCCTTTTTCATCCCTTTGTAGAAATCATCCGCACAGCCAAATCCTTCCATGCCATATCCCTGCCCCCGCAGCGCGTAGCCTACCAGATCGCGGATGCTTTCATCATCTTCCACACAGTAAATCAGCATATCATTCTCCCTGTTGCACCAATGTACCGCATAAACCGCTTTTCTTCCATTATACTACAGCATACTGCGCTGCCTTCCTAAAAGATATTTCACATATGTCCATTTTTTTCAAGAGCGGCTACTTCTCTTGCAGTAAGCCGCCGATACGTGCCTTCTTCCAATGTGGGATCAAGGACAATAGAACCTATACGAATCCGCTTTAAGTAGATGATCTCTTTTCCAAGTGCATGAAACATACGCTTAATCTGATGAAATTTCCCTTCCTGCACCACAACCCGAATTTCACTTACCCCGTTTTCCAATGCCGATTTCGGTGCCCGGCTGTTTGCCAAATCCATAAAATCACTTTCCAGAGCATTTTCACGATATCCGTCAATCATAAGTTTTGCAGGAAGTGCCGTAAATATTTCATCGACATAAATACCTTTCTCAAACTTTTCCCTGTCTGCCTCATCCACCCTGCCGTCAATGCGAGCATAATATTCTTTATCAATATGCTTTTTTGGAGAAAGCAGCCGATGATGAAAACCGCCGTCATTTGTGACCAGAAGAAGTCCTACGGTATCTTTATCCAACCGTCCTACCGGAGACAGATCCTTGCGCCGCCTTTCTCCAAAAAAATCCAATACTGTTTTCTGATACCGGTCTTCTGTCGCCGTGATGACACCTGCCGGTTTATTCAGCATATAGTATTCATAACGAAAATAGGGTACCGGTTCTCCTGCAAAAATAATCTCATCATTTTCATTGACCATAAGCCCGGGATCCGTTATCTTTTCTCCGTTGATCTGTACTGCGCCCTTTCGTATGTCCCGTTTCAATTCCGTCCTCGTCCCCATATTCATATCGGAAAGAAATTTGTCCAGCCGCATAATATCCTCCTCATCTGCATCTCTTCCACCATTTCTATTATACAAGAACAAAAGAAATTAAATCATATTATGCCTGCATCCCACAGTAAAAACCCACCTTGTGAATAAGGTGAGTTTTTTCATGCTTATATGGCTGAATTCCTTTACTGCTTATCAGCATTTTCCACGGCTTTTCTGCTGTATTCATCTGTCCATTTTTTAAAATTGCCATTATCTGTATTTTCTTTAATGACTTTATTGACGACAGCCACCACATCTTCATTTCCTTTTTGCACCGCTGCAGCAGAACTCTTCACTGAATTCGGGAATTCTACCTCAGAAAACATAAGATCATCATTGAATACAAGGTACTGTCCGCCGACAATTCCTTCCACCACAAGCCCATCCACTTTCCCCTGTTTCAATTCAAGCACTACTTCCGGCACATGGGCTAAAGAAACAATCTTCGCGTCTTTAATCTTTTCTTTGGCAAGAGCTTCCTGGGTTGTCGATTTTTGTACGCCGACGGTTTTCCCGAAAAGGTCTTCCAATTTTTTGTATCGGCTGCCATCTTCCTTACGAATGATAACTTTCTGCTCTGTCGGCAGGTAATCCGCGGAGAAATCCATGGACTTTTTACGTTCCTCTGTCGGATTGATGCCCGCAATGGCGATATCCACCTTTCCTCCGGTCAGCGAAGTGAGAAGCGCCTGGAAATTCATATCCTGCACTTCCAGTTTCACCCCTAATTCATCAGCTATTTTCTGCGCCAGCGCCATGTCAATACCGATAACTTTCTTTTCACCGACAGAGGTATCAATAAATTCATAAGGCGGATAACCGGAAGCAGTCCCTACCACAAGTTTCCCCTGCTTTTTGATCTTCTGCATCAGTGGACTTTCTTTCTGCACAGCCCCCTGGTCCGGTGCTTTATTCCCATCGCTGCAGCCTGAAACAGACAGCGCCGCGGCAGCTGCTATCCCCAAAATCACCGCTTTTATCATTTTCCTCGCATTCATTTTTTCCGCTCCCTTCCAACATACTGCATTGCTCTTTTTAGTAGTGTAAAGGTATATTAGCATAATTATTCATATATGTCAATAATTATGCATATAAAATTTAATTTTTATTTCTCTGTAAATTGTAAGTATTATAAATCCCTCCTCTAAATGCATATTCTCTCATTCTACACATATAAAAAGACGCCCCCAAGGAGCGCCTTTCCATTTTTGTCATTTTGCTTTTTCAACAGCGATCTTGCTATACTCATCCACCCATTTTTCAAAATTTCCATTTTTCGTATTTTCATCAATCACATCATTAATCAATTTAACCAGGTCATCATTTCCTTTTTGCAGTGCGACAGCAGAAAGTTTCTTTGCATCAGGAAAAGTCACATCAGCCAGTACAAGATCCGGATTAAAAATCAGGTACTGCCGCGCAACAATCCCTTCTAAAACGATGCCGTTCAGCTTGCCGTGTTTTAACTCAAGCACCGCGTCGGGAACGCTTGTCAGCCCCACAGATTTTGCCCCTTCTACTTTCTGGGCGGCGGCTTCCTGGGTAGTGGACTTTTCAGCACCGATAACTGCTCCTTTTAAATCAGCTGCAGTTTTATATTTCGCAGCATCATCTTTTCTGATCAGCAGCTTTTGTTCCGTCGGCAGATAGGATTTGGAAAAAGCCATCGCCTTTTCCCTTTCCGCCGTCGGAAAGATACCACCCACCGCAATATCTACTTTATTTGCCGTCACGGAAGAAAGAAGCGCAGAAAACCCCATGTCCTGTACTTCCAATTTCACGCCTAACTTATCGGCAATCTGCTGTGCCAGTTCAATATCAAGTCCAATAACTTTCTTTTCACCACTCGCGGCGTCTACAAAAACATAGGGAGGGTAACCGGAAGAAGTTCCTACAACAATCTTGCCTTTTTCCTTAATTTTCTGCATCAGGTTTCCCTGAGCTTGTGCATTCTGTGGTGCTGCCGTCCTGCTGCTGTCACCGCATCCGGAAATGGCAAGCGCGCATACGGCCGCTAATCCTAAAATCGCTGATCTAACTTCATGTTTCATTTAAATAACTCCTTCCCTGACTCAATTTTATGTATTATACACCGCTCTATCCGCCGTGAAAATACGGTATGACATCTTTCTTACCTTACCGACCGTATTTTCAGGCGTATTTCCAGAACACGCAGACAGGAAGAAACAAAGAATGTCATCACGAAGTAGTATACCGCGACAATGACAAGCGGAGGAAAAGGCTGGAAACTGATTCCCTGAATGGTCGCCGCCGTATACATGAGATCTGCCATGCCGATGACGGACACCTGGGAAGACTCCTTGATAAGGGTAACAAATTCATTACCGATCACCGGCAGGATATTTCTGATCGCCTGGGGAATAATAATCCGCACCATAGATTCCCATTTCGAAAATCCGAGAGACATGGCTGCTTCAAGCTGCCCTTTATGAATTGACTGGATACCGGAACGGACAATTTCACACTGGTACGCGCCGGAGTTTAATATCAGTGCCAGCACACCGGCTGACAGCCTTTCAAAATCCACCCCCCATATTTCAAAATTAGGGAACTGGATTCCAAGGAACGGAAGTCCAAAAAACACAAGGGAAATCTGTACAAGTACCGGAGTGCCGCGGATGACCTCTACATATACCGCAGCAACAGCCTGCAATATTTTCACACCGGAAATCTTCATAAAGGCCAGAATCACCCCCAGAAAAAGTCCGAAGAAACATGACAGAAATGAAATAATGATCGTTATCTTCGCGCCTGCCATAAAAATATCATTATATTTGACAGCGGTTTCAAGCACTATATCCATAATACAATCTCCTTAAATATCCGTATGAAGCAAACGCTTTAGGAAAATCTGTGTCCTTTCTTCCCGCGGACGGCTGAATATTTCCTCAGGACTTCCTTCTTCTACAATATACCCTTTATCCATAAATACCACACGGCTGGAAACAGAGCGGGCAAACTGCATTTCATGGGTTACCACCGCCATGGTCATACCTTCAAGAGCCACTTCTTTCATAACGGTGAGAACATCACCGACGAGTTCAGGATCAAGTGCGGAAGTCGGCTCATCAAACAGAAGCATCTTCGGTTTCATCGCAAGCGCTCTGGCAATAGCCACACGCTGCTGCTGTCCGCCGGAAAGCTCCCCCGGATAATGGTTTGCCCGATCCGCCATGCCCACGCGGGAAAGCAGCTCCATAGCTTCTTCTTTCGCCTGTTTCTTATCCAGCTTGTTGATATGGACAGGCGCATACATGACATTTTCCACAGCACTGAACATGGGAAACAAGTTGAATGACTGGAATACCATACCCACATCACGGCGGAGCATTTTCACATCAGTCTTTCCGTCAATCAGCCTGCCGTCAAACCACAATTCACCTCCCGTCGGCTTTTCCAAAAGATTCAGGCAGCGGAGAAAAGTACTCTTCCCGGAACCTGACGGACCGATAATCGTCAGCACCTCTCCATTTCCAATCTGAATATTAATGTCTTTCAGAACTTCTACTTTCCCGAAGGATTTCTCTAAATGCTTGACTTCATAAATCACATGTGTACCCGCTGCATCAATCATCGTACCACCTCAATTATTAATATACAGGATAATAGCATAATTATACAACTATGTCAATAAATTCTCATTATGTAATCTGCCGCAAGGAATAAAAAACCATACTTGCACATTCCCGTAAGTATGGCCTTATGAATAAATTCTATTTTATAAATCAAATTCCCGTTCCCAGATTTCCTTGTACATAAGGAAACGGCGAGATGTTTCTTCTTCATCTTTCCCCTTCAACGAACAGTAGACCTTTATCTTGGGTTCCGTTCCCGATGGGCGGACCGCTATCCATGAATGATCCTTCAAGATAAATTTCAATACATTTTCAGCAGGCAGTCCGTCAATACCTTTTGCATAATCCCGTATCTCCCCGATGTCCGGTAAAATCTCCTGCACGTCCTTTACCCGGAGAGCTGCCATGATATCTGCGATTTTTGCAAGACCTTTTTTACCGGCAAGTGTATAAGATGAAAGTTTATCAAGGCAGTATCCATATTCTTTCGATAGTTCCGCCAGCACATCAATCAGAGTTTTTCCCTGCTTCTTAAAATAATCTGCCATCTCGCAAATCAGAAGGGCTGTCACAACGGCGTCTTTATCTCGGGCATGGGTACCGGCCAGATAGCCGTAACTCTCTTCATAGCCAAAGATAAATTCATGGCTTCCATCTTTCTCATACTGTGACATTTTCTCACCGATATACTTGAATCCAGTAAGCGTTTCTTCCACCTGCACACCATACTTCCCTGCAATATCCCTGCCAATGCCGCCGGTAACAATTGTTGTTATAATGGTGGACTTACCTGTCAGTTCTTTTCCCTTCATCATCAGCAGATAGTTCACCAAGAGTGCCCCCATTCTGCTTCCTGAAATAAGAAAATACTTGCCGTTATGGAGGACAGCCGCACCTATCCGATCGCTGTCGGGATCTGTTCCGATAACGATGTCTGCTCCGATTTCTCCTGCCAGCTTTATCCCCAACTGCAAAGCATCCTGATTCTCCGGATTCGGCGCGCTTACAGTCGGAAAGTTCCCATCAGGCTTTTCCTGGCTTTCTACGATATGGACATCAGTAAAACCACCACGTTTCAATATTTTCCGCACAGGAATATTCCCTGAGCCATGAATAGGCGTATACACGATTTTAAGATTTCCCACATTCCCCTTCAATGTGGACTGTTTATATATTTCTTCAATAAAAAGATCTACCGTATCCTGCCCCAGCCGGGTAAGCAGCTCTTTACTGCCGGCACATGGAATATGGGCAAGATCAGAAATATTTTCCACATAACGCGAAAGCACATTGGCATCACGAGGCACCAGCTGCCCCCCGTCCGGCCCGTAAACTTTGTATCCGTTATATTCCTTCGGATTATGACTGGCAGTAATGACGATCCCGCCTGCCGCACGAAAATGCCTGACTGAAAAAGAAAGAACAGAGATTGGTTCCGGCTCTGTGAAAAATTTTACCGGAATCCCTGCTGCGCAAAGAACATGAGCCGCTTCCGCAGCAAAATCAGTGGAGTTATTTCTGGAGTCATAAGCGATAATCACCCCGTCTTGACACCGTTTCCCATAAGTATCCTGCAGGTAATCCGCAAATCCTTTTGTCGCTTTCCGTACATTGTACCTATTCATGCGGTTTGATCCGACACCCATAATACCCCGGAGCCCTGCCGTACCGAATTCCAGATCCCTGTAAAAGCGATCTTCAATTTCCTTTTCATCTTTCAGTAAAAGCAGCTCTTTCTTCTCTGCATCATCACACCAGCTGAGCCAGTCCCTGTAAGCATCTTTATACCCCATCACAGGCTTTCCTTCTGTTTTTCCCCGCCATATCCGTAAGGATGTGACAGATGCCATTTCCATGCTGCGGCAATAATCTCTTCTGTACTGCTTCTTGTCGGATTCCATCCCAATGCCTTTTTGCACTTGGCAGATGATGCAATTAAGGCTGCCGGATCTCCGCTGCGCCGCCCTTCTTCGACTACCTTGAAATCCACACCTGTCACTTTCTTTGCGACCTCAATGATTTCTCTCACGCTGAAACCGTTTTCTGAACCGAGGTTAAATACATCACTCACTCCGCCACCCGCCAGATACTTCATTGCCAGCACATGGGCATCCGCCAGGTCCAGCACATGAATATAGTCACGAAGACAGGTACCGTCAGGCGTAGGATAATCCGTCCCATAGATGGAAATATGGTCGCGTACCCCCTGTGCCGTTTTCAAAATCAAAGGAATCAGATGGGATTCAGGCTGATGATCCTCTCCGATCATTCCGCCTTCCGCCGCGCCTGCCGCGTTAAAATAGCGGAGTGCCACATAGCTTAATCCGTACGCCGCAGTAAAATCACGCATCATATCCTCGATGACAAGTTTCGTCCTGCCATACACATTGGTCGGATTATGGGGAAAATCTTCTTCAATAGGTGTTTTCTCCGGCTCCCCATATACCGCTGCCGTGGAAGAAAAGACGATTTTATCCACGCCTGCTTTTCTCATTCCCAAGAGCAAATGAAGCGTCCCTTCCACATTATTGGAATAATATTTGCCCGGTTCTACCATGGATTCTGCCACAAGACTGGATGCAGCAAAATGAATCACACCGTCAATTTCATAGCGTTTCATAGTTTCTGCCACAAAAGCAATATCATGGATATCGCCCTCGATAAAAGCAACCTCTTCAGGCACTGATTCACGGTGCCCGGTAGACAGGTTATCAAAAACAAAAGGAGTAAATTCTTCTGACTTCATCAGTGCTCTTACTGTATGTGAACCGATATATCCCGCACCGCCTGTTACAAGAATATTCATTCTATGTTCCTTTCTACAAGAAATACAGACTTATAAAGAATTTCCCACTACCAGTCTTTCGTCAAGTTTTTCAAGTACGTATGGAAATCATCCCCCAAATCATCTCTTCGGAGCGCATATTCCACAGTGGCTTTCAAAAAGCCCAGCTTATCTCCGGTATCATATCGTTTGCCCTCAAAACAGTATGCGTACACATTCCCTGCATGAGCCATGACACGGAGTGCATCGGTCAACTGTATTTCTCCGCCTTTTCCCGGCGCAGTCTGTTCAAGTACCTCAAAAACTTCCGGTGTAATCACATATCGTCCCAATGCTGCCACACGGCTCGGCGCTTCAGAAATGGAAGGTTTCTCCACCATATCATCTACCTTCAGAAGCCCCTTATCATTGATTTCCTTTCCGGCAATAATTCCGTAAGCAGACACCCGCTCCGGCGCTACACACTGGCAGCCGATTACAGTTCCGCCAGTTTGTTCATATTGTTCCATAAGCTGTTTCAACGCAGGCTTCTCCGGGTGGTATACGACATCATCACCGAGAATGACACCGAACGGCTCGCCGTCCACGAAATCTTTCGCACAGAGAATCGCGTCTCCCAGCCCCCGCATGTACTGCTGCCGGACATAATGGATTTTAATGGAAGAAATTTTCCTGATTTCTTTTAAAACGGACATCTTTCCATGTTCATACAAATGGGACTCCAGCTCGGGAGACGAATCGAAATGATCCTCAATCGCCCGTTTCGCATGACCGCTGATGATTAAGATCTGGTCGATACCGCTTTCCAGAATTTCTTCTGCAATATATTGGATTGTCGGCTTATCAACAATAGGCAGCATCTCTTTCGGCATGGCTTTTGTCGCAGGAAGAAACCGTGTGCCGAATCCTGCAGCCGGAATAATTGCTTTCCTTATTTTCTGCATAAAGTACCTCCCCAAATTTTTATTTCTTAGAAGATTATTTTCTCATATTCAATAACACTAAACTGCTAAGCGGCATAGAGGCATCTTCGGTCATTTCCGCAAGCACTTTCTTAATAGAATCCAAGTATCTCTTTCTGTTTCCCCAGCGGCTGCCGCACTTATCATAGAGATGAGACCAACAAAAAGTATATCTCTCAAATGTTTCTTTTGTCCATTTTTTCAACCATATCATAGAGGATTTTTACAACTTCTCCGGCACTTTCCATATGACTGGTACCGCAGGCGTTTTCCATTTGTTTCCTTTTTTCGGGATTCGCAAGGATATATCTGACCGTTTCCGCCAGTTCTCCCCGTTTCACCCATTCCGCACAGCCGAGTCCGCTTAAAAATGCAGCGTTTGCCCGTTCCTGCCCGGGAAGCGTATTCACCAAAACCATGGGCTTGTTCATGACAATCGCTTCCGTACAGGTAAGCGCCCCCGGTTTTGTCACCAGCAGTTCGCAACGCCCCATGATACGGGCCACTTTATTCGTATAGCTGTGCAGTTCCACAGGATGGCGGAGTCTTTCTGCCAAAGCCGCCACTTCTTCATAAAGGCTTATATTCTGTCCTGTGATGACAATGAACCTTGATATTTCATCCACTTCATCCATACGTTTCAAGTCATCAGCAATCCTGCCGAGGCCAAGACCGCCTCCCATGACAAGTACTGTTCCTTTTTCCGGATCCGGACGGCGGGCACTCTCCTCATAAAAAGACTTCCTCACGGGGATCCCCGTCGTATGGATGATATCGGAAGAAATACCATACCTCGAAAGCAACCATGCCAGTTCAGGCGTCGCCACACAGTATCCGTCCAGATGACGGTCTATCCAAAGCTGATGAATGTCAAAATCAGTAATCACCCCTAAAAGCGGCGTGGTGATATCGCCTTTTTTCTTCAACAAATCAGCGGCCCCCGCAGGAAAGGGATGGGTAAAAATCAAAGCGTCCGGATTCAATACCCGGATAAGCCGTTTCATTCTCCTGCGGAAACTTAAAGATAAAAGCGCCTGCGACGTTTTTCCGAAGCTGCTCTTTTGTGAATTGCTGTACAGGCTGTCATATATATCAGGAATAAGCCTGATCATCTGCAGATACGTCCGCTTGATGATCTGATCCACAGACAGCACATCACGGGATACGAAATCAAGCACGCGAACAGAATCCTCAGGATGCATCTCCTTGATGGATTCCGCGATGGCTCTCGCCGCCTGGCTGTGTCCTGTGCCGATACTGGCTGTTAATATAAAAAACCTGCGGGATTTTTTCTCAGGCATCAAAATTCCCTTCTTCCGATTTTATCTTTGCTCATTATAGCATACCGGGCAGCTCAGACGGTAAAGGGGGAATGAAATCAGGAATCGGGGCATCAGAAAAGCCCCCAATAGCGGAGGCTCCATTATTCTTATCCTTTTAATCCACGGCTCTGGCGGTCCATGTCTTCTACAACGATATCAAAGATATCTCCCACAGTGGCGCAGTATTGAAGAAGAAACCAGGGCTCATTCGTATGAAAATGGATTTTCACCAAATTCCCCACCTGTACGACAATGAGACAGTCGCCTTTCAGATTTTTATTGATATGCTTTGAAATTTCCTCCTTCTTTAAATTTTCGCCTTCAATCAGTAATTGCGTATCATATTTGAATTCAATCATCATGATCCCCCATCCTGATTTCCCTGTCAGAAACCTTAAACAGTATATTACATTTGAGAATGAATTTCAAATTTTATGTTTCATTTCCGCAAGATAAAAATCCGCGAAACTTCCGCGGTTTTTCTGTCATTCTCTGCCGTTCCAGCAATATGTACACATCTTTGACGGGTCTATCCCTGCGGCATCAAGCATATCGTCCAGGCGGTTATATCCCAGCGAAGTAAACCCCATCCGCTTACAGATTTTTTCCACCATCTTGTGATAGCGGTCGGAGTCGGGATCCGCATAATCATCGAGAACGGTCCGGTCCACGTTTTCTCCTTCCTCTTCTGCAATAACACGGCGGGCAATCAGTTCCATTTCCGAATTGGAACGGGAAAAATTCAGATACTTGCAGCCAAACAAGATGGGCGGACACGCTGCACGGGCATGAACCTCTTTTGCACCGCTTTCAAAAAGAAACTCCGCCGTTTCCCGAAGCTGCGTCCCTCTGACAATGGAATCATCCACCAGAACCATTCGTTTCCCTCTAATCAGTTCATGAATGGGGATCAATTTCATTTTTGCAATCAAATTACGCTTCGACTGGATTGTCGGCATAAAAGAACGCGGCCAGGTAGGCGTATACTTTACAAGCGGCCGCGAAAAGGGCACGCCCGACCGGTTGGCATACCCCATGGCATGGGCAATTCCTGAATCGGGGACGCCGGCAACGATATCCACATCTTCTTTTGTAAATCCGTCACGTTCCGCCATCGCCATCCCGCAGTGATAACGCATTTCCTCCACAGACACGCCTTCATAACGGGCAGATGGATAGCCGTAGTAAATCCATAGAAACGTGCATATACGCATATCCTTTCCGGGAGCGACAAGCGTCTTTACTCCCTCCGGTG
>ERZ773003.846-NODE-846-length-20549-cov-46.084317_pt1 | contig 20549 bp, 17 predicted proteins | sample MGYA00580668_ERZ773003 | MGnify/ENA primary metagenome ERZ773003 (study PRJEB29015, sample SAMEA2738002) | human oral metagenome | biome: human oral; feature: human-associated habitat; material: dental | place: China | collected 2126 ... | reverse complement strand
ATTGGTTAGGTAATTCATCAAAATATTGAAATTGTGCTGAATGGTTGCAGATTTGTGGTAAACTTGATTTTCTAAATGCAACCAAGAAACTTCCAAAGGATAAAACAGCCAAGTCAGATAAATGGTCAACAAAATAGCTACTGCTATAAAGCAGAGCATACTCAGCCAAAAGGTCAGTTTAATGCGCATCGAAATCCCACTCCGCTAGGCTAGAAAGTACATAATCTGGTTGGATTGGCAAGTCTGGCACTTCTTCTGGTTTCGTAAAGCCAGTTGTCACCAGAAGCGTAGGGATACCATTGTCAATCCCAGCCCGAATGTCCGTCAGGTAATTATCCCCAACCATTATCACTTCTTGCCGCGGTAGTCCTAGATGCTCAACCGCCTTTTCCATGATAATTGCATTTGGCTTCCCGATATAAACAGGTTTCACACGAGTTGCTACTTCAATGAGAGTAATAATCGATCCTGCTCCAGGCATGAGACCGCGCTCCGTTGGAATATTAAGATCTGGATTGGTTCCTACGAAATGAGCTCCCTTTTGAATAGCTAACGTAGCAATTGACAATTTTTCATAGTCCACTTCCCAATCCAATCCCACGACTACATAATCTGGATTATCCGTCTCTTCAACATAACCAGCTTCTGCAATGGCTTGCTTAAGTCCTACATCACCGATAACGTAGACTTTCTTGCCTAAATTTTTATCATTTAAGTAGTCAACCGTTGCTAAAGTCGCTGTATAAATCGTTTCAATCGGCGTTTCAACATTGAATTGTTCCGCTAGCATTGTTTGAACAGTCTCAGGAGTACGTGTTGTATTATTTGTCACAAATAAATATGGAATATTACGCCGCTGTAATTCATGGACAAAAGCTTCTCCCGCTGGGATTCGGTCTTTTCCTTTATAAATCGTTCCGTCTAAATCAATTAAATATCCTTTGTAGGTCATACTTCTCTTTCTATTGTTTCTCTTATGAAATTTCTTGCCAAGTTACCATAGCTTGTGCATTGGTATCACCATCGCTGGAAATCTGATGATTGCTCTCTAATCCATTCAAATCATAGCTAGAGGTAATCTGCCCACCAGGTCGCACTTCCTTGACATACTTGAGGTGAACTTTTTTGGGAACGTGTTTCATGAGAAAATCAGCACCCATAACTTCAAAAATCCAGTCCAGATACTTGCTGTTGTTGACATGACCATTCATGTCTAAATCATAAAACCGAACATGATAATCTTTACTGGTTGAATCTTTCAGTTCTGGATATTTTGGTCCACGAATCAACTTTTTAGAAAATTCTGCCTCGTAAGGCGCAACAATCTTTGGCTCTACAGCGTGCACTTTTCGACTGTCTCTGTCCATAAGGACAAAGGTAGCCATCATTTCAATCACAGCAACATCATTTTCATCAAAAACGGTAAAACGACGATAACAAAAGAGACGATTATAGGAAAGTGCTTCTGTTTCAATCGTCATTTCTTCACCAAATTTAGGCAGCCGTACCACATCAATATCATAGTCAGTAATAATCCAGACCAGATTGTATCTATCCAGCATATCCTTGTTGCTAATCCCCAAGTCAATAGACTGCAAACCTGATACCTGTAAGGACAGCAAAATGACATCAGGCAACTTGATATGACCGTTCATGTCTGCCATATCAAACGGAATTTTCATTTTCATTTGATAAGTTAAACCCATAATTTACTCCAATATAAATTTCTCTGCGACCGTATCACCTAAAAAAAGACCCTTTTTAGTCATACGGACGATTTCTTTATCAGGAACTAAGAGTCCTTGCTCAGTCAATTCTGTTACTATATGACCATACTGTTGCTCAAAAGAAATACCAAACTTTTCCTCAAAACGCTTTTTAGAAACACCTGACTTCTTACGCAAGCCTAAAAACATTTCTTCTTCCATCATCTCTTGCTTACTCAGATGTTCTTCATTCACACGCGCATTGCCTTTTTCAACTGCCTCTAAATAATGACGAATCGGTCCATGATTTTTGTAGCGAACCCCATTAACATAGCCGGAAGCACCTGCCCCAATACCAAAGTATTCTGCATTATCCCAGTACATGAGATTGTGTTGACTCTCAAAGCCTGGCTTAGAAAAGTTGGAAATCTCATAGTGTTCAAAACCAGCCTTTTCCAACTCCTCAATGATATACTCAAACATCTCCGCTTCCAAGTCTTCTTTAGGCAAAGGCAGCTTTCCTCGCCTCATCCGATTCATAAAAACCGTGTGATTTTCTAGAATTAAGCTGTAAAGACTCATATGAGGGATGTCTAGTGCAATAGCCTTGGCTACATTTTCCCGCACATTGTCCATGGTCTGCTTGGGCAGTGCATAAATCAAATCAATAGAGATATTGTCAAAACCAGCCAATTTGAGATTAGTGATATTTTCATAAATATCTTTCTCTAAATGGCTACGCCCAATTTGCTTGAGCATGTGATCGTCAAACGTTTGCACACCTAGAGATACTCGGTTAACAGCCGAAGTCTTTAAAACAGCAATCTTATCTGGATCCAAATCACCTGGATTGGCCTCAATCGTCAACTCTTCTAAACATGATAAATCCAAACTTTTCGTCAGCTCTGCTAACAGAAACTCCATCTGCTGCGCTGAAAGAGCTGTCGGTGTCCCACCGCCAATATAGAGCGTCCGCAACTTTTTTATATCATAAGCTCTATACTCCTGAATCAAATGCTCTAAGTAAGCATCAACAGGCTGATTTTTGATAAAAACTTTGGAAAAGTCACAATAATAACAAATTTGAGTACAAAATGGAATGTGTACATAAGCAGAAGTTGGTTTGGTGTACATAGTATTTATTATAGCATAAATTTAGTATATAGATGTTTCAAAGCGCACATAAAAATTTATAGACTCTTATCAATATATTCTTGCTAAGCAATAAAAACATAGTAAGTATTCAAAAACTTTCAGCTTAATTTTCTACTTCAGCTTGAACTTTTTTCAAATAATGATTTGTCAGTAAAAATGCCATCATTGCAAGAGCAATCAGAAAAGTACTTGCTAACAAATAGCCCACTAAATCTGGTGATACCAAAATGAAATAAGCGCTCACTGCAATAATGATTATGTAAATAATCATAGCAACAATGCCCAAAATCATCTTTAGTGAATTATTCTCACGATTAAATAATTCCGTCACATTCGACCAATTGGTCACTAGCAAACGTTTATCACGATGATATCCCCAAGCACTCCATGCTAGACAAGTCAATAACCAAGCGATTAGCATCAATAGAATAGCAATAGGTTGTACACCAACCACAAATGAAAAGATTGCTAACAAAATGAATGGCAAAATGGATTGAATGACAAATAAATTCCAAAACTTAAGTTTAAGATAACGTGCCATGTCAAAGGGTAATACTTTCAAATAATCATAATTTTCACGTTCAAGTGAAATGCCAATTCCTGTTAAATTTGCTCCACCCGTATTTAAACTTGCTACAAATGTTGCTATCAACATCAGTGGAAAAGCAAATCTTGTTGTCAAATAAGGAGAAATCATTTCACGATACTGCATAAAACTAGCCATTAACGGAATTAGAATAAAATAAGGTAACACACTAGGCATCAAAAGAGTTTGTAATAAGACGGAGCCATCACTGATTAGGTTTAATTGATAGCGCAACACAAACTGCGGAAAGTTCCTAAGTCCATTCATCTTGAAAATTTTCGTTCGTTTTTGTCTATTGACCGTTGCTGTTGTGGTCATTGCAGCTTCATAAAATTCTGGTAAAACCTTTCGCTTAACAATTATAAATAATATAGCGGCTACGACTACCCAAGCTCCCATTCCCAGCAAGGAATTCAAAGCAAAAGGTTGCATACTGAAAGCATGAAAAATCGTCATTGGCGGAAAATAAGCAGGTTGATCTTGCAATATTGCGTTTTTAACGTTAGAGTTATTTTGCAAATTTACCAATAAAATCGCACCAAAAGCCATTATTGTAGCAAGAGCCAATAAAATATTAGAGGCAAGTTTTTTGTATTTCCTAAAAATAGTTGTTTTTGTAATAAAATGAACACCAACTAAAAGAAGGAAAATAAGTGTCGAAAACAGTACTCCTAAAGAAATAAGCAGAATAGGGATTGCAAGCCAGATTGGTTGACCCGATTGCATTTGCAAACCAATAAAGTAAATAACAATGGGAAACACTCCCATTAAAGTAGTTAAAAGAACAGAAAATCCTTTCCCAACCATAATTTCGCTCTCACTAAAGGCATAAGGTCGGTAAGCTTGCAAGTCTTTACTTTCATAAAAAACATTGTAAAAGGAAAGAAATCCCTGTGCAAAGATGAAAAGATAAAAGACGCTGACAAAATTCGAAAATAGCCCTGGATTTTGAGCAAGCGGTAAAAAAGCACCCTGTACACCAAATATACAAGCATACAAAATTCCAGCATAGAGATAGTTCATCACTAGATTTCTAGCAACATTTCCTTTTTTCTTTGGATTTTTTTGCTGTTTTTTACGATAACTAGAAAGCCTAGTTGATTGCGTCGTATAAATGATATTTGCATGAATGAGGGAGCGAATTGCTTTAAGACGCATCAGGACTCACCTTTTCTCTACGACCTGCCAAACTGAGGTAAATACTTTCTAAGGATTTTTCAGGATGTTGACCTTTCAATTCCTCAATCGTACCGTAAAACAACAATTCTCCCTTTTTGAGAATGGCAATACGGTCACACAATTGCTCTGCCACTTCTAAAACATGGGTTGAGAACAAAACAGTATTTCCTTTATCTGCATGCTCTCGCATCATTTGTTTGAGGTCAAAAGCCGCCTGCGGATCCAAACCAGTTAAAGGCTCATCCAACACCCAGATATCTGGATCAGACAAAAGAGCACCAATGACAAACACTTTTTGTCGCATTCCATGTGAAAACGATTCAATAACTTCATAGCGATGAGCTGTAAAATCAAATAATTCCAGTAGCTCTGTTAAACGTTTCTCATAATCTGAAGGACTCATATCATAAGAAGTTCCAACCAATTCCCAGAATTCATTTGCCATCAAGCGTAAAAACAAGTCCGGCGAATCAGCTACATAACCAATTTTTTTCTTGATTTCCAACCGATTAGCTGCTAACTCCTTGCCATCCACAAAAATCTGACCATGCGTTGGATTAATCACACTAACCAACGATTTAATCGTTGTTGATTTTCCAGCACCATTGTGTCCAATTAATCCTACAATTTCTCCACTCTGAAGCGTTAAATTCAGATGATTCAACGCTATCTTGTCATCGTACACTTTTGTAACATCCTTAAATTCAATCATAAATTCTCCTATCTATTGAATGTTTTCAGCATGATAGAAATAAAAGTAAAAATTCTTTCTCTTTATTCAAACATATATATTCATTAACAATTTATCATTAGTTTTCCAAAAAAACAAAATAATACCTCTTTAACTAGTATCTGCCAACTCCAAAATTTTCTGAAAGGTTTTCCCATTACGAATAGTCAAAGACTTGTAAAAGCTAGATTTGAGTAGCTTCTTGTGGTAGTTGGACTTGATATAGTCAGCCTGGTCGCTATTTCTGTAAAGGAAGGCTTTCTGACCGAAATGCAGCAGATCCCTGTCATTTGCCCAGCTCCCCGCTTCTACCTCTATCTGCTCGCGATTAGCCTCTGGCAGGAAAAAGAGGACATCGCGCCGATAAGCTGCCTCATCCTGCCACCAAGCAGGCAGTTTTGCCACTTCTTCTTGAAGAATAGCAGAGTTGAGCAGGACAAAAGGGATGGGAAAGTCATAGGATTGACTGAAATAAGCCGTCAAAATCGGCCTAATCTTTTTCTCGTGCTCCTGACTGTCAAAAAAGAGATTGCCGCTGTTGATGTAGGAGATAGGGTTCTCAAAACCGAGTCCCGCCAAATCGGCCTTCAAATCAGCCATAGCTACCTTGTTTTTCCCACCGACATTAATGCCGCGAAGTAAGAGTGTGTAACGCATTCTTCTTCCCTTCTTGCTTTGTTTGTCTTTCTAATCCACCGCCTTAATCTCCAAAATCATATCCCGAATTTGAGCGGCGAGTTCGAAATCCAAAAGACCAGCCGCTTCTTGCATTTGTCCCTCTAGTTTCTTAATCATATCTTTACGTTCCTGCTTGTTAAGACTTTCAATATCTACCACTTCTTCCTTGTCTGGTAGAGCAGATTTTGTCACACTGATTAGGTCACGGATTTCTTTCTGGATTGTTTGCGGTACAATACCATGTTCTTCGTTATAAGCCATTTGAATCTGACGACGACGGGCGGTTTCATCCATAGCTTTTTGCATGGAATCTGTGATCGTGTCAGCATACATGATGACGTGGCCTTTACTATTACGGGCAGCCCGACCAATGGTTTGGATCAAACCACGCTCATTGCGTAAAAAACCTTCCTTGTCTGCATCAAGAATGGCAACCAGACTAACCTCTGGCACATCAATTCCCTCACGCAACAGGTTAATTCCGACTAAAACATCAAAGACACCTAACCGCAGGTCGCGGATAATTTCTGTCCGCTCTAGAGTCTTAATATCCGAGTGCATGTATTTGACCTTAACTCCCATTTCCTTGAAGTAGTCGGTCAAATCCTCCGCCATTTTCTTGGTTAAAGTCGTGATAAAGGTTCGCTCATTCTTTTCAGTACGTGCGTTGATTTCGCCTAAAAGATCATCTATTTGTCCCATAGTCGGACGCACTTCGACTTCTGGATCCAGCAGACCAGTTGGTCGAATAATTTGCTCAATCACCGTATCCGTTTGCTCCCGCTCATAGTCTCCCGGTGTCGCAGATACATAGACAATCTGGTGCACATGACTTTCAAACTCTTCTCGACGTAGCGGACGATTGTCCAAAGCTGATGGCAGACGGAAGCCGTAATTGACCAACATTTCCTTCCGTGAGCGGTCACCATTATACATCCCCTTAATCTGTCCCATAGTCATGTGACTTTCGTCTACCATGATTAAAAAATCATCAGGAAAGAAATCTAATAAAGTGTAAGGTGGCTCATCTTCACTCCGTCCGTCCATGTGGCGAGAATAATTCTCTACACCATTCGTGTAGCCCATTTCGCGCAGCATTTCAATATCATAGTCGGTTCTTTGCTTCAACCGCTGAGCTTCTAAAAGCTTCCCTTCTCTTTCAAAAAAGGCTAGCTGATCTTCTAATTCTGATTGAATCTTGCCAATGGCAATTTCCATATTTTCGTCATTGGTCATAAAGTGAGTGGCAGGAAAAATAGCTAAATGGTCTACTTCGCCCAACACTTGACCTGTCAATGCTTCCACTTCTCGAATGCGGTCAATTTCATCACCGAAAAATTCCACCCGAAAGGCATGTTCATCGCGAGAAGCTGGGAAGATTTCCACAACATCGCCACGCACACGAAATTTTCCCCGCTGAAAGTCAATATCATTGCGCTCAAATTGAATATCAACCAAATCATTGAGAAGTTGATCCCGTGAAATCTCCAAACCCGGCCGCAGACTGACAACACTATCAGAATATTCCTTAGGCGAACCCAAACCATAAATGCAGCTGACTGACGCCACTACAATCACATCGTTGCGCTCCAGAAGAGCCGAGGTTGCTGAATGACGAAGTTTGTCAATCTCATCATTGACCGAGCTGTCCTTCTCAATATAGGTATCACTGGAAGGCACATAGGCTTCTGGTTGGTAATAGTCATAGTAAGACACAAAATACTCTACCGCATTGTCAGGAAAAAACTCCTTAAACTCACCATAGAGCTGACCAGCCAGGGTTTTATTATGAGCGATAACTAGGGTCGGTTTATTGACCTTTTGAATGACCTGACTCATAGTATAGGTCTTCCCAGTTCCTGTCGCTCCCATGAGAATCTGTGCTTTCTCACCACCCTCTATATTATCCACTAATTGCTCAATCGCCTGCGGTTGATCTCCTGAGGGCTCATACTTGGAAACTAATTTAAATTTATTGTCCGTAATTCTATTTATCATTATTCTTTTCCTCTATACAATCTTCTCTTATTTTATCACAATTCTTAAAATATCACTGACTTAGGATATAAAGAATCTCACCTAGTAAAACTAAGTGAGATTTGATTTTCTAAATTGCAATGCTGTAGGCAATTTTTCTTCTTTTTTAAGAGACCAATACAGATAGGCAATACTGAGAATTAACACCAGACTGGTAAAAATAGAACCTTCTGCTCCAAAAGCCCCACCCGAAAGCCAATCAACACTAGATTTCGTATTGTAGGCAAAGACAGAAGCTTCTGCTCCCTGACCACTGACCTGAATACCATAGATATTCCCCTGAACAAAATTCCAAGCCCCATGGATACCAGCCAGACCCCACATATTGTCCGTTTTTAGCATGTAAAAACAAGCAAAAATACCATCAAGAATAATGTTGACAATTGAAAGAAGCGTTACACCGGGATTTAATAAATGGAGAGCACCAAATAGACCAGCAGAAATTAAGATACCGACCAAAATATTTGACTTGGCAGTAACCGTAGGAAATAGCCAACCACGCGTCACCAATTCTTCTGTTCCGCCTTGTAAAATCCAAAACGGAATCAAGGCGATGATAAAGAGCAAGGGTTCCAAACTAAGATGGTTGAGTTCTAACCTACCTAGACCTGTCAGCAAAAGCAAGACAATTATGAGAGAAAACTGTGCCGCTCCAATCAAAAATCCTTTTGCTAGTTCTTTAAACCAATTTTCCTTAAAAAAACCAAGACTTGAAAAAGGTCTTTTTTCAACGCATTTCACCCAAAGAAAGAGAGCCAAAGAAATAAAGGAAAAGAGGAAGAGTTGGATGAAAATCATATAATGTGATATCAGTTCTTGTATCATTACAAAGCCCGCCCCAGAATGAACAAGGCCAAGCACAAGACCCAGCAGTATCGAAATTGGAACCAATGCAAGCCCACCGACAATTTCACCTCCATAAACAAAAACAATCGAGAGGATAACGGCCAACCAAATAGGCGGAATGTAACGGGACTGTTTCACATTATCAAGCATACGAGATTTAAACATAAAATTCCCTTTCTATTTTTTATTATTATATCATATTTATTTTACGCAAATCAAAAAAGAAATTTTCGTCCATGTTATAAAATCTAACATAAAAACGCGAAATATTTGCCTTTCGAAGATATTTCTGGTATAATTTAAAAATATTCTTTAAAGGAGAGACTCATGAAGAAAAAAATTATAACTTTTTTGTTAGCTTTACTACCACTCTTTGCAGTACCAGCTATTCATGCCGATACAATCAAAGTGGTATCTGATACAGCTTACGCACCTTTTGAATTTAAAGATTCCGATCAAACTTATAAAGGTATTGATGTAGATATCATCAATAAAGTTGCTGAACTAAAAGGTTGGGACATCAATATGACTTTCCCTGGCTTCGATGCAGCGGTCAATGCTGTTCAATCTGGTCAGGCAGATGCTATCATGGCTGGAATGACAAAAACCAAAGACCGTGAAAAAGTCTTCACCATGTCTGATACTTATTATGATACAAAAGTTGTCATTGCAACGACTAAAGCCAATACAATCAGCAGTTATTCGCAATTAAAAGGAAAAACTGTTGGGGTTAAAAACGGAACTGCTTCTCAACGTTTTTTGGAAAAAATCAAAGACAAATATAAATTTAATCTTAAAACTTTTGATACGACTGATTTGACTTATAATAGTTTGAACTCTGGTTCGATTGATGCCATGATGGACGACCAACCAGTCATTGAGTATGCTATTAAACAAGGTCAAAATTTAAAAATCTCTATAAAAGGAGAAGCTGTTGGTAGTTTTGCTTTTGGTGTCAAAAAGGGAAGCAAGTATGAATATCTGGTAACAGAGTTTAACGAAGCACTTGCTCAAATGAAAAAAGATGGTTCTCTTGACAAAATCATCACAAAATGGACAAGTTCTACAAATACAAAAACAACTAGTTCTACTCCAGAAACCACTACCCCTGCTGGTCAAAAAGCTACTCCCGTAAAATCAACATATATCATTGCTAGTGATTCTTCCTTTGCACCATTCGTTTTTCAGGATAGTAATAACAAATATACTGGGATTGACATGGATTTGATAAAAGCCATTGCCAAAGACCAAGGTTTCACGATTGAAATTACAAATCCCGGATTTGATGCCGCTTTAAATGCTGTACAATCTGGACAAGCTGACGGAATGATTGCAGGGATGTCTGTGACAGACGCTCGTAAAGAAACCTTTGATTTCTCAGAGCCTTATTACACAGCAAACGCAATCCTTGCTGTCAAAGAATCCAGCACAATTACTTCTTATAAGGACTTGAAAGGCAAAACAGTCGGCGTTAAAAATGGTACTGCTTCGCAAACCTTCTTAACAGAAAATCAAAACAAGTATGGTTATAAAATCAAGACATTCGCTGATGCTTCTTCAATGTATGATAGCTTAAACTCTGGCTCTTTGGACGCCGTTATGGACGACGAACCCGTTGTAAAATACTCCATTAGCCAAGGTCAAAAACTAAAAACTCCAATCAAGGGAACCCCTATCGGAGATACTGCTTTTGCAGTGAAAAAAGGTAGTAATCCTGAATTGATCCAAATGTTTAACAATGGTTTGGCAAATATTAAAAAGAACGGTCAATATCAAAAAATTCTTGATAAATATTTGAAAAAAACCAGCTCTGCTTCTAGCTCTTCAGACAGTACAGTTGATGAAACAACCGTTTGGGGGCTTCTCCAAAACAACTATAAACAATTGTTAAGCGGACTTGGTATCACCATTGCTCTTGCGCTTCTGTCATTTGCTATTGCTATGGTAATTGGAATTATCTTTGGAATGTTTAGCGTGAGTCCCGTCAAAGCCCTCCGCGTCATCTCAGAAATCTTCGTGGATGTCATTCGTGGAATCCCACTTATGATTCTCGCAGCCTTTATCTTCTGGGGCATCCCAAACCTTATTGAATCAATGACAGGTCATCAAAGTCCGATTAACGATTTTGTGGCTGGTACAATTGCTCTTTCTCTCAATGCTGGCGCTTATATTGCAGAAATCGTCCGTGGTGGAATTCAAGCTGTTCCAGTTGGACAAATGGAAGCCAGCCGAAGCCTTGGTATTTCTTACTCAAAAACCATGAGAAAGATTATTTTGCCACAAGCAACAAAAATCATGTTACCAAACTTCGTCAATCAGTTTGTTATCGCTTTGAAAGATACTACAATCGTCTCTGCTATCGGTCTCGTCGAACTTTTCCAAACGGGTAAAATCATCATTGCTCGTAACTATCAAAGCTTCAAAATGTATGCTATCCTAGCAGTCTTTTACTTGATTATCATCACTCTTTTAACGAGACTTGCAAAACGCTTAGAAAAGAGGATTAAATAATGGCTAAATTAAAAATTGATGTCAATGATTTACATAAATACTACGGAGAAAATGAAGTTCTAAAAGGAATCACAACCAAATTCTATGAAGGGGATGTCGTTTGTATCATCGGACCTTCAGGTTCGGGAAAATCAACCTTTCTTCGCAGTCTCAACCTGCTGGAAGAAGTTACAAGTGGATCTATTACCGTGGACGGTTTCGACTTAACCGATAAAAAAACAGATGTCGACTTAGTTCGTGAAAATATTGGTATGGTTTTCCAACACTTCAATCTCTTCCCTCACATGACAGTTTTGGAAAATATCACCTTTGCTCCTGTCGAGCACAAGCGAATGACACAAGCTGAAGCAGATAAACTTGGTATGGAATTATTAGAAAAAGTCGGTCTCTCTGATAAAGCTGATGCCATGCCAGATAGCCTCTCAGGTGGACAAAAACAACGTGTTGCAATTGCACGGGGACTTGCTATGAATCCTGATATTATGCTCTTTGACGAACCTACTTCTGCTCTTGATCCCGAAATGGTTGGAGATGTTCTCAATGTTATGAAAGAATTGGCCAAGCAAGGCATGACTATGATTATTGTAACTCATGAAATGGGATTTGCTCGCCAAGTGGCAAACCGTGTTATCTTTACGGCTGACGGAGAGTTTTTAGAAGACGGTAAACCCGACCAAATCTTTGATAATCCGCAGCACCCACGCCTCAAAGACTTCCTAGATAAAGTCTTGAACGTATAATATGACTTCGAGTCTGGAACAAAAATGTTCCAGACTCGTTTACTTTCTAGAAGAAAACTCAATAACACAACAGTTGCACTTTCATTCTATTTATTCTTAGTGACAAACTTTTTTCTCGGTACTCTTTTGACATTTTATATCTTTTTTGCTACACTAAAATCAGTAAAATTCGGAGGTAAGGAGTTTATGTACAAGAAATCTATTGCTTAAAGGAAACTTTATCTAGTAGATTTTTTGTCATGCTCTTGCCTATTTTTCATAAAAGAAATTTTTTTCAAACTTCTCAATGATAATCTATTCGTTGCAAACTACTCCGTTTTGCAATGTTTGTTGGCAATCCAAAAACAAGAACAGCTCTACTAGATAAATAGGGCTGTTTTTCTTAGCTCTAAAATGACAATGAACATCATAAGGAGACATATATGCTACAAATTCGACATTTAACCATTACCCATTTAAAAGACTTCAAAAACATGGTCAATGATTTATCACTTACAGTCAATACAAGTGATAAAATTGCCATTATCGGAGAAGAAGGAAATGGAAAATCTACTCTTCTCAAACTACTCATGAATGACGCACTTGTTTCAGACTATGTTAGTTATAGAGGAGAGATTCAAAAAAGCTATAATCGTTATGCTTATTTGCCGCAAACTTTACTTGAAAATGAAAGAAAACTCTCTCTCAACGACTATTTTTTTGGAGATTTGGAAGTAGACCTAGATTACAACAAACTTTATCGCTTCGCTCAAGAATTAAAGTTTGACAGTCAACGTTTTACTAGTCAGCAAACAATAGCCTCTTTATCTGGTGGCGAACTATTAAAAATTCAACTTTTAAAAATCCTCTCTACAAATTGGGACATTCTCTTTTTAGATGAGCCTTCCAATGATTTAGACATAGACACTCTGATTTGGCTGGAAAATTTTCTTCAAAATATACCTCAAACAGTTATGTTTGTTTCACATGATGAAAGTCTTTTAAGTCATGCAGCAACAAAAATCATGCATTTGGAATTGGTTAAGAAAAAGCAAGAAGCTAGAACAACTGTTAGGAATCTTGATTATGAAAATTACAGCCAGCAAAGACAGACCTCATTTGAAAAGCAAACTAAAGACGCAAAAAAAGAACGAGAAGAATATCAAAAAACAATGGAAAAGCATCGTCGCGTCAAGCAAAGTGTAGAGCACGTGCTGCGCAACACTCATGATAGCACAGCTGGTAGATTACTAGCCAAAAAAATGAAAAATATTCTCTCACAAGAAAAACGTTTTAATCGAGAAGCCACTAAAATGACAGAGTTACCAACACAGGCAGATGCTATCATTCTGGAATTTCCTACCATTTCCCCTCTCCCATCGACAAAAAGAGTACTTACTATCCAACAGATGTGTTTAAAGATAGAAGAGCATATCTTAGTACGAAATATTAACTTTGAACTTTTGGGACAGGAGAAGATTGGGATTATTGGTAAAAATGGTGTCGGTAAATCTACTTTTCTCAAAGAACTGCGACATCTGCTGAAAGAAAAGAGAGGCATTACACTAGGATATATGCCTCAAAACTATCATGATATTTTAAATGAAGCCGATTCTCCAATAGATTTTCTAACATCCACAGGAGAGACTATTGAGCGAGAAAAAATCCTCACACACCTAGCTAGTCTGCAATTCACACGCAACGAAGTACATCATCCCATTTCTCAACTGTCTGGTGGACAAAAGGCCAAATTGCTGCTGCTAAAAATGGTATTAGATCAGGCAAATGTCTTGTTATTAGATGAACCAACACGTAACTTTTCTCCTACTTCGCAGCCACAAATTCGAAAACTTTTTACAGACTATAGCGGCGCTATCATTACCGTTTCACACGACCGCACCTTTCTCAAAGAAGTTTGTCAGAAAATCTACCGCTTGAATGAGACAGGAATAGAGCTAGTCAGCAAAGAACAACTATAAGTTTCTTCCTCTTAGTCAATCTTAAACAGCCAAACTTCCTTGAGCTGTCTGCATTTGGTAATAAACGCCTTTTGCTCGCATCAGCTCTTGATGACTGCCATATTCCACAATATCTCCGTCAACCAACACTAAAATGATATCTGCATTCTGAATGGTAGACAAGCGATGAGCAATGATAAAACTGGTTCGCCCTACCATGAGCTTATTAAAAGCCTCTTGAATGAGTACTTCAGTCCGCGTATCAATAGAGGAGGTTGCTTCATCCAAAATCAGGATTTTAGGAACCGCTAGAAAAACACGCGCAATGGTCAATAGCTGGCGTTGTCCTTGTGATAAAGAATCTCCTGCATCTGCTAGATAAGTATCGTAGCCATGTGGTAATTGCTGGATAAAGAAATGAGCATTAGCAGCTTTAGCTGCTGCAATTACTTCTTCTCGGCTAGCCTCTGGTCGCCCAAAAGCAATATTTTCATGAATCGTCGCTGTCTTGAGCCATGTTTCCTGTAAAACCATACCAAACTGCTGACGAAATGAGACTCTGGTGTAATCTGTAATATCTCTGCCGTCTAACTTAATCTTACCCGCATCTACATTATAAAAACGCATGAGAAGATTGATTAAAGTGGATTTTCCAGCACCAGTTGGTCCAACAATAGCAACTTTGCTTCCTGCTGGAACGGTCATGTTTAAATCGTGAATCAAAGGTTTATCTTTTTCATAACCAAAACGGACGTGCTCAAAACGAATCGCCCCCCGTACTGCTTCACTTGTAAGTTCTTCTTTTCCAATTTCTACAAGTTCCTTTTCATCTAAAATCATGTACAAGCGCTCCGCACAGGCAAGGGCGCTTTGTAGTTCAGCCATGACAGACGAAATATCGTTGAATGGCTTGGTGTATTGGTTGACATAATTTAAAAATGTCACTAATTGTCCGACCGTAAAGCTAGAGCCGTTGATGATACGAGCTGCACCAAATCCTACAATCATCGCATAGATAAGAGCATTCACGAAGCGAGTCGCTGGATTGACAGTAGAGGAATAAAAGATAGCATCCTGAGAATATTCCGCATAGCTCTCATTGCCCTTTGTAAAATCCGTAATGAATTGCTCTTGAGCATTAAAACTTTGAATCAAACTTTCTTGAGAGAGACTTTCTTCAATGAGCTGTGTCTGAAGCCCTCGTGCCGTCGTTTGTTTTTGAAACAGCTTGTAGCTTTTACGGGCTATAAAACGTGCAATCAGCATAGATAAGGGAGTTAAAAGCAAGACTAACATCATCATGAAAAAGTCAATCCTTGCCATTGTCACAATCGTTACAAGAATAGTCAACACGCCTACAAAAAACTGATTGAAGACCATAAGCAAACCATTATTTAGCTGCTCCACATCCGTCGTCAAGCGACTCACTAAATCACCATTCCCTTGACGATCAAGATAAGCCAAGGGAAGCCGATGAATTTTTTGAATAACTGCGTCTCGAAGTTTCTGACTATAGCTATAAATCAACTGATTATAGATTAAAGGATTGAGCCATTGAATCGCTGTATTGGCAACAATCACCAGACCCATTTTCGAGAGAATTGGAAGCAAATGCTGACTTGCATCGGGAAGTAGAACGCTATCAACTGCATTCCCAATCAAAATCGGCAAATAAATGGTCAAAGCAACCTGAACAATCGTTCCAATTGTAGCTAGTAGGAAAAGCCAGCGCTGCTGCAATAAATCACTTGCAAGGCGTTTCAGACCACTTTTAGAATACCTCATTTTCATGCTTTTCCTCCTTGCTATGTTGTGAGAGATGAATTTCTCGATAAATAGCGCTCGTTTGAAGCAAATCTTCATGTGCGCCAAGAGCGACCTGTTGTCCTTTATTCAAGACAAGTATCTGATCAGCTGCACGCAAGCTATTGGTTCGCTGTGAAATTAAAATCAAACTCGTGTTCTTTAACTGCTCTTTAATCGCTTGCAATAGTTTAGCCTCTGTTAAATAATCAAGTGCCGAAGTAGAATCATCCAGCACCAGAAAAGGTGCTTTTTGTAAAATAGCGCGCGCAATCGTCAACCGTTGTCGTTGACCACCGGAAAAATTCCGACCAAAAGCTTCTACTACTGCATCTAGCTGACCTTCTTTTTCCTGTACAAAGTCACTAGCTTGCGCAATATCAAGAGCCCACCAAAGTTGTTCATCCGTCACCTCGTCTTCCAGTCCCAGCGACAAATTTGAGCGAATCGTTCCACAGAACAATTCTGCTTTTTGCGGTACCAAGCTCATCCAAGTGCGCCATTCTTTCAGATTTCGAGGACTTCGATTATTTTTAAAAATAGCCAACTGACCAGTATCAATCGTATACAAATGCGCTAAGAGCTGCACCAAGGTTGATTTTCCTGAGCCTGTTCCGCCAATCACTCCCAAAGTCTGACCAGATAGTACGTCAAACGAAATATTTTCCAAGGCTGGACTAGCAGCTTGTGGATAGGTAAAAGTAACATTTTCGGCAGAAATAGATCGAGCACTAACAGAATGCCGTATTGGCAGTTCTGATAACACATCTTCCTCTTCCTGTTCAAAAACCTCTTGGATTCGTCCAGCGCTGATGTAACTTTGATTCAAAGAGGTGACGAGCATAGCTAATTTCAACAATTCTATTAAAATTTGCAAAAGATAATTGACTAAAGCAACTAATTTTCCTTGCGTCAGCAGATCCTGTCCAATCGCTAGATTCCCATGCCAAATAACCATGACCAATGTGCTATTTACCACTAAAAAAGTCAACGGGCTAATCAAGCTCGACCAAACTCCTGTTTTTATCTGCCAGGTCTTATAAATTTCATTGGTATCTCTAAACTCATGAATTTCTTTATTTGTTTGCCCAAAGGCACGGATAACGCGCATACCTTGCAGTTGTTGGCGTGTCATATTGACAATTTTATCTGTAATCTGGCGAATTTTAGCGTACAGCGGATTTACCAAGCGTGACATGGTATAGATAATACCCGTTAGGATGACAACCATGAGTAAGAACCACAGTGTAATACTTGGACTAATCAAAAATGCCATGATAATCGAGCCAAAAACAATAATCGGCGCGCGCAAAAAAAGACGAAGAAATTGATTGATACCGGTCTGAATTTGATAAGTATCACTTGTTAAACGAGTGACCAGACTAGATGTCGTCAAGTTATCTCGACTAGCTTTTGGCAAACGCATGATTTTTTGATATAAATCTTTAGTTAATTGACGTGTAAACCCTACCGCTGCTTTTGAGGAATAATATTGAGCAATAATCGCCACGACAACACCAAACGATGCTAGGACAACCAGTAAAAAGACCATGGTATAAAGATGCGCACTATCTTTTTTAGGGATTGTTTGGTCTACAATTGTTGCAACCAAAATTGGCACCAATAGTTCAAAACTAGCTTCTAATAATTTAAAAAGTGGCCCCAACAAGGATTCTTTGATATAACCCTTAAAATATTTCAATAAATCTTTCATGAAATCTCTTTTCTTATACAAAACTAGTTCTATTTTATCATAATCTAGCCTTCTCTGTGATTTGTTAGCGGATACAATTATTTTTATAGGAGAATTTTTGTTAAATGAATTCCAGATAAAAAGGAGAAGAACGATTTTGTTCTCTCCTACTAAATTTCTTTCAAATAAAATATTATTGATGACGATTTGCCCAAGCAACATCCAAATCTAACACTTCTTGTGTTGTGTATTGTTGACGATAAGGATTGTAGACTTTGTTAGTTGTTGCAACATTGGTTGCTTGCACATTTGGTACATCGTATTGTGTCAAATTATATTGTTGAATCAAATTATTCAACTTAACATTATAGCTTGTATCCGTTGCATAGACACCTGTTAAAGCAGCAGTCGCATTCATATAGCTGGTCGTATTACTCTTCCAAGCATAAGTGTAGCGGCTATGTTTTAAAATCGCCACATAGTCTTGTAAAGATTCAACATAACTTGGATAGGATCTAAATTCTGCATTGACATTATAAGTATTTCCTTGCCCATCATCTTCTAGTGTAGCCATTGTTGCTGATTGCCCAGTATACTGTCCTTTGATGCCAAATAAATTATGATGAGGAGCGGCTGATAAAGCAGAACGTCCAGAATTGCTTTCCAGAATGGCTTGTGCAATCATAACTGAAGCATACAAATCATTCTCTTGCCCTAATTGACGAGCCGTTTCACCAATTTGTGAAATGAACACCTCTGTTTGAGTTAACGGACGTTGGTAAGTCTCATCATTGGCACTAGCTGGGTGAACTTGCTTGGACAAAACTGCACTAACCAATAAAGCGGCGACCGCCAAAGCTATAACTGTTAAAATTCTTTTTTTCAATTTTTTCTTTCTCATAGCTTATTCTCCAGTATAATATATTTTGATTATAACATAAAATTCCCAGCCCTTAGTTACAATTTGGTGACAGATTCATTATAAAAAACCGAGAAAATGATTCTCAGTCTTTCTTCAACTCTAAATTTTTTCCAAAATCGCATCCCAAGCTGCTTCTAAACCATCTTTATTGACAGATGAAAAAACAATAAAATCATCATCTTTATCAAAATCTAACTTTTTCTTAATGACTGATTCGTGCTTGTTCCATTTGCCGCGTGGAATTTTATCAGCTTTCGTGGCTACGACAATGACTGGTATTTCATAATATTTGAGAAATTCGTACATTTGTACATCGTCTGCACTTGGCTCATGCCGAAAATCCACTAGACTGACAACTGCTCTGAGATTTTCCCTGCTCGTAAGATATTCCTCAATCATCTTGCCCCACTTCGCTCGTTCTGTCTTAGAAACTTTAGCATAGCCATATCCTGGGACATCCACAAAACGAAGTTTGTCATCAATATTGAAGAAATTCAGCAATTGCGTTTTTCCTGGCTTGCCAGAAGTTCGAGCTAGATTTTTTCGATTTAACAATGTATTGATAAAGGAAGATTTACCAACATTTGATCGTCCAGCAAGGGCAATTTCAGGAATCTCATCTTGCGGATAATGAGATTTATTTGCTGCACTTAGCAAAATTTCTGCATTGTGTGTGTTAATTTCCATTGCACACCTCTTTATGCTGTTTCTAAAATCGGCTTATCCGTTCCGTCAACTGCTTCCTTGGTAATCCGCACTAACTTCACATTTTCTTGACTTGGAACTTCAAACATGACATCCATCATAGTTTCCTCGATAATCGACCGCAATCCACGCGCACCTGTCTTACGTTCAATGGCTTTGTTGGCAATCTCTTGGAGAGCATCATCATCAAACTCCAATTTGACATCATCATAAGAAAGAAGAGTCTGATATTGCTTCACTAAAGCATTCTTTGGTTCGCGAAGGATTCGCACCAAATCATCAACTGTTAAAGGCTCAAGCGCTGCAAACACAGGCAAACGACCAATCAATTCAGGAATCAAGCCAAATTTTTGAATATCTTCAGAGATGATTTCTTGCATATAAGAACCAGTTTCATCAATGGCCTTGTTGTTTTGACCAAAACCGATAATTTTTTCGCCTAGACGTTGTTTGACAATTTCTTCAATACCGTCAAATGCACCACCAACGATAAAGAGAATATTTTTCGTATCTACTTGAATCATCTCTTGTTGAGGGTGCTTGCGGCCGCCTTGCGGAGGTACGCTGGCTACAGTTCCTTCAATAATTTTGAGGAGCGCTTGCTGAACACCTTCACCAGACACATCACGAGTAATAGAGACATTTTCGCTTTTCTTCGCAATTTTATCAATCTCATCTACATAGATGATACCACGTTCAGCACGCTCAATATTGAAATCTGCTGCTTGCAAGAGTTTCAAGAGAATATTTTCAACATCTTCCCCTACATACCCAGCTTCTGTCAAAGCTGTCGCATCTGCAATCGCAAAAGGAACATTCAGACTTTTTGCCAAAGTTTGAGCGAGAAAGGTCTTGCCAGAACCAGTTGGTCCAATCATGAGGATATTGGATTTCTGCAATTCGACATCTTCCTCATCTTCACGATTATCATGAAAATTGATGCGTTTATAGTGATTGTAAACAGCAACGGCCAATGCTCGCTTAGCACGGTCTTGTCCAATCACATAATGATTCAAAATATTGAGTAGTTCTTGCGGTTTTGGTACTTCTGACAAGTCCGCTAGTACTTCTTCTGCTAGTTCCTCTCTGATGATTTCTTGCGCTAATTCCACGCATTCATTACAAATAAAGGCATTATTTCCTGCGATAATTTTTTGGACTTCTTCTTGGCTTTTACCACAAAAAGAGCAATAAACCATCATTTCATTCGTACGATTTGTAGGCATTTTTCACTCCAATTCTATTCGTTGTTTATTCTATTTTCTCATTTAAATAAGGTCATATAAAAAGCATGAATACTATTCACTAAATTTGTAAAAGC
>ERZ773003.844-NODE-844-length-20579-cov-44.762863_pt1 | contig 20579 bp, 18 predicted proteins | sample MGYA00580668_ERZ773003 | MGnify/ENA primary metagenome ERZ773003 (study PRJEB29015, sample SAMEA2738002) | human oral metagenome | biome: human oral; feature: human-associated habitat; material: dental | place: China | collected 2126 ... | reverse complement strand
ACCTTTGACTACCTTTTCGGGACTATTTTAACTTCTCTATTGTATCATTTTTTATCCTAATAAACAGAAAATTTTCTAAAAATTATAAGAAATTTAAAATACAATAAGGTTGAAAAACACTTCCAACCTTATGCTTGTTATGATGATTTGCCTCCATAGACAATTTGTCCATCACAGATCGTATAGTGAACAACACCTTTTAATTTTTCACCGATAAATGGTGAATTAGCTGCTTTTGAGGCAAAATCTTCTGTTATCATGCGTTCAGCATCTGCATCGAAAATGGTGAGATCTGCTGGCCCATTCTCAGCAAGATAACCCGCTTCAAAATCATAGAGTTGCGCTGGGTTAATTGTCATTTTTTCCAGCAACTGCATGAGTGTCAAATGACCTGCTTCCACCAAATACGTCAAGCCAAGCGAAAGTGATGTCTCTAGACCTGTCATGCCAGATGGTGCTTTGGTGATGTCTTTTGCATTCTTTTCATCAGCGTGGTGAGGTGCATGGTCTGTCGCAATGACTGAAATAACTCCAGACTTAAGTCCTTCAATGACAGCTAAACGATCTGATTCCAAACGAAGGGGCGGGTTCATCTTGGCATTGCTTCCTTTTAACAGCAATAGCTCTTCTGTCTTAGAAAAATGCTGCGGCGCTGCTTCTGCTGTTACGTGAGTGCCCAATTGCTGAGCGAATTCCACGACTTTCACACTTTCTGCTTTTGATAAATGCTGGATATGAATATGAGTATTGGTTGCATGAGCAATCATCACGTCACGCGCAATCATACTATATTCAGCGACCCCAGTCGCACCGCAAAATCCAAAATGCTCTTTGGCAATCTGCTCATTAAACCCAAGGATACCATTGAGTTCTGGGTCCTCTTCGTGAAGGCAGATAAATGTACCATTTTTGTCAGCTTCTTCCAAAGCTTCGCGTACCACTTTTGTACTTTTTAATGGAATTCCGTCATCTGAAAAACCAATAGCTCCCGCTTCCAAAAGCGCTTTGAAATCTGTCAAATGCTGTCCATCAAAATTCTTTGTAATGGTTGCAACAGACTTAATATGAATGTTTTCATGATTGGCAGATTCTAATACTTCTTTCAACGTCTCTACTGTTGAAATCGTTGGAGTGGTATTTGCCATCATGACAACCGTTGTAAATCCACCCGCTGCCGCAGCTAAAGCACCCGTATGAATGTCTTCTTTATGCGTCTGACCAGGTTCACGAAAATGAACATGAATATCAATCAGCCCTGGCGCCACCACCAATCCAGTCGCATCAATCACCTGAGCGTTTTCTGCCTTCAAATCCTGACCAATTTTAAGAATTTTTTTATCCTTAACCAAAACATCGCAAATCTGATCTAAACCAGACTTAGGGTCCATGACACGACCATTTTTAATTAACAACATGTACTTTTCTCCTTATTCTCCATAAAAATCAACATGACTCTCCACCAACTTCTCTCCTTTGTAAGAAAATTTAGCCGAGAAGAATGGTTTATCTTCTAAAATCCAAGATAGAAACGTATGATCTCCCTCCCAAGTTGGTTTGGACAAAACTTGTTCATAAGGCACCCATTCCAAAGTCCCCTCATCGCAGTCAATCAAGTCTCCCTCAAACTCCGTCACTTTAAATACATAGGTATACCAATCATGGTTAGGTGTAAAATCTGGAAACGTGATAATACCTTTTAATACTGGCTTATTGACCCGCAAACCTGTTTCTTCAAAGATTTCTCTTACAGCGCACTCCTGCGGCGTTTCACCTTTCTCTAATTTACCCCCAACACCAATCCACTTACCAGCATGAACATCATTAGGCTTTTTATTTCGATGTAGCAATAAAAATTCTTTGCCGTTGTCAATATAGCAAATCGTTGCTAACTTAACCATTTTTCTCCTTTCGAAAATACCACTATATAAAACTACTTATAATAACCAATTTATCGGCTCGATCCCTTGAGATGTTAGAAAGACATTTGTTTTAGAAAAAGGTTTGCTGCCAAAAAATCCACGATGAGCTGAGAGAGGGCTTGGATGAGGAGATTCTAAAATGAGATGTTTAGGATTGGTAATCAAGACTTTTTTCTTGCGTGCATAAGAGCCCCAGAGTATAAAGACAACAGGTGTATCTTTTTCATTGACAACCTTAATCACAGCATCCGTAAACGGTTCCCAGATTTGACCGGCATGCCCATTTGCTTGCCCAGCAGGAACAGTCAAACTGGCATTCAGCAGCAAGACTCCTTGCCGTGCCCATGGTGTCAAATCATGAGATTCTTTGATGCCGATGTCATCTGCTAACTCTTTCAAAATATTTTGAAGAGAAGGCGGCGCTGGAATATCATCTGGTACTGAAAAGCTCAGCCCCTGAGCTTGACGCGGACCATGATAAGGGTCTTGTCCCAAAATCACTACTTTTACATCTGCTAAATCCGTCGTTTGAATCGCATTAAAAACTTTTTCACGCGGTGGATAGATTGTGCCTGATGAATAAACTTGATTTAAAAAGTAATTGATTTTACCAAAATACCCTTCAGGCAATTGCTGCTTAATCAAACGATGCCAAGCTGAATGTTCCATTGTTTCTCCTGTTCTATATCGTTATTTTTCTTCCTCTGGATAAGTCATGCCCCACTCTTTTCGTAAATCTGTCATGATTTTCATGACATCACGACTATAATCCAAATACATCTCATTTTTGTCACCAGCTACTGCTTCTTCCATATCAAGAATTTCATACATTAAAGCTTCGCTCGTCTTTCCCGTTTCAATGATTTCTTGATGCCCGTCCCCCGTATAGGTAATAACTGCCTTTTGTCCTCGAGGATATTCATATATTTCAATATAGCCTTTATCATAAGCAATTGTTCCTCGCTTAGGCTGTTTAGCATGGAGACTCAAGGTCAAAGTCGCCATTTCTCCTTCGGCATTCGTTAGAAGAATCCCTGCTTGCTCATCGACACCCGTTGGTGCAAATTTCACTTGCGAAAGGACTTGGTTAGGGCTAGATGTCATAAACCACCGAACAAATGACAAGGCATACACGCCAATATCTAACAGTGCACCGCCAGCAAGCTGACGATTAAAGAAACGATTGGTCATATCATATTCTTTGTAGCTACCAAAGTTCATTTGAATCATTTTTAAATCACCCAATTGACCACTAGAAATGATGTTGTTCAATTTTCGATAGATTGGCATGTGGTAAATCGTCATCGCTTCTGCCAAAACGACATGTTCTTGCTCGGCTAATAAAACTGCTTCTTCCAATTCTTCTGAATTTAACGTAATGGACTTCTCACATAAAACGTGTTTCCCGTTTTTTAATGCTTTTCGTAAAAAATCAATATGCGTATTATGTGGTGTGGAAATATAGATAATATCCACATTTTCGTCCTTAAATACGTCATCAATCTGATCATAAACTTTTTCAATACCATATTTCTGTGCAAAATCCACACCTTTTGCATACGTTCGATTGGCAACAGAATAGAGTTTTCCACCCAATTTCTCCAAGGCCTGTGCCAATTCATTAGCAATCACACCTGTACCTAAAGTTGCCCAATTATAGCATACCTTATTTTCCATGGTTATTCTCCTAGCTACATAATTATCTTTATCATACCAAATTTTCCTTCATTTAGCTGACTTTTTGTGTAGAGACATTCCTTTTGACAAAATCCTATGAAATCAAACTATGCTTTTCTATCTAAACAATCGAATAAAATCAAGGATTACAATTATTCAGAATATTCCTTTATGTTATAATAAATTGAGAAGGGAGCAATTTTATGTGGTCTTGGTTTATTGTATTTTTACTTTTGGTTATTGCTTTATTTTACTTTTCAAATATCATAATAAAAACTATTATCGGATTTGGATTATTTATTTTTGCGATTGCTATCATTTGCTTTATCATTGATTATCACAACGATCCAAATAAAGACTAAAAATTAGCTTAAATAGGTCATTTTTCTAATGAGATAAATGAGATATAAGATTGGCTTATTCAGGAATAAATTCATAAAAATGATATTAAAAAAATCGTCATTTCTAAAAAATACCCCAATATATTATTGGAGCATTTCTAGTTTAGTTATCTTCAGAGATAGCTGAGTCCAACTCTTTCTCATCTGATTGAACAACTTGTTCTGGAGTTTCAGTTGTAGTCGCAGATTCTTGTTGAGGTTGATTTGGTGTTGTTTCAGGTTCAACTGCTTGTTCTTGTGGTTGAGTAAATTGTTGTGCTTGAACAGGTTGTTGCTGAGGTTGTGCTTGTTGTGTCGTAAATTGTCCTTGGTGAACCGTAGATGTTTTCACTTCTTTAGTTGGCATACAAAGTAGGACAATTAGAGCGATAGAACATGGTAACATAGCTAAAGCACCCAAGATATTTAAAAATGGAACCCACATCAAAAGTATAGGACCTGCATATAAAAAGATAAATGCCCAATGATAGCCAGCATCCCGCAAACGACGCACAATAATCGCCAAATTTGGGACTAAAGTTGCTATCCCAAAAACACTCAATAAAATAATGATAAAAAATTCGGAACCTAAACTACTTATAAAAATACTTGGATCAAATTCTCCTTCATAATCATAATAAGTCGCTTGCTGTACAACATTGAAGATTGCAACCAAAATTGACCCAAAAGCCATAATACCAAATGGAAGTGTAATCAAAACATTGCACAAAACAGACCACCAATAGTCAGATCTAGTTGATTTTCCTTCAAAATCAGCATAGTGAGTCCAAAACTTTTTATAAGCTGTAAACATCATAAATCTCCTAACATTTTAATTTCTAATAGAAATATCATACTTTTCCTAATAAATCAACGGAATCTCCATTTTAGAACTCTGGCTATTGAACTGTTTCTAATTGCCATTTTGTCCATCCTGAAAGTTTGATAGCGCCTTGTTTATCCGTTCGATAAATCTTTGCATTGAAGCGATTCAATCGCTCTATCGTCTCTTGATTCGGAGATTTGGATCGGTTGTTTTTCCCAACAGAAATGAGTGCAACCGCTGGTTCTATTTGCTGTAAAAACTTTGAATGTGATGAATTTTTGGTCCCATGTTGCCCGACTTTCAAGACATCTGTTTTCAACTTTGGATAATGTTGCATCAACTTTGCTTCCTCTTCTTCTTTCAAATCGCTTGCAAATAAAAATCTTGTACGGAAAAACTGACCATATAAAACAATCGAATGGTCGTTCTTGCTAGCACCCGAAAGAACTTGCAAATGATGATCAAAAATAGGAAGTTTGTCACCTTGTTTTACGACATGAATGAATGTATTTGTCTCCCTTAATTTCTTTAGGAAATCTGCATTGCTTAGACTACTTCTGGAAATATAAATTTTCTTTATTGCAAACTTTTTAGCAACTTCTAATACATCTCCTGCATAATCTGGATTAGGATTTGTTAAGACTAAAGTATCAATCGTATCTACGCCACGACTTTTTAGATAAGGAATCAAAATTTTTTCTGCATTTGAGCTAATTGCTCGTTTTTGCCAAACTTCTTTTGTTCTAATTTCCTCACGTCCGCCAACATCAATCAATACATTTTTTCCTTTCCAGTCTCTCAGAAAAATACTATCTCCTTGCCCGATATCCACCATTGTGATCTCGTTTTGCAAAGGAAATTTATTTATGAAAAATAGTAATGAAAGAAACAGACTAAGAAATATTACCCACTTTTTATTTTGCCGAATATCGTACAAAATAGCTAGTACAAGTAGCATGACAATCAGCAAAAGCGGACTGGGCTGCCCAAAAACGATTGGTTTACCAAAGACACTTGCTATCCAACGAATACTATTTTCTAAACCTTCAAATAGAAAATTGACTTGAGTCAGCTTTATCAAAGGCGAAAAAAGAAAAATAAACATCAAGCCTGGCAGCATCATTGTATCAAAAATCAGTGAAAAAACAAATGTCAACAAAATAGACCAAGGTTGAAACTCACCAAAGTAAAAGATTAGAATTGGTAAAACACCAAGTGAAATAACGCTACTCTCTACAACAACTTTTCGCCAAGAAGCCATACCTTCAAAATCTATCACACTAATGACAAAAGCATAAGCACAGGAGAGAACTCCTCCTGCCGACAAAAGAAAGGACGGCATAATCAAGGACAATATCATCATCGTTAAAGCAAAATTATCTAACTTAGTGATACCATGTTGCGATAATAATTTCTGAATTAAGCTCCGTACAACGGATACTGAAAATCCAGTCATTCCCGCATAAAAGAAAGAAAATGGATATTGGCATTTATGAACCGTTTCCTGCGTAAGGCCCAGCCTTAACAGCAACTTACGAAAACCCTCCATAAAAAAGCCAACTTGCATGCCAGACAGCGCAAATAAATGAATAATTCCCAAGCTAGAGTAAAGACTGTTCATTTCATCGAAGTCTGTATCCAAGGCACCAAATAAGAGTCCTGTCATGTAATTACTCATCGGATTTGGAAAATGCTTCTTGATAAATACCAGTGCCTTTCTTCGCCAACTAGAGAGCCACTCTAGGGGGTGCAAGCTGATTCGATCTTGGCTAGATAAAATGGTATTCACTTTTAAAATTCGATAAATTCCTTGCGTTCTTAAATAGGATTGGTAATCAAAACCATCAAAATTACGCTTCTTCTCAGGGATTTCAAATTCTCCCTCAACTGTCAATGTAACCAAACTAGAGAGATTTTGAAAAGCCAATTGTTCTTCCTTTGATTTCAATTTGTAGTAAACTTGATAAGTCTGCCCATTTGTTTTACCACGGAAAGAAAGTGAATCTCCATTTACCTTAATCGTGTCAGGTAGAACTGCTACTTGTCTTACGGGAGAAGGTTCTACTTTCGTCTTCTGCTCTACCATTTCCCTACGAACAAAGAAAAAACCAGCAAAACAAGAGAGGATCATGAAGGTCATGAAACATTCTTTCGGTGAATAAAATCGAAAAAGACGAATCCCTAGAAAGATAAAACCAAGCCATGCTAACCAGCTACTTTGATAGATTGCAAAATATAACCAGACAAGCAAAAAAGCTATGTAAATTGGCTTAATCGGAAATCTTTTAATCCACTGTGACATATTCTTTCAATTTTTCTAGTGTTTTGGCACCAACTCCTGATACATTTTTCAGGTCATCAACTGAATTAAATTTCCCGTTTGCCTCACGATAATCTAAAATATCTTGCGCACGTTTTTGACCAATACCAGAAACAGTTTGCAATTCCGATAAATTGGCAGTATTTAAGTTGACCTTATTTCCTTTTTGCGATGCGACTTCACTAGTTCCTAACGTTGAAGATTGTCCTGTATTGCTTGCAACACTTGCCGCATTCTCACCCACAGTTGCCACATAAACAACAGCTTCATCCGTTAGTTTTTGCGCCAAATTGATAGATTTGCTGTCAGCGTCTGTCGTTAAACCACCTGCTTTTTGAATCGCATCATTGATACGGCTAGTCTTTTTCAGTTGATAAATACCTGGATTTTTGACTGCACCCTTGACATCTACAGTTAAAAATTCTGATTCTGCACTTGAACTCGTTTGAGGCTCTGCTTTTTCTTTCTGTGAGTTTTTCTTCGTTCCAGTTGAAATTTCTTCTAATTCTGCCTCCGAACTCGTAACTGTTTCCTGTGCGAGCTCTGCTACATTTGATCGTCTACTAGATTGACCATTTATCATAAAAAATCCTGCTATTATCAAACCAATCAAACTTAAACCAATCAAAATTTTATACTCTTTCATCTTTTCAATGATTGTCTCTAACATCTTTCCTCCTAAGTTGAATGAAAATTTGCTTTATCTATTTATTCGTAAAACAAATAAAAAGCTGAAAAAATTTCTCAGCTTTTGCCATGTTAGAAAAGGGTTTTTGATAAAGATTGACCAATCAACTACCTCGAACTACTAAAAAATCGGAAACAACTTCCGATTTTTACATCTTGTATATTATCTCACATTATAAGCCTTCATCGTCCGAGCAATGTCTCTATTTTGCTCACGAAGTTTAATGGATTCACGCTTGTCATAGTCGTGTTTCCCTTTAGCCAATCCTAAAAGTAACTTGGCATAACCGTCCTTAAGATAAACTTTGAGGGGAACCAAAGTCATTCCAGTTCCTTTGGTTTCCTGCTCTAATTTCTGGATTTGCTTTTTATGCAATAGCAATTTTCTCCTACGTTCAGGATCTTGATTCCAGATATTGCCCTCCTCATAGGGAGCGATGTGAACATTACTGAGCCAGACCTCACCGTTTTTGACTTGAGCAAAGCCGTCTTTCAGGTTAATTCGTGCAGCCCGCACACTTTTGATTTCAGTTCCGGTCAGAACCATGCCCGTTTCAATCGTATCAACAATCGTATAGTCGTGTCGTGCTTTTTTATTTTGCGCTACGACCTTTCCTTCTCCCTTTGCCATTCTTGCTTCCTTTCTTTACCACTTCTTTATAAAAGGGTCTCTTGCCCTTGTTTTTCTTTAATTTCTTATCCCTAGGAATTTTTCCTTTCGGAGATTTGTCTCTTCGTCCTCTGTTATCTTGATGCGACTGTTGACGCCTATCACGATTGGATTGCTTTCTTTTTTCAATCACGTCATATTCACTAGGTAGGTATTCAAAGTCAATCTCTCCCGTAGCCTTATCAGCCCGAACTAGCTTAATGTGAATCTGTTGACCGACACGGAAAACAACACCTGACTTTTCACCCTGTAAAGTTAGATTGCGTTCATTGTAGTGGAAAAATTCTGGCAGGTTGGTTACATGAATCAAACCTTCAACTGTGTTTGGAAGTTCAACAAAAAGACCGAATTTAACAACGCTTGACACAATACCATCAAATTCTTCTCCCACAAATTCTTCCATAAACTCAGCCTTTTTCATAGCTTCTACTTCTCGCTCTGCTTCAATAGCTCGCCGTTCCCTGCTGGAAGACTGACTGGCAATGTCTGGAATGACTTGCTCAAAATGCTCTGCTATTTTCTTAGAACGCCCGTAATCGCGCACCATACGGTGAACCAAAAGGTCTGGATAACGGCGAATCGGACTAGTAAAGTGAGTATAAAACTCGGCTGCCAAACCATAATGACCGTGGTTGTGCTCTGAGTAACGAGCCTGCTGCATGGAGCGCAAAAGCATCATAGACAGCACTTCCTCATAAGACTGACCGTGGACTGCTTTCATAATATCCTGAAGGGCAGATTGGCTCATAGAATTAGCAGTTCCGTAAACCCGAACGCCAAAAGTAGAAGCATAGTCAATAAACTTTTGTACTTTTTCAGCCTTAGGTTCTTCGTGGATCCGATAAATAAAGGGCAGGTTTAACGTAGCAAAATACTCCGCCACTGTTTCATTGGCGACTAGCATAAAGGACTCAATCATACGCTCCGCAAGTCCACGCTGGCGCAAAACAATATCTACTGGACGCCCGGTCTTATTGACCAAAATTTTAGCTTCTTTCGTATCAAAATTAAGAGATCCACGTTTGTATCGCATCCGCTCAAGAATTGTATGAAGTTCCACCATTGCTTCAACACTCGGTAAAATCACTTTAAAAGCTGCTCGTTTTTCCTCATCTCCTACAATCATGTCATTCACATCGCTATAGGTCATACGAAAAGTAGTTTTAATGATTGTTTGAGTAATAGTATGCTTGACAACTTGACCTTTTTGGTCAATCTCCATGATAGCCGATTGCGTCAGCCGATCTACATTAGGATTGAGCGAGCAGATGCCATTGGACAGGCGCTCAGGTAGCATAGGCACCACTCGGTCAATCACATAAACCGATGTCGCTCGATTGAGGGCTTCCTTGTCCAACTCAGATCCTTCTTTGACATAGTAAGAAACATCTGCAATGTGAACTCCTAGTTCAAAATGCCCGTTTTCCAGCTTCTTGATATGAACTGCATCATCCAAATCTTTCGCATCCGCCCCGTCAATGGTAAAGGTAATTTCATTACGCAGATCTAAACGTCCTTCAAAATCTTTTTCAGACAGCGCCTCTGGAATCGTTGATGCTTCCTTCAAAACTCTTTCTGGAAACTCAGACACAATATCCATGGACTCCAAAACTTCCAGAACATCAATTCCTGGATCATCCTTATGACCGACCACATCTAAAACATTAGCTACAAAAAAGTCATGCTTTTTAGTTGGATATTTATCAATCTCTACTTTTAAAATCTCTGTTCCATCCAAAATCAAAGCAGGCTTCTTAATATAAATAGGTTGACTGATTTTCTGATTTTTTGACCGAATATAGCCAGCATACTTAGGCTTCTCTTCGTCTAAGATAAGCTGACCCACTGCTGTTTTCAAGCTATGTTCCAAAACATCAATAACCTTGGCTTCAGCAGATGTTCCCTTGCTGCGATCTGCAACCTTAGTGATTGCAACTTCTACCGTATCACCATCAATCGCATAGTTAACATCATTGCGACCAATAAAAAGATCATCCTCTTCTTCATTTAAGGTAACAAAACCAAAGCCATTTTTATGGGCGTGAAAGATTCCTTTCAAGGTAAGCATTTGCTTTTCTTTGCGAAGCTGGATTTTCCCTGCATCGCTAAAGGCCAGCTGACGTTTTCGCTCCATTTCAGAAATCGTTTTGACTAGGTTTCTAAAGTCTTTCGCCTTTTCTTTCCCTAATCCCTGCGCCAGTTCATCCATACTAGCTTCTTTTTTTTCTCTTAAATAGCTTAAAATTTCTTCTTTCATTCTTTCCTTTTTTCTTATGTTTTCTAAACTTTAAGTCGCCTTTACTCATCTACTACAGAAAAAATAGGCAAAGACAAAGTCAAAGCCCATTTTATTTACTAGATAAGATTGTCAGCATTAATGCAATCAACAACCAAAAGAAAACCATCACTCCCGTCAAACGCTGCATAACTGCTTCAAATCCTCTGGCTTTTGGTCGTTCAAACAAATCACCTGCACTTGCGTCAAATACATTACTTGATTGATTTTTGGTTGGTTGCATAAAAATTGCAATTAAAATAAATACTGATAAAATCAATAAAATGGTTAATAATAAATTATACATATCAAACTCCTTAAAATCTCATCTATTCTACCATAAAATTTATTTTGATTCAAGATGTAGGGTCACTTTTCTTTCTTTGGGACAGTATTTTAATACCTCAACCTTTTCTGGATGTGTTTTCATATTTTTACTCGTTAAATAATTCTGACTGCCGCAAGAAGAACACTTTAAATTAATTTTTACTCGCACTGATTTCCTTTACTCCTAAATATTTTCTAAAACTAAACAATAAAAAGAAGAAGTTCAATAACGCTAAACCTGCTGTGCTATAGAAAACCCAATGATAGCCAAAATGAACAGAAATAGCTGACCCCATTAACGGCCCAATAACGCCACCAATATAAAAGAAGGTTTGATTGTAACTGAAAATCCGTGAAATACCTTCTTTAGGTGTGATTTTATTCAGCAAAGAACTAACTCCGGGCAGAAGAGCTCCAGTGCCCAATCCAAATAGAAAGCGATAAATTCCCAATTCAAGTGGCGTACCAGCCCTCGCACAGAAAATATAAATTACAAAACTATACAAAAGAGCCAGCAGAAGCAAACGGTGATTTCCCATTTTATCTCCTAATTTTCCCAGCCAACTAGATGAAAATATGCTTGAAATGCCCATAGCTGAAACGATTGCACCAGATACTAATAACAAATTTTCTTTTTGTCCTAAAGAGCGGATATAAAGTGTCAAAATAGGGGAAATGGACTGTCCAATCATCTGAATCACCATGCTAGTAATAAACAAGCCAAAAAGGATTGATTTTTGAGGAATTTGTTGAAATAGTTGCTTGGTCGAAACTTCTTTTCCTTTAGAGACAGGATGAAAATCTTCTTTTATCCCAAAAATAGTCCACAAAGTAACAACAAACAAGAAAAATCCAACCAAAAGGAAAACATTTCTCATTCCCAAACTTTGAGCTATCATTCCTCCTAAGAGTGGTCCCATCAGAGTCCCCGCTACGACACCTGTTGACAATGTTCCTAAGGCATATCCAGAATGTTTTTTGGGTGCTTGGCTAGCAATCAAAGCCGTGCTATTCGGTACATAACCAGAAAACACCCCATTTAACAGTCTCAATACAATGAGCCAAAATACATTTGGCACAAACGCCAAGCCTCCCATTGTAAAGGTCATTGCAAAAGCTGCCCGAATCATCATGGGCTTGCGACCATATTTATCAGCTAAACTCCCCCAGACAGGCGACAAAAGTGCGGCTGTCAAAGCTGTACTCGAAACCGCCAAGCCTGAATAAAATTCAACCATAGAGCCTCTGGCGCCTAATTCTTCCACGTACAAAGACATAAAGGGAACAACTAGTGACAGGCTAGCACCTATAAAAAAGTTCCCCAGCCAAGCAATCCATAAATTCCGTTTCCAATTCACTTGATTCTTAATAAAATCATCTTCTTTCTTTGTCTAAAAGCGCCTGCACCTGCTTTAAAGTATCCGAAAGCGCACCGTTATTATCAATCACAATCTCAGCTCTTTGTCTTTTATCTGCCAAAGAAAGCTGAGCTGCTATGCGTTGTTGAGCCTCTTCTTGACTAAGATTGTTTCGAGCCATCAAACGTTCTAGCTGAGTGCCTTTGCTCACATCTACTAGCCAAACCTCATCAAACCAGTCTGCATAATCCTGCTCAAATAAGAGCGGAATATCCATAAAGAAAGTCTCCTCAATCTTAGCCAGTTGGTCGCGTCGATTGGCTAACTCTTGCCGAATTATATCATTTTGTAGCCGGGAAGATTTCGCTAAATTTTCTTGGCTAGAAAAAATGAGCTGAGATAGTTTAGGACGATCAAGCTCACCTGCTTCGTTCAAGATAGCAGACCCTAGCCAGCTGACCAATGCTTGATAGAGTTTACCGCCTTTCGCCTGCAATTCATGAACCACCTGATCCGCATCAATGACCTGATAGCCCTTTTGCCTGAGATAATTTGTGACTGTCGATTTGCCAGAAGCAATACCGCCTGTAATTCCGATTATTTTTGCCATGTCCTACCTCATTTTTTGACAATGTGGACAAAGGTGAGTTCCACGACCAGCTAGTTTGATTTTTTCAATTTCGTGACCGCATCTAGTACAAGGTTGGCCTGTTTTTCCATAGACTTGTAGGAAATCCTGCATGGTTCCGTCTTCTCCCAAAGCATTGCGGTAGGTGCGAATGGTTGAACCGCCTTTTTCAATACCTAGCTGCAAGACTGCAATAATCTGCTTGCGTAATTTCTCTGCTTCTCCAGCAGTCAAACTTTGAGCTGCTCTTGCCGGATGAATCTGCGCCCGCCATAATACTTCATCTACATAGATATTGCCAAGACCAGCTACTAAAGTTTGATCCAACAGGTAAGGTTTAATCAATTTCTTAGATTTTTTCAGAGCAGCTTTAAATGGTGGTAAATGAAAATCTGATTCAGTCGGTTCTGGTCCTAGTCTTCGCTTAGTAAAATAGGATTCTAATTGCTCTTTTCTCAACAACTCCATCGTGCCAAATTTCCGAACATCCTGATAAACGAGGCTGCTGCCATCTGTAAAATGAAAAATTACATGAGAATGCTTCGTCAACTGGACCTCTTCAGGATAGAAAAGATACTTTCCTTCCATTCGCAAATGCGAAATCAGCACCCAATTCGTCAAATAAAAAATCAGATACTTGCCCCGACGCCCAACAGCATTAATGCTTTGCCCTGGTAATTCTAAGACAAAAGGATCTGCCCCCGTTCCAATCATCTTGGCATAACGGACATCTACCTTTTCAATCTCTTTTCCTTTAACCAGCCGCTCTAAACCACGGCGTACCGTTTCTACTTCTGGTAATTCGGGCATAAAGCTCCTTTCTTATTTTTCCTATTATCAAAGCCCCATAGCAAAGCTGTCTGAAAAATACTCATCCAGCATCAGGCGATGTTTATCCGATACATTTTCCAGCTCTGCTATTTCTTCTTTAGAAAAAAAGCCTAAACGCAGTGTTTCCTCATTGTGAAAATTGGAAATATCAACATTCTCCAGTGCCTGCAATTCATACAGAAAGACAACTGTCTGCACTTTGTCACCATTAGGATAAGTTTCAGCAAAATTAGTGTAGACATTCAGCAAGCGCTTGGCTTCAACAGCAATGCCTGTCTCTTCGTAAAATTCGCGCACGGCTGCTTGCAGAGAAGTTTCCCCTAAAGCTAGTATCTTACATGATTTTGAATACTAATATTAAATTAATATCCTTTTAATTTTTTTAGCTATTATTGAAGCCAATAAAGGAGGGACTGCATTACCCACTTGTTGATATTGAGAATCTTTTGTTCCATAAAATACAAAGCTATCTGGAAAAGATTGTAATCTCGCAGCTTCTCTAACACTTATTGATCTATCTAAATTAGGATGAATCCACATTGATTTTCTAACATTCACAACCGTTCCTGAAACACTGTTATAATCTAATCTTTGATAGATAGTATTTTGAGTTCTACTAGAGTTGGTATATGTAGATTTTAGTTCAGCTGGCAAATCATGAAAATTTTGTCCTGGTTTAAGATTTTTAAAACGTTTTAAAACAATCTCACTCGTTTCTGTGACTAAGTGATTGTAAATTAAATTACTGTTTGCAATTCTCTTTAAATAATCATTCTGTCTAGAAATAGATAAATTTTTATATTTTGGAGGGGAATCTGCAATGTTTGTAGTTACTGGAACATCTTCCAAATCTTTAATAGCATCTCCAATAGTATAGCTTTTGCTAGTATAATCTGTAAAATCAAGCCTTGTATCTTGACCAAAATATTTTTTGTTTTTACCTATTAGAAAGAAACGTCTTCTATTTTGTGGAATTCCATAATCACTAGCATTTAGAATAAAACTTTGTAGAAAAAAATCTTCCAAAACAACCTGTTCCATGTATTCTCTAACAGTATAACTTTTTAATATGAATATACTTTGACTTTCTTTAAATGAATATACAATATTATTTTCATAGAGTGATTTTAAAAATTTTATTGACTTATCTAAGTCTATATATTTTTTTATGAGTATATCATTTTCTTCCGATATCAGTTGAATAGAAATGGACTCTTCTATAGCGATTTTATAGTCAAGAAGCTTATCATGAAATTGTTGCTTTAAAATTAAAGATTCGATTTTAGAAAGATTTTTCTTGAAATAAGATTCTTTAGCCTCTCCATTTTTTTTACTTAATATTTTTAATATTCTTGCTAGGTCCTCCTGAATCAAATAAGTAAATATTCTAGAATCTATACAATCATTTAATATAAATGTTTTTAAAAATTTATTATTTTCTTCAAATAATGATAGTTTAAATTCCTTGTCAGTTGTTTTAATATTAAAATTCTTTTCATCTTCCTTGGTCATAAAGAACAAATGACTATCCGATAGAATGGAGCTAACATTTTCTAACACAAAAACTTTGGGAGAAATTTCTTTTACTGCTCTAAAATATTCCTTAACTAACAAATTATTATTATTAATAAATTCCGATTTGTTTCTATTTGCATTTGAGAAACCTTGACAAGGTGGTCCACCTATAACAACATCAATATCTTTATCACTAAAATGTAAATCTATAATATTATCAAAAATTTCTACTTCGTTCGAGTGATTCTTTTTATAGGTTTCCTTTGCCCATTTATTATTTTCTACTGCTTTTTTTATCACAAACCCTGCTTGCTCGAACCCCAAACTTAACCCACCGGCTCCTGCAAATAAATCAATTACTTTATACATTTATTGTGTTTTAAATCCTTTTCTATCCAAATACTTTAGAATCTCTTGATGGAGGGAAAAATCTTTATCAGGATTCACATGCTTATATAATTCGCAATCAGGAAAATTCTTATCGATTAAAAATAAAGTCACACCATAATACGGTTTGCTATCTATAAAATGTATGTGAGGGAATTTAGAATGTTCCTTAGCATCTTTGAAATCAAACCTTTTTATTTCCTTGTTAAATTTTCGTTCCAAAAAATGACCAATCTTTTTTGCATTTTCAAAATAAGATTTAATATATACATTCTTGAAATTAATCAAATCTGTTTTTTGAATAATATGCTGATTATGTTTTACTGAAGAAAAACTCCCATTATCTAATGATAAAATTAATTGATTTGAAGATAATTGATTGAGTTTCGATTCTAAATCGTCCTTATCACTAATATCCTTTACAGAATTATATAAGTCACTATCTACATTTCCTGAAGATTTTTGAAATTGTTGTATACTAACAATCAGGTTTTCTATATAAGTTTTATTTGGATTACTAAAACTTATTGTTTCATGTATAGTACGGAGATTTTTATCTTCTAAACATAAATTAGACAAAATAGACATGTCTAAATTTATAATTTTATTTCTATCTAATTCAACAACATCTAGTATATCTGACAAAGTTCGTATGGCTTCAAAAAAATCGGATTCATTCGTATACATAATTTGAGAACTTTTATTAAAAGCAATCTCATATAATAAGGTGATTTTATTATAATCATTCGTCATCAGCATCACCTAATAATTCTTTGAATTCTTTATCGAATCGAGCGAACTCTTCGTCAGACAATGTATCTTCTTCTACTGCTTGGTGTTCAAATGTTGAATCATCTTCAGCATTACGCAACATTCTTCTTAAATCCTTGCTAAACTGATCAAAAAGTTCTTCTTGCATATTTTCGATAATTCCAAATTTTCCCATTTCAATATTAATAGAAGTTGTATTCCCATCTTCTTGATAAAAAAAGTATACTTTCTTGCTGTCATCAATTGGATTTTGAGATTTTGTAACACGTACTGCATTAAAAAAATGATCGCTGTGCGTTTCTATAATAATCTGCCTATTGTGCTTAGACAACCAAAAGTAAAATTCAGCTAGTTCATTTTGTGCTTTTGGATGTAAATGTAATTCTGGATTTTCGACAATAATAATATCTCCTTCTTTTGATAACAAAGAAATAATCAATTGCTCAAGTATATACGAAACACCTGTACCTACATGCTGCGGACGATACTTAATAGAATATTCAAATTCTTTATTGAAAAGGACTCTGATAACATTAGTATCTACTATGTGTTCTACCTCAAAAATATAACCCGTTAATTTTTTTAACCAATAATTTACAATAGATTCATAGATAGGCTTTTCATTAAATGGCAATAAATCTTCATAATATTTTTCACTAAACTTTTTATCTTTATTTTCTAAAAAATAGTCAAAAGTGTAACTGCCATTTTTACCGATTTTCTGATTATGTTCTATATTTTTAGGATAAGTATCCATAACCGATGCTCTATTTGCACTAATGTAAAACACATCTTTCTCATAAAAAAAACTGCTTGTTGATTGTTCTCTACTACCTACTTGTTCTTCAGCAGAAACACAACATTCTAATTCAGTACCATCCTCCATATAAAGAGATATTTTGGCAGATTCACCTTTACCTACTCCTTCATTTATTATATTTATAGGAGTTCCTAGTGAGATTGCTTTACCATTTAGAATATCGTCTTCATTTCGTTGAGACATTACAAGCAAAGATTGAATAAGTGAAGATTTACCACTAGAATTTGTTCCAGTAATAAGATTAAAATTTGTAAAATTTAATTCCATATTTCTAATTGACTTAAAATTTTTTATTTCTACTCTATCTATCATTTATTCTTTCCAAAATCCCTTCAACATACTTAAATCTATAATTAATTCGTTCTTCTTGATCTCTCAAATAAAGAATCATTTCAATAAATTCAGCATCGTTAATCATGCGATTGTATTCATCACATAAACTATCAATAATTGTCTCACTATTTTCATCAAAATCAATAGAATCCATCAAATACATCCACACTTCAAAGATATTCATATTAACTACTCTACTCTCTCCGCGAGAAAATTGAGCTCTCTGTAATTTTTCGAATATTATTTGACTTTTATCATATGCTTCGCAAAATAAAGTATAAAGCCTATCAGAGAAATCTTGAGAATTTTTATTAATGTACTTCATAGTCAAATCAAGTAGCACATCTACATTAAATCTATCAATTCCTTGCTTATCAATTTGTTCCATATACCAACTAATAAAATCTTCATCTTTCCTAAAAAGATAGAAAGAAAAAAATCTTAAAGCAATATATTGATCCTTCTTCCTCTTTTTAGCAACAAAAGCTATATTTTCATTTTGAGATATGTTATTTAATAACCTAGTGCTTTTTCCTTGATTTAAAGCATTACGGATTTCCTGCTTATTTAGAATAATACCTCCTCGGTTCACTCTTAAAAATATTTCATTCTGTATCACTGGAGATGTAGTTGAAGATACTATATAGCATATTAACTTAAAATCTTCAAATTTATTTCTCAATTTAGGCTCAAAATGTTCATGTGTTGCTTTACTTTTGTTATTAACTAGCTCTTTTAAATTTTTCCCAAGATTCATTCCTTCGTGCATAAAATCAAAAAATGTCGTTAATCTTTGCTTTCCATCTACAACTATATAATTTCCATTTCTATCTTCAGAAAAATAAAATGCTGGCAAGGGGATGCCTAATAGGACACTCTCAATTAATTCTTGTTTCTTTTTTAAACTCCATACATTATCTCTCTGAAATTCTGGCTCAAGTATAATTAGTCCTTCTTTCTCCTCCTCTCTTTCTCCATTTTCTTTCCACTTCAAAAAACGCAGATACTTTCGATACAAGTCAAATATACTATTTGTTTCATTAATTATTCTTACTTCTTTCCTCAAGTCAGTAGCAGAAGAGGAAATCCAGTTATTCTTCAAACTCTTTTTTTCATCATCACTTAGTTGTTCATAATCTTCATCGTTTAAAGCAGATAAATTAGAGACCTCTTCAGCTCCTTCAAAATCTCCGATTTGCTCTCTAAATTTTTCTGTAAAATCGTGTTCCATATTGAATCCTCCAATAATATTTGCAATGATTCTATTAAAATTAACTTTTCATATCACTATATTCTACCCCAATTTTTAATTTCCACTTCAGGTAATTCAGGCATAAAGTTCCTTTCTTAGTATTCTCAATATCATAGCCCCATAGCAAAGCTGTCTGAAAAATACTCGTCTAACATCAGGCGGTGTTTATCCGATACATTTTCCAGCTCTGCTATTTCTTCTTTAGAAAAAAAGCCTAAACGCAGTGTTTCCTCATTGTGAAAATTGGAAATATCAACATTCTCCAGTGCCTGCAATTCATACAGAAAGACAACTGTCTGCACTTTGTCACCATTAGGATAAGTTTCAGCAAAATTAGTGTAGACATTCAGCAAGCGCTTGGCTTCAACAGCAATGCCTGTCTCTTCGTAAAATTCGCGCACGGCTGCTTGCAAAGAAGTCTCCTCGAGCTCCATAGCTCCACCAGGAATCGCCCATGTTTTCTTATCGCCTCGCAACTGCAGAAGCACACGACCCTCCTCGTCTGCCAGAATTCCACCAGCAAAATTCAAGATGACCTTATCATGCCCAACCTTGGAGCGAATATAGGAAATGTAGTCTTTGTTCATTCAATTTTCCTATCTACGATTCAATCAATAATCAGAAATGAAAAAATCTTGCTCTTTTAATATTCCTTCTCATTATAGCCAAAGTCCGCCAAGTCCAGCTTCTTATCCCGCCAGTTTTTCTTGACCTTGACCCATGTTTCGAGGAAGACCTTGTCCCCCAGCATGAGCTCGATATCGCGGCGAGCCATTGAGCCGATTTTCTTGAGCATAGACCCACCTTTACCAATGATAATGCCTTTTTGGCTGTCTCGCTCGACCATGATCGTCGCTCGGATATGGACCTTGTCCGTCTCCTCGTCTCGCTTCATGCTATCAACAACTACCGCAACTGAGTGGGGAATTTCTTCACGAGTCAGGTGTAGAACCTTTTCACGGATCATTTCTGAAACCAAGAAGCGCTCTGGATGGTCGGTAATCTGATCTTCTGGGAAATACTGGAAACCTTCCTCCAGATTTTCACTAAGGATATCAATCAGACGGGAAACATTATTGCCCTGCAGAGCCGAAATCGGAACGATTTCTTTAAAGTCCATCTGCTGACGGAAATCATCAATTTGCGCCAAAAGCTGATCCGGATGAACTTTATCAATCTTATTAACTACCAAGATCACCGGCACCTTAGCCGCTTTCAGGCGTTCGATAATCATATCATCGCCCTTGCCACGTGGCTCATCAGCTGGCACCATGAAAAGAACCGTGTCCACCTCACGCAGCGTGCTGTAGGCTGCTTCCACCATGAAATCGCCTAAAGCTGTCTTAGGCTTGTGAATGCCTGGCGTGTCGATAAAGACAATCTGCTCCTTATCCGTCGTATAAATGCCCATAATCTTGTTGCGGGTCGTCTGAGCCTTGTCACTCATGATAGCAATCTTTTGCCCCATGACATGATTCAAAAAAGTTGATTTGCCGACATTTGGTCGGCCTAAAATGGCTACAAAGCCTGATTTAAAAGTCATTGTTTTATTCCTTCTCTAAAAAATAATATCCCACAGTTTTGGCAGAAAGATAATCAAACC
>ERZ773003.843-NODE-843-length-20634-cov-3.961028_pt1 | contig 20634 bp, 20 predicted proteins | sample MGYA00580668_ERZ773003 | MGnify/ENA primary metagenome ERZ773003 (study PRJEB29015, sample SAMEA2738002) | human oral metagenome | biome: human oral; feature: human-associated habitat; material: dental | place: China | collected 2126 ... | reverse complement strand
TGATTAAAAGAGTGGATGGCTAGATAGATGCTTTCTTAAATGCCTTTTAAAAGCAAAGCTACATAAGAATATCCCCAAAATTTGCTATCTGCAATAAGGATCTGCTTTAGCAAAAGAATGCTCCTAAAAGTTATAAAAAGCATATTTAAGCGCGATGAATAATGGATTTTCTAACGTAGGTTTGACCTAAAAGTTATAAAAAGCATATTTAAACGGCACTTAGCAAAAAGAGAAATATCCCTGCAATCGATAAAAAGCTGATTTGGTTGAGAGATTTAAGCTGCCTATATATATGAAACTCATGGATTTATGGAATTAACAGATTAAATGGGCTTACTAATAGCTTTAGTATATCTGAAATACGTAGTAAGCTCGTCCCGGTTATTTTCTAGAGACTTAGCTATATTAGAAAATCCTCTGTATGTTTATAGTATTTGTCCGTTTACGGCAAGAGCTTTGCTATATCCATGGTATTTGCCGTATATATTACTTTCTTAAGCTTGTCGGATGTATTCTGTTCAATCAACAACTGCGCAAACCTTCAAAGAAGCTATTCTTCAACCCATCTCTCCCCTTAAAATTTAAACCCCAACCCCTTTAAATAACCTAGCCACCATGTTAGAACCCTACGAGTATTCTCAACATTCGTAGCTTTGTTATAAATCTTTTGTATCTCTCTTTGTGCATGAAAAAGGGTACGTTCAATGCTATAAGGATCCAGCTTGTTCTCATGGATTTTTTCATAAGCGAAGGTTTCTAGTATCTTTCTAAAAGAGTGAAAGACCAGTCTATTCTTAGCTATTACGGGAGCATAGGTTTTAAGTGCTTTAACTAAAGTCATATCGCTTAATACTTCGCCTTGCGTATTAGCAAAGCATAGCAAGCAGCTGCTATTATGAGCGTGTAACCTTTGCAGCCATTGCCCTACTTCTCTAGGAAGCCCTAGATGTTCATCTCCATTGCTTTTTACCTTATTCTCATCTTGTGGAAATAGTAAGTAGTATTCTCCATCATCACCCACTTTTAAATGCTCATGGGTTAAATTTCTTACGTTTGAGCTTCTTAGCCCGGTAAGCAGTCCAAAGATCAAAGCGTTTTTAACGCCTATTTGATGAGGATAGTTCATGATAAATTTAATAAGTACGGTTAAATTCAAGTCATCTTTTATATAAGGGTATTCGCTATGGCGAGGTATATTATAAAAGTCCTTAAACACCTCTTCTGCAAATAATGGATTTTTAGAAATATCCCTTATGCGAGCATATCGAAATAGCCTTTTAATGAGTTTGAATAAAATTTCTAAGGAAGCGTATTTTTCATTATCGTAATAATAATCCAGTATCGGCATAATATCCTTTTTGCTTATCTTGTTTATATCTTTGTCGCAAATATCCTTTAAAGCTTTAAAGCTCATATCTCGTCTTTTAGAGGTTGCTAATGCAACATTGCCGTTATGTCTGCAAAATTGCCGATAAACGCTTGCCAGAGTACTCTTTGGGGTGGCTAGCTTAGTAGAACCGTCTACTATTAAACCTTTAAGCGCTTCTTTGGCTGCATTAAGACTTATCTCATCTGCATTACCTAAAGACTTAATCAGCTTGCCGCCTATGCAATAGTGATAGTGCCTATGGATTGTTTGCTCTCCCTTTTTATTAAATGAGCGGTAAAATCTAACTGCTATATGCTCATCTATCATTTCCACCATAGTATTTTTGCGATGAGGCAGGGAGAAATTTCTGATCACTTTATCGGGGTCCGTTTTAAAAGACGGATCGTCTTTAATTTTAGAAAAAACCTTCATAACTGCTTATCCTTTAAAATTTAATATAGTTTCATAGGACAAATTATAAAAGTTTCCAAAGAGCTTAGCAAGCTTAAGAGCTACTATACATTTTTTAATATATAGTAGTTTCTCTTAAACCGCCTGTATAATCTAGCGTTTTTAGCATTTGAAATTTTTTTGAAAAAATTTGAAAAAGCCGTAAAACAGGGCTTTTAAAAAAATCAAAAAACTAAAATTAGGGGGGAAATTTGATAGATGGTGTCCTGCGTTGGATTCGAACCAACGACCCCCTCATTAAAAGTGAGATGCTCTACCTACTGAGCTAGCAAGACATCGTAAGAAGTGGCGCGACGAATGGGGCTCGAACCCACGACCTCCGCCGTGACAGGGCGGCATTCTAACCAGCTGAACTACCGTCGCACCAAAAATCACACTCGCAACGCAAGTGCTAAAGAAGTATGAAATCCAAGGATTTCAAAATGGTGGTCGCTGTAGGGATCGAACCTGCGACATCCACCTTGTAAGGGTGGCGCTCTACCAGCTGAGCTAAGCGACCGTTTGGGTTTAAAAAAGAAATGTGATTATATATCCAATACGATTAATTTTCACTTAAACAATGATGAAAAGACTGAAATTGTGCTATACTTGCGACATAAAATTTTATCAAAGGCTCGGTAAATTTAGATGAAAAAGTTGGTTTTCGCCCTGTTTTTAGCGCTTCAAGCCCCCGCTTACTCGCCGAACGAGATCGTAAATGCCATCGCCGCCGTTGCGCAAAACGAAGGGGTAAAGCCTGAAATTTTATACACTATCGTCAAAATCGAAAGTGACTTCGAGCCCTACACGATCTCCTTTTTGACAAACAAAGCAAACGCCGATTATTTCGCGAGCCTGCGCAATCAAAATATCCGCATCAAGACGAGCAACTATAGCCTAAATTCCAGCAAATGGGTCGTTACGATCATACCGGCGAACGAAATTTACGCCGTGCAGATCGCCAAGTATCTGTACGAGGACGGCTTTAGCATCGACGTGGGACTCGGGCAGCTAAACGCCGTAAATTTCAGCCAAAACGAGATCGATTATATATTTAATCCGATGTACAACCTCACAAAATGCGCTAAAATCCTACGCAAATGTTGGAACGCCAAAGACAAAAATATCAAAGACACGATCGAGTGCTACAACTACGGCATGCGCAAACGCTACTCAAACCCCTACTACAAGCGCTTTTACGAACATTACGAGAAATTTTTCGGCAAGCCCTATTAAGAGTTAGTAAAATTTCGCTAAAATCGCGCAAATTTTAAAAAAGGATATCTCATGATACTGATCGCAGGACCCTGCGTGATCGAAAGCCGCGAGCTGATAATGAAAGTCGCGGAAAGTTTGCGCAAATTTAACGAAATGAGCGGGGTGGAATTTTACTTTAAAAGCAGCTTCGATAAAGCTAACCGCACCAGCATCTCAAGCTTCCGCGGCCCAGGATTGCAGCGCGGCTGCGAAATTTTAGCCGAGGTAAAGGAAAAGTTCGGTTATAAAATTTTAACCGACATCCACGAGAGCTACCAGGCGGAGCCCGCCGCACGCGTCGCCGACGTACTGCAAATACCCGCGTTTTTGTGCCGCCAAACCGACCTGCTCGTCGCCGCAGCAAGCACGCAAGCGGTAGTAAACATCAAAAAAGGTCAGTTTTTATCGCCGCAGGCGATGAAACACAGCGTCGAAAAGGTGCTGCAAACTCGCAGCGCACGGGCTTATACCCCGCAAAGCACCGCGGCATCTGGCGATACAAACGCCGCTCAAAACAGCGCCTGCTCCGACGATGCCGAAATTTGCGGCGTGCAAAGCGGCGCTCGAAGCGGTGCGAATGACGGCTCTTCCGCGCTAGGCGCGCAAAATTCTTGTGGCGCACGATCGGACGCGCAAAATTCCGCCCATGCTTGCGATGCTTCGAGTGCCGCGAATTCTGCTCAAAGCGCGCCGCAGCCAAGCGGCGAAGGTATGCACGATCTGGCGCGCCGCTACGGCGTTTGGCTCACCGAGCGCGGCAGCACCTTCGGCTATGGAAATTTGATCGTCGATATGCGCTCGCTGCCGATTATGCGCGAGTTTGCGCCGGTCATTTTCGACGCGACGCACAGCGTGCAGATGCCTAGTATCGGCGCTACGAGCGGCGGCGACTCGCGCTTCGTGCCGTATCTCGCGCGAGCGGCGGCGGCTGTGGGCGTGGACGGATTTTTTTACGAGACGCACCCAGATCCCGCTCATGCGCTTTCAGACGGGCCGAATATGCTAAATTTACAGCAGCTCGAGCGTATCGTAGCGCAGACGCTCGCAATTCAAAAAGCGCTCGGATTTTAAAATTTTAATATATTGGCAAAACCTGCTTTTTCTTGATGCCTATTGAAAGGCAGTTTGAAATTTTAACGCTCGCCGGACGGGGGTTAAAATTTTTATAATACACGCATGGTTCGCACCTAAAAATGTAAAAACATCTAAGCATAAATTGATAACTTATCGTGGCGCTTGATCATTATCTGTTTTGTCAAAGAATTCAAACTTTCAAGTTTATAAATTTTTAAACCTCAAATTTAAAAATTTCGCCCACCTCGACGCCTAAAATTTTTGAAATTTTATAGATATGCTCAAGATTGAAGTGTTTGTCGTAGCGGCAGCTCTCGCAGTTTGAGTAAAATGCGACCGACTTTATATCCATACTTAGCGCCATATCTAGCTGGCTCATACCCTTGCTTTCGCGTAGTTTACGGACGTTGGAGGAGATTTGCAGATAAAAATTTCGTATCTCGTCGCCGTCAAAAAAAGCTAAATTTTCACTCATTTTTTTATCCTATAGGTAAAGTAAAAATTAAACTTTATTTGGATAGAATCCGCAAATCTATATCCTATAGGATAAGTAATTAGTAAATTTCTAGAGAAAGGAGAAGAAATGAGCGCCACTATAAATCAATATGAAAAGCTATTCGGCAAAATTGATGAAGTTGTCGCAGGCCGAACTTGCGCTTGCTTTTGCTCATGCAGTTGTGGCATGTGCGTATGCTCGTGCCGCGGTCGCAGAAGTGAAAACGACGAAATTGCATGGGAAATATGCTAAAAATTTATCGGCGAACCGAACTCCGCCGATACTATTTCAAGAATTTTTATGATTTTTTCAAAATATGGCTTCGCCTTTCATGTAGGTAATGATGTAGCACTATATAACTCTTTAAGGATGAAGCCGATCTATTTAAGCGATAACAAATTTAAGAAAATAAAAGAGACCGTTGACAAAAATGTGAAATTATCACAAGATTTAAAATGCGAAATCGACGAATTGATAAAGTATAAAATTTTAGTCAAAGAGGGCGATGACGAAAAAATTTTGAATTTTGTAAAATCGGTTATTCCTCAGCCGCAAATAAACGTATGCTATTTTATTTTAAGCGAACAATGCAATCTGGCTTGTAAATATTGCTTTTTAGGCAACAATAATCAAAAAAAGAGAAAGCGTTTCAAAAAAGAAAATATGAGTAAGCAAACGGCAATGGATGGAATTTTATTTTTCATAAAACAACTCGAAAGTGCAAATTTCGATGAAAATTCCAAGCCTACCATTTTATTTTACGGCGGCGAACTACTTTTAAATTTTAAGACACTTGTTTTTATAGTAAATAAAATTAACGAGCTTAAAAAGAGCTGTAAAGTTTTAGAAAAAGTTGAATTCGATTTGATTACAAACGGGCTCTTATTAAACAAACAAAGGCTTTTAAAGCTAAATGAACTTGGCGTAAATATCGGTATTTCGATAGATGGTTGTAATAACGAAACAAATAAAATGCGCGTGGATATCGGCGGAAATTTTGTATTTGAAAAAATTATACAAAAGCTTGATTTGGCAAAGTCACTTGGGGTTCCGGTTTCGCTTTCCGTAACGCTTACGTAAGATAGTATCAAAAATAAAAAAGATATGCTTGAGCTTGTCAAAAAATACAATATAAAAGGCTTTGGTTTTAATATTTTAATGTCGGACAAGAATATCTCAGATTTACATTATCAAAAAACGAGTGAGTTTTTAATCGAAATGTTTAAAGAACTACGCAAACTTGGAATTTATGAAGATAGAATGATGAGAAAGGTAAAATCCTTTGCAAAATCAAGCGTTTATTTTTCGGATTGTGCAGCTACAAGCGGCGGACAGATTGTAATTGCGGCAAACGGAAATGTGGGAATTTGCCAAGGCTGTTTGTATGAGAGGAAATATTTTGTAACAAATGTTTTGGATGAAAATTTTAATCCGACGACCAATGAAATTTGGCAAAGATTTCGCCATCTCTCGCCGCCCGAAAAGAATGAATGTCAAGAATGTGAAGCTCTTGGCATTTGTGGCGGCGGCTGTCCGATAAGTGCAGCAAACGAAAAAGCAGGCAATACGATTGATTCTTTGGATAGGAGATTTTGTATTCACGCAAAAGAGAGTTTAAAATTTCTGATCTCCGACCTGCATAGGATCGTAACAAAAGGCGAAAATAGCGAAATTTATGAAAAATGTGAAGTTGAGAAGTTAACGAAATAGCGTTTTACAAATCGTGAATATTTTGTATAATTTTAGCATTATGGCGTTATTGATAACCTTCAAGAGCTTATAGCCAATTTAGGCATTTTATCTAAAATTTTGTTTTTATCGATATAATGCGACTTCTTGACCTTTTCGTCTAGTGGCTCAGGACGTTGCATTCTCAGTGCGAAAACGCGTGGTTCAAATCCCGCAAGGGTCGCCATTATGGACTTATACAAGCCTCTTGATTTTAAACGATAAATTTATCTATGATTTTATCATGGACTTTCATACAAGCCGTCCGATTTCAAATAATAGATTTTATCTGCGATTTTATCGATGAAGCTTTTATCGTGCGAAACGATGATCTCGCTTACGTCAAGCTCCGCCAAAATCCCCGCCACACGCTCCTGCATCGCCTCATCAAGCGCCGTCGTAGGCTCGTCCAGCAGTAGTATCCTAGGCTCGCACACCAGCGCGCCCGCAAGCGCCACCAGCTTTTTCTCGCCGCCGCTTAGATGAAAGGGCACCCGCTCGCGTAGATGCTCGATTCCCAAGCGCCGCAGCGTTTCAAGCACCTTACGCTCGATCTGCTCTTCACTTAAAATTTCAAGCTTTTTTAGATGATCGTTTTCGCTGCCCTGCCTTAAAATTTGCGCCTTACGACCAAAAAATTTAGAAAAAATTCCACGCCTTTTCTCCGCATTTCGTGCTTGTTTTAGCCGCTCATTTTGTGCACGCAGGCTAAATGCGACGTCCTCAAACACGCTCGCGCACAAAAATTGATCGTCGCTGTTTTGAAATAAAAACCCGATCTCGTGGCGAAATTTTGCAAAATCCTCTACACACTCAAGCTTCTCGCCGAAAAGCTCGATCTCACCCTCGCCCCATTGCCTTAGGCCGCCTAAAATTTGAAGCAGGCTCGTCTTGCCCTGCCCATTTGCACCCAAGATCGCCATTTTTTCCTTATGCCCTACGCTCAAATTTACGCCGCGAAAAATTTCTCGCTCGCCGTTTTTAGCGCTTAAACCCAGCGCCTTAAGCGAGCAGCTCATAAGATAGCTCCGATTTTAACAGATACGCACGCCAGCACGAATGCCAAAAACGAGGCTTCCGAGACGCTTAAAGCCTCGCGACGTTCGTAAAATAGCCTACCGCAAAACCCTCGCGCGCTCATCACCAGGCTTAAATTTCTCGCCTGCTCAAGCGCCGAAATCGCTAAAATTCCAACTAAATTTGCATAAATTTTATAGGTAAAAATTCCGCTCGTCCCTACAAATCCGCGCATGCGCAAAAGTGCTTGCAGCCTCGCCAGATCCGAGCGTAAAAAATTTACGAATCGCCCGCAGCAATACACCAAAGAGCTTAGCTTTTCGCCGAATCCTAGCCCGTAAAATCCGCGCGCGAAAAAATATTCATCCTTGCCGTAAAATAGCAAAATCGCAAACGCCATTATCAAATTCGCGCGCAAAAATATCACGCCTGCAAGCTCGTAGTTGCCGACTATGGCGGGGCTTAATGCACTTAAAATAGCAAAGATATTTAATACCGCAAGCCTTGTGCAGACCGCACGCGCAATCGAAATTTTAAGCGCAAAAAGAAGCATCGGTGGGGCAAAAAACGCCGCGTAAAGCTGCCCGCTAAGTCCGACGCCGAAGCTGAAGATAAAAAACGCGAGCAGCGATACGGCGGGGCTCATTTGCGCGCTCTTTTCGCTAGCCACATTAAGCCGAAAAAGCCGAAAATCAAGACCAAACAAAGCGCGATTTTAGGCGCCTCGGCGGACTGGCTTTGAAACGCCATGCTCCTAATATCGCTCTTAGGGCTTTCTTTTGGCGAAATGCTTCGCGAGGCGGAATTTTGCAAAGGCTCGGAAGTGCTTGAAATTTTATCTTTAGACACACTGCCTTTCGGCGCAATATTTTCGGGCGCGCTGCCTTCGGACGCGGAATTTTTAGCGGCGTTCAAATTTTGCGGCACAGGATTTTCAGAAACGTCAGAATTTTGCGGCGTGGAATTTTCAGGATCACCGGAATTCTGCAGCGCAAAGTCCTCGGCGTTAAATTCCATCTGCGCACCATGCCCTGCACCTCCGTAAATTTGAATAGTAAAATTTTTAGCTGGTATGCGTATGCTCGCAAGTCCCTCTTTATCGGTCTTAGTGCGCAAAATTTCGCGCCCGTCCGCACTGATTAAAACTTCGCACTCCATGCAGGGAGAATTTTTATAAAAATAGCTATAAATCGCTACCCTATCGCCCTCTTGCGTCGCGAAAAGATGAAGCGCGTGCGAAAATGCAAAAGATGCCAAAACCGTTAAGAAAAATAGCGCTCTCATTGCCTCTGTCCGCCGTAAAATTTCGCAATAAAGCTAAGCGCAAAAAGAGTGATGATCCCTTCCAAAACAGCTAGAATTGCGCCTTCGAGCGAGATAAGCGTCGCGATAGCAAAAAACTCCCGTCCGCTGATGAAAAGCACGAGATCAAGAAGCAGCATCGAGCAGACGATCGGCACGAAGCCCGCCAAAAATAGATAAATTTTTTGCGTGCGCACTTTTAGCTCTTGCGCTTTTGCGGCGGCGGCAAAGAGCCCGCCCAAAACCGCCGGAAAGCCGATAACTGCGGTATTTACGCCGAGCACGCTAAGCCCTCCGAAGCCGAAAAACACCCCTTGCAAAAACAGCGCGACGAAAATCGCCAAGATCGCGCGCGAGCCCAAAAACGCGCCCACGAGCCCGCTTAGCATCAGGTGCATGGAGCTGACGCCCACAGGCAGGTGCACAAAAGAGGCGACGAAAAATAGCGCGCTAAAACATGCGATCCTAGGGATTTCAGACTGCCTTACGCGCCATAAAATCACCGCCACGGCAGGCGCCGTAACCGCCCAGCCAGCTAGCAGCACGGGCGCGCTCAAAACTCCTTCGCTAATGTGCACGGCTCGCCTCCTTTAAATCGCTCCCGTTTTTTAGACGCGCAAAAACGCGGGAGCTAGTTAAATTTAAGGCATTTGCGACCTTTGCGATAACCGCTTTGATTACTACAGGCCTTGCTTTTACGGCTTTAGTCGCGGCAAAATTTGCGGCTGTAAAACTCGCAGCTTGCGTCCTATTTGCGGCGGCTGTCAGCGTAAGACTCGGAGCGGCCTCAAAACTGCTTGCGAAACCAGTAAATTTGATAAATTTTACAGCTTGCATGGCGCAAGAATTTTCGCTTGCTACATTTGCAGGAGCGGCGAGCGGATTTTTCGACGCAAAATTTAAAGCCCTGAGCGATCTTGGTGCGGCGTTCGCGCGACAAGGCAGAGCTTGCAGAATTTTAAGAGGCAAACTTTGTAAAATTTCAAAAAACGAAATTTTACGTGCTGGTATTTTAAGCTCATAAATCCATGGATATGAAATTTTGCGGCTCGAAGCTCCTAAGCGCGGATTTCTACCAAGCAAAATTCCACGCAGCAGAGCTCCGTTTCTTAAAATTTTGCTCGGCGGAATTTTGACATTTAAAATTTTAGCCGCAGAATTCGCTGGAAATTTTACATCGCCAAGCAAAACGTACGAAAATAAAATTTCAAAGCCCTGCTCAAGCGTAAATTTAAATTTATCCGCAGCCGCGCAAATTTCGCCCGAAAAAAGAGATCTCACCGAGCCGCTCCTTTATTTTTTCAGCTCGTCCGCCTTGATCCAAAGCACGGCGCCCAGCTCATTTACGGGCTGCTCGCTTCCTTTGGCGGCTTTCTCCTCGCTAAGAGCCGCGAAGCCCCACCAGCCGGCAACCGGCATCACGAAGCTAAATTCGCCCGCGCCGTTGGTTTTAACGACCTGCGTGACATGCGCCTCGCTAGGGGCTTTGTAGCCCTTATCGTTATATAGCTCGATCTCCACGTCCGCGCCTGGGACGGGCCTTCCGTGCAATAAAAAAACTCCGCTAAATATCTCGCCCGCATACAGCGCATAAGGCCGCACTAGCGGCACGATCTCCGCCTCTAGCCCGAGCGGCTTATCCCAGCCTTCGCCCGCGTCGTAAGCATCGACGTAGGTTTTGGTGATATGGCGGATCATCTTCTGTTCAGCCGGCTCGGCATAGGGTCTCGGATCAAAATAAAACGCTAAAAGCGATGGCTTGTCAGCTTTAAATTCCGCCGCGAAATAGGAATTTTCGCCTTTTTTTTGCTCTTTTAGACCGCCTAGGAGCGATTTTTTCTCGCCGTCAATAAAAACGCCGAATTCTGCGGGCTTTTGTAGATTCATAGATTCCTGTAAAAACGGATGAGAGAATTCCAAATTTAGCTTCACGATAGCGTCTTTTTGATCCTCTACGACATTTTTATCCGTCGTAAGAACGCCGAAATGTGCGAACGCAAGGCTAGCCGCGATGATTCCTAAAAAAGCAAATTTTGCCTTCATGTAATACCTTTCATAATAAAATATTACGGAATTGTATCACTTTTTTTCATCCGTATTGCTTAAATGTGGGTTTATTTTGAGTATTTAAAGCAAACTTTAGTTAAAATGTCGCAATTTAAATTACCAAAAAGAGGCAGAAAATGATAAATTTAAAACTTATCGAGACGAATTTCGATGAATTTAATAAAAAACTCATCGCCAAAAAAGTCCCGCCGCAAACTCTGCAATCGCTACTGGATGCCTACAACGAGCTAAAATCCAAAAAGACGGAGCTAGAGAATCTTCAGGCCGTGCAAAATGCAAAGAGCAAGGAGTTAGGTCTCGCCGCGCGCGAAGGCAGGGACGTAGGCGCGCTAAAATCGCAACTTGAGGAAAACAAGCAAAAGATCCAGAGCCTAAGCGAGCTCGTAAATGAGCGCGAACAAAGCTTAGAAGCGATCGCCGCGTGCGTGCCGAATATCATCGACGACGACGTGCCGATCGGCGCGGACGAGAACGAAAACGTCTGTATCAAAAAGGTGCTGCAGCCGCGCGCATTCGACTTCGCGCCCAAGCAGCACTTCGAGCTCGGCGAGGCGCTGGGATGGCTTGATTTCGAGCGCGGCGTTAAACTCAGCGGCAGCCGCTTCACCGCGATCCGAGGTCTTGGCGCGAAGCTGAATATGGCTCTCATCAACTACATGATCGAATTTAATAGCTCGCGCGGCTTCGAGCTCGTAAATATGCCGTTTTTGGTACGCGATCAGATCCTCTACGGCACGGGTCAGCTGCCTAAATTTAAAGATGACCTCTACCGCGTCGACGAGGAGGAGCAAAACCTCTACCTCATCCCTACGAGCGAGGTTACGGCAACAAATCTCTTTAACGACGAAATTCTACGCAGTGAGGAGCTGCCGATCAAGCTCACCAGCTACAGCCACTGCTTTCGCAAGGAAGCGGGTTCGGCGGGGCGCGATACGCGCGGCATGATCCGCCAGCACCAGTTCGAAAAGGTCGAGCTCGTCGCCATCACGCGCCCAGAGGATAGCGCAAAGATGCTTGAGGAGATGATTTCGTGCGCGAGCGATCTGCTAGCTAGCCTCGGCCTTCCGCACAGACACATGCTGCTTTGCAGCGGCGATCTTGGCTTTAGCGCCGCAAAGACCGTGGATTTGGAGGTTTGGCTGCCGGGGCAGAACCAATACAGAGAGATCAGCTCGATCAGCAACTGCCGCGATTTTCAGGCGCGCAGAGCCAAGATCCGCTTCAAAGACGGCAAGAAAAACAGCCTCGTTCATACGCTAAACGGCTCCTCGCTCGCGGTCGGCCGCACGCTAATCGCGGTAATGGAAAACTACCAGCGCAAAGACGGCAGCATCGAAATTCCGCGCGTTTTAGAAAAATATATGTAGGCGGCCCGTGCGAAAGCCTTACAAAAACCCAAATTCTAACGCCCGATTCGCAGCTGCGGGATTTTGCGCGGAAAAATTTAGAAAGCGCGGCGTTAAATTTTTCGTGCTGCAAAACGCAGGATTTTTTGCAACAAAATTTGACGAAGCGAAATTTTGCAGCGTAAAATTTCATAAAGCAAGATTGTGCCGCGCAAAATTTGCGGCGGATGGTGCGAAACAGCGCGGAGCGGATGCGTGAAAATCGCGCTTTTCGGCGGCAGTTTCGATCCGCCGCACGCAGGACACGACGCCGCGGTAGGGGCGATCTTATCCGCCCTAAAGCCCGATTTGCTGGTCATAATGCCGTCGTTTCTAAACCCGTTTAAAAAGAGCTTTTCGGCGCCTCCGCAGCTGCGGCTTAGATGGTGCCGCGCGCTGTGGAGCGGCGCCCCAAGCGTAGAGGTGAGCGATTATGAAATTTCGCAAAACGTGCCGGTACCTACGATACAAAGCGTGAAATTTCTGCTCGAAAAATACGGCGGAAACGGCAAAATCGCGGCGGAGGCGGCAGCTGAAACTGATGTAATTCTACAAAACGGCACGGCGGATCAAATTTCGGTCGGCAACGAAAGCGAAACGGGCGGAATTTCGCAAAGTAAGGTAGATAAAATTCCTCACGACGACACGAATGAGGCGGGCAGTGCAGGAGATGTTAGCAAAATACGAAGCGTAGATAAAATTTCAAATGCGGACGAAGTTTCAAATGTCGCCGCAAGCAGAATGTCCGGTGCCGTCATGAGCGAGGTTTCAAACTTTGTAGAGAATAAAATTTCGAGCGCGAGCAAAATTCCGAATACTGAGCGGAACGAAATTTCAAATGTAGGCGAAATTCCAAGCGCTACCTCAAGCGAAATTTCAAATGCCATTGCGAGCAAAATTCCAGGCGCAGGTAAAATTATAAGCGGCGACGTAAACGGTTCAAATTACGCGGATTACGCAAGCGATGCGAGCGGCGCAGACACCGCACCAAAGCTCTACATCGTCGTGGGTGCCGACAACCTAGCAGAGCTTCATAAATGGCGCGACTTTAGCGAGCTGCAGAAATTAGCGGAGTTTGCGGTGCTTACGAGGCCCGGTTATGAGATCCCGCGGCAATGGGCGAGCCTAAGGCGGATCGAGATTACCGTAGATGCAAGCTCAAGCGGTTTTAGGCGAGATTTCAAAGGCGAAATCCCGCCCAAGATCGCAGCAGAGGTCATAAAATTTTATAAAAGGAAAGATATGCAAGATCCAAAGCAAAGGGCGGAGCGGATCGCCGAAATTTTAAACGAAAAGAAAGCCGAAGACGTCCAGATCATCGATATGGAGGGGCGCGAATACATCGCGAAATTCGTAGTTATCGCCACTATGCTGACCGCCCGCCACGCAGCCTCACTCATCGAGGAGCTAAAAAGCGTGCTCAAGCCGCTCGGCGAGGAGTTTTTGGCTATCGAAAGCGGCGATGAGTGGAGCGTCGTCGATCTCGGCGACATCATAGTCCATCTCATCAGCGAGACTTACCGCGCCAAATACAATATCGAGGACTTCCTCGACAAGCTCAAAAAAGAGCAATTTTAAGGAGGGAGCGTGCCGAGACAGACCTGGAGCAGCAAGCTCACATATATCTTAACCGTCGCAGGCGCCACGATCGGCTTTGGCTGCACGTGGCGGTTTCCGTATTTAGTCGGCGAAAATGGTGGTGGCGCCTATGTGCTCATATTTTGCATCGCGATGATCGTGCTTGGCATCCCGATGATCTTGGTAGAAAACGTCATCGGACGCCGTGCGCTAAGAAACTGCGTCGATGCCTTCACGGCGCCTAAAAAGGACGGCTCGCGCATAAAGCCGGCATGGAAAATCGTAGGCATCATGGGCGTAATCGGCGCGTTTGGAATTTTAGCCTACTATATGGTTCTCGGAGGCTGGGTGCTAACCTATATCGTAAACATCGTAAGCGGCAACTTCGACCTCTCTGCGCGGATCACAGACCCCGCATTTACGCAGAAATTCTACGCAGATCACATCGAAAATAGTCCGCTCGGTGTCGGAGCTTACACGATCGTTTTCATAGCGATCAACTGGTACATTTTGAAAAACGGCATCATCGAGGGGATCGAAAAATTCGTAAAATTTCTAATGCCAGCGCTATTTTTGTGCTTCATCGCGGTGATCCTTACGAATTTAACGCTGGAAGGAGCAAAGGAAGGCGTGAAATTTTATCTCGGCGTCGATTTTGCAAAGATTACGCCCAAGCTTTTGATCGACGTTTTGGGACAGGTCTTTTTCGCGCTCTCGCTCGGATTCGGCGTCATGATCACGCTATCGAGCTTTTTAAACAAAGACGAGAAGCTGATGCAAACGGCCACCATCACCGCAGTCGTAAACACCCTCATCGCCGTGCTTGCGGGCTTTATGATCTTCCCGTCGCTCTTTAGCGCGGGGCTTGAGCCGAGCAGCGGCTCGTCGTTAGTTTTTAAGAGCTTGCCGATCGCGTTTTCGCACATGCCGTTCGGCAACGCCGTCGCGGTGGTCTTTCTCTCGATTTTGCTCATCGCCGCGCTTACGACGTCGATAACGATCTATCAGGTCATTATAAATTTCGTCGAGGAGCGCTTCGGCTTTTCAACGCTAAAGGCGGTAAATTTAACGCTCGGCGGCGTCTTCGTGCTCGGCAACCTACCCTGCATACTCTCAAGCAGCGTGCTTGCGGACATTAAAATTCTAGGGCGCTCGGTTTTTGACGCCTTCGACTTCGTAAGCGCGAACGTCTTTTTCGTGCTAACGGCGCTGCTGTGCTGCATCTACGTGGGCTGGGTGCTGAAAAAGGACGCGATCTACGAGCTTACTAACGAAGGCGATTTGAGCGCAAGGCTCGCGGGAGTTTGGTTTTTGTACGTCAAATTTATCTTGCCGCTTATCATCGCGGTGATCTTCGGATACGGGATTTTCGGCTAAATTTAAAGCCGCGAGAGTTTTAAATTTAAATTTGCCCACGGCGGAATTTTAAAATTTCATTCGATCTGTTACACACACTGCGGCACATTGTATTGAAACTTGCGGCACGGCGGTCTTGCGACTAGGTGCGAGACACCGCACCGCAGTTATAATATAAATTCAGCGCAGGCGTAGCCTGCCCCTTGTAAAGCGTCGTCGGGAGTTAGGTGGGGTTTGGGGCGGGAAGGGGAGCGACCTCGCAACCGAGGCCCCCTTCCCGCCCCGTAAAAAGCTTGGACGCGTCTAGCGAAGCGGGCGTCAGAATTTTAAAATTTTATCTGCACGTGCCGTGCAAGCGTGATGATAATCGCAAAAAGACGCGGCGGAATTTTAAAATTTCATTCGCCGCCGCGCCTTAAAATTTCCGCGACAGGCTCGCGATAAATTTAAAATTTAGCCGCAATTTAGGGGTTTGCAATGCTTCTATTTTTCCTTACGATCTTTCCGATATCGCTGATGCCGGGCATCAACATGACCTACGCGCTAAATCTCGGCATCGCGCGCGGCTATCTTAGGGCGCTGCCTGCGTTGCTAGCGCAGGTGCTGGGCGTCGCAGCCGTGGCGCTTGCGTGCATATTCGGCGTCGCGGGCATTCTGCTTGCGCACCCTGCGGCGCTTAGCGCAATTAAAATTTTAGGCGGCGCGTATATCTTCTATCTTGGCGTCACGACCTTTTTAGCGCGCGGAAATTTCAAGCTGCAAAAACAGAAGCGCAGCGAAAATATCTTCTTCCAAGGCCTCGTAGTCGCGGTCTCAAACCCCAAGGCATGGATATTTTTTACCGCACTCTTTCCGCCATTTTTGGACGCGGACAATCTTTTCGGCGCGCGCACTTTCGCTCTCGTGGCGATCTTGTGCGCCAGCGAAAGCATCTGTCTTAGCATCTACACGCTGGGCGGAGCGGTGCTAAAAAATCTGCTGAAAACCCATCTGAAATACCTCGAAATTTTCTGCTCGGTGCTGATGTGTGCGATCGGGCTGTGGATGATTTTGGGTTAAATTTTGATTGGACTTGGCGCCCGAGCTTTGATGAATTTTTAAATTTAAAGATAGATTGAAAAGAAATATTGCTTCGGCCAAATTCCGAGAAAAATCCCGAAATTTAGCCGCTAGCTTTGAACTAAAATTTTAAGCGATCAACCGCGTACGCTAAACGACGCAGCGGTTATCGTCCAGGGTTGCCTACGGTGCGTCTAAGTGATTTGCGGGCGGCGTTCACGTCCTCTGCAGCAAATCTGCGTCCATGGCGAACATGCGGCACGTTTAAGCGATTTCGGTGCTACAAATAGTGAGTGCTGTCCTATTCGCGCCGTGTCTGCAGCCAATCCACAGCGAACCTACGGGCGCTTAAGAGATTTCAGCTTTGTGTACTGCGCGAGCCGTATCCGCTCTACTCGGATTATGCGTTTAAATGAATTTTGGATCTGCGGGTAGCACCGCTTCCGTTTGTGGCGTGCACGCGCAATTTAAAATTTACGCAAGCGAAGCGCGACGGACCCAGATTTTTGTATCGTCGCGTGCGCTTAAATTTTAAAATTTAATCTCTGCCGTGAAGCTCGTCGATATAAAATTTCACCGAGCCGAGACCCTCTTTTTTAGCCCATTCGTAGGCGCTTGAGACGAACTCCCAGTTGATGCCTGCGTAGAATTTCTCCAAATATTTCGGACGCGCGTTGTACTCGTCGATGTAATACGCGTGCTCCCAAACGTCCACGACTAGAAGCGGCACGAGCCCTTCGGTCACCGGCGTGGCGGCGTTTTGGGTCGCTTTGATGCAAAGCTTGCCCGATTTCGGATCGTAAGCGAGCCAAACCCAGCCCGAGCCAAAATGCGCCGTAGCAGCAGCCAAAAACTCGCTTTTAAAATCCGTAAAATTTTCCGCCAGCGCCGATTTTAGCTCCGCAGACGGCTCACTAGGCTTTGCGATGCAATCCCAGTAAAAATCGTGGTTGTAAACCTGCGCTGCGTTGTTAAAAAGCCCGCCGCTAGCAGCCGTTACGATCTCGTAAAGCCCCTTGCCCGCAAACTCACCCGATTCGGTAAGTTTATTCAAATTTGCCACATAGGTCGCGTGATGCTTGCCGTGGTGATAATCACAGGTTTCTTTACTTACGACCGCGTTGTGCGCCGCATCGAACGGCAACTCTCTAAGTTTAAACATCTTTCTCTCCTTGAAATGAATTTTGAAGCGATTATAGCCTAAAATTTCTAAACGAATAATAAAATTTATTATTTAGGATTAATTTTAAGATAAATTTTAATCTAAGCCATCACAATCGCGCTTTAAATTTAAAATTTAGGCGATTTCGAATAACCAAAGGCTTTGCTTCTGTCATCATCGTAGCGCTTTTTGAGTGCGGCTGGGCTTACGGGGCTTAAGCGCGCTGCCGGTACGCACGAGCGGCTATTTACCGTCATCTGCGCGATTGCGAACTTTTTATATTCATGCTTGCTTTTAATACATAGCGCGGCGCTCGCATACGTTCTATACGCGGGATCGGCATCCTTTTTATCGTCTTTCTTGAAACGATCGTCGCGCTAGAAGAGGACTCGGAGGTGAGTCTGCTTTGCATATTTTCATACTCACGCTAAGCCTATGAACGGCCATCGATACGATCAGCGCCGTGATGCCGGGCGTATTCCTCCGCTGCGAGAAAATTTCTGCGCGCAAAGCGCCTGTTATTTCTCATAATTTCAAGCGTCGCGATGCTGAAATTAATTTAGAATTTTGGCGAATTTAGCTAAGCTTAGCGCTAAATTTAACGCAAAGGAAAATCATGAAAATCATCGAAGGCTCGCTTGCTCTTAAGGGCAGCGAAAAGATCCTAATCATCAACGCCCGCTTCAACCACATCATCACCGATCGCCTAGTCGAGGGGGCGCACGATGCGTTTTTGCGCCACGGCGGCAAGGAGGAAAATTTAAGCCTGATGCTAGTGCCGGGCGCTTTTGAGATCCCGCTCGCGCTTGAAAAGGCGCTAAGCTTCAAGCTCTACGACGCCGTCGTCTGCCTAGGTGCGGTGATCCGCGGCTCTACACCGCATTTTGACTACGTAAGCGCCGAGGTAAGTAAGGGTATCGCAAACACTATGCTAAAATACGGCGCGCCCGTGACTTTCGGCGTGCTGACTACCGATAATATCGAGCAGGCGATCGAGCGAGCAGGTTCAAAGGCCGGCAACAAGGGCTTTGAAGCGATGAGCAGCGCGATCGAGCTTCTAAGCCTATTTCGCAACATAAAGGCGTAAAATGGCCACCAGACACCAAGCCAGGCTCGCTGCGATCTCGCTGCTCTACTCCCGGGATATGAACGGCGGCGGCGAGGACTTCGCGGACGAATATCTGGAAGAAAAGCGCATTCGCAACGAGCAGCGCAACTGGACACTGGCGCTTCTGCGCGGCGCTAGCGAAAATCTCGCCGCAGTCGATGCGCTGATAGATGAAAATTTAAAGGAATTCAAGCTCGCCGAAATTTCGGCTCTGGAGCGCGCGATACTGCGGCTCGGGGCGTATGAACTGCGCTTTACGGACACCGATGCGGGCATCGTCATCAACGAAGCGATCAACTCCGCCAAGGAGCTTGGCATCTCGCCAAGATTTATAAACGGCGTGCTGGACGCGCTAAAAGATAGCCCCGTAAACATCGCGACGGATAAAATTTCCAAGCCGAATACGGCGGCAGGCGTAAATTCTGAGCTATCATCGACGGCAAGCGAAAATTCCAAGCCCGCTGCGGCGAAAAGCTCCGCTGTTTCGGACAGCGACGATACGGCGAAAAATTTCATTCCCGCAGGCGCGGACGGCGAGACGAAAAATTTTACGAGAGCAAAGAGGAGCGGCACGCCGAAAAATACTACGGCGAGCAGAAGCAGACCGTCTAAAAAGCCCGCTAATTTGAAAACTCGCAGCGCGTCCGCAAAAAAATCCGAATCCGCCGCGAGCAAAAAATTTAAAACGGAGAAGAATTTCAAGACCGGAGATAAATTCTGGACGGAGAAAACTGGCAAAAATTTCAAAACGGGCGAGCGAGGTAAAAATTTTAAGGCAGGCGAACGAGGCAAAGACGCCGCGCCGAAAAAAGAGGGCGCGGATAGAAATTTCAGAGTCGGCAAAAGCACAGCACCGAAAAAGGGCGCTGCGGGTAAAAATACTGCGCCGAAAAGTAGCGCTGGGCGCAAAAGCTCTACTGCGCCGAAAAAATCTGCGGGCGACAGAGGCGCTCTCTCAAAAAGACCAGCAGGCAGCAAAGGCGCAGTACGCGGCAAGGATAAACGGTGAAGCTATGCGTCGCGCTTGATCTGGGCTCAAAGCAGCAGTGCTTACAGCTAGCGGGCGAGCTTGCAGACTTTTCGGATAAAATTTGGCTCAAAGTTGGGTTGCGAACTTATTTGCGCGACGGAGCGGGCTTTGTGGAGGAGCTAAAAAAGCTTGGAAATTTTAAAATTTTCCTCGATCTAAAGCTCTACGACATCCCAAACACGATGGCTGATGCCGCCGAGGAGATCGCTAAGCTCGGCGTCGATATGATAAACGTGCATGCAAGCAGCGGCAAGCGCGCGATGGCGACGGTGATGGAGCGACTGGGCAAGCTAGCTTCGCGTCCGCTAGTGCTTGCAGTCTCTGCGCTAACGAGCTTTGACGAGACCGAATTTAGCGCGGTTTACGAGCAAAATTTAAGCGAAGCCGTGCGCAAATTTGGCGTGATGAGCTACGAAGCGGGGCTTGACGGCATGGTCTGCTCGGCGTTCGAGAGCCGCCTGATAAAGGACGCCACGAGTGCAAATTTTATCACGCTCTGCCCGGGCGTAAGGCCGTTTGGCGAGAGTGCAGCAGATCAAAAGCGAGTAGCAAATCTGGATGTCGCGCGCGAGGCTGGAGCGGATTTTATCGTGGTCGGTCGCCCGATCTATCGAAGCGCCGATCCGCGCGAAATTTGCGAGCGAATTTTGGGTCAAATTTAGCGCTCGAGCCTGCGTAGAATTTGGTGAAAAATTATTTTAAGCATGGTTTTAGCGCGAAAGAAATTTTAATTAAATCATCGCACAAAGGCGGCTCGGATGACGTCGAAGCGCCGCTGCCGTCTTTTTACAAAATCCGTTGGAGTTTGAAACAAACGTATCAGATTTTTGCATTTGGCGCAAGGCGGAAGCGTAAATTTACTCCGTTTGGGATTAAAAACGTTTAAGCTTTACCGCGCCCAAGCTCCCTGCTAGCTTGCAGATAAAATTTCCGACAATGGGCGCAGCGGCGGGCGTCTTAACACTAAAAAGCGGCGCGCATAAGCGCAGCGGCGGCCCGGCGGCGAGGTAAAATTTTAAAGATTTTTCGCATCCCGTGGATAAAATTTTAAAATTTGCCTCACACGAGTGAAATTTTGAAATTCCGCACTCTCAAGGGCTTTAAAATTTTGTCCAAATGGCGAGTCTGGCGAAATTTGAATAAAGATTGGAGTAAAATTTGAGTAAAGGCGCGAGCGATTTTAAAAAAATCCCCTA
>ERZ773003.841-NODE-841-length-20652-cov-37.506287_pt1 | contig 20652 bp, 20 predicted proteins | sample MGYA00580668_ERZ773003 | MGnify/ENA primary metagenome ERZ773003 (study PRJEB29015, sample SAMEA2738002) | human oral metagenome | biome: human oral; feature: human-associated habitat; material: dental | place: China | collected 2126 ... | reverse complement strand
GAGGGGGATTTGAGGAAGTATTATACCAATATCTAAATTGTTAGGGAACTATAACTCCTGGTTCTATTGCTTGTTCTATTCGTAAATTATACCAATATCTAAATTGTTAGGGAACTATAACACATTTTGCGAATTTCCTTTCTGCCCGTTAATTATACCAATATCTAAATTGTTAGGGAACTATAACTCAAGCGGTGAATGAGAAATACTGTGCGATATTATACCAATATCTAAATTGTTAGGGAACTATAACCAAAATCCTTTCTGCTCAGCCTCAGCCTCAATTATACCAATATCTAAATTGTTAGGGAACTATAACAAACCGCAACAAATAGTTGCATATATTCGACTGTTCTTAAACAAATTTTACTACCTGAGCCTAAGGAATATATTCGCCTTTTTTGTTTGTTCTATCTTTCAAGCCCTCTCCTTAAAAAACAGACTTAATAAAACAGAACAAAATACGAACTAAATATTTACATCTTAAGGGTACCTAAAAACAAAAAATCTAAGCATCTAGAATAACTAATCATAAAAACGTTTTATATAAAGCCATCACAAAAGAACAGCATATCAGATAATCCAAACAGGGGCCATCAGTGGATAGGAAGCTAAATCAGAAAAGAGATCTTAAATTTATAAAAATAGAATAAATTTACGCCAAAAAAGACGATGGAGTAATCATGTTTTAGATATAGTCCTAATGTCGCACAATGTACCTTTTACGTAATAATAAATACACATCTAACATGAGTGTATATACATGTGTCCGTTGATGCAACCACACTCTATAAATATTACAATTATTTGCCTTATTTGCCCGAAATAGCCAGGGGACTTCACTATCCATTCAACATAGACCATGCTACACAACAAGCTAAATAAAACTCACCGATAAACACGAACTAAAGAATATTCATCTGACTAAAAGCACTCGCCGCAAATGTCACATTGATATTTTTACATCATTATATCCAGTAAATATCCATATTATAATTAGCTTATAAGTTTTCCACATATGATTTTGCTTATTTGACATTTTGCTATTTTTATTTCCCCGCTCCCCTAACTTGCCGCGTCTCAATTATTTGACTTTTGCATATTTTGATATCATTATATATAATTTTTAGATAGCCAAGATAGAACAAAAAGAGAACTTACTCTATCCAAAAGAGAAATTAACTGCTCTATTTATAGAAAGACCGCTGGTCTACCCTAACATCTATATAGCCTGACGATTGACCATTTTTATCTAAATATCCCAGAGTTACTATTGCCTGCTTTACCTGAGAGCGGGCGGATCTATCAACAGTCATTCTTATCTGAGGCTCCCTGCCCTCGATCTTAAACCAGACTTGACGCACGGTATTCGCTGGTAAAATAGCTTCCGACACCTTCAGCTTATGTTGCGAGAATTCAGACACAGCCTGCCCTAAAAAACTTAAAAATTGCCGATTTATGACCTCTTGGCCGCCCCGAGTAGGTAATCCACTTTCGTCACGAACCGCAACTGTAGGCGGGTTAAAATAATTCTGCTCAAACGTAACACCACTATCATCAACAAAATAAACTTTATTTCCAGAAGACCACTGAGCTACTGGCTGACGAAAAGTTAACTTAGCGGCTGAACGCGCCAAGAAATCGCCCTCTACACGAATAGTTTTTACTTCAGGAGCTTTCTGCAAGAAAAACTGTCTCAAATCATTATTGTTCAGAAAAAACCTAAACCGCTCAGCTGGATGGGCATTGTAATATTCGTTAAGAACGCTGGCGTATTTACTAGAGTTGCTAGAGCTTTTAGCGTCAGGAGTCTGGATAGATACACTAATTGTCAGCTGAAACAATAAAAATACCACGACAGCCAGACACACTGCAGTTATAAATAACTTCTGCATCATATGACGACGTTTTTTTACTAGATTATGCGCCTCAAGCCGTTCAGAGGCCTCTAGCGGTGAAATCGTCTGGCGACTATTAAGAGTTCTGTTTCGGCGGTATGACTGCGTCGGTAGATTATCGTAATTCTCAGCCTGCCGACGAGCAGCAATCTCTCGACGGCTTAAATTTTTATCAGATTTCTTTCGAGAAAAAGATAATTTCACCTTCGCCTACCCTGTCTTCGTATAGTAGTCAGAATAATCTTCACCATATCTTTGGCCGCATCAGGCTTGGCAAACTTGCCAAAATTATCGCCTAAACCCTTAAGAATCTTCTGCGATTTCAATACACCAATAATCTTCCGTGCCAAAATTTGATCATCCTTGTATAGTTCATCTTCGGAAACTATTAGTGCCGCCAGAGCGTCTTGGTAAACCTTAGCATTCTTCAGCTGATGACCACCCGTCAATTTGCCGTTAGGAATGATTATGGTTGGCTTATGAAGAGCCGCCAGCTCCAGAAGAGTAGTCGCCCCTGCCCTAGTTACAACTATATCTGCTGCCGCTAAAACTTCCGCCATACCATTATGAACAAAGGCTTGAAGACGCCATCCGTTGCGTCCATCAGCTTGCTTAAGTATTTCTTCGTACTGCAGGTTTCCAGATATTAAAAATACTGAAGCCTCAGCCAAGAGTTCTTCTCTGATTGCTAAAATTGCAGAATTAATACGCCCAGCCCCCAGTCCGCCGCCAGTAACAACGACCAGCGGCCTGTTAATATCAAAGCCTAATTTCGCTTTCAATTTTTGCCGCTCAGCCTCAGAATAAGGACGAAATTCTGGCGCCACTGGTATACCAACATAAGACGCTTTTTCAGGGGGATAATTGTAATATTCAAGGGGTGCGCCAGTACCAATAGCTTTTGCAAATGGACTAAGTAGGCGATTGGTTAACCCCGGATGAGCATCAGAGTCATGCAGGACTAACGGGATTCGCAACAGCCTCGCGGCACACCCTACAGGCAAACAGACGTAACCACCTTTTATGAAAATAACATCCGGCCGCCAGGCTATTAGTTTAAATAAGCTTTGGAAAAATCCGACAATCACCTTAAAGCCGTCACGAAGATTTGGTAGTAATATTGATGGGTGTAAATGGAACGACAGGCTCTTACCGTAATATCGCCGCAGTTTCCCAGCAGTAATCAGCTCGACTGGAATAGTGTCGTCAAATTTAGCAAAAATCCCACGTGCGCTGGCGCCAAACTTTTTGTCGCACCAAAAACGGAGCTCGTGATCACCAGTCTTTTGTAATTCCCTAAATACGGCTACCACTGGCGTAACGTGTCCGCCTGAGCCGCCGCCGACCGCTAAGATCTTGGCCACCTTCACCCTCCTCTAATACTTTATGTGACGTATACTTGGAAATTTGAAAAACTAAACCGAGCGCCGCAGCAATGAACAGCATACTTGTGCCACCATAACTTAATAATGGCAACGGAATTCCTGTTAGCGGCATTAGTCCTGTCATGGCAGCAATATTTAAAATTACATGTGAGGCAATCCAGCCAAAGATCCCAGCAACAATCAACCTCAAAGTCGTATCTGGCAGCCGTGCCGCCACGTGTAAAATCGATAATAGCAGCGCAGTAAATAACGCCAATATAGCCATCAAACCAACAAAGCCAAATGTTTCTCCCATAACAGCGAAGATTGAGTCATTAATCGCTTCTGGTAGATATCCGGTCGCCTGAACACTTTTGCCAATACCAAGCCCCAGAAGACCCCCCGAACCAATTGCAATTCTAGCCTGCTGGATGTGATAATTTTTGTCCTCTTGACCACTTGCGGTTTTATGACTATCACCCTGAATAAATGTCATAACCCGCTCAATTCGGTGCGGCGAGGTAAATATCAATACTAACCCACAAAATGCCACCACTCCTAAAATCTTACCAATTATTTTCCAATCCACACCAGATACCACTATCATTGACAGCACTATGGCTATCAAAGACACACCGGTGCCTAAGTCTTTCTGTAAAACTACAATCATCAGCAGCGAAAGTGCAGAAATAACCCCAACCGGAACAAGTGTTTCATGAATATTATTTATCTTCCCCTGAGAAGCACGCCGCCCCAAAAAGCCCGCCAAGAATAATAGAATACCATATTTCAATAATTCTGACGGCTGAAAACTACCTAGTCCACCCAAATAAAACCATCTATACGCGCCATTAGTTTCTTTAGCAAATGACAAATGCAGCAGCGAGCCCAGCAAAAACAGCAAGACGCACGACAAGAATCCTGCCCAAAGAACATATTTTGAACGCTCACCCGTAAACCACTTATATGGTACAAAATAAAATACCGAAAACGCCACAACGGCTATAATAACACTAGTTAACTGCTTACCAAAAAAATAAGTATCACCATAATTAGTACCATAAGCGTAATTCATCACATTAGCGCGTTGTGGCCCCAGTGCATACATAACGATTAGTCCGAGCAGCAATAAAAGACCCATATACAGCACAATCTGGTACATCGGTCGGTGGCTACGAACCGATTGCGTGGAAGTCTGGTGTTTCCTAGCGACTGAATTACGCAATATGACCCCCTGCTAATGCCAGCATAACCCCCACAAACGCCATCACACAGCCAATCACCCAAAACCGCATCGTTACTTTAGTTTCCGGCCAGCCAATTGCCTCCAGGTGATGATGAATTGGTGCAGATAAGAAAATTTTTCGCTTAAAAATCTTTTTACTAGCAATTTGAGTCAGACTCGAGCCTGCCTCTACCACAAATAGTAAACCAATTACGGGCAACAATAGTAGCGAATCCGTCAGCATAGCCACTACTCCCAAACTCACTCCATAGGCGAAACTACCAACATCGCCCATGAAAAACCGCGCTGGATAAATATTAAACCACAAATAGCTAAGAAGTACGCCAACTACCGTAAAACAGAACCCTGCCAATAGCACCTGCTGTTGCAACAAGGCGATCACCCCAAAAGCACCAAAACTAGTGCCTAACAGACCACCAGCCAGCCCGTCCATGCCGTCAGAAATATTGACTGCGTTACCTGTTGCCACTACCGCAAACGCAAACAGCGGAATAATCAACCAGCCAACATTCACGTCTCCCATAAACGGCACATGAAAACTCATCACGCCTAATTTGGCGAAGAAAAACCAGCCCAGAACTACGCCGATAAGCGTAATTAGCGCAAACTTCACTGGACTACGTAAACCTGCCGCACCGCCGCCTAAGCCGCGTAGATTAATAACATCGTCAATCAACCCAACCATACCACCACCAACCAGCGCTGCCAATGGTAACCACGTCTGAGCTCGGTCCAAGTTAAAGAAAAATGTCACAATAAAAATAGAAATCACACCAATCACACCCGCCATTGTTGGGATATTTCGCCGTAGTTTTGCCGCCTGAAACTTAGCAAAAACCTTTAATTTTTTACCGTCAGTACTCTCTGACCTTTGCCTCTTCCAAAATCTATATCTATAAGCAAAAAACGTATAAACTGGCGTCAAAAACATCGCCAATAAAAACGCCCCAACGCTCAGTAAAAACACATGAGTTAATTCATTAGTGACTGTCTGTAAGGCTACTCCCATATCTATTCCTTTGGTGCTATTTTCATATAATCAATCATCCAATTGGATATATCCGTAAAAATTGGCCCGGCATGGAGATTTCCCTGTAAGTTAATACCCTTACCTGGCGCTGCTACACGTACCATTATGACATATTCAGCACCATTTTTACCACCGCCATAACCAATATAAGTAGCAATTGTCTCCTTCTGAGTGTAAGAGCCGTTAACCACCGCCTCGGACGTACCTGTTTTTCCACCGATTTCATAGCCAGGCTTGTCACTTTTTGACAAGAAAGAAGACCGGCGAGCAGTCGTTAACATCGTCCTCATTTGCAACGAGGTATCGCCGCTTACCGTCTGACGAATTGACTTACTTTCTGACGATTTTAGATTACCATAACCATCAATTACCCCTCTAAGAACAGTTGGCTTATAATACTGGCCGCCATTTACCAACGACGAGAATCCAGCCGCTACTTGCACCATCGTCAGGTTCATACTCTGACCGTAAGTCATTGCCGAATAGCGCACCTCGTTGCCCTCAACGCTATCTGGCGGATAAATATATCCCGACGCCTCACCCAGTTCAATTCCCGTCTTCTGGCCAAACCCAAATTTATCATGATAATATTCATATAAAACTTGACGAGCAGCAAGATTAATCTGCGAACCATTCCCCAGCCTACGGATTGCTGTAATCGTACCAACGTTAAGAGAATTATTAAACGCCCCTTGGATCGTAGTGGTACCATTTAGGCCCCTCAAAGCATTACACATCGTCCGATCAGCAACCTTAATACAGTCCGTGTTATTATATGTGCTAGACGGAGCAACAGCCCCTTTATCTATAGCTGTAGCAAAGCTAAATGACTTGATAATTGAACCCGGCTCAAATGGCACCATTGAAGCACTATTCATAAACACCGCCGCATTCTTTTGCTTATTAAACTCCGCTGGATTATATGTCGGGTAGTTGGCCAATGCTAATATTTGACCATTTTTGGGATTCATAATAACCGCACTGCCTTCAGTGGCATTTGCCGCTTCAATCCCCTTTTTAAGCGCCAACTCCGCCTGACTTTGAACATTTCGATCAACCGTCAACACTAAATTATCGCCAGACTTTGCCTCAATTCGCATATTATTTTTTCCAACAGTGAGCGGCACATTTCTTACGTCAGTCACAGACTGCAATAGACCATCTTGCCCTTTGAGTCGATTATTAAGCGCCCCCTCCACGCCGTATTGACCATCGCCCGCTGCATTCACGAAACCTAAAATGTGTGCACCTAATCCACCCTCTGGATAGCTCCTGATGGAACCCTGCTGGTATAGCACCCCAGCAAAATTTTTCTCTTTTAATTTTTCTGCCTGAGTTCTGGTGATATTTTTTGCCAAAACCTCATATCGCGATTTTTTATTAGCCAAACGTTCAGCCGCCCCATCAGTCATCTCCCCGCCAGCAATCTCCCTCATGCTCGTAATAATCTGGTTCCTCTCCTTATCGTCAACTGCCTGAGGATCCGCAATCACCGTGTAAGTCGCCTGGTTTAGCACCACCGGCACTGGTGTTTTCCCGTCCATCATATAGATTTTTCCACGCTCTGCGGGAATAACAAACTGACGCTGCTGACTAGCACGAGCCAGCTCTGTGTATTTGCCATATTGTAGAATCTGCAATTGGAACAATCGCAACACAAAAGCCGCCATCGCTACGAGTAAAACGATGGCCAAATAACCAGTTCTTGAACGAATAATAAGCCGCTGCATACTGCTTATTTTATTATATCACTTATTGGGCATAACGCGTTTCAGCTGTGGTCATGGCTGAAGCAACATTGCTATTCTTCACCTTTTCTAACGCTGTCAAGCGCGCATTCTGGACTTCCAGTTCTGACTTTTTTGCGCTAAGTTCAGTAATCTTTGCGTCTAAATTTTGAGCTTCATAGCCATAAGCTGATAATCGTGTTGCCTGGGTTAGATAAATCAAGCCCAGTACTGTAATCATCAATGCCACTAGCACTGTATGAGCGACAGGACCAAGTTTGACCTGAGACTGAAAACGTGTCGAATTTTGATTGCGGCGCATTTGGCCATGTGAGCGTCGTGAAGTAAATGTGGTGGTGTTTGTCATTTGTCTCTATCTTTTTATTTTTATCTGTTTATATTGGCATAACAAACCAGCCCGCCCGCTACAGACAGGCTGGTTTTCTAAGGTATATTCCGGAATACGCTTTAGTTTAGCCGCGGCGTACTGAAACAGTCTCTGCCTTGTCTGTATTCTGGAATTCTACTTTGATGTGGATTGGCATATTGCCTCCTTCTTTTTGTTTTATTTTTTCACGGCGTATCGAAATTTTGCACTTCGACTACGCGGATTGTGAACATCTTCAGTTCCAGACACTGGTTTTTTCTCTCGGACAATTAGCTCAGCTTCATATCCAGCCGTCGCCTGCTCCGAAAAATAACGCTTAATCAACCGATCCTCCAAGCTATGAAAGCTAATTATTCCTACTCGCCCACCCTTATTAAGTAAACGTGGCAAAAGTGGCAATAATTCCTCAATTAGCCGAAGCTCGCGATTGACCTCAATGCGCAGTGCCTGAAAAGTGCGAGTCGCAGGATGATGTTTCATACTACCGCGACCAACGGTTTGCTTGATCAGATCAGCCAGTTCGGTCGTCCCCTGAATCGGTCTGGCGCTGACAATCGCCTGCGCAATTCGCCTGGCCCGCCCCGGATTCTCCTCGCCGTAACGAGTAATCAGCCGCGTCAAATCCTCAACCGAATATGAATTGACGATATCCGCTGCTGTGGTTTCCGTCCGATTATCCATCCGCATATCTAGCGGCCCGTCAAACCGAAACGAAAAACCTCTCTCTGCTCTGTCAAGCTGTGGTGACGACACCCCCAAATCAGCCAAAATCACGTCAAATGTACGTCCCTGCTTGACCAAATCCTGCGCTGCGCTCACAAAATCCTTATGAATCAACGTCACGCCTTTTTCGGCCAAATCACCCAATGTGTTAATCGCGTTTTCATCACGATCAACCAACACTGAGTCCAAGTAATTATCCGTTCTTTCTAAGAATGCCCTGGCATGGCCGCCATAGCCAGCCGTTAGATCGAGGTACGCCTCGCCCTTGGCTGGCTGCAGCTTGCTAAGGGTTATCTCTAAAAGTACGGGAACATGAATCGGTTCGCTCACTTGAAGCGTCTCCGACTGTGGTGGATGTTCTTTAATACTCATCATTATTCCATTATACAGAAATAATGCTCGAGATCACCTAACTGGATATTTAATTCTGGCTTTTTTGTATTTGTGTTCTGTTTGTTTTTGTTGTCTTAGAGTGGAAAGTTATTGATTGTCAGTAACAACCATGTTTTCCAAAGAGACTTATGTGTGAGGTGGAGTTTTTTGGGAGGTGTTTTAAGGAATGTGCGTTGCCGTTTTTAATGTGGAGCAAATTGCCACACGCCATTTTCAAATACCCAGATAGTTGATCTCGAGAGGTTTTAATTGTTAAGGTGCCTAGCTAATCTACTATTCCGCATTTTCAGCCGCTATTAGCCGAAAATATTCCCCCGCTCGCACAGCAACGACTTCTCTGTCAATTCCAGCGTAGTCGAGCAAATGCTGCTCAATCGTCACTCGTCCTTGTTTTTGGTCGAGTGCCGATGCGGTTTTGCCACGGCGAAACTTAACATTCAGGTCGGCCACGCGTTCATCCAGGATACTTCCAGTTAGTGCGCTCTCCACTTCCCGATCCCAAATTTGCTGTGGGTATAAGTGGAGATATTTGCCAAACCCGCGAGTTAGTACGACGCCTGATGCAAACTCTGCTCTGAGTTCGGCTGGAATCGTCAAGCGCCGCTTGTCGTCCAACTTTCGCTCAAAGTAATCTGTCTGCACGTCGTCCTTCCTCCGTGGTAGATTAGTTGTTTTTTATAGTGGATGTTTGTTTTTCGTTGGTGATTGCCATCAACTTTCGTTCCACTGACTCCACTATACTACCCACAACTACCCACTTGCAAGCCCTTTTTATGACTTTTTACCCATTTTTGCGTCAAATAAAAACTTTTCCACATTTTTGTGGAAAAGCCTAGTGTTGATACAAGTTGAAGCTACGCTACGGTATCTTCCCCAAAATGTTTCTGTAACCGTATCCTAATCGAGCCTTCGTGACGTCCAAGTTTTTTACTAAGCTGCTCAATGGTTGCACCTTGTATAAAGTCTTGCTTGAGAATGTTATCGTCGGCTTTTTCCCACGGCATGTATGCTTTCGGGTAGGTTTCGCGTATTTTGGCAATTTTTTGCTGCCAGCTGCCAGACTGAGACTTCTTGCCGGATTTTTTCGGCGCTGACTGCTTTCGCTTCATTTCCTCCAGCATTGGACGATAATGCTTGGTTGCTTCACTACTTGCTCGCTGCAACACCTCGTCAATAGCTAACGCATCTGGCGAAATTGCCAGCGCCTTGCGGTTAATTCCATACAAATACAAATTATCCAAATCACGCACCCGGCTCAGCGCCACGTAGCCCATGCCTTCAACAAACGCCTTTCTCAGGTCAATCTTAGCCGCATCCAAAGTCATACCCTGACTTTTATGGACCGTTATCGCCCACGCCAGCCGCAATGGCACCTGGGAAATACTAGCCCGTTTGCGCTCACCATCACGCAGCTCCCAGACATCTGGCACCATAGTCACCTGCCGGCCACTACGAAACTCCACGATCGGATAATCGGTCAGCGGCTCGAAATCCACCACCGTGCCGATACTACCATTGGCGTACAATTTCTGTGGCGAATTTTTCACCGCCATGACCAACGCACCCGGTTTCAACACGAGTTCGCTCGGCGCCAGTACCGACCGCTGCAAGTTCTCGACATATACTTTTGAACCAGTCGTCGTCTGCTGGTACGTTCGTTCCTCGCCCGCCAGCTCCGCCAACTTCTGGCTATTGATAGCATCAACATCAACATTGACGGTGTGTAGTTCAGTGATATCACCATCAGGCAGCTCGACCTCCGTCCGCGCCAGCAACGTCTCGGCATGATGCCGCCTGATGTCGTCATTTCTCAGCGCCGTCAAAATCTCCAGCAGCTGCTCGTCATTTTGTCGGTATTGCCGCTGTAGATACAGCACCGCCGGCTGCAGCTCCTGCCACGCTTCCGAATACACCACGAAACCGCCGCCCTGCTCGCCCGGACGATTGATCGGCGGCAATTGGAAAAAGTCACCACTCATCACCAGCTGAATGCCGCCAAACGGCTGGTCATTTTCCCTGACGGTTCGCAAAACTTTATCAATCATATCTAGCCGAAAATCATGCAGCATGGAAATCTCGTCAATCACCAACACATCAGTCTTGGTAATCACCTCACGCCGCGTTTTTGACAGTCGATCAAAAAAGTTGTTCGCGAGGTGATCGCTAACGCCAATGCCGCTCCAACTGTGAATGGTATTGCCACCCAGGTGCGTCGCCGCCAAGCCCGTCGTCGCTGTTACCGACACCTTTTTACCCTGGTCACGCGCCTGTGCAATAAAAGTGTTCAGCAGGTGCGTTTTGCCCGTCCCAGCTGCGCCCGTCAGCAGCGCCGACCGACCGCTCATCAAAATCGCCAGCGCCAATTCCTGGTCCATAGCTAACCTCGCGGCGGTTCGCCCTCAGGCTCGCCCAGCAGTTTTTTCGACTTAATTTCGTAACGCTTGCCGGTAATTTTGCTCTCAATGTAATCCTCATTGATCAAGTTCACAAACATGTCGAGGTCATTGCCGTCCATAATGATAATCGCACCATTATCGTCGCTCATCAGCTCTAGTTGCATCTCATCAGCATAGTCCAGCACCTGCTCTTGTTTAACCTCGCCGATCTCCAATTTCTGCAACTTATTGATGGTCTTTTTGCGTTCCTTGACCAGTGCATTCAGGTCCAAGCCCTCGGGGAAACTTAGCTTATATTGCTTTTCAATCTCCGCCACTTTCTTATCGGCAATCACCCGCTTCTTGTACTCATAGCCAAACATGCGCTCAAACTTGCCTGGATTAAAGGCGAAAATATCCTGACCGATGATCAGCACCTGGTTATCATCCGGTACCTTAAAACCAACTTCCGCCTTAAATGCGCCAAACTTGCCGTCAGAAAACTCCCACGCCAGCGCGCTTTTAAGCGTTTGTCCCTGCTGGATCAACTTAACCGTATAAAAGATTTTTTCTGGATCATTCGGATCAGTAAACCGCGCCAATACGCCCTTCATCCGCTTAAACTCATGCTCGGTTTCCGAAAACTCCACGATGTCATCACGCTCGTGCTCGATCAAATGAATTAAGGTTTCCGCTCGACCAACCTTGGTTAGATCCGTCCGCAGTAGCACGTTTTCTTCCGCTTCGCTCAGCTCATAATCGCGTACGCCAAGTCCAGTGCCTGCACCTAAATTAACTTGATTGATATAATCAAACAAAAATAGCGGCCGGAGCTGCTGCTCAACATCGCCCCTTAGGGGCATAAAATACGGCGTGTAATTTTTATTAAACAAGAATAACTCAATCTGTAAATCATTCTTTTTCGCATCAGTTTGATTGGCCCACAAAAAAATATCAGTCGTTTCCCTCACTTCTTCCATTTTTCTAGTATAGCAATTTTTATCAGATGTCGCTAGCTGTTATTTTGTCAATCTTTCGCCTTCACGCGCTCGGTTGGCCCACTCATCCGCCAACTCATTACCCTCATCGCCTTCATGGCCACGCACCCAACGGAGATCCGCCTGAGAGTTTGAATATAATTCGTACAATTCGCGTACAATATCCAGATTTTTAATATCGCCGCCCTTCTTTGTCCAGCCACGCTGCTGCCAGCCCGGCGCCCACCTGGTCACTACGTTAATCCAAAATTCACTGTCAGTATAAATCACGCACGGCGCCTTGTCCGCGTCCCGAAGCGCCGCAATCAGCGCCTTGCCTTCCATGCGAATATTCGTCGTTTCGCCATCCTCTGAGCCCAAAATCCACGGCTGGAGATCGCGGATAACCGCAAACCCACCCGGACCGGGATTTGGCGAAGCTGAACCATCAGTATAGTAAGTTGTCATTAGTATGATTATATCACGCTCAGGTCGTTAATTTATCAGGGCAAAGCTCAATAAGACTCTCGATAAATTTGTCTTCATTAGACAGAGATTTCGGATTAATCCCAAGTTCACCCGTAATCTTGCTATTTATCATATCGTAGCGTCGCTTATGTAGAGCCCCCAAGACCTCTTCTGCAAGACTGACTATTTTCATCCTCTCGATACGCTGACGAGTCGTCTCTTCTTTTAGGTTATCCTTACCGAAATCCTGAGACTGCAGATATTTATAAGCAATATGAGACACTTCGCCTGTGCGCGCACGGCGTCGCTCGTCTTTCGTGATGAACTGTATTTCAATTGGTATTTCAGCGTCATCAATGTCCACAACAAACGTAACTTTAGATGTTTCGTAAATAGAATATCCTCGCCTTTCACAATCTTCTTCGGTGTCAATTTTTACCAAATATTGGTCCGGACTCACGCCTAACTCTTGAAGTTTTCTTTCCACGATATCAACATAATCCTTAGTGCCCTGTATATATATAGGTTTGGTTTTTTTTCGAGCACACACCGGCCTAAATTCTCTCAGCCTATCAGCAATAAAGTGCGCAAAATCATGGGCTACTGTTTCACGGTCTTTGGATATCACCATCATACCAGCAATATCCATAATTCCGTCACCACCCTTAAGTTTATCTGCAAGCGACCCTACAGTTTTAATACGCCAATTTCCAGCAACCATATTGCCATAATTAGTATCAGCTGCAAATTCCCCCATATGGGTAGAATATTCGCCAGAACCTTCATCTTTAAGAATAGCATAACTGATAGTACCGTCATTCACGCCAAATATCTTGTCTGCAATTTTCTCCATACCAACTTGGAGAACTCTGTCTTGCGTTTCTTTAGCGTTTTTGACAAGATCTTCCTTGCCTTGACCTATTAAACGTCTAATCTTAGCTACGCTGCGCAATTCTGCAGCAAACGCCTCATATCCCATCGCCTCAAGAATTGGAGCATAAAACGACTCCGCCTCCAAAACATCTTGTAAAATCGCAGACTCTCTCTTTGATGATGGATGCTGTAAGTTATCCATTATTTCAGCACATTTTATTATGAATGCCTCAATATTAATCTTATCCATCTCCAACCTCATATGATCAAGGTCCAGAAGTGGCTGAGCAATCGCCCACTGCTCAGGAGAAACCTTGCCCATATGTCGCTCGGCAACCAAGGGGTATATTTCTCGACAATCTTCATTAGACTCTTCTTCGGCAATTTTAGCCATCAGCCTGCGATGATGAGCCGCACTTTGTTCAATTTTGGCTACATCAGCCAATAAACACCCCGTATAGTTAAGCTGATCATGGCTAGTAGTATTATCATTGTCAAATAAATCATACAATACCTTCGCAGATACTCTAGCCCAATCGTTATTATATTTCATACTCTTCTTATTAAACAACCTGTCCGCTACGTCATGAAGTAGTGACAATGAAACAGCCTCTGAGGGTAAATCATCACCAGTATATTTCTTCACGAGGTCTCGCACTCTATATGCATGCTCTACGAAATCTTCGCGTTCACCCTCTACACTACCAACATATTCAACTAAAGCTCTTTGGCAAGAGTATTCAAACATCTCTTCTGCGGGTATTATTTCTTTTTCGTCCGTTAGGATACATTCTTTACTTGACACAACTTTCACATTATACCATATACTATGGTAATTTGCAAGTGTCAATCAGTTTACGCAAAATAAATCCGCATCAATTCGCGCGCCACTCTGTCGGCATCATGGCGAATGAGGCTACGTTGAGCCGCCAATGGATCGCTGCCAGAATTTTTATTAACCCAAACAGTGTCAGCAATTAGCCGCTTTCCTGACGCGTAATAATGCTTCTTTTTTAATAGCTCCTTATCCCACTCCACTAAATATTCGCCATCATGAGCATATTTTTTAATCAAATCTTCTGGCGGACGATGATCGTTATATAACACATAGTCCATATTCACTCCTGAAAATCGCTCAATCTCATCTACAAAATCCGCCACCGTAAAACCATCAGTCTGTGTCGGCTTAGTCACTAAATTACAAACATAGACCTTCTTCGCCTTAGTCTCCGCCAGCGCCCTAGTTACCCCGCGCACCAACAACGCTGGCGCCAAACTGCCATACAACAGACCCGGTGCAATAACCACCAAATCTGCGTCTAAAATCGCCTGACGCGCCCTTGGGTTAATACCGGCTGGCGGCTTCAATTCCAGCCATGGACGCTCACCGCGCGGGATTTGCAACGACTCAGCTGCGTGCTGTCCGTTAACAATTGTGCCGTCTTTTAGCTTAATCGACATCGTCGTATCATCCAGAGTGATCGGATATACTCGCCCGTTAACCCCCAGAACTTCACTAGCCAGCTCCACTGCTTCGGCAAAACTCCCTGTCATTTTCTCCAGAGCTGCCATAAACAAATTGCCAAATGCATGTCCCTTCATACTGCCCTCATCAAATCGATAATTGAACAAATCGCGCACCTTTGGCGAAGTACTCAGCGCCACCAAGCACTGCCGGACATCTCCCGCCGGCAAAACACCCAGCTCATCACGTAACGCACCCGTTGAGCCACCGTCGTCAACCATGTTAACTAGCGCCGTAATACTATGCGTATATTTTTTTAGACCAGAAAGCAGCGTAAAACTCCCGGTTCCGCCACCAATAACTACAACTTTTACCCCAAAATAATCGCTATCTGAACTATTAGTCATCATGACTTGAATTATAGCACTTTGATACAACTATACCAATGTACCTTTTGGTAATGCCCATTCTAAAAATGGTTGCTGCTGACAATTGACGGCATTAATTATATGTGTAGCAATTTTAGCTGGATCATTGAAGAATACATAATCAGTCGGTAAATCCCGACCATTCCAAAACGGTGTTTTCATAGCGCCTGGCAGAAATAGCGCAACTTTTACTGGCAACTTCTGTTCATCCGCCTGCATTCCCAAACTGCGTGCCAGCCCCGCCTGAGCGTGTTTGGTGGCCACGTATACAGCCTCATCAGATCGAGCCTTGATACTACTAGTCGACCCAATAACCGTTAAAACTGATTTACGATTCTGAACCAACATCTTACGCCAAGCCCACTGTACTAGTGGCAAAGCCCCTGAAAAATTCACCTCTGCCATGGAGCGAGCGTCTGGCTGATCTTCAAAATTTCCACGCCAGCCATAACCTGCCGCCCAGACAAATTGCTCAATATCATCACCATTTAAAATCTGTTCAATTCGCGAAAAAGATGCCTCCACTTGATCTGCATAATAAACGTCCAGAGGAAAACCTTCACCATGCTTTTGCGAGTCGTGAGTTTTGCCTAACACCAATACTCGCTCGTCACGTTCACGCAATTGCTTGGCCATCTCCAGACCAAGTCCGCTCGTCCCACCAAGAATAATATGCATATGTTTATTATAACAACGACAATTTTAAATGTAAATTGATCCTTTGAATCTTGGCCAGGCTTCTTCCAATTCTTCGGCCGAAAATTCCATAGTAGAATCAAGTTTTGGTAAAGGAGTTTCTAGGCAAAGTCCGACAGCAACAGCGGCTACTCGCCTCATAAAATACTCAGCTTTATTTGAAGAGAAGTAGGTATCGCCCCCCCTAAATCTCCCCTTTAATCCCCCAGCAGAAGATATACCAAGCTCATCCCGCCAACTGCGCAACTCAGTCCTATCATAAGGGAATTCATATGGCGATTCTATAGACGTGGATCGACTAGCAAGATGCTTCTCAGCCAACGCTTTGTGTCCCATACATTTACCACTACTACTAGCCAATAATATACGCATATCAAAAACATCGTCCCTGATTTTTAAATCCGTCAATAGAGTAAAAAGTGAATTCTCATTAACTTCGCCCCTGATAAGACTATCGATTTCAACTCTGGCACCGTAATTCTTAGATTTTTTCATACATAAAACCCCTGAATGTATTACAGCTCTCTAGCCATTTTCTTATATTCTTGCCACTCATTGCCAAAATCTACATTGCCATGAAAACAAGAAACAAACTTGTCTACTTCACCCGAGGGAAAATGCTTAGTGGGAGACTTCCTGAGTTCTTCTAATGATAATCCCGAACAATGCAAAGCTACAGCCCCAACACGCAGGGCGACTCTAACAACCTCCAAACTCTGATTATTTTCAAGAGAATCAGGAACAAAAAGCTTGGTTGGTATCAATCTATAAATTCCGCTGCGTAACATAGGATCAGCCAACAGCCAACCACTCACCTCCACATTCTTGTCTTCGATACCCAGACATTCTGAAATAGATACTCGCGCCTCAGTCTCACCAACTCCACGGACCTTCTCTATCAAATTGCCGTGACTACGGACATCACCCGCCCTCCTGGCAAACGTCATAGACGCATTTACAGTACCGTCATCACCCAAAGACCAATCGCCATCATAAACTCCTATCAAACGCCAACTTCCAACAGAATAATTTCCCTTATTATCGCCGGAATCAATAAAATTAACCTTAAAAGATACGCCACCTTTAAGACTTTCCATGATTTATATTCTATACTATTATAGTATAAAAGTCAAGGTCAACCTACTGGCTCGCCCTTTAAGCTGCACAGCTCCTGCCATTTCATATGCGCCCCATAGGCTCGAGCTGGCGCGTCAACTTCGCTCTTCTGAAGTAATAATTCCTCAGGATTAATAAACCTCACTTCGTCGCCATCTTCGCCTGGTATAAAATCAAAATTCTCTGGCCACACGCGACAATAAAAACAGATTTGATTAGCATCAATCCGCTCAATATACATCTCATCCGACGCGTCAAACAGTTGATAGCGCAAACCACCCTTGTAGCCAACTTCTTCGTGTAGTTCACGTTTCAGCGACGACTCAATCGTCTCACCGAAATCCATACCTCCGCCCGGCAAATCCCAATACGTCCGATCAATCTCCTTGACGAGCAAAATCTGCCCAGCGTCGTTGTAAATCAAGGCTTTGAGCGAGATGCGATACAAACAATCCAGATGGTCCGTGCCATCTAAATTCTGCGTGATGATATGTCCGTTGGTGGTTTTTGACATGAAAGTAATTATACTACACCTGAACGCCAAATGGCTGATACCATCTCACCTACCGTATATTCTGTCTTTCCAATACCCATGATTAACTGCTTATTGGGTGTTAACAAGTTGGGAATTATCTAATTGCAATACTCTTTTATTTTACCGGCATATTCATTCAAAAGATTCTTTGAATAGATTTTTTCCTTTTTTGAATTTCTAACTTCTTTCCAAAGAATAGAAGCCACTTTTAATTTATTCGAATAGTTGCGGCTATTTTCATCTGCACAGAAATCCTTTAAAAATTGATTCCATTGACAAACCGAATTATCATACTTGGCATAATCTGACTCTCCATAATACACCTTCAGCATATCTTTGATTGTAAATTTGCCATCCTTTTCTCTTTTTACTTTCCGCCAAGCAGTAGCCATATCAGCAGTAAATTTAAATGGTGAGATACCCGTTAAAGCAGAAAAATATTCTCTGAATTTTGCGTTAAAAGAAAAACCACATTCAAGTAATGGCGTATCTAAAGTAATATTTTCAACTTGCTTTGTTTCATTTTTTATTGATGATTTTTTAATCAGGTTACCCTTAAAGTACTGCTCAATAATGTGATTGAGTTCTTGTTTTGTACCTCTATATTCTAATCCTAATGATTTGCATATCTGTGAAATTTCTTCACGATACCAATAGTATTTATTAAACTCATCAAACGATGTGATTTTATCAAACTCAGGTCTACTTTCTATCAATATTTTAGCTCCTTAAACCCAATTTACTTTTTCATCTCTAGTATCTATAGCTCCTCAATATTCACCCGCCTCTGCTCCGTCGTATCCCGCTCGCGCACGGTGACAGTGCCGTCCTCCAGCGTCTGGAAGTCGATGACCACGCAGTGCGGCGTGCCGATTTCGTCTTGGCGTCGGTAGCGCTTGCCGATGTTGCCGTTGTCGTCCCACATCACTCGGCCGGGGTTGGCTTTGGCGAGTGCGGCGTAGACTTCGCGGGCTTTCTCTACCAATTCTGGCTTATTCTTCAGCAGCGGTGAAACGGCAAATTTAACCGGCGCCAAGTGCTCTGGCAGCGCCAAATACACCCGCTTTTCACCGTTTTGCTCGTCCTCACGGTACGCGCTTGATAGCACCGCCATCAGCGCCCGCTCAACGCCAAACGACGGCTCGATGACGTGCGGAACAAATTTTGTGTTCGTCCCCTTGACGGTGTACTCCATGCTTTTGCCACTGACCCGCTGGATGTTCATCAGGTCAAAATCAGTCCGGTAGGCGATACCCATCAATTCCTCACGACCAATTGGATAATCATATTCTATGTCGATCGTCTTTTTGCTATAGTGCGCCCGATCCTCCGCCGGCACGTCCAGCTCGTGGATGTGCTCTTGCTTCAAGCCTAGTTCCGCCAAAAACGCATGCGTCGCCGCCAGCAATTCATCAAACGCCTCCTGCCAATGCTCAGGATCGACAAAATACTCAATCTCCATCTGCTCAAACTCACGAGAACGGAAGACGAAGTCGCGCGGGGCAATTTCATTACGAAACGCCTTGCCCTGCTGAGCAATACCAAACGGCAAATTCGGATAGAAACTATCGACGACGTTTTTGAAATTGGTGAAAATACCTTGGGCGGTTTCTGGGCGGAGGTAGGAAATACTGTCCTCGCTCTCAGTCGCGCCAACGTGCGTTTTGAACATCATATTAAACGTCCGTGACTCACTCAGCGGATTACCATCCGGGCTTTTGATACCGCGCTCAGCAATCACCGTATCCATCTGCTCCATCGTCATACCATCAGCGTCAACGCCGTTGTCCTTGAGAATATGATCGGTGCGAAAACGGCGGTGATTGACCGTATCTTCGCACAGCGGATCGACGAAGGTATCCACATGCCCGCTCGCCTGCCACACCTTCTGATTCATCAAAATCGCCGCATCCACACCATACATGTCGTCGCGCTCGTCGACAAACCGGCGCCACCACAAATTCATGATATTACGCTTCAGCTGCACACCCAGCGGGCCATAATCCCAAGTACCAGAAAGACCACCATAGACATCCGAACCCTGATAAATAAAGCCGCGGCGCTTACACAGGCTGATAATATCTTCCATTTTTGCTTGACTCACAAGAAGTCTCCTTTCTCCTCTCTGCGTTGGTGAGCGCGAGCACTTAACTCTTTATGTTTTAGTATAACACGCTTTGGTTTTTGATGGCTTCACTGCAATACGGACAATTCAACAACTAAACGCCCGCATGTTGGCGAGCCAATAACCAGCAGCCTGGCAGTATCTGCTCAACCCCGCCAATTTGCGCCACCAGACGCAACGATTTATTCGCTGCTAAGCGCAAAAACTTAATATGATCAGCAGTAAGCTCTCCTTGTTCGCTCAGTCGCAAGCCTCGTTCAATCGAATCGTACATGTAGCGCTTTTGGCGATCAAGCGGTTGGCCAGCAACATCGTTCACCAAACTCAGCTCATAGCCTGTTAGCTCAGCGTAGCGCAAATAAAACCATACTTGCACCAACTGTAAAGAAACTACATCGCCCAAGCCTGCCAGCGTCTCGCTTAGCACTTCAAACCATTCTGAAATATCGACGTCGCGACTGGCGCGTTCAACCAGTTTGATACATTCATAACCAAATTGCAAGCGGTCATAATCTTGCAAAATCTGGCGATAAAAACAATCAAGCCGCGCCTGCGTAATCGTATACAAGCTACCTTTACCGCGGCGCAACACTACATCGCTAACCGCAAACAGCTCGATGCCGCCCGCTAAGCGGCTTTTCTCGCGCCGTACGCCGCGCGCTATAGCACTGCGTTGCCCTAGCGGTGTTAGTAATGTCAAAATGCGATCTGCTTCGCCGTAATTCGTCCGGCGCAGCACTATCGCTTTAGTACGTTCAATAGCAGTCATGCTGCCACCTCTCGCACCGCTTTGGCAATATCATCTGGATGCATTGATACTTTATC
>ERZ773003.835-NODE-835-length-20796-cov-5.627212_pt1 | contig 20796 bp, 20 predicted proteins | sample MGYA00580668_ERZ773003 | MGnify/ENA primary metagenome ERZ773003 (study PRJEB29015, sample SAMEA2738002) | human oral metagenome | biome: human oral; feature: human-associated habitat; material: dental | place: China | collected 2126 ... | reverse complement strand
CCATATGGTCGTAGCCGAGGAGGTGCAGCATCCCGTGCACGGTGAGAAAGGAGAGCTCGCGCAGATAGCTGTGCCCGTATTCCTCCGCCTGCGCCCGCGCACGCTCGAGCGAGATCACGAGATCGCCGAGCACATCGCCCGCAGGATCGTCTAAAATCTCCGGCTCTTCGCTCTCCATGAGGGCAAAGGAAATGACGTCGGTCGGGCGGTCAACACCACGGTACTGCCTGTTGATCTCATGAATATAGGCGTCGTTCGTGAGCGTCACGCTCACCTCCGCGCCCTCGGTGCCGTAGAGACGTCCGACCGTTTCGACCGCACGGCGCACGGCGGCTTCGTCCCCGGGCGCGATGCACAGTCCTTCCGGCTGTGCGGAAATCGTAATCTCCATCATGCGTGCTCCCGTCTCTTCTCCCATGCACCATATGCCTCAACGATGCGCGTCACGACCTCGTGCCGGATGATGTCGACCGGCTCGAGTTTTACGATACCGACGCCCTTCACCCCGCGCAGGATTCTGCACGCCTGTTTCAGCCCCGATGCCGTGCCGCGCGGCAGATCGACCTGCTCGAGGTCGCCCGTGACCACCATTCGGGAACCGAACCCGAGGCGCGTGAGGAACATCTTCATCTGCGCACCCGTCGTATTCTGCGCCTCGTCGAGAATGATGAACGCATCCTCGAGCGTTCGTCCGCGGATGTATGCGAGCGGCGCGACCTCGATGAGTCCGCGGCTCATCATCTTCTGGTACGCTTCCGCGCCGAGGATGTCTTGAAGCGCATCGTAAAGCGGGCGCAGGTAGGGATTGATCTTCTCCGTGAGATCGCCGGGCAAAAAGCCCAAATGCTCCCCGGCCTCGACGGCGGGGCGCGTAAGGATGATGCGGCTCACCTCGCGACTCCTGAGCGCCGCCACCGCCATAACGACGGCGAGATACGTCTTGCCTGTCCCCGCGGGACCGACGCCGAGCGTCACGGCATTCCTGCGAATCGTACTCAGGTAGTCGCGCTGCCCTGCAGTCTTGGCGCGTACCGACTTCCCCTTTGCCGTCACAAGGAGCACCTCGGCAAAGAGACTGTGCAGCTCCTCTATGCGCCCTTCCTTGATGAGGCGCGCGCCGTACACCGCCTCATGCGTCGTTGGCTTTGTCCCCTGCTTATGAAGGAACAGCATCTCATCGACGAGTGTACGCACCGCCGCGACCTCCGCAGGTGCGCCCGTCACTGCAAGAGACATTCCCCTGCTGACGAACCCACAGTCAAAATTCTCCTCCATGCTGCGCAGAACGGCATCGCGGTCGCCGAGTACGGCATACGCCTCCTCCTTGTTCTTGAACACAATCTCTGCTGTTGTTTCCTGCAAGTAGTATCCTCCCCGGCATCCCGTATTTTCAAGGTTTTCCTAAATAAAATATTCGATCGTATCGCCCGGCTCTCTGCGTGTCCGTGCGTCAAAGAGCAGCACCGCCTCGCGGTCATCCGGTGCACCGAGTGCGTAGAGCTCGCGCGTCTCCCTGTTGAGACAGGAATACGGCACGATACGGTTGTATGCGTGCGGGTGCGCGCAGGTCACCGTCACGCCATCACGCACGAACTCCGGCTCCGCTTCCTCCAAATAATAAGGATCAAAGAGGTAGATCCGATCCTCCTCCGCTCCCGTGATGAGCGCATAATGCTCCACCTCATAGAAGAGACGCACGACCGCCACACCGCCGCGCACGAGGGCATCGTTGATGTCGCTGTCCCGCCCGACGCGGACACGGCATCCCGCGATATAACGGCACGAGAGCGGGAACTCGGTCGCGCGGCTGAACCCCTCCAGCCAATTGGAGAGATACATCATCGCCATGCGCGACGTGCCCGCCTTGCACGCACGCCCATCCATACCGTAGCAGTCGAGCGAGTACAGCATAACGCTGCGGATGATCTCGGGCGGGATCTCCGCACGGTCAAAGAGGAAGCTCATCGCATTCAGCAGCGCCGTCGGGCCGCAGTCATACTCCGACATCTGATAGCGCAGTGGGATCTTCATGCGGCTCTCCTCTTCTTTTGCAGATTCGGCACGGCAATCGCCGCTACGACAAGGAAAATACCGAGCACCTGCATCGGTACAAAATGCGTGTCAAAGATAATATACGCAAAGAGCACGCTCGCCACCGGCTCGATCGTCGCCGTGATCGCCGCCTCCTCGGGCGAGAGCCAGCGCAGCCCCGCGTTGAACGTAAAGAACGCCACTACCGTACCAAGCACCACGATGACAAAGAGATCAAGCGTCGTCTGCGGCGTAAAGAAACTTGGAATCTCCGTCACCGCATGTGTGATGGGGAGCAGCGAGAGCCCGCCCATCAGCATACAGACGGCAAGCAGGAAGAATCGGTCAAAGAGATGCAGCAGATGCACGGGGTAAATCATTGCAAACGTGAACGTCACCGCCGAAGCAAGACTCCACAGAACGCAGGCAATCGGCACGGACAGTCGTTCGGGATTGCCGCCCGTCACGAGCAGGAACACGCCCGTGACCGCCGCCGCAACTGTCACCATTTCCATATGCGATGGGATACGGTGATGCCGCAGCGCCATATAGAGGATCATGATGACGGGCGACGTATAGGTGATGACCGTCGTCGCCGCTGCGTCGCCCGCCGCGATCCCCTCAAAATACGTATACTGTACCGACATGATGCCGATGACGCCAAAGATCGCAAGTTTGATCAAAATCCGCAGATTGCGCCGCAGAGAGCGCAAACCGCGCCTAAGCCCCCCGCTCCACCATGCAAGCAGGAAAAACAGACTGCTCGAGAGGAACAGCCGCACCTGCGTCAGTTCAAGAGGAGCATGCGTTGACTGCGTATAGAAATGCTGCGCCGCCGTACCGCTCGCCGCCCACATGACACCGGCGATGAGTACGAACAGGATCGCCGTGACATGTGGCATAATGCGTTACGCCTCCCCCTGCTCCCGCAATACAACATCTGCGATCGCGCCGCAGATCTCCTCAAGCTGTTTTTGATCCGTCCCCTCCGCCATCACGCGGATGAGCGGCTCCGTCCCCGAGGGACGCACGAGCACGCGCCCGTCCGCGCCGAGGCGTTCCTCTCCCGCACGGATCGCCGCGCGGATCGCCGTGTTCTCCGACCAGCCTTCCTTTGTCTTTACCCGCACGTTGACGAGGAGCTGCGGATAGGTCGTCATGAGCGCATTCAGCTCGGATGCCTTTTCCCCGCTGCGTTTGAGCGCTGCAAGCACCTGCAGCGCCGTCACAAGGCCGTCGCCCGTCGTGCCGTAGTCGGCAAAGATGATATGCCCCGACTGCTCGCCGCCGATGGTATAGCCGCTGCGGCGCATCGCCTCGAGCACATAGCGGTCGCCGACCTGCGTCACCTCGACGTGCCCGCCGAGCGCCTCGATTGCCTTATGAAATCCGATATTCGCCATGACCGTTGAGACCACGGTCTTATGCGGAAGTCTCCCGGCACGCAGCATCTCTCCCGCGCACGCCACAAGGATGTGGTCACCGTCGATGAGCGCCCCTGTTTCATCGAGACAGAGACAGCGATCCGCGTCGCCGTCGTGGGCGATGCCGATGTCCGCGCCTGTTTCGAGCACCGTACGGCGCAGGGAGTCCAAATGTGTCGAGCCGCAGTTGTCGTTGATGTTGACACCGTTCGGGAGCGCATGAATGACCTTAAGCTCCGCGCCGAGCGCGCGCAGCACCTTCGGCATTGCCTCATATGCCGCTCCGTTCGCGCAGTCGAGTACGATCTTCATGCCGTCGAGCCGCTGCGCACAGGTGCCGACAACATAGTCCACATATTGATTGACGAGATCGTGCCGGCGCTCTACCGTACCGACATGCCGCCCTGTAGGACGCGCTGCGTCGTCGCCCGTTTCGATCCGCCGAACGAGCGCCTCGAGTTCGTCCTCCACTGCATCCGGGAGCTTATAGCCGTCGCCGCCAAAGAACTTGATGCCGTTATCGCCGAACGGATTGTGCGACGCCGAGATCACAATGCCCGCCTGCGTCCGGTGTTTGTGCGCAAGGTAGGCGATGGCAGGCGTCGGAACAATGCCCGCAAGGATCGCAACACCGCCCGCCGAGCAGATGCCCGCCGTGAGTGCCGCCTCGAACATTTCGCCCGAGATGCGCGTATCCCGACCGATCAGGATGCGCGGACGCGCCTCTTCATGCGCGCCGAAGTAAAGCGTCGCCGCGCGCCCGAGCCGATATGCCAGCTCCGGCGACAGCTCCGTATTTGCTTCGCCGCGCACGCCGTCCGTCCCAAATAATCTCAACATTAACAGCCCCTTATTCTCAGGTTATGATTGCTCTTCCATAATCTACTGTATCTGCGTCAAAAAAGCAAGCGCGGCTTTCATTCCATCGAGCGCCGCGCTCATGATGCCGCCCGCGTAGCCCGCCCCCTCGCCGATCGGGTACAGCCCTGCCGTCCCCTCCGCCTGCATCGTGCATGCATCGCGCAGGATGCGGCAGGGCGCGGAAGAGCGCGACTCAACGCCCGTCAGGGGAATGTCCGCCGCGCCAAAGCCCGGGATGCGACGCTCCCAATGTACGAGTGCGCGCGCAAGCGCGCCCGCAGCGAACGCGGGCAGCACCTCATGCAGATCGCCGGGACGCACGCCCGGCGCATAGGTCGGCGTGACGGCAAAGTCACGCGTCCCCGTCCGCCCCGCGAGGAAATCCCCGACGGACTGCACAGGGGCGCAATAATCGCCGCCGCCCGCACGGAACGCACTACGTTCAAGTTCACGCTGCAATCGGATACCGCCGAGCACGTCGCCGTTCCAATCCGCAGGACTTACCTGCACGAGAAGCGCACTGTTCGCCGTCCCGGAGTTGCGGCGGTAATTGCTCATGCCGTTCGTCGCGAGCATTCCCTGTTCCGATGCCGCCGCGACCACCATGCCGCCCGGGCACATGCAGAACGAGTAGACGCCGCGTCCGGCCGTATCGTCGCGGTAGGTCAGCGCATAGTCGGCGGCGGGCAGCAGTTCATAGTCCGCCGCGCCGTACTGCATCCGATCGATAAACGCCTGCGGATGCTCGATGCGCATGCCGACGGCGAACGGCTTTGCCGTCATGGCAAGTCCCGCCGCATGGAGCATCGCATAGGTATCGCGTGCCGAATGCCCGATGCCGAGGAATATCGCGTCCGCCGGGATGCGCTCCGCTTCGTTCACGACGACAGCCGCAATGCGCCCGTCCTTTCGCTCAACACCTGTCACCTGCGTCTCAAATCGCACTGTGCCGCCGCATCGTATGATTTCGGCGCGCAGATTTTTCACGACCGTACGCAGGATGTCCGTCCCGATGTGCGGTTTTTGGAGCACACGGATTTCCTCGGGTGCGCCCGCCGCGATAAACGCCTCGATGATGGCACGCATCCGCGGATCGCTGCTGCGTGCCGTGAGCTTCCCGTCGGAGAACGTCCCCGCGCCGCCCTCGCCGAACTGCACGTTGGACAGAGGATCAAGCCGCCCCGTTTTCCAAAACACCGCCACGTCCCGCGTACGGCGGTCGACGTCACGCCCGCGTTCGAGGACGAGCGGCGCCGCCCCCGCTTTTGCAAGCACCCACGCGGCAAAGATCCCCGCGGGGCCAAATCCCACAACGACGGGGCGATGCACGCTGCGTGCCGTAAAAATGCCCGGCGGCAGGAGCTCCATAGGATTCTCATCCGGCGCAGGAGCAATGTCCTTATCTTTTCTGTGTTTCCGGAGAACGGCGCGCTCGTCGTCCACCTGCACGTCGAGCATATAGACCCACACGATCGGCGCGCCGCGGTAACGGCGTGCGTCAAGCGCCTTATGAACGACAAACACCCCGCGCACAGCTCGGGTCGGCAGCGAAAGCCGCTCTGCCGCAAGCATTGCGAGGGGCTGCGCTGCATCGTAGGAAACGCGCAGATTTTTGATGCGGATCATCTCATCGCTCCGACCTTAATCTCTACGGTCACATTCGGATCCGTCACCGTAACCCCTGCGGGCAGGCGAAGCTGCACGCGGCGCGTCTCGTTTTCCTTGACATCCGCGAGCGAGATCTCCTCCGTATCGATGCTCGTGATGGATTTGAGCACGTCTTCTGCGCCTGCAATCTCGATGCGCGTCGGCGCGGCGGTGATGCTTTCGAGCTTCAGATTCGGTGAGAGATCGCTCTGCGCTTTGACCTTGATCTCTACCACCTTGCGCGTGAGGCCGCGCGCAAGCTTCACCGCGATTTCCGTTTGGCTCGGCGAGACGACGACCTCGGAGGACTCACGCCCGTCGCTGTTCATCGCAAGAAGCGGTGCTGCCACGGAAAAATCCTGCCCCTGCCCGCCGAGATTCACATGTGCCACGATGCGTGTCACACGATCCACCTCGGAGCGCGGCCCTTCGACCGTCGCCGCCGCAACGGTCTGTGAAATCTTGTCTACGGCGACGCCGCTTGCCGGCGTGCCGCTCGTCATCACATCCACCTTAAACGACTTCTGCACGATACGGTCAAGAGAGACCGTAATTTTATCGGGCGACGTGCTGATGAGCTCAAACCCGTATGGGATCGTCGTCTCCACCGGATAATTTTTATCTCCCTCCGCGTAGTCCGCGAAATTCAGCTTGGCATGGAAATCGCCGCGATCCGCCGCGACAAACGCCGAACGCGGCGCACGCACACGGATCGTTACCGTTTCGGCGGAGGCATGCATACGATACCCGTCGGGCGCATCCGCCATGGATACGGGAATCGAATAGCTGCCCTCGATCGCCGGATTTTGATCGTTCATCACATAGAGCCAAAGCAAAATGGCAATGACGAGCGCACAGATTTTCACGAGCAAATTGTGCTGCACTATATCTCGCAGAGCGTTCATCATTTCTTCCTCCAGCCCCGAACCAGTTCAAAGATCGACGAGCGCGCGCTGTAGGCAAAAGCGGGTGTGAGAATGTGCGTAAGCTGATCCTCATCCAGATGCCGGTGGATCCTCCCATTCTCAGCGATCGAGATTGTTCCCGTCTCCTCGCTGACAACGACGATGAGCGCGTCGCACTGCTCCGAAAGCCCGATCGCGGCACGGTGGCGCGTGCCGAGCTCGCTCGAGAGTGTACGGTTCTCCGTCAGCGGCAGGAGACAGCCCGCAGCGATGAGCCGCTTCCCGCGAATGACCGCCGCGCCGTCATGGAGCGGCGTATTCGGAATAAACACGTTGATAAGAAAATCCGAGGTGATGAGCCCGTCAATCTGTATCCCCGTTGCGCTGATGTCGTTCAGTCCCATATTTCGCTCAATGACGAGCAGCGCGCCGATTTTATTGGTCGAAAGGATCTTCACGGCATTCCGGATCTCGCGAATCGTACTCTGCGCCTCCTCATCGTCGAGAAGCCCTCCCGCACCGAGGAAGCGCCCCTGGCCGAGATGTTCGAGCGCACGGCGCAGCTCCGGCTGAAAGACGATCGGCAGCGCGACAAAGAGCAGTGTCACGGATTTTTGCAGCAGCCACGAGATGACATGCAGATCAAACCAGCTCGCCACCACCGTGATACCGAGCAGCACAAGGATACCCTTGCCAAGTGTAATGGCGCGGGTATCCTCGAGCATGATATAGACGCGGTAGAGAATGACCGCCACGATGAGAATATCGAGTACATCGAGCGGTGTGATGGTCGACAGAATGCCGCGAAACTGCGTCGGCATCGTAAAATCAAACGGCATATGAACCCCCAAGCATTAAACTTCCCTCTCCGTCTCTCCCGTTTCCGTGCGCCCCCGCCTTCCCTACGAATCTGCGCACACAAATCCGAACCGATGCTATATTTAAGAAATTCTCTGAGACCGCCCAAAATCCTTTTTGTCTTTCTTTTCTTTTCAAAAAAATTTGGGACTGCCGCCCCTGCCCAATATGTTTGGGCGCAATGGCGGCAATCCCGTTGCTTAACAAATTTTACGGATCCATCCCTCGGGCGCAGGCACGGTGCCGAGCTGGATACCGCGCAGCGTATCGTACAGCTTTTGCAGCACCGGTCCCATATGATCGGAACTGTCCGGGAACACGATCGTGCGGTCGTCGTGCGTCACTGAGCCGACGGGAGAGATGACCGCCGCCGTCCCGCAGAGTCCGCACTCGGAAAAAGACGCGAGTTCTTCGAACGGCACGGGACGATGCTCCACCTTCATCCCGAGGATATGCTCGGCGATATGGACGAGAGAGCGGCGCGTGATCGACGGCAGAATGGAATCCGATTTCGGCGTCACGATCGTTCCGTCTCCCGTGACGAAGAGGAAATTCGCGCCGCCCGTCTCCTCGACATAGGTGCGCGTCGCCGCGTCGAGGAACATATTCTCGTCGAATCCCGCCGCATGTGCTGTCATATAGGCATGGAGACTCATCGCGTAGTTCAGCCCCGCCTTGATGTGCCCCGTCCCGTGCGGTGCCGCACGGTCGAACGCGCTCACGCAGAGCCGTACGGACTTTACCCCGCCCTTAAAATAAGCCCCCACGGGCGTGCCGAAGAGCCGAAACTCATACGCATCTGCCGGCTTTACCCCGATCACCTCGCCCGATGCGAACATGAAGGGACGCAGGTAAAGCGATGCATCCGAGCCGTACGGGGGCACATAGTCGCGGTTCGCCTTGACCACCGCGTCGACCGCCGTGAGGAAGCGCTCTTTCGGAAAGGACGGCATCTCAAGATATGCCGCCGAATCGTACATACGCGCCGCGTTGAGATCCGGGCGGAACGCAACGATGTGTCCGTCAACGGTCTCATACGCCTTCAACCCTTCGAAAACCTCCTGACAGTATTGCAGAATGCCCGCACATTCGCTGATCGCAACCGTCGCCTCGGAGGAAAGACCTCCCTCATCCCATTTTCCGTCCGCATAATGCGCCACATAGCGCTGCGGCAGAGCGCGGTAGGAAAACTCGAGATGCTCCCAGTCAATATCCGCCTTTGCCATAAATAAACGCCTCTTTCCTAATGGAGAGGGCACGAGAACGCCCTTCCGTTCAAAATGTATTCCTTATCATAGTACCGCGCGTTTATCTTGTCAACTCTTTGCGTGCTTTCGGAAGCTTCATCAGAATATCGCGTGCCATCAGTCCGTTTCCTTTGCGTTCGTAGGTGAGATCCCCCGCACGCCCGTGCAGATATACACCGGCGATCGGTGTCATACCGCTTTCCATCTGGCGCATCAGCCCCGCAATCGTCCCTGCGAGCACGTCGCCGCTCCCTGCCGTCGCCATGCCCGGGTTGCCGCAGGTCGTAAAGAACGCGTCCCCGTCCGGATAGACGACAATCGTACACTCGCTCTTCACCACAAAGACTGCCTGGCAGTCGCGCGCCGCATTCCGTGCTGTTTGCAGGAGGTTCGCACGCACCTCCTCCGCAGATTTTCCAAGGAGATGGGCGAACTCCCCGATATGCGGCGTGAGGATCGGCACCTGCGGCAGATCCCGGAGCGCCGTGAGCTGACCCGCAAATGCCCAAATCGCATCCGCATCCATCACGAGCGGAGCCTTGACGTCGGCAGCAAAGAGCCGAACGAACTCCGCCGTCTCTGCCGCACGACCAAGCCCCGGACCGATCAGCACGGCATCTGCCGACGCCGCAAGCGAGAGAGATTTTTGCAGCGCCTCCATGCCGCCGAAATAGCCCTTGCCCTCGTCCGGGATCGGCACAACCATGACCTCGTTCAGTTTCGCCGCAAGGATCTCATAGATGCGCTCCGGTACGGCAAGCGTTACAAGTCCCGCACCGATGCGCAGCGCTGCCTCCGCCGCCATCGCCGCTGCGCCCGTCATGCCGACCGATCCCGCAAGGATAAGGATGCGCCCGCAGTCGCCCTTATGCACATCGCGGCGGCGCACCGGCAGCAGTTTCGTCACCGTTTCCTGCGTGATGAGCGACTGACGCAGGCTCTCGCCCGTGAGAAGCGCCCGCGGAATACCGATGTCGTCCACAAGCAGCTCTCCGGTATAATTTGCGCCCTGCCCGATGAAATGCCCAACCTTCGGCAGTCCGAGCGCAAGCGTCCGATGTGCCTGTACCGCAAGCGAAACGATCCGCCCCGTATCCGCCTCCACGCCGCTCGGCACATCGATAGAGAGCGTCTTTTTCCCGGCCGCATTCATCTCCTCAATGAGACGGATCACAGGCTTGCGAAGCTCCCCCTGCACACCCGTGCCGAGGATGCCGTCCACAACGCCGTCTGCAAAGCGGAGCGCAACGCGCAGGCGATCCCAGTCTCGATCACTTTCAAGCGGGCGCACCTCCACGCCCATCGCCCGGACGGCATCGTGCATCGCGCGCGCCGCATCGCCAAGACGCTCCTCATTTCCGGTAAAAAACAGCTTGACGCGCGCGCCCATATTCATCAGATGCCGTGCGGCAGCAAAGGCATCGCCGCCGTTGTTGCCGCCGCCCGCAAAGACGCAGACGGACTTCCCTCGTGCGCTTCCGATGAGAGACACCGTTTCCTCCGCTGTGCGCCGTCCCGCATTCTCCATGAGAGCAAGTGCCGGGAGACCGTACTCCCCGACAACGCGTTCGTCAATCGTCCGCATATCCGATGCAAATGCGATATTCATAATGATCCCTCCAAAACACAATATGCCGTCGCATATTCTTTTTCATGACTGAGCGTGATCCATACGCGTGTGACACCCATTGCCGCCGCGCGCACTGCAAACGCCCCTGTGAGCCCCGCCTGCGGCGCCCCAAGCGCATCGGGCAGGATCTCGATGTCGAGCAGCGTTCCGTCGCGCAGCCCCGTGCCGAACGCTTTCATCACCGCCTCTTTGCCTGCGAACCGTGCGGCAAAGCTTGCGGCGGCGCCGGCACCTCGCCCCCGCGCATAAGCGATTTCTCCCGCCGTATAGACCCGCGCCGCAAAACGCGGATTCTCAATCGCCTTCGCAATGCGCGGAATATGAATGATATCGCTGCCAACACCTAGGATCATGGAATGTCCACCTCTGCCGATTCATGATACAAAAAGGAGCCATTGCCCCCGCAACAGCCCCTTTCAATCTCTCTTTGTATTTCCCCTGCACGATCAGTGCTGCAGGGGAGCCGGAACAACGCCCGGCGTCGTCTGCGTCGGACGCTGCTCCGCGCCCATCGGTGCGGTTCCCACGCTCATATTCGCCGACGGTTCTCCTGCCGCCGATTTTGGCATGGACGTTGACGGCGCATTTGCATTTGACACGACCTTGCCGTCTGAGGATGTACTCGAATCCTCTTGGCTAAAGCGCATACTGCGTGCAATGAACACCTCGACGCGGCGATTCTGCGCACGCCCCTCTTCCGTATCGTTGCTCGCGATCGGACGATACTCGCTGTAGCCGAGCGCGCTGAACCGCGCCGGATTCAGCGAGGGCTGCGCCCCCATCAGACCGCGCATGAGACTCACCGCACGCGCGGAACTCAGCTCCCAGTTCGACGGGAACTGAGACGTTGCGATCGGCACATTATCCGTATGCCCGGAGATCGTCACGCGCTCCGGCAGCGAGGTAAGGAGCGCCGCGATCACGGGTACAATCTGCTCCGCCTGCCCTTGGAGAGCCGCGGAACCGGAGTCGAACAGCGCTTTCTCCTTCAGGCGGATCATCAGACCGTCCTCGGAGAGCTCCGTGCTCACCTGATCCTGCAGATCATGTTCCTTGATGTATTGTTCGAGCTTCTCCTGCGCCTCCGAAAGGTTCTCATTCTCCTTCATATAGGCGCCGTTACCGTTGTCATTGCCGCTGATCGACGGCGCAGTCTGCGATGTCGACGGGCCCATGCCGGAGAAGAACGACGGCCCGCCCATGTTGAACGCCGCCGTAAACGCCTGTGCAAGCGCCTGCATCTTCGATGCGTCCGTTTGGGACATCGCAAAGAGTGCGATAAAGAGCGCCAAGAGCAGCGTCATCAGATCGGAATAGGGCAGCAGCCAAGCCTCGCCCGCTTCCTCCTCATGCGGCTTCGCATGTTTTTTACGCGCCATATCAGCCCTCTCCCTTCAGCGCCTCACGCTCCGTCTGCGGGATAAAGACCATGAGCTTTGCCTCAATCGCCGTCGGCGAATCGCCTGCCTGCAGCGAAAGAATGCCCTCTATGATCATGCGTTTTTGACTGACTTCCTGTTCGGACATGATCTTGAGCTTGTTTGCAAACGGCATCCACAAAACGTATCCGGTGAAGATACCGAGAATCGTCGCGACGAACGCCGCGGCAATGGAGTGACCGAGCTTATCAATATCGTTGAGGTTTCCGAGTGCCGCGATCAGGCCGACAACGGCGCCGAGAACGCCCAGTGTCGGCGCGTAGGTGCCTGCCTGCGTGAACATCGAGCGCCCTTCGGCATGACGTTCCTGCATGATGGCAAGCTCCGCGTCGAGCACGTCGCCGACGAAATCGGGATCCATACCGTCGATGACCATACCGAGACCCGTGCGGAAGAACGGATCCTCTATCTCCTGCGCCTTGCTCTCAAGTGCGAGGATGCCCTCGCGGCGCGCAATCTGCGACAGCTCGATGAACTGCTGCACCAGCTGTCCCTTTTCCTGAAGCTGCGGTACCTGGCACGTCTTCTTAATCAGATTGACAAAGTTCCCCAGCTGTTCCATGCGGAACCCGATAAAGAGACACGAGAACGTGCCGCCGATAATGATAAGGAACGCCGCCGGGTTGTTCAGTGCCGAAAGCGGCGCTCCTTTTAGGATCATACCAACAAAGATCGAGATGATACCCATGATGATCCCGATGACCGTTGATTTTTCCAACGCAAAAGCCCCCAATCCATTTCTCTCGGTCGCCGGACGCGCATTCTCACGGCTGCCCCATACAGCAAAAAGGAGACACACGTCCACATCTTCCTATATTATTCCATAAACCCCGCGAAAATCCTACCTGGTTTTTAAAAAAACTCTCAAAAATTCCCGAAAATTTTTCAATAAATTTACATTATAGAACCATATATTCATTGAAAGTATGGTATAATAGAAGCCATATAAAAAATAATTATTAGGAGGATGGTCTTATGGAACTACGGCAGTTGGAGTATTTCCAAATGGCAAGCCGCTTGAAAAACATCACGCGTGCCGCCGAACGCCTTCGCGTTTCTCAGCCGAACATCACCGTTGCCATCAAGAAACTGGAAAGCGAGCTTGGCATCCAACTCTTTGATCGGAGTCAGAAACAGCTCTCCCTCACTCCCGAAGGTGCTGTCTTCCTCGGACGCGTCGAAGTCGCGCTCCGCAGCATCCAAGACGCTGTGCTTGAAGTCAACGACTACAAGCAGCTGCAAAAGGGAACGATCAAGATCGGCATCCCGCCGATGATGGGCGCCTATCTCTTCCCGAAGATTTTTTCGAGTTTCCAGCGCCGCTATTCCCATCTGGACGTCTACCTCCACGAGGAAGGCTCCGTTGCCATCCGCGAACAGCTCGAGCGCGATGAGCTTGACTTCGGCATCATCATCATCCCCGAAGCCGCGCCCAATCTGCGGCTCCTGCCTATGGCACGCAGTCAGATTGTATGCTGCGTACAGGAGGACAGCCCGCTCGCCGCGCGCAAGGCGATCACGATGCAGGACATCGAGGACAGCAGCCTCATCATGCTCAAGGAAGGCTCCTTCCTCCGGCAGCTCATGCTGCAAAAGATGAAAACAGGGGACATCACGCCGAACATTGTCCTCGAGTCCAATCAGGTCGTCACCATCATGGGACTCGTCGCAAGCGGCGTCGGCATCGCATTCCTGCTCGACATGGTCGTCCGCGATGTCCCCGGGATCCGCGCGATCCCGCTCGCAACGCCGACGCATGTTGACGTTGGTCTCGCGTGGAAACGCGACCGCTACATCTCGCGTGCAGCGCAGTCCTTCATCGATTTCAGCAAGGACATCCTCAGCCGCAGTGCCGAGCATAGTATACTCTGAATCACCACAACATACAATATGCACATCAAAACTCCCGAAGCGCCGACGCCTCGGGAGTTTTTTACATATTTATGACATCAGAGACAAGCTGCCGGCGCGGCACTTGTTTTTGCAGTGGGAGGCACGGATGTTCCCTGCACAGCGTCTGCCGCCCGCTGACGGGCAAGCTCTTCCCGGTACCAATCCTCAAGAGCATCGTATTCTCTCTTCACTTTAGGATTTTTCAAAAGCTCTTCACGAAATTCCATCCAGTCGACACCGGCTTGCATTATAGTTGCCCCCTTTTTAAATATTCGGCACGATACCGTTTTGCCCGTTCGATTTCATATCGAGGTGTCTTCATTGTTTTCTTGATGAACCCGTTGGTCAGTACTGCCATATTGCCAATCACAAAGAAATACAAAATGCGCGTTGCATTGCCTGCAAGTGAAATACGACGTTCGAAAATCCCTTCGTCTAGTTCTTTCGATATCGGCACACGGAGCTGACTTCCTCGTTGTTCTAACATATCGATCGCACGGATTACTTTTGCCTGCATTTTATCGTCGAGTGAAGCGATGAACTCTTGCACAGGACTTGTGCCGTCACTTTTCCGATACATCACAATACGCACAGAATCACCTCACAGCTCTTCCGGTTACAGTATAACATATGGGCATAAAAAAACCACCGCAGAGACATAACCTCTGCGGAAGTTTTCATTCATAAAAGAGTTCAGAACAGCAGATGCGCGACGACATACCCGACGCAGCAGCCCGAGCTGACGCCGATGAGTCCCGGGATCATGAACGAGTGGTTCAATATATACTTGCCGATGCGCGTTGTCCCCGAGCGGTCAAACCCGATGCACGCAAGGTCGGACGGATACGTCGGCAGGAAGAAGTAGCCGTAACACGCCGACACAAACGACAGAATCATCACGGGATCCATCCCCACGTTGATCGCCATCGGCACCACGATCGCGATTGCCGCGCCCTGCGAATTCACGAGCTTCGACGTGAGGAAGGCGAGCACCGCATATGCCCACGGATAGGTCTGCACCGCGGTGCCGAGGAACTGCTTGAGGAACGCGATATGGTTCATAAAGTAGGTATCCGCCATCCACGCGACGCCGTAGACGGAGACGAGCGCGACAACGCCCGAGCGGAACACCTGCGAATTGCCGACATCCTTTGCCTTCATTTTGCAGGTAATGAGGATCACAGCGCCCACGAGCAGCATGACCATCTGAATGACCACGACCATCGAGATGGGCTTCGGCGCCGCTCCCTCCTTTGCCGCGAATTTCGGCAGGAGTTCGGGGAAGTTGCCGAGCACGGCAATCGCGATGATGCCGACAAAGAAGATGTACATCGCACGGTAGTATTCCTTCGGCAGCTCCTTATCGAGCAGCGTCTCGGAATCACCGTAGACGTACTGCTTGTTCTCAGGATCGCGGATGAACTCCTGGAATCGCTCGTCATTCTCGAGATCCTTGCCGCGGCGATAGCTCCACAACGCCGCAAAGAGCACGCCGAGCCCGGTTGCAGGAATCGACACGGAAAGTACTTGGAACACCGTGAACTCATGCCCCGACGCCGAGAGGAATGCGACCATCGATACAACCGCAACCGAAACCGGGGACGCGCAGATGCCCATCTGCGAAGCAACGGACGAAACCGCCATCGGACGCTCCGGACGGATGCCCTGCTTGATGGCAATATCGTAGATGATCGGGAACATCGTGTAGACGACGTGTCCCGTCCCGCAGAGCACCGTGAGGAACCACGTCGTCAGCGGTGCGAGGATCGTGACATGCTTCGGATTGTTCCGGAGGAACTTCTCCGCGTACTTCAGCATGACCGTGAGACCGCCCGACGTCTGCAGGAAGCCCGCGCAGGTCACGACCGCAAGGATGATCAGCATGACGTCGACGGGCGGCTTGCCCGGCTGATAGCCGAATCCGAACGTGTAGATCACGAGACCGATTCCGCTGATCACCGCGAGTCCAAGTCCGCCGTGCCGTACGCCGACAATGAGGCAGACGAGGAGCACAACGAATCCTAACAACATTTCCATGAATATAATTCCTCCATTCTCAGAAAGTACCGCTCCGGCGGCGCTTTCCACACAAGCCCCTCATCATATACAGTTCTCATAACGACTTTATTATACATCATATTATTTTATAGGTAAAGTATTGTATGTATAGATAAAAGTTATATTTACTATCAATAAAACTTTGTATGTTTGTGTACCGATAAGTTCCATCGCCATAATGAGTACAAAGACGCACAACAAAAAACGAGCCCAACGCATATACGATAGGCTCGCTTACAATTCTTATAAAATTTTACCGCTTCATGTTGATGAGGGTTTCAAGCATCTCATCGGAGACGGTGATGATCTTCGAGTTCGACTGGAAGCCGCGCTGCGTGATGATCATATCGGAGAACTGATCGGCAATGTCGACGTTCGACATCTCGAGTGCCGAGGTCGTCAGCTCCGAACCGATGTCCGCCGCGCCGCTGATCGTACGCGTACCGGAGTTGTTCGACTCCTGATAGAGGTTGCCGCCCATCTTCGTGAGACCCGAGGGGTTATTGAACTGCGCCATGGCGATCTGCGCCTCGGTTCTGCGGACGCCGTTCGTGTAGACGCCAGTAATGACGCCCGAGCTGTCAATCTCGACCTTCGAGAGCGTCCCCGCCGCATTGCCGTCGGAGGTTGCCGCAATCGTACTCGTCCCCGAATACTGCGTGATCGCAGACATGTTCATCGTTACCTGCTGCGGCGCGGCGCCGTTGCTGTACGTCAGGCTGAGTGTCCCCGCACCGCTCTTGTATGCGCCGGAGGTATCAAATTCGAGATCCGTCTTGGTCAGCGACACCGTGGTGGTCGTTCCGTCCGCTTCCTTGATGGTATAGGAATCGCCGCCGCTGCCGAGCGATACCGTCCACTTATTATTTGCCGACTTTGTGTAAACCACGGGAATCGAATGCTTTGCACCGAGCGAGTCATAAACCGATACCATCGTGGTCACCGAAGGATAGAACGTGTCCCCTTGGGAATACTTTTTGCCGACCAGTCCGTCGAGCGCCGTCCCCGCTTTCGTGTTGAGCGTCACAGAGGAAACGGTCTTGCCGTTGTTCTCATAGGCAGATGTGCGGGAGATCGAGTCCACCGTACCGTCTGCCGCCGTGCCTGTGCGGGTGAATTCCTGTGTGGCACTTGTGACGGTTACCGCAGCGGTGAGCTTCGCCTTATTCCCGTCGGCAGTCGTCAGCGTTGCGCCGGCATTGCCCTTGACCTCGGTGATTTTGAGCTGCCCCGTATAGGTATCTCCTGTCTTGTAGGTAAAGGTCGTCGGCTGCGGTACCCGCACCGTGACGGCTGTCCCCGGGGTGAGGTTGTTGTCGTTCGCATCGAGTGTCAAGTCTACATAGGTTTTTCCACTAACCGTGACTGTCGTCGCTGCCGTGATCTTACCGCTGATCGTGTAGTTGCCGCCATAGGTGTAAGTCCCCGTCGTCAAGCCGGTACGAACAATGCCGGTTGTCGCGCCGTTTACGCTGACCGGGCTGGACGAGTTTGTGGAGTCCACATCCATCTTCAAATCAACTGTTCCTGTTGCGCTTGCCGTGATATTAGAAATTTTGGACTTATAGAGCGCCTTACCCGTAACGGCGCCGCCTGCGGTGAACGGATGCGCGGCGGAGCTGTCGAGCAGGACTTTCTCTCCCGTGCTGAGCGTCAGGGAATACTTCCCTTTTTCCTCGGGGACATAGTTCGCGACCGTCTCCGATGTGCCGTCTGCGTAGCGCACGAGCGTATTTGCCACCTCGTAGCCCGTTGTGCTCGCGTTGAGGTTCTTCGTATAGGACGCGGTTGCCGTCGTCGCGGCTTCCATGGATTTCCCCGCAGGGATATTGATTTTTGTCGTATTCTCCCCCGCAGGCGTCACCCTGCCGTCCGTCGCCATATAGCCCTGCACATAGAGCCCCGTGCTCGGGATGGTCAGATTGCCCGCGGCGTCGAACTCGAACGCGCCGTTGCGCGTGTAGTATTTCTGCTCGCCGCGCGAGACGACGAAAAGCCCGTCGCCGCGCGAGATAGCGATGTCCGTGTTCTTGCCCGTGGACTGCACGGAGCCGTTCGTATAGAGGAGGTCGGTGCTCGCAACCGACATGCCGAGACCGATCTGCTTCGGGTTCACGCCGCCGATCGTGCCCTGCGGTGCGGACGCGCCCGAAAGGTTCTGCGAAATCATATCCGCAAACGTCACGCGGCTCGCCTTGAAGCCCGTCGTGTTGACGTTCGCGATGTTGTTGCCAATGACATCCATGCGGGTCTGATGACCCTTCAGCCCGGAAACACCCGAGAACATGGAACGCATCATAATGAATCTCTCCTTTGCGTGTACGACAGTGCAAAGGAAGAGCCGTTATCCTGATATGGTGCGCAGTCCCCCATGGTATCCTGCGCGCCAAAATAGAGACATGTGTTTTTCACAGTGTCCCCATGCTGACCGCACTAGTCGAGCGCGGTCAAAAGCTTCCCGTAGGTCCGGCTTTTTCAGATAATGGCTGCACTGTCAATATTCGTAAATATACTGTCTGCCGCGGTTACGTCATCAAGCGCCGTAATCACGGTGCGGTTCGTCACGGAGACGACCATTGCGGTACTGTCCTTCATGTAGATCAGAGCTTCCCTTGCGCCCTTTTCCCTCATGCGGTCAATCGTACTGCCGAGCTTCTCGAGCTCGCTGTTTGTGAGCATCACGCCGCGTCTTTGTAGTCGCTCTTCCGCGTGCTGCGAGAACCGGACGCGCCGCTTTTCCCCTTCGAGTACCTGTGCAAACGACGCCTCGCTGCCGCCTATCGCACTTCGTCCGTGCCGGGTTCCCCTGCTTCCCTGCCCGACCGGCGCCGTCAGCTCGCCTGCAATCCTCATCGCATCACCTCCTCTTGATATGTGAGCAAACAAAATGCTCCACCGAATATATCGGATGGAGCGTTGGAAAACTTAAATTTAGGTGAAGTTTTTATTTAGGCAGCATATCACATCGCACAGGCGGAACAATGTTTGGCGCTAAGTCACGCCGCCGTAACCTGAGTGACGCGGCAGTTTGGATGCATGGCTAGGCATGAGGAGAATACGAGCGAAGTATTCGACGAATAACGACGCTAGGCGCCAAAATCCCGCATCATGTCGTCACGCCATACTGACAGGTGTCTCTTCCGCCGCCTCTTCCTTTTCAAGCGCCAACACCGCCTGCACCAAAATCGCGCACTCAAGGCGTTTCTTCTGTATCTCGCACCCCACCTCGTACGGATGGCGGATATCGCCGTGGAAGAGGTCAGCGTTCGCATGGCAGCCGCCGCTGCAATAGAACCGCGCCCAGCAGTCACGGCAGAGCGGCTTATTGAGGACGTGGGAATTGCGGAAATACGTCGGGAGCTCCATGCTCTCAACGCCCGTGAATACCGAGCCGAGCCGGTAGCCCTCGCGCCCGACAAACTGATGGCAGGGGTAGAGGTCGCCGTTCTCGGCGACGGCATAGTATTCGTGCCCCGCGCCGCAGCCGGCAAGGCGCTTCGCGACACAGGGTCCGTGATTGAGATCCATGTTGAAATGAAAGAAGAAAAACCCCTTCCCCTCGCGCACGCGGTTCAGATAGGTCTCCGTGAGGCGGTCATACTCCTCGTAAATGCGCGGCAAGTCCTCCTCGGTAAAGCCGAGCGGACTGTCCTTCAGCACGACGGGCTCCATCGAGAGGATGTCAAACCCCGCCTCGTTCAGCGCGAGCACATCCTTCGTAAAGTCGAGGTTTTCGCGCGTATAGGTGCCGCGCAAATAATAGTCGTTGCCCCCGCGTGCCTCGACGAGTTTGCGGAAGTTGCGCATCACGATGTCGTACGTGCCCTGTCCGGCAGAGTCGGGGCGCATACTGTCATGCACCTCGCGCCGCCCGTCCGAGGAGAGGACGACAGAGATGTTGTTGTCGTTCAGCCACGCGATATTTTTATCCGAAAGGAGCATCCCGTTCGTTGTGAGCGTCAGCTTGAACTCCTTGCCGGATTCCTGCTCACGTTGACGCACATACGCCGTCACTTCCTTGACGGTGCGCAGATTCATCAGCGGCTCGCCGCCAAAGAAATCAATCTCGCAGTGTTTGCGCGGGCCGCAGCCATTGATGATGAAATCGACCGCTGCGCGCCCGACCTCGGGCGACATGATCGCGCGGTGCCCGCCGTAGCTGCCGCCGTCGCCGAAACAGTATTTGCAGCGCAGATTGCAGTCCTGCGCGACCATGAGACAGAGGGATTTCACAAGACCGCGCGACTTGAACGTCGGCGGCACGTCGATATCGGGAGCAAAGAGCGCCCCCGCCGCCATGAGCTCATGCAGCTCCCCGATCGCCTCGCGCAGCTCCGCCGCAGGATAGCGTCCCGCGAGACGTGCGGCAACCGCCTCGTCGTTCGTCCCGTCGAAGTCGTCCATGATGTCGTAGATCATCTCGTCGATGACGTGGACAGCGCCGCTGTTGACATCGACGAGGATATGCATACCGTTCTGCTTGAACTTATGCGTTCGGACTTTCATTATTTCTCCTTATACGTAACACTACAAAAGATATGCCGCCCTCTATCGGCAAAGGGCACGGCGTCGCCGTGCCGCTACCGGGGCGGCATAAATCGATATGATGCAATGAAAAAACAAAACTGCCGCTCTGCGATAGGCTCGCCGATGCGGCAGCTTCGTCACCCGCCGCCGATTACTTCGCGCAGGGCTGATTGCCTACTGTGCACGAAGTCTTGCAGGCGGACTGGCAGGATGCCTGACACTCGCCGCAGCCGCCCGTGTAGAGCGTGGACTGCATCGTCGGCTTGTTGACCGTCT
>ERZ773003.830-NODE-830-length-20895-cov-3.859453_pt1 | contig 20895 bp, 14 predicted proteins | sample MGYA00580668_ERZ773003 | MGnify/ENA primary metagenome ERZ773003 (study PRJEB29015, sample SAMEA2738002) | human oral metagenome | biome: human oral; feature: human-associated habitat; material: dental | place: China | collected 2126 ... | reverse complement strand
ACGGCAAACAACACCAAGTGCAACGGCAACGCAACCTTCATGGATACCATCATGATCTACCAGTCCATGTCCGGAGATGCGGCAAGCGGAAATTCTACCTTTGCTATGACCGGCGGATCGCTTACCAGCAAGAATGGTCACATGTTCCACGTTACTAATACGAACGCTGACATTGAGCTCAACGGCGTTAAGCTCACCAACGAAGACGCTGCTAATGTTCTCATTTCTGTCTGCGATGACGGTTGGAATGGCGGTAACAATCAGGCCACCTTTAACGCTAAGGCACAGGATCTGGTAGGAGCAGTGCTTGTTGGTAATAACTCCACGCTTGCTCTGAACCTTACCGAGGGATCAACGCTTGAAGGTTATGTTGACGGCAACATTGTTAACGCCACTAACCAGACTGTTTCCACCGAGGTAGGTACTGTTACGGTAACTCTGGACAACAATAGTGCTTGGACTTTGACAGCAGATAGCTATGTCACCGAGTTCAATGGTGCTGCAGCAAACGTTATTGCTAACGGTCACACATTGTACGTAAACGGTACAGCACTCACGGGGACCTGATTAAGAGAGCGTACAAGATGAAAGTAGTGTCGAGAAGATTAAACAAATAGCTTGTCTATTTTTTACGAGTTTCTCGATGTAATGTTTCTTCAATTTACCTCCCTTACGATGTGTCCCACAAACGTAAGGGAGGTATTTGTATGGCAACCGATTTTAGGCATGAGTGGAAGCACGTGCTCAACTACGCAGATCTTTTAACGTTACGACACAGGCTTGGAGTAGTCATGGAACGCGATCCACATGCCATTGATGGAAAGTACCACATCCGTAGTTTGTACTTTGACAATCCAGATGACAAAGCACTTCGCGAGAAGATCGATGGAGTAAACATCAGAGAGAAGTTTCGCATTCGTTTGTATAACTGGGACACCTCACTGATTAAGTTAGAGAAGAAGAGTAAGAGAAACGGTCTTGGTACTAAGTATTCAGCCAATTTAACGGCGGAAGAAGCGCAAAAGATTGTAGATGGAGACTTGGATTGGATGATGGCTTCAGATTGTGCACTGGTACAAGAGCTGTATTGCAAGATGCGCTACCAGCGACTGGAACCCAAGACCATTGTTGATTACACCAGGGAACCGTTTATTTTTAGACCAGGAAATGTTCGCGTCACGCTTGATTACGATATTCGCACTGGTCAGGAGCGCACCGATTTTCTCGACCCTAAGGTAGTAACTATTCCTGCAGGAGATGCACCCATTTTGGTTGAAGTGAAGTGGGATGAGTTTCTCCCCACCATTATTAGAGACGCGGTTACTCTTCCAGACCGCCGTGTCGGATCGTTTTCTAAGTACGCGCAATGTCGTGTTTACGGCTAATTGAAGGGAGTTTGAGATGACTTTCGCAGATATTTTCAAGTCCAGTTTTCTTCAGAACGTTACCAGTGTCAGCATTTTAGACATGGTACTTGCACTGGTACTTGCATTTGGCGTTGGCCTGTTTATCTTCTTTGTTTATAAGAAGACCTACGCAGGAGTTATGTATTCGTCCTCTTTTGGTGTCACCTTAGTTGCACTGACGATGATCACCACCCTTGTCATCCTAGCCGTTACCAGCAACATTGTGCTGTCCCTTGGTATGGTTGGCGCACTGTCTATCGTTAGGTTCCGTACCGCAATTAAGGAGCCAATGGACATTGCATTTCTGTTCTGGTCTATTGCAGTAGGTATTGTTCTAGCTGCAGGTCTTATTCCTTTGGCAGTTTTTGGCACGGTTATTATCGGCATTATTTTGCTGGTATTTGCTAACCAGAAGGACAATACCAATCCATACATTGTTGTCCTTGCTCTTGACGGCAACGATGCCGAGAAGGCAGCAACAGAGTTTTTGGCACAGAACACCAAGAAATGCATTGTAAAGAGTAAAACTGCTCGTAAGGGTAACGTCGAGGTCAACCTAGAGGTGCGCCTCAATAATGACAACACCGACTTCATCAATACCCTGGCTGCCATGCCTGGCGTTCAGAATGCGGTTCTTGTCAGCTACAACGGAGACTATATGGGTTAAGGAGGAAATGACGTGGCCACGGATAAAAATATCAACAAGATTTGTATGGTCGTTCTCGTGTTCACGCTTTTTCTGACCATCGCCTTTATAAATGGCGAAAAGCTGGGAATTACACCTGTAGCAGATCAAGACGCGGAGAATTACACCGCAAACGCCTACTTTACGGACAACGATCAAGATGGGAATTGGGCAGACAACGCTTATACCACCCACATTACACTTAACGGTACGGATGGAATTATTAGCGGTAACAGTGCTTACTTCCAGGACGGCAATCTGGTGATTGCAAACGGTGGCTGGTATGAGATAACGGGCACCCTGGATAACGGCAGCATTATTGTTAAGGCAGACAAGTCTTCTAAGGTTTGGATTCGTCTTAACGGAGTTTCTGTTAACTGCGCCGACGACGCTTGTCTCAGAATTGATCAAGCCGAGAAGGTCTTTCTCACTCTTGCAGATGGTACGGATAATACCTTTACCAGCGGTGAAACGTATTCCGAGGAGGTACTAGCAGACAATACCGGTGGTGCAATTTATGCACACGACGATCTAACCATCAACGGTACGGGTAACCTTACTATTACTGCTGGTTACAAGCACGGTATTGATGCTAACGATTCCCTTGTCATTACAGGCGGCAACATTACCATCACAGCACCTCAAGATGGTATTCATGTCAACGATGGCTTCAGCTTTACGTCGGCCAATCTCACCATTGATGCCGGCGATGATGGTATCCATAGCGATACATTCATCTACATAGAGGGTGGCACTATTTTGGTCAACTCCTGTTATGAGGGAATTGAAGCAAAGACCATCGACATTACAGGTGGAGACATCACCATCTATCCAACTGACGATGGCATTAATGCTAACGGTGGTACCACTACAAATGGTGGCATGGGTGGCGGACCTGGTGGTGGAGGCGCTCCTCCAGGTGGTGACAACAGTAGCCAAGGCGGTCAAAGTGACAATGGCGAGAAGAACGATGTGACTAACGGCACGACTAACGATAGCGAGAAGAACAATACGACCGAGACTACTGAAGAGGAGGAAACCTACATTCGCATTTCTGGTGGTACGGTAACCATTATCAACACAACCGGTAACGATGCAGACGGACTGGATTCCAACGGCAGCATTTATATTGACGGCGGAACTATTCTTGTCAGTCTCCCAGGTGGAAATACCAACAACGCTATCGATTACGGTAGCGAAAACAATGGAGAAGCCGTTGTTACAGGTGGTACGGTACTTGGTTTTGGTGGATCTGGTATGGCAGAAGAGTTCAGTGCTAATTCTACTCAAGTAGCAGTCCTTTATAACCTGGATAATACTGTAGAGGCAGGCACCACCTTCCGTGTGTTAGATCAGGATGGCACAGAGATTTTGGTCTACACGCCAACCACTGCTTATTCTTCCATCGCATTCAGCTCCCCACAGCTGGTTGTTGGAAAGACGTACACCGTAGAGTACGGTGACACAACTGCCGAGCTTACTATTGAAAGTACTGCACAGGCTGTTGGCACAACTGGCGGCATGGGCGGAGGTCCAGGACAGGGTCAAAGTGGCGAACCTGGTCAGGGTAATGGTCCAGGTCAGAGCGAGAACACCAATCAAGGTGGAGCGCCAGGCCAGGGTGGTACTACTACCAACGATGGTCAACAAGGAGGACCAGGAGGAGCACCTCCACAACAAAACGGTGGAAACGGTGGGTCAAATGGTCAGAAAGCGGAGAAGAACATTGAAGCTGAGGCAACGGCCACAACTAATAACTTCATCTCTCTTACAGAAGTTGACCAGAAAGTTTGGTTTAACCTTGGTGGAGCTTTCGTATCTCTGGTAGCTGCAATTATCTTTGCAATGAAGTACAAGAAAAGTTAGACGTATTACATACAAAACGTATCGATGATAGAGTGACGCTACAACGCAAAGACACAGCTACAAAAGACACCCTGCGGGTTATGAGCTCGTAGGGTGTTCTTTGTTGTAAGGGGTATATAGATTGCACGCTTTGTTGAGGGAGAGCGTGGGAGTCGTCTGCTGCAAGAGACTGAGGTGTAGAACTAGTTACTCGTCCTCTGAATATGCGTCATCTTGGTAGGAATCCTCTTCGTTATCATCACGCACAAGCAGGGAGTTGAACAGCTCGTCGATATCGTTTTGCCTCTGGATAGTCTCTTCTTCAGCTATCGTCCACGCACCGTCTTGGTAGTAAAGAACGTCACCCTGGCAAGCATTGCTTGGAAGCTCGTTGCGAGAAACGGTAAGCATATTGCCTGGCTGGTCATTTAGTTCAAGCACGGCAAGGTTGTTGTCTTCAAATCGATCAATAATTGCTCTCATTACTTAGTCCTCGATTTTGACGAAGTGCCAGATTTTTCTTGTGAGGTAGGAGCAACAACAGTGCCGTTCTTCTCGCCAGATATATCAATGTTTGTACCATTACAGGTAATGGTAATAGTTCCGTTGGCGCCCGTTCCCCAGATCTCAACGGAATGCTTGTGGAGGGCGTTTAAGACTGACTGCATGGGGTGTCCGTATGAGTTGTCAAGGGCGTATGAAACGACGGCGTAAGTGGGCGAGAGCTTGCGGACCAGCTGCTCGTTTGTGCCTGTTCTAGAGCCGTGATGGGAAAGCTTGAGTACGTCGACGTGGCCTGGATTGCTCTGAAGGATTGCGCTTGTAGGCGCATCTCCTGTAAAAAGGAACGTCTTGTTGCCAACGGTTAGCTTGATAATTATCGAGTAATCGTTGGTATCGGGAAAATCTGCGTCTTTGGTGGGCCAGAGAATTTCTATCTTGTAGTTATTGGTTTGGTCGATGATGACCCCTGCTTCAGCAAGGGTTATTTGCAGGTTATTGTTTTGGATGGCGGTTAGAAACTTTCTGTACGTTGCCGTATTGTTTGTCTTATTTGGTGCGTAAATGGTCCCGATTTGGGTGCTGGAGATGACGTCTGCCATACCGCCGATGTGATCTTCATCGGGATGGGTGGCTACCAGGTAATCAATCTTCTCGCGACCAAGTTCTTGGAGCACCTGCGCAATTTTTGAAGCCGAGCCTGTGGGGCCGGCATCGATGAGCATGGTTTTCTCGGGAAGTGCAATAAGGATGGCTTCTCCTTGACCGACGTCGATAAACTTGATGGTTATGTTTGTATTGGATTCTGCGATTGTGGATGACGTTCCGGAGTCTGTCTGCGAGGGTGCATTGATCGCTTGAACTGTGGCTTGTTGGCCTGATAACCCCGTGGTAGAGATGGTAGTTGGAAGTGGCTGCGTCAGCGCGGCACTAAAGTAGAGCGCTACACTCAGTGAGGCTAATGCAATTCCGGCTTTCTGTTTTCCGGCATACCGCTTGTGGAGCTTGAGCTTACCTTTTATGAGTTTTTTGGAAGCATTGGCATCTTCGTAAATGAGGTTTAGAGCGCTCTCGACAACCGGATACGAAAGAATTGCTGGTAGAAGATAAGAAAGTATTGCCGGTAAGGCAAGTATTTGAGCTAAGACTATTGCGCCAACAATCAACGCTGCATTCACGACAAGTCTTGTAAGTCCCGATTTCCAACCTTTGAGATACAGCTGCGGAATGCCAAAAATACCAAATATTAGGGAAAGAATGAGCGCAAAAAAGTAGTTAGATTGCTCGCCAGAGGCTGTGTTGGGCGATTCAGTTTTGCTGTCAAATTGCATTGGGTTGGGCATAAGACCTTTCTGGCATGTACGTTCTGAAGAATCTTACCCTATTTGAGCAGCCAGTCCAGAGCTTTTTGCATTCTTCCCTCAACATTTTGAAAGTGATTTCCACGGTTTAGCTCAAACGTCGAGGTTATCCCCGCATTCTTCAGCTTGTTGGCGAGAAGTTCTGCGTTTTCTCGTACGTGCATTATTTGTGGATTGGGAGTCCGTGCTTCTCGGTCTCCCAGCGAAAGATAGGCGTGTGTAAGGCCGACTGCCCCTGCGCTGAGCTGATGGTCTACGTAGTCCAAAAGAACTGGAAACCAGAATGATCCCGATACAGCTCCGATGCGCTGGAAGGTTGCGATGATGGGAGCGTCATCGGGCTGCGATGCGGCGAGAGTGCTGAGCTGCGACGCGGCGGTGGCGCCTGGATGGTAGCTGCATGCGGCTTGCTGTGACGTGCCGGACTGCGACACGCCGGCCCAGAGGCTGAACAGTCCCGCAAGTGAATAGCCTACAAGCACTCTATATGTAGGTGGCTCGGTAAGCTCCGATTCTGCCCAGGGTATTATCTGGTCAATCAGCGTATCAAGTGTTTTCTGTGCGCCATCGCCAAAGTTGGGTCCTTTGGCAAAGACGCGTGGAGCGCACCAAGGTGAGAAGTTTTGTTCCCACAGGTTAACACCAACTGTTACTAGGCTGACGCTTTCAGGTACCTGGACGGGGAAGTTGTCGGCTACGTTACCCAAGAGGTAGACAATAGGAGCGCCAGCTACAGGGGATATTTTCGTGTGGACGGAAAATCCGGAGATGGTCGTTTTTCTCGCCGTGGGTTTGGCGGATTGCATGACCGCATTGGTGGCGGGATGGGCGGTCGTATCGGTGACAAAGTGTGTGTCTGGCGTGGAGCTCATACTACTCACTCAAAGTCATCTGCATGTAGTAGACGTTTTCGCGTAGGAGAGAAGCAACTTCGCGGTCAATGACGCCTTTAAACTGTAGGCGTGTAATCTGGTCCAATTCAATGCGGAGAGCGTTTTCTGCCACGTCGTCGGCGTACTCGCGAGCATTGGCAATCTGCTGCCTAAAGTGTGGTGACATTTTATGCGAGCTCAGGTTGTAAGGCAGCAGGTAGGAGACTTGAGTGGTACTAGAGCCGTGCTCATCGTTGATATTGATGCGGCTCCAAATAGACTCAATTGCCGACTCGTGGTCAATCATCAAGTTTGACGCAATGACCGCCATCTCTTCATCGTCGCCGTTTGCAATGCGCTCTAGGTCGTCGAGCCCCGCGTATTCCATCTCAAGCGCGTAGAGACATGCCTGGTAGTAGGACTGGTCAGCATCCTCTAGATGCCTAATACCGCCATCGATGATGCGTTGTGCTGACAGCTTAAGCTCATGGAGAGCAACGGCAAACCGTGAGCGGTGGTTTGTCTTTGCAGCAATGTTTGCAACAGGCCCGTAATAACCCACTGACCTGCGAATTGAAGTAATGTCATCGACAATTTGGTCCCATGGAATGGGGTTGTTGGTCTTAACGTGACGCTTGCGAAGCTCCTCAAGGCATTTCCGCTGGACTTCTGTCTCGTGAAGTATTACTTCTTTCATCAGTTTGCCCGAGTCGGGCGCGGTGATACGAGAAGCAAACAGGCGGTTGGTATAACGCGTGATAGTCAAACGAAGCGCAGGTAGATACTTTGACATGGGGTTTTCGGACGTAACATGCTCCTGAGCTCGGCGAGAGTGGCTTCCAAAACGGCAATCTCTCCTTTGTGGAGGTGTTCAGGTAGGTTAGAGTCAGCTTCCGGAGACTTGGACAACACAGGTAATAGGTTGTCTGCCAAGAACAATGTGGCGAGAATAACGCCGGCGGCAATGGTAATTAACAGATCCCTCTGTGGAAATGCTGCTCCGGACTGAGTTGCCAGCGGCAAGGTGAGGATGATCGACAACGTTACTGCGCCTTTTGCACCCGCAATGGTGGTGACCAGTACGTTTTTAATGAGCTCGGTAGATGTGATAGAGATAGGCTTTGGAGTACACGCGGCTTTGGACCGGTTAAGGGATTGCTCAGCACTTTGATTGGAGTTCAGTTCAGCAAGCTGCTCGACAATCTTCTCGCCATCGTCTTTTTCGTCGTCTTTACCAGTGCAGAGGTGACCGCCCTTGTGGAGCTTGTGAGTTTCCAGTGCGTAGAGCCATGCAAAGCGGACGCCATGCATGAACAGGGTGATTGCAGCAACAATACCCAGAATCTGCAGGATATTGAGGCCGCCGTTAGTACCAGGGAGTACGGCAAGTGGAAGCTGCATTCCTAGGAAGACAAAGATGGTGCCGTTGATAAGGAAGCTTATGACTTTCCATGTGGAATCGGATACCAGTTTTTGTCTTGCTACCAGAGCTTTATTGTGTTGTCTGCGAGGAAGTGCAATTACCAAGCCCGCCGCTACAACGGCAAGTACGCCAGAAACGTGAAAGGTTTCGGCAAGAAGGTAGACAAGAAATGGCGTGAGTACCTCGTAGAGGACGTTTGCAACAGTGTCCTCATAGCCCAATCTGCCAAGCATCGCGTTGATGGCAGAGAAGGCAAAGCCTGTGACAATTCCCACTGCCACGCCGCCTACAAAAAGCACCGTGAATGATCCCGCTGCGTCTATCAGCGAAAACGTACCCGTAACAGCTGCTGCAACGGAGAATTGAAATGCAACAACGCCGGATGCGTCGTTAATGAGGGATTCTCCGGAGAGAAGCGTCTGCTGGCGATGGGTTAGATGAATGTTTGATTTAAGTGCGGTAACGGTGGCTGCATCCGTTGGTCCAAGCGCTGAGGCAAGTGCAAAAGCTGCAGCTAGGGGGATTGAGGGGACCATAAGATGGAGGGCGTAGCCGACCGAGAGAACACTGACAATTACTAGTGCAATTGCCAACGACAAAATACTGTTCAAGTTGAGGAGAAGTGCACGAATGTTGGTTTCTCTCGTCTCGTTGAAGAGGAGCGGAGCAATGAAGACCAGCATAAAGAGCTCGGATTCCAGATGCACTTCTTGGACGCTGGGTAAAACGAGTGCCACCAATAGGCCGATGACCACTTGGATTACCGGGATGGAGACGTTGACAAACTTGTCGATGACCGAGGAAGCTGCGACGCACGTCAAAACGATGAGCACAAATTCAAATGTCTCCAACTGACTTCCTTCCTGATCGTAGGGGGCAATGAGGTGTACCTCGTAGCTACAAAACCCCTAGGAAGAAGAATACGTAGTCGAGGACGTTAATCAATATATAAATGCTAGCAAAAACCAAATATGGCCAGAGGTGCGCTTTAGTAATTGCAATAAATTCGCGGATAAATGCCGTAGGCCAGTACCAGCCCTTTGTGTGAGATCCAATGCCGTCTGCGTTAAGGCCTAGATTATGAGCATATTCAGCGCAACGAAAAACATGGAAATCGCTGGTAACAACTGCGGTGGTGAAGTCGGCATCTATAGTAGAAGCTGCGGAAGAAGCGTTGGATGTGCTTGCGTCAGCGCTGGCGGTGCTGGCAGCTGCTGTGCGGTCATTGTTGATAATGCCTATTGAGTATTTAAGATTTTCCCAGGTAGTGGTTGACTTGTCTTCCATGAGGATTGCATCGAGTGGAACGTCTTTTTCTAGAAGATAATCACGCATAGCTTGAGCCTCGGAGACAATTTCATCAGCACCTTGGCCTCCGGAAACAACAAACTTTCCGTGTTGATGCTGCTTGTGCCAAAGTTCAAGGGCTTTGTCTATTCTGCCTGCAAGCAGAGGAGTTGGTCGCGGGCCATCAAGTCCGGCGCCATGAATGATGATGTAATCATAGGTACGGCGACGGGGAAGGATTCGGTATATCCACGAATAGAACAGCAAAGCTACAAAGGTAAACGAGAACCATAGGCTTTCAAGTATAAAAAGCCCCAGTAAAACGACAACAACGCGGTGAGTATCTGGGTCCAAATTATTCACGATAGCGGGAGAAGCAATAAGCAGGATAAGGAATCCAGCCATCAACAACGGCAGCATCGATGTCAGTGAAAATCCATTATTTTTTACAACAACTATGGTGTTAATTAATAAGAAAATAATGGTCAGAAAAGGTGTTAGTAACACAAGAGCAATTAAAATTAATCCAAGAATATAGTTGTTAAACCTCAATACCAGAAGAACCGAGGACCATGCAAGAGCCGCAAATAGAAAAAGTGCATTGCGGAACTGTCGAGGCTCTTTGATAAAGGAGTAAATAAAAAGCACACCTGGAACAACTGCTGGAGCCAGTAAAAGTGCAATTGAAACTACATATTCCCAGTTAAAATGAGCTCCTGCGTCTCTCAATAGGTTGTCTATGGGCATGCACATTCCTTCCGTGATTGCCGGTTTTCTCCTTTAAATGAAGCTTATTTGGCGAGAAACCCGTCTGCAAGAATTATACCAGCAAGCTCAAAAGGGTTGGATTTGCGTGATGTTATGTCTGTGACACGTTACTTTGCTACCGAGATGCCGGTGTTCTGGCACGAGCAGTCGGATCTGGTTGACGAGCACGGTCATTGCGTACACGAACACTGTGATCACGAGCATGCTCACTGTGAGCACGAGAACCACGAGCGCGGTGAGTACAAACATGACCACTGCGAACATGGTAGTCACGTTGACCATGAATGTGATAGGCGTGGTCACGAACGGTAGCTACTTTAAAGGTGAGATTACTCGTTTTTTAGTGGACGTACGGTCTTGTTTGTTTGCGAGTGCTTTTATGCGAGCATCAAGGAGTATCCGTCGTCCTTCTTCGCTGCGTGTATAAATAAGCTCATAATTTCTAAGTTTGTTACTTATGCAGTTGGCAAATTCTTGAGCATCTGATTTATTTTTATTAAATAAGCTTGGCACAGCAAAATAGCTGGTTTGGTCGCTTACGTTATGACGAGCTTTAAGAATATATCGTTGATTTTCGATTGGTGCAAAGAACTCAAGAACGGTATTTGTAAAGACTGCTTTTTCTCGATTGGTTCCGCCTTTGAGGAATACTTCTGTTGAAACTGCATGTTTATCATGTTGGATAACTTGTACATCAGTTTGTTGAGTTTGGATAAAATTTTTATTTAGAAGTGCTTTATGGATAGATTTACCAAGTATTTTTAGTCGTTTATAAGGGCTTCGATAAAGAAAATATCTTAACCATAAAAGTCCCAGTACAATCAGCAAAAATGAGGCAATATTTATTGGGACTTGACCAGACCGACTTCTGATTGATTGAAAGATATAAAAGACAATATTGGATGCCATTGTTGCGAGAGTCAAAAGAAGTAATTTCTGGGCATCCCAAAATTCTGCATGAGGGATTATTTTGTTATCAATTTTGATTTCTTGCGTTACTTCCATGTTGTCGTAAATTGGAAGTGCTTCTTGCCAACCCTCTTTGAGGTTTTGGCGAAGTCTTGAGCGCAATAAAGTCTGTTCATTAAGACGTGTTAGATTTTCTTTGGTGAATGTAATAAATCCAAAATTAAAGCGTTCAATTCCTGATTCGATAACGTTTTCTGTATAACTAAGACCCAAAAATTGTTGCATACGACGGTTCAGAAGTTCCATGTCCGGGCTATCGCCATCAAAGCGAGTGTTTGCCCATGTAGAAGAGGATTCAAATGGATTATCTGCGGTATTTTTTGATATATTGACGGAAATAAGATGCCATATATTACTGGTCTTATCAGGATTATTTGGCATAACACGAATTGCACGTCCTCGCATTTGATTGCTTAGCATAAAGCTACCTACGAAGCTTGCCAGAACAAGTGAATTAATGCAGGGCGCGTCCCAACCTTCTCCAAGTAGAGATTTTGTTCCAATGACAACCTGGATAAAGCCTTCTTGTAAGAGCTGTGTGACAGCACCAACTAAATCGTGCTGGTCTCCAAATAGGTAAACTTTGAGATAGTCATTAGGGTTTAAACATCCAACTGGTAAGAATTTTAGGCGATCTGCATCAAGAAGATTTTCTAATCGGTGTCGAGCAGCTGTTGGAATAATAACAAGACTTCCGGTAAGAACAGCAAGAGCTACTGGTATTTGCTGCTTTACGGTTTCTCTACGGATGGATTCAAAAAAAGAAAGTGTCCCAAGTTGGGTTAATTTTGCATTTTCGTCGCCTAGACGTGGCTCAAAGTCTTTACGGATATAGTCAGTAAGTATGAGCTGGCGTAGATTAGCGCCAAGTGACTGATATTCAGAGGAGAAAATCTCCTGAACAGCTTTAAGTTTTCCAAGAGATTGTGTTAAGAGAAGATCCCGCTCTTTATTTCGACAAAGTTTGACTTGCTTTCGTTCAATTAAACCAGCAGAACGCAATTGATGCTTTATCTGTTTGACTTCGTCTTTTGTAAAGTCATACCAGTGAGGAACTGTAAAAAGAGCTCCTTGCAGCAAAATTTCAAACCATTCAAGGTCCAAAGGAGGAAGCTTTTTTACTGCGAGAAGTTGCTGGAAGTTTTTTGGATATGAGCATCCCTTGCTATGCAAGAAAATAAGTGTAGCTGAAAGGAATTTTGGCTCTTCAAGTAGCTCGTCAATACTAATTTGACCAGTAAGAGCAGCACAGTCCTGTATTTTTTCGATGAATAGATTGTCGGATGATATATCGTGGAGAACTTTCTCTTTTTGTATATCGATGGCTTTAAGTTGCTTTTTCTCTTCTCGGGTGGGGAACGAAAAATATACGTAATCTTGATGAGGACAGAGGCTATTCTCTTTAACTAGTTCAGGCACGGTTATTTCTTCGTCAATCTGACCACACATAGTAATGTAGCGTTTCCAGAGTGCCGGATCGTCATCATAAGGTGGAGTTGCTGTAAGAGAGATCATATGTATGCTGGTAAACGAATTGCGGAATGTTTCTAAACTTTTCCACCATTCATTTCTAAGATGATGACATTCGTCTAGACAAAGAGTTCCTAATGCATGTTCTTTAAAGGTTGCTACAACATTAAATCCCTGATAATCAAAGTGCTCAATTTCAGCTCGATCATCGGTGTCTTCAGCTCTTGATTCTCCTTTGAGCTGGTTCATTGCACTGTGAAGAGCTTGATACGTTGCAATGGTAATGAGTTTTGGGTTTTTTAAATCTTGGGAGATGAGCTGTTCTGCGTGTGAAGGATTGGTGAGAAAAGCTGTGGTAATTCTATCAACCCATTGCTGTCGTATGGTAACCGTTGGTGCCAAGACTAAGGTTGGCTGTCCAAACTGCTTAATGAATTCGATACCAAGAGTTGTTTTTCCAGAACCTGGAGCTGCAACAAGATGTATATGACCATCCGCCATATACGTTTTGCAGCTATCTAACACGCGTTGCTGATAGCGTCTCCACTGTCCATTGAATGACAGTTCCTGAAATACTTGTTGTGTAGTATTTGCGTGCAAGATGTATGCTCCATGATTTTGACTTGGATTGTTTTTGGCCTAACGGGTTTCTCGGTTAGTTTTTAAGAGAATTAAGCGGAGCAGGGAAGCGGCCACCCCGGTGTGCAAGCACCGTACCTGCAAACTGATTGACTGGCATGATTGGAGCAGAACCAAAGAGACCTCCGAACTCTAGGACATCACCTTCGTTATATCCGATAGCTGGGATAACACGAACTGCTGTGGTCTTTGTGTTGATGACACCGATGGCCATCTCATCGGCGATGATACCAGCGATAGTCTCCACAGATGAATCACCAGGGATAGCAATCATGTCCAGACCAACGGAGCATACCGAGGTCATCGCTTCGAGTTTCTCGAGAGAAAGTGCGCCGTCCTGAGCAGCGCGAATCATACCCGCATCTTCGGAGACGGGGATGAATGCGCCGGATAGACCGCCAACACTTGACGACGCCATGACGCCGCCTTTCTTGACAGCATCATTGAGCAAGGCGAGCGCGCAGGTGGTTCCAGGACCGCCACATTCGCCAACGCCGATGAGTTCCAGAATCTTAGCTACAGAATCGCCAGCTGCTGGGGTAGGCGCAAGACTCAGGTCTACGATGCCCTTCTCGACACCTAGGCGCCTTGAAGCCTCGCGACTCATGAGCTCGCCTGCGCGGGTAATCTTGAATGCGGTCTGTTTGATTTTCTCGGCAACGTCCATGAGGTTTGCGGAGTTGGGGAGCTCGGCGAGGGCTGCAGCCATAACACCAGGGCCGGAAACGCCTACGTTAATGACAGCATCTGCTTCTCCTCCGCCGTGAATCGCGCCGGCCATGAAGGGGGAGTCCTCCACCATGTTGGCAAAAACGACCAGCTTAGCGGCACCGTAGCACTGGATGTCGGTGGTGCGGCGTGCGGCTTCCAGTACGGTTTTTGCCATGAGAAGAACGGCGTCCATGTTGATGCCCGCGCGTGTGGACGCGACGTTTACCGAGGAACAGACGCGCGACGTGGTGGCTAGTGCCTCGGGAATAGATGCGATAAGTCGGCGATCCGCGTTGCCAAGACCTTTGTGGACTAGTGCCGAGAAGCCACCCAGGAAGTCGATGCCCAGCGTCTCAGCTGCGCGATCAAGCGTGTGAGCCAGAGGAGTCAGGTTCTGCGCCGAGGTACATGCTGCAATCTGTGCGATTGGCGTGACGGAGACGCGCTTGTTAGCAATAGGGATGCCGTACTCGCGCTCTAAGTCCTCAGCCACGGAGACTAGGTGCTCGGCCTGACGTGTGATGCGGTCATAAACCTTCTGGCACATGCGGTCTAGATCCTCGTCTGCGCAGCTATTGAGCGAGATGCCCATGGTAATGGTACGCAAATCAAGGTTTTGCTCGCTGACCATGGCGAGGGTTTCGGCGATTTCCTGTGGAGTGATATTCATGCGCGTCCTCTCGGAATGCGGTTGTCGTGTGGAAACAGAGCTTGGCTTTTGGCGACCGACCAGCCGCAGGGGTTTCTCGACTATTATACTTAAGCAACAACGACAAACGGGGCTAGTTGCGAGGTAACGTGGCAGAAAAAGTTACTCTAAAAACGATTGCACGCAAGGTAGGGCTGTCGCCCGCTACGGTTTCGCTGGTGCTGAATGGCCGACCGGTGCGTGTGAGCGACGAGAACCGCCGCCGTATCCTCGACGTTGCCCGTCGTGAGCATTACATTCCCAACCAGATTGCAAGAAGCCTGGTCACGCAGCATACACAGACGTTGGGGCTGATTGTACCGAATATCGAGAGCCGGTTTTTCTCGTCGTTTGCAAAGATGCTGGAGATGAAGTGCCGCCGCCGTGGGTATGCGCTGTTCATCACCAACTCGGATAACAACACGTCAAATGATGCGGATCTTGTGCGACTGCTGGTTAATCGCGGCGCCGATGGCATTTTTATCATTACGTCCGATGAGGTAGAAGCCTCGAAACAGCTCATTGCTGACCTAGAGCAGCTGCCTGTGCCGTACGTTATGGTGGACCGAACTATTGACGCGCTCGACTGCGATAAAGTTACGTTTAACAATGAGCTCGGCGGCTATCTTGCTACAAAATACTTGCTAGACCACGGACATCGTCGGATTGCTTGCATGGTTAATACCGCATCCAATACCGGTTGCGCTCGCCTTAATGGCTACATTCGTGCACTTGGCGAGAAGGGCCTGAAGTTTGATCAGTCACTTGTGTTGACCAGTGATTATTACATTCCTGATGCGTATCTTGCAGCTCAACAGTTGATTCGCATAGATGCTACGGCTGTTGTTGCAACATCGGACAACATTGCTTTGGGTTTGTTGCGTTACCTTTACGAGCGAGGATTGCATGTTCCTCATGATTATTCTGTTGTTGGATACGATAACAGCATTTCAGATGCACTGTTTGAACCGGCGTTGACTTCGATTGAGCAAAATGTTGATGAGCTTTCTGACGCTGCACTTTCGATTATGTTCCGTCGTTTGAATGAGCATGGAGCGGGTGTTGGTGCAGGTATCGGCGCCGGCACAGGTGCAGACGCTGGTGCAGGTCTTAGTTTTGCAAGGGATGACGCAGAGGGTCAGGAAAGTGCTGATAGATCGGCGGATGATGGGGATTCAATTCAGATAATCCTTGAGCCACGCATGATTGAGAAGAATAGCGTACGCGTTTTGAGTCGCTAGTCGTACCTGAGGTGCCTCTTAAAGCTTTCCAGTAAAGAATTTCCAAAAATCTCATTTTGGTAAAACGTTTTATCACTTAGAGTAGTACTTGAAACATAGCCGAAGCATCATACTGTTATGTATGTGTTGTTGTGTTCGCTTAAACTTGCGTTGAAAGGCAACACGCCAGCGCTACAATCTGGCAACGCCCGCGTTATCAGGTGCTTGCAAAGTTGCGCTCTCAGCCGAGTGTGAACAAAACAAACGCTCAGGTGATGGAAGCAACGAGGTTGCAAGATTTGCGCAAATGCGCAGGTAGCAGCCAAAGAAAAAGGAGGAGCACATGGCTCAGCCCGTGTACGGTACGCCTTGGAAGACCCTGAATCAGCCTGTATCTGAGGAAGAACTTGCCGGCGTCGATAGGTATTGGCGCGCAGCTAATTACCTGTCTGTTGGTCAGATTTATCTTCGTAGCAACCCTCTTATGAAGGACGGTTTTTCTCGCGAGGATGTTAAGCACCGCCTGGTTGGCCACTGGGGAACCACCCCAGGTCTAAACTTCCTGTTTGGCCACGTCAACCGGTTCATCCGCGACCATAACCAGAACACCATCTTCCTCATGGGTCCTGGTCACGGTGGACCTGCAGGTACTGCACAGTCCCTGCTTGATGGTACGTATCGTGAGACCTACCCATTTATCACTGACGATGAAGAGGGCCTCCAGAAGTTCTTCCGCCGTTTCTCTTATCCTGGTGGAATTCCTTCTCACTATGCACCTGAGACTCCAGGTTCTATCCACGAGGGCGGCGAGCTGGGCTACACCCTGTCCCACGCATACGGCGCTGTTTTGGACAATCCATCCCTGTTGGCAGTTGCTGTTGTAGGTGACGGTGAGGCAGAGACCGGCCCACTTGCAACTTCTTGGCAGACCAACAAGTTCATGGACCCACTGACCGATGGTATTGTTCTCCCAATCCTGCACCTCAACGGCTACAAGATTGCTAACCCAACCATCCTTGCTCGTATTTCCGACGGTGAGCGCGATGAGTTCTTCCGCGGTATGGGCTATCACCCATACAACTTTGTTGCAGGCTTTGACGATGAGGATCACGCATCTATTCACCGTCGCTTTGCAGCTCTGCTCGAGGCTGTCTTCAGCGAGATTTGCGCTATCAAGACTCGTGCAGCCGCAGGTGACGCATCTCGTCCTTACTATCCAATGATTATCTTCCGCACCCCTAAGGGTTGGACTTGCCCTCCTTATATTGACGGCAAGAAGACTGAGGGCTCTTGGCGTGCACACCAGGTTCCACTGGCATCTGCTCGCGACACCGAGGCCCACTTCCAGATCCTTCGCGACTGGATGAGCTCCTACAAGCCAGAGACCCTCTTCACCGAGAAGGGCGCAATCCGTCCAGAGGTCACTTCCTTCATGCCTAAGGGCGATCTCCGTCTTGGTGCTAACCCTAACGCAAATGGTGGTGCAATTCGCCGCAATCTCGTTCTTCCTGACGCAAAGAAGTACGAGATTCCAGTTGCCGAGAAGGGCCACGGTTTTGGTGCTACTGAGGCAACTCGCGTCCTTGGCGAGTACACCGCTGAGCTCATCAACAGCAACCGCTCCGAGTTCCGTATCTTCGGACCTGACGAGACCGCTTCCAACCGTCTGCAGCCTTCCTTCCAGGTAACCGACAAGCAGTGGTTTGGCGGCTTCAACGACGACTTTGAGAACGACGAGCACATCTCCCCAGTTGGCAACGTTATCGAGCAGCTTTCTGAGCACCAGTGCGAGGGCTTGCTTGAGGGCTATACCCTGACTGGCCGTCACGGCATCTGGTCCAGCTACGAGTCATTTGTCCACATTATTGACTCTATGATTAACCAGCACGCTAAGTGGCTTGAGGCTACCGTCCGCCACATTCCATGGCGCAAGCCTATCTCCGCTCTTAACCTGGTCCTTTCCAGCCACGTTTGGCGCCAGGACCACAACGGATTCTCTCACCAGGATCCTGGTTTTGTTGACATCATGCTCAATAAGAGCTTCAACAACGACCACATCACCAACATTTACTTCCCAGCAGACGCTAACCTCCTGCTTGCAGTTGGCGAGAAGTGCTACACCTCCACAAACTGTATCAACGCAATCTTTGCTGGTAAGCAGCCTGCTCCAACATGGGTAACTCTTGATGAGGCTCGTGAGGAGCTTTCGGTTGGCGCTAAGGAGTGGAAGTGGGCTTCCAACGCTGAGGCTGGTGAGGAGGACATTGTCCTCGCATCCTGCGGTGATGTCCCAACCCAGGAGCTCCTGGCAGCTCTTGACATGCTTGGCAAGCTGGGCATTAAGGCTCGCTTCGTCAACGTTGTTGACCTGCTCAAGATTCAGAACGCATCCGAGAACAACGAGGCTCTCTCCGACGAGGAGTTCATTAAACTCTTCTCTGCAGACAAGCCAGTTCTCTTTGCGTTCCACGCTTACGCTGGTTCCGTCCGCCGTCTGATCTGGGACCGTCCAAACCACGACAACTTCAACGTTCACGGCTACGAGGAGCAGGGTTCCACTACAACTCCTTACGACATGCTGCGCCTGAACAACATGGACCGCTGGGCACTTGCTGCTGATGCTCTCCGCATGATTGACGCTCAGAAGTGGGCAGATCAGATTGATGAGTGGGAGAAGTTCCGCACCGAGGCCTTTGAGTTTGCTGTCGAGAAGGGCTATGATCACCCAGCATTTACTGATTGGTCTTGGCCAGACGCTTCCGATGCTGATCAGAGCATCTCTGCAACTCAGGCAACCGCAGGCGATAACGAGTAACACGCCGCAAGCTGCGTTCCGCGTGCGTCACGCCCGACGCGGCGACCTGCGCTCGGCGCAAGCGCGCTACCTGCACAGACGTGCCTTCCGCCCGGTATCCACTTCATGTGGGTACCGGGTTTTCTTGTGTGGAAATACTGCTGTGACATTGGGTTTCTCGTCGCGTTTAATTGCGAACCTGATTTCAAGGTTTTTTAGCCGCACTTAATCACGAGCCTGATTTTTGCAAAGAATCGGTAAATTTTGCCTAAAAACATCAAAGAATCGGTGGATTTGCCTGATTTTGGCAAAGATTCTGTGTCGGAAATACAGATTCTTTGCACTTTTCAGGCTCACATCCGCGCCTGGCGAGAAACCCAAGCGCTCGCTTCGTGCCCTCAGCCTGCGTTGTGATTCTACCTGCAGTTGTCGCGGCCGGCTCGCTCGTCTAGCTTGGCGCGAACGGCAGCTTTGAACGCGGCAGCGTCCGTCATCCACGGAACGTGCTTGCCACCGATAATGTTGAACGGCTCGTCACCCTTTGCAAGCAGGTACACCAGCGACGGACGAGGGTCGTCGTAGGCGGCGGAAACTGCCTCGTAAATGGCGTCGTAGCGGTCAAGGATAATTTTGTGCGCGGCGTTCTCGGGCGTGGCTTCGGCCATTTGTGCGCAAATCACCGCAGGATCTTCCATGTTGCAGTCCTCGGTGGTGTAAATCATCAGGTCAGCCCACTTGGCCGCCTCTTCCGGCAGCTCCTGGCGACGGTTGTACGCCTTGCCGCCAACAGCTCCCATGACCACATAGCGGCCATAACCAGGGAATTCTTTGGACGTTGACGAGAAAAGCTTCTGGTAGGAAAGCTTGTTGTGGGCGTAGTCGATCAAGCCTGTGACCTTGTTGTCGGGCGAGCTCAGCAGCTCCATGCGGCCTGGTACCTTGACGTTCATCAGCGGAAGCACCACGTCCTTCTCGCGAATGCCCAGGTGCTCAGCGACGGTGATTGCTGCAAGAGCGTTCTCCACGTTAAAGAGACCGGACATGGGCAGCGCGGCAGCGCCGGTCCACGTTGGCGTATGCACGGTAAAGGTGACCATTCCCTGGTGAGGGGTGATTTCGTCCGCCCAAACGGTAGCGTCGGAATCAGTTGTGGAGAAGGTCAAAACCTTCTCGCACCTCTGCGCACGCTCCATGACCTGGTTAAACATCATGGTGTTCTTGTTGATAACGGCTACGCGAGCAAGGTCAAAAATCTTCAGCTTGCTTTCAAAGTAATCTTCAAAAGTAGGGTGTTCAACAGGGGAAATGTGATCGGTTCCAATGTTTAGGAACACCGCGATGCTCAGATTGAGGCCAACCGTACGGTCGTACTTGAGTCCCTGGCTGGAAATCTCCATGTCAACATAGGGGAGGCCAGCGTCCGCGGCGTGCTTGAGATGGCGCCACAGCTCAGGAGCCTCGGGCGTGGTGTTGTGCGCGGGCTGCGTGTCTTTGCCGTCAAAGACCTCGATGCCGCCAATCACGCCGCACTTGGAGTACGGCTCGTCGCCGTCAAGGATGGCGCGCAGCATATATGAGCAGGTAGACTTACCCTTAGTGCCCGTGATGCCAATGGTAGTGAGCTTCTTATCGGGGTGGCCCGCAACGCCTGCGGCCGCGTAGGCCATGGCAAGGCGCACGTCATCCACGCAAATGGTGGCCACGTTTGGAGCCACTGCCTGCAGCTCTTCTGCGAGCGACTGCTCACAGAGGTACGCAACAGCTCCAGCCTCCACCGCACTTGCCAGATACGCTGGCGAGAAGTGCGCGCCCTTGCAAACAAACAGCGAACCTGGGGTGACCTCACGAGAATCGCTTGCAACATCGGTAAGCTGTGCGTCTTGATCAACCGCGTCAAGATGCGCGGTAGTGTACTCGATGTTCTTGCTGGTAAAGAGCGCCAGGAGCTCGTGTAATGTCATCCTCAAAAGTCCTTCTATAGCTGTTTGGCGCAAGCACAGCGCGCCCTTAAGACAGTATAAATAGTTTAGCCGTCTGACCCCAATTCTGCTGACGGCATCGCAACTTTCTTGGTCCTCTCGTGCAAGTCTTAAACCTTTATGGCGAGAAAATCTTTGAATTTGCTTGACTCGCTGTGGCTGGGAAGGTATAGTACTTGTTCGCGCATAAGCGCATGCATTGCGGGGTGGAGCAGTCTGGTAGCTCGTCGGGCTCATAACCCGAAGGTCGTTGGTTCAAATCCAGCCCCCGCGACCA
>ERZ773003.821-NODE-821-length-21053-cov-7.566959_pt1 | contig 21053 bp, 28 predicted proteins | sample MGYA00580668_ERZ773003 | MGnify/ENA primary metagenome ERZ773003 (study PRJEB29015, sample SAMEA2738002) | human oral metagenome | biome: human oral; feature: human-associated habitat; material: dental | place: China | collected 2126 ... | reverse complement strand
TCTGATACTCCCCTATAAAAATGGCTATTTATCAACTGTTTGTTGTGACATAGCCAAAATAAAAAAACACTTGCATAAATAACGTTTTTGGGTTTATAATGACGACAAAACCGAATATACATGGATGATGCATTCTGGGAGATGACATAAGTCAACCGAAGGAGTTAAACTCTCAGGTGTTCGAAAGAACGGGACCGGATGCGGACATATCTCTGGAGAGTCTCTTAATGAGCGCCGAAGGTGCACGAAGCGATAGCTTCTTATCTCTCAGGCAAAAGGACAGAGGGCAATGATGAATTTATAAGGCGATTTGTATTGTCTTTTCTTGTTCCTGTCTCCGGAGTTTTCGGAAGCAGGAATTTTTTATTGAGGAGAGATGATACGATGATAACGGATGTGTTGAACAGTATTGACAGCTTTGTATGGGGACCGCCCTTGTTGGTACTTCTGATCGGTACCGGCTTGATGCTGACGATTCGGTTACAGTTGATTCAGTTCTTTAAATTGCCGCAAGCCTTGAAACTTATCTTCACGGCTGAGAATAAGGGTGACGGCGATATTGACAGCTTTAAGGCTTTGTGCACGGCCTTGGCGGCCACTGTCGGGACCGGGAATATTGTCGGCGTAGCGACGGCTATTCATGCAGGTGGTCCCGGAGCGGTTTTTTGGATGTGGATTGCCGCTTTTGTGGGGATGGCGACGAAGTATGCCGAAGGCTGTTTGGCCGTTAAGTTTCGGACAACCGATGAAAACGGGGATATTGCAGGCGGGCCCATGTATTATATTGAACGAGGCTTAGGGGAAAAGTTTAAACCTTTGGCAAAACTTTTCGCTATATTCGGAGTTCTTGTTGCCTTTTTCGGTATCGGCACCTTTGCTCAAGTAAACTCTATCGTTGAAATCACAAAATTGGCAACGGATATTCCCGTTGAATATACGGCAGTCGTACTTACCGTATTGGTTGCCGCCGTTACTATCGGCGGATTGCAATCCATTTCACGGGCCGCTGCTAAAATTGTTCCGGTCATGGCAGTCTTATATATTGCCGTTACTGTCGTGTTTTTAATTATCTTCCGTGAACAAGTACCGTCGGCAATTATGCAAATTATTATAGATGCTTTTACACCGACGGCGGCTGTCGGCGGTTTTGCCGGAGCCACTGTCATGTTGGCTATGCGCAACGGGGTAGCTCGCGGTGTATTTTCCAATGAATCGGGTCTTGGCTCGGCGCCCATCGTAGCGGCAGCGGCAAAGACGAAGTGGTCTGCTGAACAAGGGCTTGTCTCTATGACAGGAACCTTTATTGATACCATTATCATTTGCACATTAACCGGACTGGTTATTGTTATCAGCGGTGCCTGGACGGGTGATTTGAACGGCGCGGCTTTAACCAATGAAGCCTTTTGTCAGGCCTATCCTGTTGCCGGCAGTCTGCTTCTTTGTGTCGGGCTTACACTTTTTGCCTTTACGACTATTTTAGGCTGGAATTACTATGGCGAACGTTGCATTAATTACCTGGTAGGAGTTAAGGGAATCTTGCCCTATCGTATTGTGTTTATAATTCTCGTAGCTTGTGGAGCCTTTCTTAAACTTGATGTTATCTGGATTTTAGCGGATATCGTAAACGGACTGATGGCTATACCTAACTTAGTGGCACTCATAGGACTTAGCGGTGTAGTAGTAAGCGAAACGAAACTTTACTTTGAACATGTGAAGCAAATAGAAATAAAAAAAGAAACGGGAGAAACAGTGGTGGAGAACGGTTAGAGCTTGTGTAAGAAAAAAATTATAGACCTCGTCATTTTTACTTGACGACGACAGACTTTTTGCTTATAATAAAGGACGTGCTAACGCATAAGTCTGTTTGCCGGAGTGGCGGAATGGCAGACGCACTTGACTCAAAATCAAGCGATGAATAGTCGTGTGGGTTCAAGTCCCACCTCCGGCACCAAGGAAAATAGCGCTCTTATGGAGCGCTATTTTTATTTGACCACATAAAGTCAAGCGATATTTGACCACATTTTGACCACTTACGATAAAATTTGTTCTATCTTCTCTACGGCATCGTATTCCATAGTAGGGGTCAGGTGTGAATAGGTATTCATTGTTTCTGTAAATGATGAATGCCCAAGGCGTACTTGAATTACTTTAAAATTCACTCCAGCCTCAATAAGAAGAGTGGCGTGGGTATGTCTGGTCCCGTGCATAGAAAAGGAAGGCTTTCCAATTTGGGCAGCGTATCTCTTACAAAGTTGGGAGACTGAGTCAGGGAATATAGGTTTTCCGTCTTTGCCGGGAAAAACTAAATCGTTGTGAACCCAATTAGGTGATGCCAATCGCGTTGCTTTTACTCTCTGCGCGTGTTTTTTGAGCTCGGCGATAGTTTCGTCGTCAAGCGTTATAGAACGTCTGGAAGAGGCGTTTTTGGTTGTTTCTGATATAACCGCCTCATTATCTATCTTTATGACGGTCTGTGTGATCGTGATAGTTTTCTTATCAAGGTCTACATTCGACCACGGCAGCCCTAAAAGTTCTGACCGACGAAGTCCGGAGGCGAAAGCCAATTTGAACAGCATATGGTGCTCAGGGATTGGGATCTTAGACAAAAATAATTTGACCTCATCAGCCGTTAGCGTCACCATTTCTTTTGTCCTGTGTAGTTTAGGCTTGCGGACCTTAGCGGCTGCATTAGTAGCGATAATTTCATCCAAGACAGCCTGTTTTAACATAGCGTTTAAGAGCGTATGGATATATCGAACGGTACGACTGGAGAGGGTCTCCATCTTTATGGTAAGCAGTCGGCGAATTGTCGGAGCTGTTAAGTCAACAAGTTTAATGGTCCCAATTTCGGGAACAATATAATGACGAATAACATTTCGGTAGCTATCGAGGGTGCTGGGTGTTATAGAAGGTTCTTTGATTCTCAACCACTCTTTCGCCCATTCGGCTATAGTAATATTCCCATCAAAGTTAGCCAGGTTTTCGGACTTTTTTATAAATTCGTCATACTTGGCCTGTGCTTCCGATCGGGTACGCCCGTAGAAATATCTACGCTTGCCGTTAGTGGTAAATGTCATTACATAGCGTCCGTCAGGACGTTTTTTGATTTTAGACATAAAAAATACAGCTCCTTTCTGCTATAAAAGAGGCTGATTATGATATACTTATATCGTAATCAGCCTTCGTAGGTAGAGTAATGTTAGCCGTGGTATTGATGGTACGGCGGCGCGCCCGTGTTCTGTTAGTAGCAGAGTGCGGGCTTTTTTTAGAAGTGAAAAAAATTTCTTGCACTAAAGGAGATAAAACACTTATAATTGAATTACTGAAATCCGTAATATAGGTTAATGCAGAGTAGGGGTGATTCATATGAACTGTTTTAAACAGTTGGAATTGGCATCTAATATTTTGTCAATTTGTGTAATCACAATACTATTATTATTACCGTCCATATATATTGATAGCGTAAATATATACGTGAATGGCTTTTTTATTAATGGGCCACTGGCTATAGCGATTGCAATATTTTTACAAATCAAATACTTGCGAATACGAATCGACTTTGAAAAAGAAGACTAGGTTACTGGTCTTCTTTTTCATTTGGGAGCTTTGCATCCAACTTATTGATGGCGTTAGCCATTTTATCCAATTTGCTCAGTGCTTCTGGATTGTTAGCGATTTTTTCGATTAACTTATCTAAATCCTCTGTTGATATATCATGGGATGAATTATTGGGTTTGTTAATTTTACACTTATAAGAGAGCCAAAGAATTTTAAGGCTGAGCGTTCCGCCGTTTTTCTTTGCTGCAGACGTTGCACGAAACATATTAATTGCTATTGTGATTGCTAAAAATCCAATAAGCCCTACCGTTGTAACTATGTATTCTATTGGGCCGGGGGATTGAACGTTTATTTTTAGCTCAGTGGCTTCGATTTCTGAGATTATGTTGGCGGGAAAGTGCGCGGCAATAGCGACCTCTTCAAAACCATAAAGTAACGGTTGAATATCAGAAAGCCGTACCGCTTCTTGCGTGCTAACGCGAAATGTAATATGTGCCTTGTCACCTGACACGTACATACCAGACAACGAGCGGTTTATAAAGCTGGATGAATCTGATACATCCGTGATTACATGATGTGAATATATAGCCTTGAATAAGTAAGGGTCTAGTGAGTCTCGGCTTAGCTTTTTACCCCATTTTACTCTCCTACGTTTGATAAAGGGGCAGCAATTTTCCTGTAATTCGGACTCATTAATAATATACGTATCGCTTGTAATTTCTCCAAAAGCGATATACTGAGAATTTTCACTAGGAATTAGAACAATATCTCCCGGGTTCATTTCCAGCAAGAAGCGCTTTATTTGGTTTACAACAAGCCCGGGTTTTATTTGTTTTCCATCATCTTCAGCTTTTATCTTTTCATACAGTGCTCTTTTAGATGCATTATCTTTTTCTGCTTGTTTAATCAAAGAGGCGTCGATAATCCAATTAAAGCCAACAGCGATGAAGCCTTTACGTAAATATTCATCGTAATATTCGCCACCGTTTGTCCGAACAAACCAATATTTACGATTTGTAATATAGTCCACAACAAATTCACAATTGGGGTTTTCATTAAAGCTAGCTTCCATCGTATCGACTCCTTAAAGAAAATTAATTTTTGCAAGTTTAATATTGGTGAAGTAGCGTCTACACTATTCAGTAATAAAGACTCCGTAAAGGCATCAATGAAATACCTTTAAAAATTTCTAAAAAATAAGGGTATTTTAAGCATACCTTTATTGGGTAAAGGTGTTTTACTCAGCGCTCTATAAAAGTGCAATTCATCGTCTATAAGTTCACTGTAATACTAAAAGAGGACCCCTCCATCTGATGATGGCGAAGTCCTCAGTATCCCAGCCGCGCAATGCGAAGGGGATAGTTCACTATCATCAATATACACTATGGAAGTATTAAATGCAATAGCTATTCATGGGTTAAAACAACGACATTCCCGACTTTTATGAGAGTGGCAGCAAGGCACTTTGTATGTGAGTTATTGATACAGTGAATCTCTGATTTTCTTCATTTCTTCGGGCGTATAGAACTGAGAGGATACTGAGTATGTCTGCTTTTGCCCGTTCTTTTTTAAGACCTCAAAGTTCCACACCTGTTGAGCAAGTCTGTTCTGCCCAAGAATGATAGTGTCAATCTGCCCTGTGGCTTTGTTTTTCGGAATTTTTTTCCCGTTGATTTTGAGAATAATATCACCAACTTCTAACCCCGCCTGCGCCATCGGCATTCCAGGGGTTACTTCAGTGAGCGCGTATCCTCCTTTTTCTTTTTTCGTAGCGAGGTCAAATCCAAACCAGTATAGGCCGTCAAATTTCTCTTTTATCGATGCTAGGTCTTGAACCTCAACTATCGGCGGCAGTGGTTGCGTAAAATTTGCTCCGGTAGCTGCCGAGCGAGTTTCTATGATACTGCAGTTTACACCTACTCCATTAGGAGCGTCAGTGAATGTGAAGGCATGCTTGTCTTCGACCGCGATGGGTATTTCGCCGAACAGCCCCGCGCCGAAAGTGCTGTTAGTTACAATAGTTATGCCATAGTCTGTCGAGGACTCAATAGTGAATGGCTGCCCGCTCTGGGCTGCCGTCTGAACAATCGCATCGCGAATTTGCTGGGGGGTTGCGTTTTTTATAACGGTGTAATACGCCATAGAGTTTAAGGGTAATACTAGAGACATAGCAAGAGTGGCCAATAAAGTTTTTTTAAACATATGATTATCTCCTTTTATATTTAATCTATTTCACTTTGTTTTATAAAAGTGCTCAATACAAGCTCTTTCATACTAATGTTCGGAAAAACCGGTGCACATTTGGCCTCCGATATTTAAAGTTTCCCCCTCAACTCAACGACTTTCCCTAGGATCTGAACGGGAAGGTCGTTTATTTCTTCACTGGAGTAAAAGTGTGGCTCGTATACGTTTGGGTTGGTAGCGATAAGGGTAATACCTCTATCGGACTTACTGACTCGTTTAACGGTAGCCTCATCGCCGTTTACTAGGACAATTGCGATATCTCCGGAGTCCACGTCACTTTGACGCCTAACTATCACTACATCGCCCTCAAGCATCCGTGGCTCCATAGATCGGCCGCGAATCTGTAAGGCAAAAAACTCCCCCGTTGCCGCAAGCTCCGGTGTGATCTCTTCGTAATCTAGAATCTCCTCGACGGCTTCTAAGGGCACTCCCGCTACGACTCTGCCAAGTACGGGGATTTGGACTCCTTTGGGGTGAGTATTGTTGATTTTAATTTTCTGGGAAGGGTCAATGGATCTTAAAAGAACATCTAAATCCATTTCAAGCCCATCGGCAATAGCCTTCATGGTATCAATAGAAGGCACGATGGGTTTGTTTGAACGAGTGTTTTTGCCGCGTTCTATTAGTGATATATATGCCTTGCTCAATCCAACTCGTTTCCCAAACTCTTCCATACTCAGCCCATGGCTTTGGCGATATTCTCTAATTAAATCTCCTATATTCTCCATTAGATACCTCGCTTTCTATTAATCAGATTGTACAGCATGATAAACAAATTTACAAGATTTATGTTTAACATTGTTGACAATCATAGTTTATCATGTTAAACTTGTGACAATCAGAGGAGGTGAGTAGATGGGAATACCTAATCGGTTAAAAGAGGTAAGAGAAGCGGCCGGTCTAACCCAGGCCGAATTAGCTCATCAAGCACACGTAGCTAGAACAATTATTGTTGGAATAGAAAATGGTTCAATAAAGGTTGTTAGAACCAACACTTTAACTAAAATAGCTGATGCGCTTGACGAAAGACTATGTTCTATTTTTTTTACAGAATAAGTTTAACATGATAAACAAAATATAAGAAAAGGAGAAAAGAAAATGGAAGAAAAAGAAAAAGAGCTTCGTATGGACGAAGCTCCGTTTAACAGTAGGAAACACTTGAAACTGTTACATCTTTACATCGAGATTAGAGAGCGAATAGCAGAAACAACCAGGAAGTACCTTAGCGATATTGATGACGAGCAGGAACGCTTAAGCTTGTTGTACTCCTTGGCTGATAGAGGTATTCGTGAAGAGCTACTGAAACTGGCTCGACACAACTTTAAATAGTGTTTCCGTTTCCGTCTTCTTACGGGGTAACGGTGATTAAATCGGACACAGAGATCAGGTCTATGCATAAAGGCCCGGCAAGTTTCCGTCCCCTTACGGGGCAACAGTAAACCAATTTAAATAAGGAGCTTTCCGGTTTTTTTTAACAACCGGGGGGCCTTACAAGTCTCGAGGGGTTTGTAAGACATAAACGTTAAATCTCCAGTTAGGCTCGGAGTGGATTGTATTTTCAATGGGCCTGGACCGAAAGCCGCAGAGCTCCATGGCTTCGGTAAAACACCGGGAAGTGATGCGCTCCTCAGAGCGCACTGCGTGAATAAACGGCTGCATAAGCCCGTACGCAGATACGTAAGGGTTAATACTGGAGCGAATCGTAAAGTGCGACTTGATGTATTTAATCAAGGCACGCTGCATCTCAGGGGATAAATCCCTAAAGTGGTAAACCCTTACCACCATAACCACCTCCCATACGGGCATTATACCGTGAAACCGTAGTGATTTACAAAATGAAAGGAGATAAAAAGGATGGAAAAAACTAATTTTATTGATTATCTTCGCTCGATGTTAACAGATGACCAGATTGACGTATTAGCCCGGAACTTAGGAAAAAGCCATATCAGTTTTTACGGCCCCGGGTTAGGTAAGACAAAGCTGGTAGAAACCCTGCGTAACGCATGGTTCAAAAACGTCTACGCTCCCGAGGATTGCGATTCTATTCGTTCGGGGTGTATGGCGGTCTGCAATCGTGAAGGCGCCATTGCTTTGTGCATGAAAAAAGAATCGTTCTGCACGCCTTTACCGAACGACTCTTTTTCTAGAAATGAGATTACCTCAAGTCTCGAGGCTTTTTTAAGACATAAGCAGTAAACCCATAACGAATAACAAAACCACATTTGAAATTAGCTATCAGATATTAAAAAGGAGCTGAGTACCAATGAAGTTGTGCATGACAGTTGAAGAGGCTGCTAAAGCTGCTTCGGTATCCTACGAACAAATGAGTAGGTGGGCAGCAAATGATGTTGATTTCCCGAGTTTCATAATCGGGCAGCGCGGAGGAAAAAGGCTCATTCACGTAGAGGCTCTCAACGAGTGGCTGCGGAAGAAAGCTGAAATGAGACAAGGCGAACGATTCCGTTAAAGGAGAAGCCATGGAACCTTTAAAAATAAAGATAAAAAAGACTCACGACCAGGCCCGCTTACCCCTTATTACGAAAGGGAACGCCTGCTTCGACTTCTACGCACTGGAAGACACGGAGATCAGGTCTATGCATAAAGGCCCGGCAGCACTTGTAAGGACAGGACTTGCCTTCGAAATTCCTGAAGGCTACCACATGAAGCTTTTCATGCGAAGTAGCTATGGAGCGAAAAAGAAAATATTCCTTGCCAACTGCGTCGGGATTATCGATAGCAGCTATCGAGGAGAAGTAAGAGGAATCTTCAAAGCGACAACAGGAAGAGATTCAACGAAATGGATACGGGCCGGAGAACGATTCATGCAGGGATTAATCGAAAAAAACATCCCTGTAGAGTTTGAAGAAGCAAACGAATTAAGCCAAACCAAGCGCGGCGAAAGCGGATTCGGGAGCACTGGAGAATAAGGAGGAAACTGAAATGGTAAATACACTGGTATCTATTACGTGCGCGATTGTAATTGCCTGGGCGATATGGATAGCGCTCGACATAATTCAAAAAGGAGGTAAGCGTTGAAAGCGATAACCATACAAAAGCCGCCCGAGTGGGTTAACAGGCGGTACTACGAAATCAGAAACAGGCCGGTAAAAAATCCCGAAAGCATCCGGTTCACTTATAAAGACGCCATAGAAGTTATCTTTGGCGCAATAATAGCCTATTTGTTTATAGTAGTTCTCGCTGTGATGTAAGGATGTGATGAGATGAATTGCGAGAACTGCCCTAATAAAGATTATTGTATCCCTGATGAATGCATAGAAAAATGGCCGCTCCCTGCAGCATTAGGAAGCGACCAAAGCGAAGAAATATAAGAGGATACAAATATTATAGCACAAAGGAGAATGTATATGAAATATGTAGGGGTAACACATAACTTTAACGACACGGATTATACGGACATTACGAGGTTCAGTATAGGAAACATATACTGGTTCAAGTTCTATGAAGACGACCTCGGACCGTTAGATGACGTTAGTATCGGGCAATATGTAGTCGTAGACACATGCCGGGGCTTAGCCGTCGGCCGTATTGTTAAGAAGTCGGACGGGGGTATTAACTTAGCACTTAACGCGGGCATGAGCGAGGAGAACGTAACTCGTCAAGTTGTCGACGTCGTGAACATCGAGCATATAGTAGCTCGCAATAAACTTATTAAAGAGGTCGGTAAAGCCGAAAAAGCTATGTGCGACTGGATTAACAAGAACAGCATAGAAGACGTATATACCATTCTTGCGGATCAGTCGGTTGAGTTTAAAGACTTGCTTTATGCTCGTGACACCTTAGTTGAGAAACTCGAAGCTGAAAAATAGGAGGATAAGATATGTTAAAAATCACCTTTGAAGGAAACGCGAAATCAGTAATGTTTGAAATGAAGGCTCTCGTAAACGCGTTAAGCACTAACGGAAAGGAAGTCTCTACACCGGTACCTGAATCGACCGTAGAAGCGCCGAAGAACTGGACAACTCAGGACACACGGCCCGAAGAGCCGGAAAAGGAAGAAGCTATCCCCGCGGAAGATCCGATGGCAGCCGTACCCATTGCCGCCGTCAAAGAATATAAATTAGAAGAGCTGCAAGTAGCGATGCAACCCTTCATCAATACAAAACTTGCGGAACTTCAAGCCCTTCTTGCTAAGTACAAAGTTGCGAGCCTGGTTGACCTTCCGAAAGACCAATACGGCGTATTTGCAGCTGACTTACGGGCATTGGGGGCGCAAATCTAATGCCGACTCAACATGCATTATTATCTGCAAGTAGCGCGCACCGGTGGCTGCACTGCACTGGTAGCCCGCTTCTTGAAAAAGAATTCCCCGATACTACATCGGTCTATGCGCAAGAGGGCACGCTTGCACATGAGCTTTGCGAACTGAAACTTAAGAAGTATACGACCGTGATGCCTAAGGGAACGTATACAAGAGCGCATAACAAGATAATGAAGTCTGAGCTGTGGCAGAACGAGATGGAAGGCACGTCAGAAGCCTATCTTGAGTATGTTAAAGAAATTATGCTGGCGTGCGAAATAGCCCCTGCTGTACTTATCGAAAAAAGAGTTGACTTTAGTCGCTACGTCCCCGAGGGCTTCGGAACAGCCGACTGCTTAATGCTAGCCGGCGATACGCTACACGTCATCGATTATAAGCACGGAAAAGGTGTTGTCGTCGATGCAGCTCATAATCCGCAAATGATGCTCTACGCTCTAGGAGCTATGGACGAGTTGTCATTATTGTACCGCTTCAAATCGGTTCATATAGTTATTGTACAGCCTCGAGTTAACAACATATCGGAGTTTACGATGACCGCTGATGAGCTTCGAGACTGGGGCGAGACGGCCGTGAAGCCTAAAGCCGAAGCGGCCATGTCGGGTAACGGTGAATTCGAAGCAGGCGACTGGTGCCGCTTCTGTAGAGCAAAGCAGCAGTGTAAGACGCGGTACGAGTCGAACGACTCATTATATCCTGAGCTATCAGCACAGCACGACCCGAGGCTCATCACCCTTGCCGAACTCGGCGAGTACCTGAGGCGTGGCCGCGACATGGCTGCCTGGCTCGAAGATATGAGGGAGTATGCTCTGTCCGAGTCTCTGGCCGGTGCCGAGGTGCCTGGGTGGAAAGCGGTAGAGGGTAGAGGTAGTCGAGCATTTACTGACACTGATGATGCCGTCGATACACTTATTCGGAACGGCATCGATGAAAGCGTTTTATATGAACGTCGAGTGCTCACCTTAGCGCAAATGGAAAAGGCCATCGGCAAGAAGACCTTCGGTGAGATTGTTGGGAATCTCGTCGTGAAGAACCCCGGTAAGCCGACACTTGTAGAAGAATCCGATAAAAGACCCAAAATCACTAACCAGCCGACAGCGGCTGACGTATTTAATTCTTAATTCATGGAGGTATCTATTATGTCATTTACACCGAAAGCTACAGAAGTATTACTCAAGAATGTTCGTCTGTCTTATGTTCATATCATGGAGCCGCACACCGCCCCGAATCAGACAAAGCCGAAGTACTCGACAACGATTCTTTTGCCGAAGAGTGACGTAGCACAAAAACAAGCAATTGACGCAGCTATTGCGGCAGCCGTTGAGGAAGGCCGCCAGAAGTACGGCGCGAAGAGCGTACCGGCTAAGCCGAAGACCCCCGTATGGGACGGTGACGGCTACACTCAAAATGGTAAAGAGTTCGGTCCTGAAGCGAAGGGCCACTGGACCTTTACCGCATGGCAAGACCCTAAGTATAAGGTTGAAGTCGTTGATATGACGGGTGCACCGATTACCGATCATACGCAAGTTTACTCTGGTATGTACGCCAACGTTCTTGTGACGTTCTATTACTACGATAACCAATCTCAAGGTATCGGTTGTAGTCTTGGACCTGTGCAGAAGGTTCGTGACGGTGAATCTTTTGGCGGCGCACCCGTCCCGGCGGCGTCGGTATTCGGAGCGCCTCAAGGAAGTGCTGCCAACGTATACGGCGGTGCAGACGCCGCTCCGCAGGTTAATCCTATCACCGGTCAACCGATGTAGGCCCGTATGAGGCACTTAAACATAGACATAGAAACGTATTCGCCGAACGACATCTCGTTCGGCGTTTACAAATATTCCGAATCCGAAGAATTCGAGATACTACTATTCTCATACGCTTATGACTTCGGGGAAGTTCACGTTGTAGACCTGGCGTCAGGCGAGAAGATACCTGATAACGTAGTCCTCGACCTTAGGAGAGACGAAGTCATAAAGCACGCCTACAATGCACAGTTCGAGATAACGTGCCTTAACCGTGCCGGGTATCAGACCTTCATCGACCAGTGGCGGTGCACGATGATTCACGGCGCGTATCTGGGCTATCCGATGGGCTTGGCGAAACTCGGCAAGGCCCTGGGGCTTCCGCAAGATAAGCTCAAGGACAAGGCAGGGGCGGCGCTTATACGGTACTTCTCTGTACCGTGCAAGCCGACGAAGAAGAACGGCGGCCGCACTCGCAATCTACCGAAGCACGACTCCGATAAGTGGGCGGCGTATATCACTTACAACAAGCAAGACGTCGTCACCGAGATGGAGTGTTATCGAAGGCTATCCGCGTTTCCCGTACCCGAAGAAGTTGAAAGACAGTGGCAAATTGATATTCGCATGAATGCCACCGGGGTCGGTATTGACCGACAGCTTGTAGAAGGAGCCCTTACAATCGACGAAGAGAACAAAAAGTCACTTCTGGAAGAGGCTTATGAGCTTACAGGCCTCAGCAATCCGAACAGCCGTAACCAACTGCTCGATTGGCTGAACTCCAACACGAACCTTGAGCTTGAGAAGCTTACGAAGGACTCAGTGGCAGCGGCTATGGACAGCGCCGATGACCTGGCGAAGAAGGTGCTTACTATTCGCAAGAAGCTTGCCAAGTCGTCCGTGTCGAAGTACGAGATGATGGCAAGCGCTACGGGCAATGACGGTCGTCTGCGAGGTACGCTCCAGTTCTACGGAGCGAACCGTACCGGACGGTGGGCGGGACGGCTCTTACAGGTACAGAACCTTCCTCGTAACTACATTACGAACCTCGACATCGCTAGGGACCTCGTCAAAGATTCTAATCGAGTAGGCCTAGGGCTCTTATTCGGGGACGTCTCTGATACGCTCTCTCAGCTCATCAGAACGGCCATTATTGCAAAGGAAGGCTATACGTTATGTGTAGCCGACTTCTCGGCGATTGAGGCCCGTGTTATCGCTTGGCTGTCGGGCGAGACCTGGCGACAGAAAGTCTTTGCTGAAGGCGGCGATATATACTGTGCTTCGGCATCATCGATGTTCGGCGTGCCGGTTGCGAAGCATGGTGTGAACGGGCACCTGCGGCAGAAGGGCAAGGTTGCAGAACTCGCTCTGGGCTATCAAGGCGGTGTGAATGCACTTAAGGCTATGGGAGCCCTTGATATGGGCCTTACGGAAGAAGAGCTGCCGAATATCGTAGAGCTCTGGCGGCAAGCGTCTCCGAAGATTAAAGAGCTCTGGTACACGGTCGAAAAGGCTGCCGTATACACGGTCACAACGGGTAATCCGATGACGCTTGAACACGGCATCACGTTCCGTCTTGAGGTCGACCCGTTCTACGGATATCGGTATATGACGGTTGAACTGCCGTCGGGGCGTAAGCTCTTTTATCCTGATCCGCACATTAAGCTGAATAACTTCGATAAAGAGGCGGTACACTTCAAGACTCAGCTCAATAACGCCTGGGTTACCGAGTCAACCTACGGAGGGAAACTCGTCGAAAACATTACTCAGGCCGTCGCTCGTGACTGCTTAGCTCTTACTCTAATGAGGTTATCGGAAAACGGTCTACCGGCTATTATGCACATTCACGACGAAGCGGTTATCGAGGTGCCGAAGGACGAGGCAGACGAGTATCTTGATATCGTCGAGAAGACGTTCGCTCTACCGATACCGTGGGCTGAGGGCCTAGTGCTCACGGCCGCAGGCTTTACGAATGATTACTACATGAAGGACTGATGGATATGAATAATGACAAAAAAATATCAATCAGCATAGGTGCGAGCCGGTGGTCTATGCAGTGGACGCAAACGACGATGCTATGGTCCGAGTTATGCGCTCGCCTAAAGACCCCCGTACGAACGAAAGAGACGGTCGAAGAGTACCACAAGATGAAGAAAGCTGAACAGGGCAAGCTTAAGGATATCGGGGGCTTTGTTGGGGGTACCCTTAAGGGGCTTCAACGTAAGGCGATTAACGTCACCGGCCGTGACCTCATTACGCTTGACCTTGACGCCATTAAGCCCGGTGACACGGATAATGTCGTGCGTACGGTTGATAGTCTCGGTATGGCGTACGCTATCTACTCAACGAGGTCCCACACGGAGCACCGTCCGAGGCTACGGGTGGTCGTACCGACGGATCGAACGATGACCGTTGACGAATATGAACCGATAGCCCGTAAACTGGCGTCTCTCATAGGAATCGGCATGTGCGACGGCACCACGTTCGAGGCGTCCAGGCTTATGTACTGGCCAAGTTGCCCGAAAGACGCGCAGTACGTCTACGTTGTCGGCGATAAACGCTTCCTCTCAGCAGACGGCATGCTGGGGCTATACGATGATTGGCACGATGTACGGTCCTGGCCGCAAGTGCCGGGACACGAGGCGTCACAGCGTGAACGGCAGCTCTTAGCTAAGCAGGGGGACCCGAAGACGAAGCATGGTATCGTCGGGGCCTTCTGCCGGGTCTACGGTATCCGTGAAGCTCTGGATGAATATTTACCGCATGCGTATACGACAGTTGAAGGCTCCGCGGACCGTCTGACCTTTGCTACGGGCTCAACGGTAGCCGGGGCGGTTATCTACGACGATGACCAGTTCTTATATAGCCATCACAACACCGACCCGTGCGGCGGTCAGCTCGTGAACGCCTTCGACTTGGTGCGGCTTCACAAGTTCCATGACCTGGACGAGACCGCTAAAGACGGTACGCCCGTGCATAAGCTGCCGTCTTATACGGCTATGAGTAAGCTTGCCATGCAAGACAAGGCCGTTGTGGCCGAGCTTAACGCCGCCAGGGCCCAAGAGTCGGCGCAGAATGTGTTTGCCGACCTCATACAGAATGAGGATAAGCAAGAGATTACGGACCTTAATCCGAACGCTCTGACTGACGTTGATTGGATGAAGACCTCGACATTACGATATGACGACAACGGACGGGTCAAACCGACGCTTGATAATATGCTAAAGATACTCGTGCATGACCAAGCGCTTTCCGGACGTATTGCTTACGACCGTTTTGCGTCAAGGTACGTGGCCAAAGGGGCGCTGCCGTGGAACATGCAGCCGGGCACCAGGCTTTGGACAGATGCCGATGATGCGGGCTTGCGTTGGTACTTAGAGAACAAATATGAGGTGACCGGTAGGGATAAGGTGCAGGACGCGATGATCATGTGCGCCGAACAGAACGGGTTTAATGAAGTTCTGGATTATCTGAACAGCCTTAAATGGGATGGCATAGAACGACTCGATAAGCTATTTATCGACTACCTTGGGGCAGAGGACAACATCTACACCCGTGCCGTAGCCCGTAAATCCCTCACAGCAGCCGTAGCACGGGCTTATGAACCTGGGTGCAAGTATGACACCATGCCGATACTGGTTGGGCGTCAGGGAGCCGGTAAGAGTACCCTAATCCGTACGATGGGTAAGAAGTGGTACGCTGACGGCTTAAGCACCTTTGAAGGTAAAGAAGCCGCGGAAAGTATTCAGGGAAAATGGATTATAGAAGCGGGCGAAATGGCAGGATACACCCGTGCCGAAGAGAACGCATCAAAGCAATTCTTATCAAGGCAAGTAGACGTGTTTCGCCAGGCGTACGGTAGACGGACTCAAGAGTACCCCAGGCGCTGCGTATTTTTCGGAAGTTCTAATCAGTATGAGTTTTTAAAAGATATTACCGGTAACCGTAGGTTTTGGCCCATAGACATCGAGGCACAGAAACCTACGAAGAACGTATATGTGAATCTTCCTGGTGAAGTAGACCAAATCTGGGCGGAAGCCGTCGTAAGGTACAAAAATGGTGAGTCACTGATTATCGAGGACAATGAAGCGGCCTTAAAGATAGCAGAAACAGCACGAGAGGCCCATATGGAGTCTAATTCTAAGCAAGGTCTTATCAATGAGTTCTTATTACAAAAAGTACCGAAAAACTGGAATACGATGAGCCGCACGGCACGTCGTACCTTCTTAACAATGGGCAGTCACACGCCCGACGAGGAACTCGAATACAGAGACCGTATATGTGCGGTAGAAGTCTGGTACGAATGCTTTGGCCAGGACCCGGCACGAATGAAGAAAACCGATACAAGAGAAATAAACCAAATTCTGATGGACTCCCTGTATACAGAGGGTGGAAGTAAAGTTATGAGATTTGGAGAGTATGGAAAACAGCGCGGGTTTAAAATCAATCAAGAAAAAGCGGAAAAGGCAGTTTAATTTATATCGGGATGTGTCAACATTCTACCGTCAACATGTTAGAAAAGCGTCAACATTCTACCCGATTTTGTCAACATTCTCAGGAAAATGTTGACAGAGGTATGTCAACAAACTTTTAGAATGTTGACACCTAATGTTGCCGCATAGAACTAGTGTTTATCTATATTTATAGGACTTGTAAACAATGTCAACATTTATTTTAAAAGGTATAAAAAGTAAGTAATTAAAGGATATATATCGTCCTTTACGCCCTTAAATACGGGCAAGTGTACGGGCGCGCGCGTGTGCGCAAAATATGCGCGCGATTATACAACAAACGGAAAGGAGTGTCAATAGGAAAATGCTGGAAAGAGACATCGAGAAAAAATTAGTGGCAGGCGTGAAAAAGTTGGGCGGTCGGGCTTATAAATTTGTATCACCGGGAAATATTGGAGTACCTGACCGAATTGTCATATGGCCTGACGGCAGTATCGAATTCATCGAGCTTAAAACAGCAAAGGGGCAGTTGTCAAAAACACAGGCCACACAGATTGCCCGACTGCAAGCGATGGAGTGCAACGTACATATCCTGTACGGCATGGACGCCGTGAACGCGTATCTCAATGTGAGGTCAATGAAACATGGAGTTTAAGCCGCATCCGTATCAAGCCTATTGCATTGATAGGGTCATAAAACAGCCGAAGATAGGGCTCTTCCTGGATATGGGTCTTGGGAAAACCATCATCACCTTACAGGCAATATACGAACTAAAGTATAACCGCTTCGCCGTGCAGAAGGTTTTAATCATTGCCCCGAAGAAGGTAGCCGAAGCGACATGGCAACGGGAAGCACAGAAGTGGGACGGAGTTGGAATCCTTCGGATTTCAACGGTCCTGGGGAGCCTTAGTAAGAGAGTAAAGGCCTTGAACACTCCGGCCGATATCTACATCATCAATCGGGATAATGTGACCTGGCTGGTCGACTACTACAAGAACGACTGGCCGTTTGATATGGTAGTGGCCGATGAGTCCAGCAGCTTTAAAAACCATGCGGCAAAACGATTCAAGTCGTTAGCCCATATGTATAATCACATCAAACGGATGGTACTTCTTACGGGAACGCCTACACCTAAAGGGTTGATTGACCTGTGGGCGCAAATCTATTTGCTGGATCGAGGGCAGTCCCTGGGGCGAACATACACGAGCTTTAGGGAGCACTACTTTATACCCGATCAGCGGTCACAGACGGTTATCTACAGTTACAAGCCTAAAGATACGGCAGAAGGTGATGTACTTAGAGCCATATCTCATCTGTGTGTGTCTATGAAATCGGAAGACTACCTGACGCTACCGCCTGTTATTGAAGATATCGTACCGGTGCAATTATCGCCGAAGGCACAACGAGATTATGACGAGATGGAAACACGGATGGTACTGGAGCTTGTCGAAAGCGGCGAAGAAATTACAGCCGTATCGGCGGCAGCACTATCAACGAAATTACAGCAGCTGGCAAACGGTGCAGTATACGATGAGCTTCGCAACGTACATGAGATACATGATTGCAAGATTGAAGCGTTTAAGGAACTGATTGAACAGTTATCCGGAAAACCGGCACTGGTCTTCTACAACTTCAAGCATGACCTTGATCGCTTGAAAAAGAGCCTTGCTAAATCAAGATTAGTCGTGAGGGAGCTTAAAGGAGCGACGGAAGAGCGGGAGTGGAACGAGGGGAAGATTGATGTACTCTTGGCGCATCCTGCAAGTACGGCGTACGGCCTTAATCTTCAAGACGGGGGCAACCACGTTATATGGTTCGGCCTGAACTGGAGCCTTGAGTTATACCAACAGGCTAATAAGAGACTTCACCGCCAAGGGCAAAGAGAGAAGGTCATCATTCATCATCTCATCAGTATCGGTACCCGAGATGAGGATATGATGGAAGCATTAAATCGAAAGGCCGACGCACAGGAGTACGTATTACAGAGTCTAAAAGCAAGAATTGATAAAGTGAAAGGAGAACAAAAGCATGGATAACCTTCAGAAGAAATTAGTGCAGGGAATATTTGAATTATGGAACATAGCGCAAATAGATGAAGAAAAATTCTATAGCCAAGACATTCCCGATATAGGGTTTGTATCTGCCAAGAAGTATGTTCTCATAAGACTTCCGAAGGGGTGCCCGCATCCATTTAAAGCGGACCGAAAAAATGAAAACATACGCCAACGTATGAGAAAAATAATTACAAATGGTAAAGCGGAACGTGTTTTTGATACTGGTGAAACAAAAATCGTAGAGGGAAATATTAAAGCAAAAAAGTTTATATATGGCACAGAGGGTCAGGAAATCTTAGTGTCAGAATTTTTATATGAATATTTGCCGCTGTCAGCTAAAAGCATCGATGTATACGACGATCGGGTGCTTCGGGTATACATTGCGGGTGAAGAATTACCGGTAGTTATTGTTTCCATAATTAAAAACCCTGGGGGTGATGCGTAATGACAAACATATCAAGAAGCCCCATAAACGGACAAATTGAAGCCGACGATATTAAGAGCCCGAACCACTATACCTGGAGAGGTAAGGTGTGCGAAGAAATTATAGGCGAGCTTACACAGGGGGCTGAGGGTAAAGAGGCGTACTATCTCGGGGCTGTTGTGAAGTACTTGTACCGATATCCGAAGAAAGGCACACCTTTAAAAGATTTACAGAAAGCCAAACAGTACATTGACATGTTGATGGTTCTGAAAGGAAACGCTGATGATTAGGAATACTAAAAATCTTATCGAATTTTGGCTTCTGTGTGGTTTTACCATAGCCGTTAGTATAATTGTAGCCTTGGCCATAACAAACGCGTTATGGGCGTACATTAACGAAAAATTATCGATATTGGGTGTAGCAGTCGCCACGATTGGGCTTGCTGTTGAAATATTAACCCTAAAATTTGTGTTGTGGATAACAAGATAAGGAGAGAAAAACATGGAAAACAAATTACTGCAATTAAAAGAAGCGGAGCTTTGTGCTACCGAGATAGTCATAAAGATATCTGCTACCGCCATTGCCATTGCAAGATGTGAGATTGAGCCGGATAATGCAGGCGCGATAAAAGAAGTGATAGGGGTCCTTCATGCAAAATCCAATGAAATGCTGACCCTTTTAAGCAAGGAAGTGGAAGCCAATGAAAATTCTTGATGTGTGCTGCGGCAGCCGTATGTTTTATTATGACAAAGAAAGTCCTCTTGTAACTTATATGGACATCCGAGAAGGAGAGGTTGAATTATCCGACGGACGAAAGATTACCGTTAAACCCGATATCGTTGGAGACTTTAGGGCGATTCCGTTTTACAACGAGACATACGACATGGTTGTCTTTGACCCGCCCCATTTACTTCGAGCCGGGAAGAGCTCTTGGCTAGCTAAGAAGTACGGGGTATTAAACAAAGACACTTGGGAAAGCGACATTCGGGTAGGTTTTTACGAGTGTTTCCGGGTTCTAAAGAAAGGCGGCGTTTACATGACGCTGTTTTACGCGATGGCACTGGGGGCTTTACTTTATGCCGGCATTGCTAAGTTCCTGTTTAACCTTATCAAGCATTGGGAAGAGGCACGAAATGACGGCTAAAGAGTATTTGGAATACGTTCGAAGTCTGGATACTCGATTACGAATAAAGGAGCTTGAGATAACGCAACTACGGAACGATATTTGTAGCATACAGGCGTTGGACTATAGCAGGGATAAGATTACCGGTGGCAGCCCGATTGATATATCGGGGAAAATTGTAAGACTCGATGAGCTGATTCGTAAAGCAAACGAGGATTGGGATAGGCTAATTGACGAAAGGGAAAAGGCAAAGCGCCTTATTGCAGCGATTGAAAGCGAAAAGCAGCGAGAAGTATTAATGCGAAGGTACATCTCTAATGAGCGTTGGGAGGCAATAGCGTTTAGCATGGGGATTTCATGGCCGAGTACGCATCGGCTGCACCACCGAGCATTAAAAAATTTTCAAAAATATTTAGGGGGGGGGGTACTAAAATGATACACTCTTGACATGATATAGTGTATTCGTAAAGAGTGCGGAAAGGCCTACGGGCCCCCGTGCGAGTATGGGGCAGTCATCCCTGCGGGGACCTGTTCGATGAGGGTTGCTGCGGCAGCCCTCAACTACTAATTTCAACGTAGTTTTATTTACAGCCGAGGCGGCGTCTATTGTAGGCGTCGCCTTTGCCGTTTGCTTGTGTGAGCCGTAACAAAGAAACAGCCCCAAGTCGTTATGACCCGAGGCTGTTTCTTGAGAGATGAAGATGCAAATGAAGTGATCCATGTCTTACTTGGTATCATGGCATTCGAAATTCATCTCGAGTATATATCTAATTTTAAAAGCTGTAAAGTATTTCATCGGATAGGTTGTGAGCGATGAAGATACTACATGTAGAAAATTCTTGTATAAAAGAGCGCGAGAAACGACATGTGGTGTAGTCTATTCTTATTTATCAAAGCGCAATGCTATTTGGTAATTAGTAATCTAGATACATGATTGAGGCGTCGTATCAAGGAGAGTCATGGTGAATCAAACGAAAGTACAATGCTGTCGCAGGTCCTGCTTAAACAATCATAAAGGTGTATGCTCTGCTAACGTAATACATATCGGTGGGACAGGTGCGTGTAAGTGCTTCGTTGCAGCCAAACATGCCATGAATCATTCCAGGTACGGCGCTTCAAGGAGGTGAGGTAATGCCGCAAAAGAGTTTACATGCGTGCTGTTATCCGGGCTGCCATGAGCTTAC
>ERZ773003.819-NODE-819-length-21074-cov-3.952852_pt1 | contig 21074 bp, 10 predicted proteins | sample MGYA00580668_ERZ773003 | MGnify/ENA primary metagenome ERZ773003 (study PRJEB29015, sample SAMEA2738002) | human oral metagenome | biome: human oral; feature: human-associated habitat; material: dental | place: China | collected 2126 ... | reverse complement strand
TGTAGCCGAAGTCGCTGCAGTAGTAGTAAGAGCTCCTGCTATGCCAGATCCTACTCCTGCGGTAAGATATGTTACTACGGCAGTTACTATTAAAGAGCCTACGCCGCTAAGGCTTCTTGTCTTATCACTCCACTCCTTAGAATTTAAAATAGCCTTGGTTTGGTTTATATTCTTTTCATCTATAGGAGTGGGAGAATTTGAGCTAAGCTCCTTAGTAGTTTGAGCGGGATCTTTAGCAGATGGTGATATTTGGTTATATGTATTGCGGTGCTCCTTATTATCTGTCTGCAAAAGATCACTACTGCTCATGAGATCTTGATTTAAGGCAGAAGCACTTTCTTGCTTATGCGACGTAAGCTTATCGGTAATATCCTTATCGTTTAGCTTTAGACTCTCTTTTACGGCTATAAAGCTTGGAATTTCGGTTTCTTTTATGGCTCCTTTATCTTTCATAGTAGCAGTAAGTACGCCTTTGCGATTTGAAGCAGATATTTTTGTATCACTTCTTTTAGACGAGATTAAATTTAACTCACTTGTATTTAAATTTACTCTATCTGCAGTAATATTTGATGCTAAAAGATCGATAGAGCCTGCCGTCAAATTTATATGCTTTGAAAAGATGGTTGAGCTTGCTTCGTTATTTGAGGTCTCGATATGACTTTTCTTTAGCGAAGCTAGAGCTCCGAAAGAATTTTTATGGCTTTTTTTCTCGTAATAAGAGCTATATGGCGCAGATACTATATTTATATTGTTTCCCGCCTGCATATCTATAGCTTCTTTAGCTTTTAACGTAGAGCCCGCTATATTAATATCGGCTTCTTGCGAGCTAAGCATTATATTTTTAGCCCTTATGCTAGTAGGTACTACGCTTTGATTTAAAGCTTTAGTAGTAGTGCTTTTTTTAGACGCAAAGCCCTTCTCTTTAAATTCGCTCTCGTAGTAGTTGCTATCGATATCCCCACTTAGATTTATGGAGTTCTTAGCTTGCAGCAAAGCATCACCGCCGCGCGCATTAATATCCGCTCCGCTTATGGCTATACCGTCCGCTTTTATTAAGATATTATCTTTGGCGTTAAGCCTGGAGCTTGTATTCTTAACGATATCCTCTTTATAATATCCCCCTTTGCTTTTAAAGTTATAGCTTAGCTTCTCCTTCGCGCTATTTATATTTACGTCCTTTGCGGCGTTTAGGATCAAATTTGCAGCAGAGTCTATGCTTGCTCCGGTTACGGTTATATCGCGAGCCGCATTTAACGCTACGCCGCCTTCGGTAGATTTTATATTTGAGATAGTGCCTATATAGGTGCTGCTTTGATCGCCGTAGGCTCTATTTAGGTTTATCTCTTTACTTAGAGTTTTATGTACTATATCTCTGCCAGCATTTAAACTTACGCTACGTCCTTGTATCAAAGAGGAGGCGTTTATTATATCCTTATTAGCCGATATGCTTAGGGCGTTTCCCGCGATGATGGAGGCGGAGTTTAAATTTGATACGCTGCCGGCTTTTAGGTTCATATTTGATCCCGCGTAGATTATCCCTTCGTTTCTAAGATCGCCGTTTGCGCTTAGATCTATGCTGCCTCCTGCGTATATCAAAGAAGGTGCAGAGCTAAGTAGAGTGCCGTCATCTTCCTCCGAAGAGTTCAAGGAGGTCCTTTTTTTATCATAAAGCAAGCTTAGCTTATTGTGCATGTATGAAAAATCTGGTATCAGCTCGCTATAAACGTAGAAGGTATTATAAAATTTACTGCTTATAGGCGAAAAGAGATTGTTTATATAGCTAGGCCTAATAATATCTTGCATATCCGCTTCGTTATTAAGACTAGGCGCGAGATCGTTTTTATTGAGATTTAAAGCGTTAGGATTATTAAGCCCCTTGCCTATTAAAGAGTAATCTATTTTAGAAAAAGCTTCCTTTATAAGAGTAGGAGCGTTACCAGAGTTTATCTGCCCGTGTGAGTTTAAATTTGAAATATCACCCGCGTAGCCTTTTATATCTTTTTTAGCTCCTATTATGGAGATAATAGCAGGCTGAGAGTAGTAGATATTCTTTTGGTCGCTATAGCCGCCTTTACCGCCGTGGCTTTTATGTTTCCATCTATACTCCGCCTGGCTCGTTATACTATGATTTAGACTTAAAGAGCGGTTGTTTAGGCTCTTTACATTTAAGAGCAGATCGTTATAAGCATAAATTACGCTCTTATCGTTATTTAGCTCATCTATGTTAAGGTTACTATCCCCTGCGGAGATTATGTTTGAGCCCATAAATTTACTTAGGCTATCTTCAGTTATATACTCTTTATTGATGCTATAGCTTATCTGCCTTAATCTCTCCTTCTTATGAGGCTTGCTTCTTCTTATGCTAAAGAGATTGTCTTTTAAGCTTAGCGTTATAGCATCATATAGCCTAGTATCCTCCCCCGGAAGCCTAGTATTTTTATATAAGCTTAATACGTATAGATTCATATCTTGCTCGCTAAGCTCCTCCATGATCTTAGCGTTTAGCTCGTCCTGGCTAATATTAGGATTTTGCTTAAGGATGCGCTCTTTTATCTCTGCCGCATTGACCTTTAAAGGAATGGCTATGCCGCTGCAACCCCAGCCATCGCCATTGCAGGTAAAATCTATATTATAGCCGGTGCTTTGAACTCTCTTTACGGGCTCGTTAACCGAGCGGTTGTTTAACTTTTTAGCATTGATATTAAGAGCGCCCCTTGCATATATCAAAGAGGAGGCGTTAGTTATCTCGTCAGCCTTGCCCTCCCCACCTCTTTCATTAAAAATATTTAAATTTCTTTGAGAGATGATGTTGGATAGCGCTTCGTTGCTAAGAAAGCTAGTATTTATAACTATATCCCCTCCGCTAAGTATATTGGACGCGTCCTGATTGAGGATATTTTTAGCGTTTAAACTTATGCCGTCTTGCGCATAAACGAGGGCTTTTTTATTGATTAGGCTTTCAGAGTTTGTTATCAGCTCGTCCCCTGCGATTAAAGAGCCTAAATTTAAAATTTGCTCCTTTGCTTTCAAAGCCAAATTTCCAAGTGCGGCTATGATGCTTTCGTTTTTGATACCCTTTGCGTTTATGATCAGATCTTTATTGGAGATCAGCCTTTGTGAGGCAATGAAGCTTCCCTGTAAGTTCAAGTATATATCGCCGCTTGCGTAGATCCCTCCGTTATAGCTCAAATCCTCCTTTAGCCCCAGATATAAACTACCGTCCGAGTTTAGCTTACCTAAAGCGCTTAGACTATCTAAATTTAAGGCAAGATCTCCTTTGGAGCTTATAAGTCCCTCTTCATTATTAAGAGCGCCTTTGTTTATGATTAAATTTCCTCCGCTTAGGATAGAGCCCTTAGAATTATCTATGCTGTCGTAGCCTAAGAGAGCGCCTCGTAGGGAGATGATCTTTGAGCTTTCGTTGCGTAGATTGTTGCCGCGCAAGCTTAAGCCCTCTTGCACTATAAAGGTAGAACCTGAAAGGTTATAAAAATTTGGAATTTCAGAATCCAACGCCCTCAATACCATCAAACTGTTATCGTTTAAGAGACTATCTTTTATATCCAAATAGCTTTCGTTTGAAAGTATCGCTCCGCCTATATTTGATATGTGATCCGCGCTTATTATGCTAAGCTCGTTTTTGGATGGAGGGATAACTCCTGTTTTAAAGGAGTCTTTACTCTCATCTAGGCTTAACTCCTTTAGTCTTTCGCTCTTAGCCGCTCCTATTACGGCTCTATCTTTGTTGCTTAGGCTTCTAGCCTCTATCTTTAAGGCGGAGCTTGAGCTTATGGTGCCTTTTATATTATCTAGCCTATCCGCTTTTAGCTTTAGAGTATTAGCCTGTATATTTCCTCTGTTTTCTACCGAGGAGGCTTTTATATCCAGATTGGAGGCTGAAATTTTAGAGCCCTTTTGGTTGGAGATGGTCTTTGAGCTGATTTGAGCCTGTCCGTTGGAACCCAGCTTTCCTTCATTTATCAGATCTCCGTTAGCGTCTATCTTTAAAGAGCTGTCCGCCAAGATAGCCCCTTTATTATTGATGCCCGCTCCATCTTTAGTAGATATTATATTTATCTTGCCCGCGTACATTCCGCCTAGAGCCGAGGAGTCTATGGATACACCTTTAGGATGTGATCCCCCTTCTTGCTCGATTTTTAGATTATCCTGCCTCAATCCAGAGTTTGTATTTTTTAAAGATACCTTACCGTCCGTCGCTACTACGTTTATCTCGTTTGCGTAAATTTTACCCTCCAGCTTTAGGCTATTAGATATTACGTTTAGATAATCTCCGTTATCGTTTAGGCCGTCCGCTCCTATATTTATAGAGCCGTCCTTGCTTATGTTTAGGGATTTAAGATGCCCGTTTTCATAGGTGGGTTTGGCGGTGCTTAACGTAGTGGAGGAGGAATTTATTATGGTAGCGCCGTTTACGTTGATACCGCTAGGATTAGCGATGATAAGATCGGCTTTTCTGCCTGCTATCTCAATATTACCCTGTAAATTTGAAGGAAGAGGCGAGTTTACCTGATTGATTATAAGCTTAGCTTCGCCGCGATTGAGTCTCGGATTTGGCGGTATGTAGCCTGCGGTTTTACTTATGGCTCCGCCTTGAGAGTTATTAAATACCGTACCCTCTTTAGGAGTGTTAAGCTTGGAGTATTCGTTGATAGAAATCCCCTTATCGTTAGGAGAGGCGATATCTATTTGAGTGGCGGGAGCATTCGGAGTTTGAGACACCAAAGCTCTATGATTTACGGGGGCGGAGTTATCAGGTATTATCTCGCAATATGAAAAACAAGGAGCCAGCAAACCAAGAAGCAAAAGAGCGGCAAGGCGTTTCTTTGCTTGGCTAAAGACGCCGAAATATTCTTTTGTATAAGTAGGGGCACTAAGACGCCCTGCGCCATTAAAAATAGAGCTTAAACATAAAATTTGCATACTAATAACCTCCGTTTGCGATGGTTTTATATCTTAAATTTCTTGAATACTTTCTTAAAAAAATAGTAAATTTAGGATATTTTATTTAAAATTTGTTTGAATTTATTTTATGGTTCGGCGTAGGCGCAGGATTGCTATTTCTCGGCTCTTAGCAGGGTATATCTACGCTAAAAATAGTTAGTAAAATTTACTAAGCGTTATATAGTCTTAGTTTATATTAAACGCCGCGATAAGCGCCGATGAAATTTCGCTAAATTTTTAAAAGACAAATTTAAAAGTCGTAACTTAGAGAGAAATTTAAAGCAGGAGTGTCCGTTTTAAAATTTTCCGGTTTGCTAATAGGAAAAGCCGCCAAAAGATCATAGGTAAAAGAGCCTGAAATATTTCCTCTCAGACCTACGCCACCTCCGCTAAGCATTTCGCCCTGCAAGGGATAATCTTTTCCCTTAGAGCTAAGCTTGCCGACATCAAAGGCTAGGTAAACGCCGTTATTTTTAAAATACTTATATTCCAAGGTATTTCTTATATAAAAGCCGCTATCTCCAAGCAGGCTCATCTGAGAGTCAAATCCTCTAACGCTATAGTATCCGCCGATATTTAGCCTATCTATAGGGCTAAGATGGGTGCTGGCTCTTCTTGCGTAAAGTTCCAACTCGTAGCTTAAAGGGATAGCGGAGGATCTGGTTTTAAAATTTAACGCAGCGTTTATCAAATGGTACCTTGAGCTCCCGCCTCCGAAGTCTTCATCGGGCGCTCTTAGAGCGTTAAACGCTCCCGTAGATTTTAGGTACGAAAGCATCATCTCTACCGAAGAGTTATCAAAAAATACCTTGGATTTTAGCCCCGCCTCATAGCCGCCTTCACGCTTTCTTTGGTTGCTAAGCTCATAATCTTGTATATAGTTTTTATACTTTTTTTGCCAAATTCTAAAAAACAGAGAATTTTTGGAGTTTTGATTTCTAAAATATACATAGTTAAGATCCAAATTTCTTCTAACGCTGCTTCCGCTATAGGTATAAAGCTCATATGCCCCTGGTACTATTTGATCGTAGGTGTATCTGTTCTGCCAAAAGGATAGAGAGAAGTATCCAAAAGGTATACTAAAGCCTGCGTAGTAGTTAGCCGATCTGCCGCTTTTGCTATCATCTCCTAAAAATTTTTTATCTCCTCTTAAAAAATTTCTACCGTAAGAAGCAAATACGCTCTCGTTTAATCCAAGTAAATTTAAGCCGTAAAGCATAGCCGCGCCTTGGTATTTGCCGCTAGATTTGGAGCCCAGATTATCCGCGCTTAGTCTAAACAGCAGAGGCAAGCTTTGCTGTTTAGAGATATTGATATCGGAGTAGCCCTGCTTTGCGGAAGGGCTTAAGCTTATCTCCGCCTCGCTTCTTGAAGCGGCATTAAAATTTTCCACAGCCTGCTCCAGATCTCTTAAGTTTAAAATCTCTCCCCTCTTATCGCCGCCGAATGCGGTAAAGATACTTCTTTGGTTCTTGGCTTCAGAGCCGGGCTCAAGTGAGATCTCGCCTATGCGTCCGGGATGCAGAGCCAAAAGAAGGGTACCCGAGGAGATGTTTTGCTGGGGGATGGAAACGGAGGTAGTAATAAAGCCTGCGGATATGATTTTATTGTTATACGCTCTTGCCAGAGTTAAAATTTTATCGCTTCCCAAGCAATCGCCGCTTTTAAATTTAAGCTCTTTTAGAGTTGAGTTTAAAATTCTTTCAAACCCCGGCGGAACTGAATGATCGGAATTCGAGGTAGGACCAATGGACTTAGCGGAAGTTTTTACTTTCGCGCGCCCCAAGTTTTCATCATTCGGCTTAAAGGTAGGAATACTTGAGCCAGCACCGTCTTTGGGATTGACGGCTAGAGTTTTTGGATCATCTCTGTTTTTAGATTCATAATCCGCTTCGTTAAATTTAGAATCCGCGCTACTTTTCTGCTCGTTTTGCACTTCTGCGTTAATCAGTTTGATCTCATAAATTTTAAAGCAAATTCCTGCTTTCTTGGGCTCCGCGGTCGCGCTTGAAGCGGGAGACTCTTCGCTGCGTATGGTTATGAAGGGATCCTCGGCGCCTTGTCTAATTGATCTTATTCTTTGCTCTTCGGAATTTATGACGCCAGAAATATCGGCAGGAGTAGCCATTAACACTTTAGGAGCTAGGCTTAAGCCTATAAAGATAGAGGCCAGAATAAGCTTGACGCTTTTAACGCCGCGAGGTTGCAAAGAAGCTCCTTTAAATTTACTATCGTAGCGATAAGATAATGGTTTTTATAAAACATCGATTGCGCCTATTTTTTACGATTGGAATATCGCCGCAAAAAACTTTATAGTTTAAGCATGGCAAAGCATCTATTGGCATATATTCGCTTTTATAGACCTTGTCTTCCGCTAGGAGCTATCAAATTAAAATTAGTAATAATACACTAATTTTTTAAATTTTCGGGTAAGGTTTCTTTGGTTTTAGTGCTAATTGAGATTTTAAATTTTATTATGCCTAGAATCTCGATTTTTAATATAGTAGTTTCTCTTAAACTACCTGTATAATCTAGCGTTTTTAGCATTTGAAATTTTTTTGAAAAAATTTGAAAAAGCCGCAAAACAGGGCTTTTAAAAAAATCAAAAAACTAAAAATAGGGGGGAAATTTGATAGATGGTGTCCCCGACAGGATTCGAACCTGTGGCCTCAAAATTAGGAATTTTGCGCTCTATCCTACTGAGCTACGAGGACAAAAATCGGCAATTTAATCGCCGATAATATTCATAACGTCGTCTAGTTTTTTGTGAAGATCTTTGTCATTGATGGGCTTTGTCATAAAGTCATAAGCACCTTTATTTAAAGCCTCTCGTTTAGCGGTCTCGTCCGTCGTAAGGACGATGACGGGGATATGAGCTATACTTTCTCTAGCGTGAAGATTATCTAAAAATTCCAGCCCATTCATCACAGGCATTACGATATCTAATAAAATCAAATCAACGGGCTGAACTTCGAGTACGGCAAGGGCGTCCAAGCCGTTTTTGGCTTGGAGTATGGTTTGGAATTTGCCGTATTTTTTTAGCATAACTTCAAGTAGCTTTAAATTTATAGCGTCATCATCAACCGTTAAAACTTTCAAATCTCTCATTTAAGACCTCATCCTTATATATATTTTTGTGCGAGTTTCTCAAGACCCGACTTGGTAATATTGTAACTAGCGACTTCGCTAAATAGTGGATTTTCATCGTTGTCGTTAGAAAACAGAACTAGCTTGGTCGCAGGCGCTTTTCGGCGCAAGCTCTCTAACGCCGCTAAGTCTAGCCCTGCTAGCTTTTTATCAATCAAAACAAGCTTATAGCTGCCCGTAGCCACCATAGAAATAAGCTGGTCGAAATTGCCCGCAATTTCTACGTCTTTATACTGGTGTTTTAATATGCTGGCAAAAATTTTGCTTTCCATAATGTTTGCCTTACATATAAGTATATCTTTTGTCGGCACGCGCGCACCCTTAGCTTTCACTACGTCATCGGAAACTATGCTTTTTTTAGGAACTAGCTTCATTACCGTCTTTGGCACTTTGACAGTTTTAATGACCGTCTTAGGCACCTGGCGTTTGACAAGCTTTTTAACCAGCTTCTTTGTAGTTCCACCGGCGGGCGCTGCATCAGATCGTTTATCGCCGATAAAATTATCTAACATTTGAGCTAAGATATCCTTTTTGATCGGCTTAGTGCAGTATTCGTCAAGTCCTGCTGCCATAAATTTCTCTCTATCGCCCTTTAGCGCATTGGCAGTAACAGCCACGATCGGGATGTGACGGAGATTATTCTCGTGCTCGTATTGCTTGATCTGCTTTGTAGATTCGATACCGTCCATAACAGGCATCGAAATATCCATAAATATGAGATCATAGTCGTTATTGGCTTTTCTGGCTTCCAGCGCCAAAAGTCCGTTTTCAACTATCGTCAAATTCATATTAAAGCTATTTAACGTATGCTTCATAAGCTTTTGATTGATCTCATTATCCTCCGCAATAAGGATTTTGGCGTTATATTTTCTATTGACCAAAGGTACATTTTCATCGGCAGGATTTCGCTCTACCGGCACTTCAACCTCTTCTTCGACTTCGACATCCTCTTCTACCATAATGGTTTCTTCCTGCTGCTCGTCTTCGTATACGGTGACGGGCACCTCGACCATCTCCTCTTCCTCAGGCTGCGGGATAACTACCGGTTCGACTTTTACGCTAACAGGCTCGATCTCGGGCTCTTCGACATGGTCGTTTTGAGTAGCAGGCTCCACCTTCGGAATATCTACAGGCTCCAGCTCAATACTCTGCTCTTTAGCAGGAATATTTTGAGCTGCCGGTTCTACTGCCGGCATTACCAGTTCAGACTCAATATTTGAAGGCTTCTGTTTAACCTCTTCAAGTTTTGGCTCTATAGGTTTTAGTTCAGGCTCAATTGCTACCGGCTCTGGCTCAACAGCGATAGGTTCTGGTTCAATTATCTTTTTAGTTGGAATTTCAGGTTCTGAAAGTTTAACATTTGAAATTTCATCTTCATGAGCAGAAACACTTGAAGTATCAGGCTTCGAAGCTTTAGCGATAGGAATTTCAGGCTCGGTTTTAATGGCTACCGGAATTTCTTCTTCTACGCTTGGAATTTCAACCTTTTTAGCAGGCTCTTGCGCCTTGGCGCTCGGTTTGATATCCGAAAGATCGATATCTATATCAGGAATTTCAATCTCAGCCTTAGGCGTCTCAACCTTGGCCTTTGGAATTTCTACTTTTGCAGGCTCAGCCTTTACTTCTTCCTCTTTTTTGATCTTAGGAAGCTCTATTTCGATATCAGAAAGATCGATGCTAGGAGTTTCGGTTTTAGGAGCCTGGGTCTGAGTCGCATGTGTTTTGAGCCCCACAAAATCATCAGGGATTTCCAAAGATATAGGCTCATCGATATCGGTCTGGGCATCCTTTGTGCTTGAAGGCTCTACTTTTGGCTTTTCTGCGCGCGGGATTACTATTTCAGGAATATCAATATCGATCTTTGGCGATTCAGGCTCTGTCTTTTCAATCTTAATATCACTCATAGGCTCGATATCTATAGGCTTAATGACCGGCTCTTCTGCTTTAGGAGCTTCTTTTTTGAGTTCTTGAGCAATACTAGGCTTACTAACAGCCTCCTCTTTATGCGCAGAATGAGCCTCGGCATCGTGTGTACGCCTTCTGCTTTGCAAGATAGCGCGTAGCTCGTCTGCCGACGAAGTAGTAGCATGTCGTAATTCATCGAGCTTGTTGATGATAGGCCTTTCTTTTACTACCGGCTCTTCCATAATCATTTCATCAGCGACGATAGGCTTTTCTACCTCGGCATCCAGCTTAATCTCATGCGTCTGTGGAGCAAAATCCGATCTGCTTAGAGCAATTCCGGATTTTGAAATTTTATCTAGCGTCTTAACGAATTTAGTTAAGTTAAAAGGCTCTGTAAGGGTAAAAATTTTAGAATTTGAAATACTAATACTTTGAAGCTCTTTTGGCTTAAGAGTCAAAATCGTAGGCATACTCAATATATCGCTAACCTCGCCGTAATTCTTAAATCTAGTGATAAGAGCATCATATTTGTTATTATTTTGCGCTGAGCGGAACTGCGCGTTCGTATTAAATATCGAAATTTTACCGCCTAGCTTGCTGATATAGTTTTTAACGATATCATTATACATCGTATCGGCGCTATCAGCTAAAAGCGCGAAATTTAATCCTTTGATGCTTTCAAATACTGCGTCCGCATCAGTCTTTTGAGTCTCTTTAAAAGCAAGGGTGAAGTAAAATCTAGTACCCTTTCCTACGGTAGATTTGACCTGAAGCTTGCCGCCCATCATCGCTACGTATTTCGACGAAATCGTAAGTCCAAGACCCGTTCCACCATATTTACGTGTGATCGTAGAGTCGGCCTGAGAGAAGGCGTTAAATACATTTGCGAGCTTATCTTCAGAAATTCCAATGCCGGTATCTTCTACGCTAAACGTTACGATCGCCTCTCCTGGAGCTTTGCTAGGCTCTCTTAAAATTTCGACCACGATAGTGCCGTGCTCAGGCGTAAATTTGACAGCATTTGACATGAGGTTGATAAGAACCTCTTTGATCTTCGTGATGTCTCCGTATAGATGGTGCACGAGTGTAGGATCGATGTAGAGCAGGATATCGATATTCTTTTCGGCAGCCTTAGCTACGTAAATTTCAACCGCGCTTTCGAAATCTTGTATAGGGTTAAATAAGATATCCTCAAGCTCAACCTTATTGCTCTCGATCTTGGAGACATCCAAAATGTTATTAATGATCGTTAGAAGGTTTTCGGACGATTTTTCGATAGTATCAACATAATCGCGCTTTTCCTCGTCCAAATCGGTATTTTTAAGAAGCTCCGTAAAGCCGATGATGCCGTTAAGCGGCGTCCTGATCTCGTGAGACATATTAGCTAAAAAGATCGATTTTGCCTTGTTGGCATCCTCCGCAGCGCCCTTTTGATACGCAATCAGATCGAGCGCATCCTCGATAAGCGAATACGCTTTGTTAACACCCTCACTAGTCCTAACGTCGATGTGTTCGTGCTGATTCGTCAAATCGCCGATTCGGCTAAGCACGTTGCCGAGGTCGGTAACGTTCTGTCTTAAACGTCTTGTAATACCCAAGGCAAAAACGACCAAAATAGCCGCTAAAACCCATATGCCAAGAGCGATAAATAGGTTTCTTAGTCTTTGCGCTAGATAAGTATCGGCATGTGCCGCAAGCTCAGCATTGATCTTTTCAGAAATTTCGCTTAGCTTTTTATATTTAAGTGTAGTAGAGGCAAACCACTCTTGAAAAGGCACGCTATAGTGTCCCTCGTCCGCTTCTTGCTGCAATGTGGCTGAAATTTTAGCAGTCTCTCTTAATGCGTTTTGAAATTCCTCTCCGTCTAGAATTTTTAAAATTGCAGCTCTAGCATCAGATTCCGGCAAGAAGTAGTAATTAGGGAGCGAACTAGATAGGTTGAAGCTAGCCCAAGTCCTTAGCTGCGCCTGATTCATCGCCTTGCTACCGATAATGTATTCGATAATATAGTCACGCTCCGATGCGGTGGCATCCATCGCCTCATAAGTATTAAGCAACGAAACCGTCCAAACGGTAATATTTGAGCTTACAAGACCCTCTCTTAGCACTCGTTGGATTGTTTTTACATCATCATCGAATTTTTGAAAATATGAGCTGAAAAGCTCACCGAAGCTTTTGCTTTGAGCATCGACATCCCTTCTTACCTGCGGAAGTTTGTCTAATAAACCGTCTATATCGGTCTCGGCAGCCAAAAGCTCGTCATTACCGGTGCCGTAAGCGAAAATATCAAAAATAGTCTTTTTTACGACATTTTCGCTGATATTTTTGCTTTCTTTGTACTTTGCAAGCGCATCGTCGGTTTTTTTACGTTGGCCCGATAGAAGGGTTCCCATACCGGGGTTTCCCTCGCTACCCAAAAACGCCGAAGTGATACCGCGCTCTTTATCTACCTGCTCTACTAACGCCGCGAGATTGCTATTTTTAGCAATTTGCTGCTGCAAAATTCCCACCCTGGCGTAATCCTGCAAAGAGATAAACAAGAAATATGATGCAAACGCGAAAATCAAAAGTAGCGGGATACCGCTAACAAGTCTCAAAGCACTTGTAGTATTTAAATTCATACAAAATCCTTCAAAGCGCAGCTTACGCGACGTTAAATTTTATTCAACCGGAGAAACGAAGTCGCTTCCGTCACGCTAGGCGGAGACGATTTAGCCGTCCTGCAAAGTTAATGGGTGATTTTACTAAACAAATCTTTAAATATAGCTTTTTGCGTTAGGTTTTCGTTAATGATTGTTTAAAATTTTTTCGGCGGTTTGGATATTCGTAAGCGATCTGATCTCATCGAAGCTCGCCGCATAAATGCTCTCAAAATCGCCGTAAAAGTCCAAAAGCTTCTTCAGGCTTCCCTTGCTAACGCCCAAGCTTAGCAGCTTTGAGCTTTGCAAATCGAGTTTGCGTTTGCTCTTTTGGTGAAACGAGATCGCAAAGCGGTGCGCTTCATCGCGCAGGCGCTGAAAAAACTGCAACTTTTTATCGTCCGTTGGTAGCAAAAAAATCCCGCCCTTCGTGCAAATTTTATCTTTCGCAGCCCCCTTTGCACGGTGGGCTTTGGCGTCGATCTTTTCTTTTGAGATAGCGATTATATCGACGTTTGCTCCGACGCTGCAGATTATTTCCTCCGCCAAGTTTAGCAGAGCCGTTCCGCCGTCGATGAGCCACAGATCGGGCGCGGCGAGCTCGTCAAATTTAAGCGCGCGGCTAGTTAGATACTCGCGCATCTGATCGTAGTCATTATTTGAGCTAAGGTGCTTGTGGCGGTAGTTTTGCTTGTTAAACTCGCCGTCTTGAAAGCTTATCATAGCTCCCACGGGCGCGGCGCCGAACATATGCGAATTGTCGAAAACTTCGATATTTACCGGCAAATTCGTAAGATCAAAATAATCTTTCAGCTCCTGCAAAAATGCGTAATCGTGCGTTTTTAGATGCTTTTTGATATTGATCTCGCAGTTTTGATATGCGATCTCGCAAATTTTACGCTTTTCGCCGATTTTCGGCGCGTAAATTTTAAACGCTCTTTCATGCCGCTTGGATAAAATTTCGCATACCAGATCCGCATCGTCAAACTCGTCGTAAACGTAAATTTTAGCGCACGTCACGGGGGCTGCGGCCGGGAAGGCGCTTAAGATCATCTGCTTGTAGGCGTTTGCGATATCATCGGCGCTAGGGGCTTTGCAGTTGATTATATGCGAGTTTGAGGCTGAAATTTTGCCCTCGCGTATGCTAAAATGCACGGCGCAGACGAGCCCGTCGCGTGCAGCAATCGCAAAGACCTCGAAATCATCGAGCTTTGCCAGATCGACCTCAACCTTTACGTTCATCTGTTTTAAAATTTCGATCGTATCGCGGATCTGCGCGGCTTCTTCGAAATTTTCGCTCTGCGCGAGCCGTGCCATCCGCTCCCCAAGCTGCGGCACCATCTTTTGCGGATTTTTTAGAGCCGTAAGCGCGCTCTGCACGATACGAGCGTAATCCTGCTTTGAAATTTTATCCTCGCACGGAGCGGCGCAGCGCCCGATCTGGTGGAACAAACAGGCCTTTTTGCCCTTGACGCAATTTTTCTTCTGCACGAGCGGAAACTGCATGTAAAGCGTCTGTAAAATTTCCTTCGCGCCGTGAAAATATGGGCCGAAATATCTGATGTTTCTGCCCTTTACGATCTTTCGCGTGATCTCAAAGCGCGGAAAGTCGTCGTCTAAATTTACGTAAATATATGGATAGGTCTTATCGTCGCGCAGCAGGATGTTGTATTTGGGCTTAAGCTGCTTGATGAAGGAATTTTCTAGTATCAGCGCGTCGCTCTCGCTGGGCGTTACGATGTATTCTAAATGCACAGCCTCGCTTATCATCTTGGCGATGCGCGCGCTTAGGCGGGGGCTCGGCGCGAGAGCGGGCGTGAAAGAAAAGTAGCTTTTGACGCGATTTTTTAAAATTTTTGCCTTGCCGACGTATAGCAGCTTGCCCGCGGCGTCGAAGTATTGATACACGCCGGGGCTAGCAGGCAGGCTCTTAATCTCCTCTATTAGCAAGGATCAGCCCTCTTATCTCTTCAAAGACGCGGCAAATTTGCGGATCTTGGATTTTGTTTTCAAACTCCCCTTTTGCGCGCTCTGAAGATAAAATTTTGCTGCTTCGGCGCAAATGAGCTTTATAAAATTGCGCCCTTCTTCTGCTCATCACTCTATCTGCTACGAAAAATTTTATCTCTCGCACGCCGCAAAGCTCCGCCGTCTCTCTAGCGGCTACGAAGCGCTTTAATACGTCTTTTATTAAATTTATATTACTATCGCGTTTTAGTTCGCAAAGCCCAGCCGGGTGCTTCGCGGCTATCATCAAAATGCCATCTTTGACGTAGATGAAAGCGATCAGCCTTTGCCAACTAAGCGGCAAAATCGCCAAAAACTCGCCTCTTTCTCGCATCTTGGCATATAAAGGATCTTTTCTGATATGAGCTATTATTTCTCTTGCATTTTCCATAAGCGGATTTTAGCATTTTTTATCTTAGTTTTGCTTAGCGGCTGCGGATACAAAGCGCCGCCGTTTTATTCGGAAGGCGAGCAGAGCCCTAGCGCTACCGCCCAAAATACGGACGCTAACAACACGAGCGGCGATAGAGGAAGCGTTAGAATTTTACGCGATAAATAGCCTACTTTTAGCTTTGCTTTGTTATACTTTTAAAAATTTTTACAAAGGAATTTCATGCAAACGGCAGACATTTTAGTGCTGGACTTCGGCTCTCAATACACCCAGCTGATCGCTAGGCGCTTGCGCGAACAAGGCGTTTACACCGAGCTGATCGCATACGACGCGCCGATCGATAAGATAAAAGCAAAAAACCCCAAAGGCCTTATTTTAAGCGGCGGGCCCGCTAGCGTTTACGCCAAAGGCGCGTATTTTTGCGACGATAGAATTTTTGAGCTTGGAATTCCGATTTTAGGTATTTGCTACGGCATGCAGCTCATCGCGCATAAATTTGGCGCCAGCGTCGTGCCTGCGGGCAAAAAAGAGTATGGCAAAGCCTCTTTGAAACTGCTTCGCGCCAGCAGGCTATTTGGCGGCGTGGAGGATAACTCTACTGTCTGGATGAGCCACTCGGACAAGGTCGAGAGCCTGCCGGAGGGCTTTGAGGTGATGGCAAGCTCGGATGAAAGTGAGTGGTGCGTATTTGGTGACGAGACCCGTAAAATTTACGCGCTGCAATTTCACCCGGAGGTTTGTCACAGCGAGTTTGGCGATAGAATTTTAAAAAATTTCGCTAAAGAGATCTGCGGAATAACCAGCACTTGGAATATGGGCAGCTTCGCCAAAGAGCAGATGATCAAAATAAAAGAGCGCGTAGGAAGCGCCAAAGTGCTTTGCGCGGTAAGCGGCGGCGTGGATAGCTCGGTCGTAGCGGCGCTTTTGGCGCATGCGGTGCCGCAGAGCCTAATAGCAGTTTTCGTCGATAACGGACTACTTCGCACGGGCGAGCGCAAGGCGGTAGAGGAGATGTTTAGACTCAAACTCGGCGTGAGCTTAGACGTGATCGATGCTAGCGAGCTATTTTTAAGCAGACTGAAAGGGGTGGTCGATCCGGAGCAAAAACGCAAAATCATCGGCGCGACCTTCATTGAGGTTTTCAGCAAAGAAGCGGCAAAACACAAAAACGTAAAATTTCTAGCCCAAGGCACGCTCTACACCGACATCATCGAAAGCTCAGTCGCAGGCTCAAGCAAGACGATCAAAAGCCATCACAACGTAGGCGGCCTGCCTAAGGATATGAAATTTGAACTGATCGAGCCTCTGCGCGAAATTTTTAAAGACGAGGTGCGCCAGCTGGGACTCGAACTAGGCCTTTCGCGCGAAGTAGTTTTCCGCCATCCATTCCCCGGCCCGGGTCTTGCGATCCGCATAATGGGCGAGGTAAATACGCCGAGCCTCGAGCTACTGCGCAAAGCCGACGTGATCCTGCGCGACGAGCTAAAATCAAGCGGCTGGTACAACAAAACGTGGCAGGCGTTTTGCGTGCTGCTAAACGTGCACTCAGTAGGCGTCATGGGCGATAACCGCACCTACGAAAACGCCGTGTGCATACGCGTAGTGGACGCTAGCGACGGTATGACAGCCAGCTTCTCGCGCCTACCGTATGATCTGCTAGAAAACGTCTCTCGCCGCATCATAAACGAAGTAGACGGCATCAACCGCGTAGTTTACGACATCTCGAGCAAACCGCCTGCAACGATAGAGTGGGAGTAAGATGAAACAAATCTGCATCATTTTAGCGCATCCTTACGAGAGAAGCCTAAACGCAGCAATCGCGAATGCGGCAGTAGAAAAGCTGCAAAATAGCGGCTACGAGGTTAAAATTCATGATCTATATAAGGAGAAATTTAATCCGATCCTTAGCGGCGCTGAGCTCGTGAGCGATGAAAGCGACGACGAGCTGTTAAAGGCGCATCAAAAAGACATAGCAAACGCCCACGGCATCGTGATTGTCCATCCGAACTGGTGGGGCGAGCCGCCCGCCATCCTCAAGGGCTGGATTGACCGTGTGCTAAGGCAGAGAGTAGCCTACGATTTTGCGTCGGGCGATAACGGCGGCGGGCTTCCGATAGGACTTTTAAAGGCTAAAGCCGCCGTAGTTTTCAACACCTCCAACACCCCCGAGGCCAGAGAAAACAAGATATTCGGCGATCCGCTGGAAAGAATTTGGAAAAGCTGCATTTTTGATTTTTGCGGCGTGAAAATCTTTGAGCGGCTGATGTTTAGAGTGGTCGCGGATAGCGACGAGGTCGAGCGAAAGGTCTGGTTAGAGCAGGTAGCGCAGACGCTGGATAGGTACTTTCCGAAGCAGATATCGCTTTAGATTTAAAATGCACTGCTCGCAAAATCCGCGTGGCGTAGAATTTTGATTGCCTATTTTAAACAGATACGCGCCGAATTCGCTCGCACATTTGGCGCAAAATCTATGAAATTTAGGAGGTAATCATGCTTAGATTAATCGCTGCGGTCGCGATTTTAGCGGCTCTCATATACTTCATCATGGGAGGCGGCGGCAAAAAGACGATCAAAGATTACAAAAATTTCAGCCGTGAGGAGCTGGAGACTTTATGCCTCGAAAAGAACGACAAGATCGCCTGCCAGCGTATCGCCGTGGACTATATCAAAGAAAATAAACCGAAAAAATGATCTAAATTTGCGAGGCTAATTTTGCGGTTTCGTTCAAACAGCGCGCAGCTAAATTTCTGGCCCGGTCCAAACGCTGCACAGATAAATTTGCCCGCAAAGCACGGCTGAAATGCCAATTAAATCGGTACCGAGCGCCGCGCAAATAGCGTAAATTTAAAAGCAATAATTCAAGTATTAGCATGCGCGCTGAAAAACCGCTAGCCAAAATTAAAAGCGATAAATCGCGCTGTGTTCTTTGCGCGCAGATAGAAGGAGCGACGGATGAAAATTTTATGGCAAAGTAGGCTTCAAAACAGACTTCGCGATATCGGCGAAAACATCCTAATTAAGGGCGATCGCGCATTTTACGTAGGCGATAACGACGAACAAAAGCAGATGAAGCTTAGAAAATTCTCGCTCGCAAGCGGCGAGCAGCTAGCCGGCGCGCCTTTCCGAGATTTTACCCGCGCCGCGACCTTTGACGATGACGCCCGCACGCTCGTAGTTTTGGGCTTTATTGACACGATTTATAAATTTAACGCCGCGGATCTCGCGCTCATCTCAAAGCACAAAAGGGCGTGCTAAAATACGGTAACTTTATCGCGATAAGTAGCGAGGGCGGCGATAAAAAGGCTATTACGGCGACCGACGACACGCTTTTTATTTACGATTTTAAGACGCAGACGGGCACGTGAAAGCGATTAAGGGGCTGCGTAGCGATTTTTAAGCAAGATGAGCTAAATTTCTTGATTTTTACGCGCTCGGGTCAAATTTACGGCTTAAATTTGAGCAGTTGTGAGCTTAAAATCATCGCTAAAGTTTGCCCTATGACGCAAGCACAGAGCATGAAAGACGGATATTGCATTCGCGTGGGCGAGGCTGGCGAAAACGGCGAAATAGAGGGTGCTAACGAGCTTGTTTTTACGGACGCAAATTTTAACGTTAAATTCCGCGTGGAGCTAGACTTTGATTTCGATAAATTCGAGCTTGCGGCGGGCGGATCAGACGGCTGGCGCGGGCACTTTATAAACGAGCCGAATGAACTGAGGATTCTTGATATTGTGCGTAGCGAGGCGGGCGACCTCGAGAGCGGCGAGCACGACGGCTCGGGCAAATTTGCGCACGATAAAGCCGAGGAATTTAGATGCGACGAAGCGGACGAATTTAATCGCGGCGGCTCGGGCGAATTTACGCAGGGCAAGGCGAGCAAATCCGGATGCGAAGCGATGGATAAATTTGAGTACGACGAGCCCTTTAAATTTAAACTCGGCGAGCAGGTCCAATACCTCGCGGCAAAGCCTGTGCTGGCGCATAAATTTAAACAAAAGGGCGCGAGAATTTTAGGCGTCGTTATAGCTGCTTCTTGCCGGGCTGCGAGCGCAAAATACGAAGCGGAGCAAAAGGACGCATTTGCCGAGCAAAATTTAGCGCCTAGAGGTGGCCGCGGTATCAAAAACCGTGAATATTCACTCCTCGCTCACGGTGAAAATGAAAAACGCAGACACCGCACGCCCGAGCGCGCCCGCGATCTCGTACTAGTAGATAACGCTTACGACGAGGACGCGGAGCGAATTTTAACCTGCTATGAGATTCTAAGCGTGGCTCGCTACAAAGCGTAGAATTGCTTCAAAAGAAATTAACCATTATAAATTTAAAGATTTTAAACAGGTTTTATGAAGCCTTAAGACCTAGATGCAGCATATTAGCCTAGTATAAATATCTGATTTTATATTCTGTCTTAAGATACGGCGCTAGATATGAGTAGGCGCGACTATGATTAAAGTAATTCTATCAATATTTGCACAATGCACTATCCGATAAGTATTTTAAATTTTGCAATTTTCAACCCACTGCTCTATTTTTTCTACCTGTTCTTTTTGTAAATACTTTTGCAGGTGTGCTTTGTTTAATAAGTACAGAAGAGAAAGGATGTCTTTTGCAGTCTTTTGTTTTTCAATTTCGCTAATGCAAGAGAAAAAATCAAGGGTTTTTGTTTTATCCTCTGCATGACTTTCACCGTGCAAAACCAAACGATACATTAAATTTTCAAAATACGCTTGTTGTTCTGGGCTTAAATTGACTACTATTGCCTTGTCTCTTGCGATATCTTCTATACCGCACTGATAATTAAATGTGCCAAAGGTTTCTAGTACTTTTCTCATGTTGTTGCCAATATTTACATTTTCTGATATAGAGTTATTTGCATAATCATAAATCTCGCTCAAAAGAGTTTTATATTCTGAATATTTTTTACCAAAATCCACAAATTGATGTTCTTTGAGCTCTTTTTGTATAAAAATAACATCTTTCTTATTTCTATTTTCTCGTTCATCATAAAATTCTACTTTTGGCAAATTGCTTATAATCTTTTGCATATCAAACGCGCTCATCAAGTCATGAGTTAAAATTATCATCTTGCTTTTATTGCAACCAGTCATAATTTTATGAATTTGGTAATTTAAAAACGACATTATCCCAACTTTATTTTCAAAATCAAAGCTAGAAATCGGATCATCTATAACTATAAATTTTGGTTTTGTATAAAATTCCTTACTATTCTCGCCTTTGAAAATTTCGGTAAAAAAATAGCTTAATGCAATAGCGTTTTGCTCGCCGGTCGAGACGTCTTTGGCTTTTACTCTATTGCCGTTTGATTTTAAGACATATTGCCCTTGATTTTCGCTAAGTTCAAGCCTACCTTCTTTAAAAAATATATATTTTAGATGCTCATTAATCTTATCTTGAGCTATATTTATCTGCTTTTTTTGAGCATTTAGTTCTGAAATTTTACTACTTATACACCCCAGTCGTCTGTCATTGTGGTCTTTTTTACTATTTAAGGCCTGCATAATTCTTAGCTTTTCTTCATAATAGTTAAAATTATCTTTTATCTCGCAATAGGCTATTTGTTTATTCAATCTTTCAAGCTCTTGTTTTAGCTCGTTTGCTCTAGCTTTTTGTGCCATAAAAGCTTGTCTTCTTTGCTCAAGCTGATCTAAATTTTGATTTAATTCATTAACTGAGTTATCAAAATTTGCATCTAAATTTAAGGCGACGAATGGATTTTGTATCTTTTGATTTAGTTTGTCTGTGACTTCAGTTTGACAAATTTCAATTTGCATTTTTATAGTATCAAACAAATTTTTATCTAGTTTATCCATATCCGGCAAATTTTTTAAATTATTTAGTGAATCCTGAATTTCCTGCTTCTTGTTTTCCAAATTCCTCCGATGGTTTCGTATGTCCGGATTAAAGATTGTTTCTAAGCTTGATAAAATTCCTTTTTTATCGTGTTGCAAAGTAGGGACAAATTCATCTTCAAAACGATATCCCGGATCGCCCATACCTGTACC
>ERZ773003.815-NODE-815-length-21154-cov-4.805299_pt1 | contig 21154 bp, 18 predicted proteins | sample MGYA00580668_ERZ773003 | MGnify/ENA primary metagenome ERZ773003 (study PRJEB29015, sample SAMEA2738002) | human oral metagenome | biome: human oral; feature: human-associated habitat; material: dental | place: China | collected 2126 ... | reverse complement strand
TAAAAGGACATTCTTTGAGCTCTACGGAATCGACAGTTATATCGCCCTTGGCCAAAGAAAGGTTATTAGGTGTGCTATTAGATTGTTTGGTGGTGACAATATTAAATGTTGCGTTTGCCTCTTCTTTATGAGAGTTCTCATTATAGGAAGAACCATAAATATAGTAGGTAAACTCTTTCTTTTCATGAGGGGCGAGAAATATTGTCTCGTTTTCAAATCCATCTGGAGTTTCCATTTGAGACTGAAGAGTCGCGTCACCGCTTTGCTCGTCGCCATACTTGTCTTTATAACTTACTTTAAAGATAAAAGAGGGAGATGCTTCTACATAATTATCGGTGGTATTTTCGATAGTGCCCTTAATACTATAGACATCGCGTATCTCTCTAGCACTTACAGCTTGCGTCGTATCAAACGAGATGTCACTTACTTTAACCGTAGGCTTTTCATCGGTGTCTTTCTTTTTCTTTTTTGTATCTGCTGCGGAAGAATCGCTTGAGCCAGATGTAGTATCAGCGGTTTGTCCAGCTTCGCCCTGTTTGTCTAAAAGACCAAAACCATTGGTGAAATAAGTGGCAGCACCAACCCCACCAACAACAAGAACCAAAACAAGTGCAATAGCAGCAATCATCTTCTTGTTGTGCTTATGAAGGTTTTGAGAACTACTAGGATTGGCAGAATTGTTTTGCGTCTGTGTAGCTGGCTGCGATATTGATGCTTTCTGAGGTTTTACTTCCGCTACCTGATTGGGCTTGGGGGTTATTTGTCCAGTGTTGGAAGCTCCTGCCTGAGATGGTTGGCTTACCTGTTCAGTTGGTTGAAGTGCTGTGCCACAATTCGTGCAGAACTTCTGGCCGTCTGGCATCTGTGCGCCGCAGTTAGTACAAAACATCTTACTTCCTCCTTAGATTATAAACACGTGTTCTATTTCATCTCAATTAGTTGTTGCTTGGGGTAATTTGTTCAAGACCACTTTTGTCTGATACTTCATGCCAATCTATATCAATTGCTGTAGGATCTTTGGGAGCCTGGTCTATCCTCCCTTCCCACTCAGGGGTAGATGAGAGGTTATGCTCCGAGACTACATAACGATTAATCCATGCTTGACCACTCCCAGAGTTCCAGCTTATTTCTATCAATCCACTTCCATCGCTTGTTGCTTGTAAGGATGCTCTAGAACCGCCAGCGTGTGCAGCACCTTCGGAAAGTGCTTGTGTTTGGATCACAAACGCTTGGTTATCGTTTGTGTCAAAGGTAAATATAGAAATGCGATCCATTTCGCCAGTATATTTTTGTTTTAAGAGCAGCTGTGGAATTTGAGGATTGTCAGGATCCATGTATACCAATGAATATTCATACTGGGCAGACATACCCGGAATTTCTAATTCGGGAACATAGCTTGATGCGTTATCAATAATCTCTGAATACTGCTCATACATAGCCTGCCTCATCTGATCTTCTTCTGATACAGATTCTGGTTCATTGGAGCTGTTTTGAACATCAGTTTGAGAGTTGGAATTGCTGGCTCGTTGTTGCGTCTGAGCCGTTTGCTCGTATGGTTTTGGAATAAATGGTATGAGCCCGTTGGTGCCTGCAAAATACACCCCACCAGCAGTGGCCCCCGCAATGGCGACAGTAGCAACACCGGCAGCAATCTTGCCACCTATGCTCATCTTGGCAACAGTGCCTGCTGCTTGCGTAGCCTTTGCTGTAGTAGTGGCAACCTTTGTGGCTGTGGATGCTCCTTTTGCACTGGCAGATGCACTGCCGGTACCGGTGGCTGTGGCCCCAGTACTGCCCGCTGAAGCTCCAGCGCTGCCAGCTGCTTGTGTGGCGCTTGTCTGTGCTGCCTGAGAGGTATGGGCGGCCGTGCTTTTGGCAAACTCGTCAATAAAAGGATTTGTATAGGGAGCTCCTTGCGCTGAGAGGCCCTTCTCGCCAAGAGCTTTAGTGACTTCACCAAGGCCTTGCATGGTCTCTTGGAGAGTTGAGAAGAGCGACGGTGCATTGAGTGCAAGCGGAACGGGAGCAAGATCGGCGTTGGCAAGAAGTGCAAAGACAGGTACGCTGCTGTAGGATGCCAGCTTGACGCCGGTGCGCTCGGAGTAGGCAAGGATGCTCTCCTGAAGCGTCTTGCGTGCGCGGCTGAGCTGACTGCGAACCGTGCCTGCAGGAATACCGAATGTCTCAGCAATCTGAGCTGCATTCATCTCGGCAAAATAGCGCGCAACAAGAAACTTCTGTTGATCTTTAGGGAGCTCTTGGATAAATCCGCGAATAATCTGCTGCGTAGAGGTGTTTTCTACAACGTCTTCAGGAAGCTCAAGCGTATCGTCTGCAAGAGACTCAATGTAGTCTGAGCTGTCGCTGGTATCGTTTGTATAATCTGCGTTGAGTATGGGGGCATTGTCTGATTTTCGCATATGGTCGATGGCTTTATTGGTGGCCGTCCGTTTGAACCACGCAAACGCCGCGCGATTATCTTCCAGCGAGTCAAGCTTTTGGTAGGCTGTCAGATATACCTGCTGTACCACGTCTTCAACGTCGCGACCATCCACACCCTGGTCACAGATTGCCTTAGTTACGATACCCTTGGTCTGCTCAAAGAGCGAAGAAAATGTACTCTGGTCGTGGGTTTCTTTAAAAGCCGCAATCGTCTTGGCAAGAGTGTCGATGTTTTTCTCGTAAGCCGCCTTGATGTCAGTCTCACGTGAAGGCGCTGTCTTAAGCAGAGCAAGCTTGCACCCGCAGTACTTACAAAAGCGAGCTGACTGAGGCACTTCATTTCCGCAGTTAGGACAAAACATCGAGACTCCTTACGTGTGTCGTCCAAAGACGTAGAGGCAAGAAGAACTTCTCGCCACTTTGTATGTACGTCCTAAAGGACGAGCGGTTCTCGTCAAGTGTTGCAATATTTGTGGAACTTTTTTATTGCAACGTTTGAGCGAGAAGAACGCACTATTTTGAGTTGGCCAGATCCTCAAGAGGCTTGAGGTCGTCTGTGTTGTGCCACTCAATTTTTTCGGCACCCGAAATCTGAGCCATAACATCGTCCTCGCTGGCGGAGGTGGTAAGGCTCATCTTTGTGGGATTTTTGTCGTTGTGAGCGACCTTGCCGTTCTTTGCAGTAATTGCGTAAAACTCAAGCGTTGAGCTGTTTTTCTGCGGTTGTGCGCGGAGAAGACCACTGCCATTTTTATTCTTGAAGAAGTAGTGCGAGGTTGGAGAGTTCCAAACCAGCGGTTGTGTAAACGGAGCCGCATAGGAACCCTTGCCTGCCGAATACGCAACGTATGTATAGTAGTCGGTTCCTGTCTTGATTTTGCCTCTCTCGGCACCAAACTGAGTTTGGATTTTGAGGATAAGGTCATCGGCACCGTCGCCGTTTGCATCAAAGAGCGCATATTGGACGGTACCAAAGGTTGGCTGGAATACGGTGTAGGACGGATCGTAAGAATAGATGAGGCTTGCTGCGTCAAAGTTTTTGAGCCGGTCCGTATAGAGCATCGAGAGCTTTTGACCTTGTGAAGCACCTTTAAGACCCTTTGTGAGCTCGGCGTTATAGCCCTTGAAGTCGGCAAAAGTGTCTACGGCCTTGGTGTCATTTACCTGGTGCCATTCCAGGCCGCTGGGCATGGTAAAGTCGTTTGGCTTGTTGCTGACAAAAGACATTGCTTTACCATCGGCATCACACGTGTAAGCGTGCGCGTAGTCGCCGCTATTGGTGGGAACGCTGACAATGAGGTCGGTGATACCGTCTCCGTTAACATCTCCCAGTGCATATTGGGCCGCACCCTTTGACTTTACGCCGTCAGTGGTGCTGGCAAGCAGCCAATCCGCATTGAAGTTGCTAAGGTAGTTCTTGTAGAACTGGCCGATTTTAAGGTTTGCGGGTTGGTTCGGGATGGTCGGCTCGGAGTTTTTATCATCTTTTTCAGCAGGCTCTTGAGTATCTTTGGACTCTTCAGCGTCCTCAGCGGGTGTCTCTTCCGGCTGTTCAGCTGGAGCTTCCTCGTGTTTTTCCCATGGGAGTTGGATGTAGCCTTGGGCTATGGCAAAGGCTGTACCGCCGATAATAAGGCCGGCGAGAATGGCAACAATAGCGAGAATCGCAATCTTCGTCCCCGTCTTCATAGGCTTTTTGGTACGAGGTTGCTTTTGGTACTGAGAACGTACTTGGGTTTGAGGCTGAGTTTCGTCTGCAACCGTAGATGATGGCGCTATAGGCTGCAGGGGTGTTGTAGCCTCCGGTATTGGTATGGACTGCTGTGTTGACGCCGCTTGCTGCGTTGGCTCGGAGACGGATTGCTGTGCCGGTTCGAAATCAGGTTGCTGCTCTGGTGTTGGCTTGGGGGCGACCTGCTGTTCTGATGTCGTGGATTGGTTGGTGAGCTGCGGCTTTTTTAAAGGAGTGCCGCAATACTTACAAAACAAGTCTGTGTCTTTATTTTCTTTTCCACAGTTGGTACAGAACATGACACTCCCCAGTAGCCAATAGTCAGTAATTCTCACCTGCCTGCACCATGATAAATATTAATAAATGTTTGCAACAAAACTTATGGTAAATACATCGTTTCTGCACATTTGATGTAGCGAAGGGTAAAAATATAACAAATTGAAGTAAGGGGGTCGGACAGTTGTCATACGGTGAAGTAATGAGATCAGATAGTTGTCATACGGTCTAAAGTTGTCGCACGGTCTAAAATAATAGGACTCAAATAAAAACAAACAGAGACTCATTTCGCAAGATGTGTGCCGGATGGGTACTCTTTGAGAGAGGTTGCATATGAAACTTGTTATTGCTTCTGATATACACGGCGCTGCCGGCTGGGCGCGCAAACTTATGGATCGTATTGAGGCAGAACAGCCCGACCGCGTGCTTCTTCTCGGCGACCTTCTCTACCACGGGCCGCGCAACAATCTCCCTGAGGACTACGCTCCAAAACAGGTTATCGAGATGCTCAATAGCATTGCCAATCAGGTGATTGCCGTGCGCGGCAACTGCGAGGCCGAGGTGGATCAAATGGTTCTTGATTTCCCGTGTATGGCTGACTACAACATTTTGGTTGACCCTTCCTGCCCGTCTGGCGAGAAGACCCTCTTTTTAACCCATGGACATATATATGGCCCGGGGTTGCATAACAGCGTTGACAGATGGCCAAAGCTTCCCGAAAACTCAGCTTTCCTTTACGGACACACGCACAAGAAAGTCTACGAGGTGCTTGCTGACCATCTTGGCGTAGTCGTATTTAATCCGGGATCTGTCGGGATTCCAAAGGATGATACCCACAGCTTCGGTATTTACGAGAACGGTGAGTTTAGGCACGTACTTCTCTAACTGGGTTACAGGGCTAACGGCCTTAACAGGCCCAGACAGGCTCAAACAACCTAGACAGCCCAGACAGCTCAAACAGCCCAGACAGTTCAAACAACTAAAACAGACCTTGTTCTGTCGATATGTACAAAATTCGACCGAAAAATGTGATTAGAGTGTACAAAATTCGGTCGAAAAATGGACAATATTCTCCGAGCGGTTTGAGGATCTGCTTCGCACGTATTACTTTGTAGGGGGTATGCCTGAGGCTGTTTCTCTTTTTTCGCAAAATTCCGACTTTGTGCAAGTTCGCCGAGTCCAAGAGGATATTCTGTCTGCTTATCGGAGGGATTTTGCTAAACATGCAGGCAACGTGGTAGGAGAGCGCTGTAGGATGGTGTTTGAATCCCTACCGCGCCATCTTGCCAAAGAGAATAAAAGTTTGTATACGGAGTGATCAAGAAGGGTTTTCGTGGACGTGAGCTCGACGACGCGCTGCAATTTCTGCAAGACACACGGTCTTACAAATGCCGTGCGCTTCTCGCTTTCAGGATATCGCGAGGAGTCGTGGATGACAAACGTACCCCTTGTACGCAGTTCATTGCCTTGCTGCTTTGCGTCCATAGGCTCTACTTGGAAGGGGCATTACTATCTGAGTCGGGCAATCCCTCACCTGTGATGCACTTTTTCTGACCTGTGATGTACTTTAATGTGTCGAAAAGAGCGGTTTTCTCGCCAAATGTGCATCACAGCCTAGGATTTTGGAGCAGAAAAGTACCTCACAGCTTTCAGAATGTACATCACAGGTTCACACCGCTTAGACGAGAGCCTTCTCATACACACGCGGCTCTCACTGTCCGTGTAGGAATCAAAATGTGAACTATATCGTTGCATTGATGCAGGTAATTCAATATCTGATATTGCTACAATACGCTTTGGCGAGAAGATCGATACGATTGATAGATTTACGATGAGTCCTTGGTCCTGAGAGGCATTGCTATACTGAGCTGGGGAATTATCCCCTACGCTCAGACGGCACGAAAGTGTGCGTGCTATCATAGACAACATATAATTCCGCACCATTTGGAGGAATCTCATGCAAGAAAACGTAAAGAGAAACGTTTTGCTCAATCCTGGCCCATCTACGACAACCGATTCGGTCAAGTATGCACAGGTTGTTCCCGATATCTGCCCGCGCGAGAAGGAATTTGCGTCCATTATGGCACCGATGCGCGATGACCTGGTGCGGATTGTGCACGGAGACCCCAAAGAATATACGGCAGTGCTGTTCTGCGGTTCAGGAACCATTTGTATTGATGTTGTCTTGAATTCGCTGCTTGCAGAGGGTAAGCGAGCGCTTGTTGTGAATAACGGTTCTTATAGCCAGCGTGCCTGCGATGTACTCACGGCATACCACATGCCGTTTGTTGAGGTGAGGCAGCCGGTTGATACTACGCCTGACCTCGGCGTTATTGAATCGGCGCTTAAAGATAATACTGACGTGGGATATGTGTATATGACTTTCCACGAGACGGGCTCAGGTCTTTTGAATCCTGTCCGCGAGGTAGGCGCGCTTGCGCACAAGTATGGGGCGTTCTTTATTACGGATTCTACCTCGGCGTATGCGATGATTCCCATTAACGTGTACGAGGACAACATCGACTTTTGTATGGCGTCTGCGCAAAAGGGAATCCAGGCAATGACGGGCTTGTCGTATGTTATTGGCCGTCGTGACATCGTTGAAGCTTCTAAAGACTTCCCTGTGCGGTCGTATTATTGCAATTTGTATCTGCAGTACGAGTACTTTGAGACTACCGGTGAGATGCACTTTACACCTCCCGTTCAGACCATTTATGCGGCACGTCAGGGAATCAAAGAGTACTTTGAGGAAGGCGAGGCCGCAAAGTGGGCTCGTCATCAGCGTGTGATGGCTGCCATCAGACAAGGTATTGACCGCTTGGGTCTGAAAGAGGCTTTAAAGCGAGAAGTGCAGTCAGGCTTGGTGGCTGCGGTGCGCTATCCCGACGATCCGGCATGGGATTTTGAAAAGGTTCACGACTATTGCTATGAGCGAGGATTTACCATCTATCCCGGTAAGATGCAAGGAGCCGGCACGTTCAGGCTTTGCGCTCTTGGCGCCCTTGATGAGGAAGATATCGTTGCATTTTGGGAAGTCTTTGAGCAGGCGCTTGCCAAAATCGGCGTTTCTACACCGGTAACCTATACAGAATAGGGCACGTTCTAAAGGAGTTGTTATGCCAGTTGTCTATACCGCCCTTGGTACCGACGTTATTCATGAGGGGCATCTGAACATTCTCAGGCATGCACAAGAATACGGAACCGTGATCGTTGGAGCACTAAGTGACAAAGCTCTCATTCGATACAGCCGGTTTCCGACGGTTTCCCAAGAAGAGCGCGTTAAGCTCTACGAGTCTCTTGAAGGTGTGAGTCGCGTCATTATCCAGGATGACTATCTTTACGATGACGTGATTGCAACGCTTAAACCCGATTACGTAGTACATGGCGACAACTGGCAAAACGGTCCCGAACGCGCCATCCGTAACAACATTGAGGGGCTTCTCGCCACATACGGCGGAACGCTCATAGAGGTGCCATATACCAGAAGCGAGCAGGCGCGCAAAGTTGACCAGCAGCTCCGCGAGAAACTGGCCATGCCGGAATACCGCCGCCGTCGCTTGAGGCAGCTGCTTGCCATCTCGCCGACGGTTAAGGTCATTGAGGCTCACGACGGACTTACCGGCCTTATTGCCGAGAAGACCGTTGTGGATCACAATGGTCGCCTTGATCAGTTTGATGGTATGTGGGTCAGCTCGCTTTGCGACAGTACCGAGCGCGGCAAGCCCGACATTGAGCTTGTGGATATGTCCGCCCGCCTGCGTACCGTTGACGACATTATGGAAGTCACCACCAAACCCATCATTCTTGACGGAGATACCGGCGGCTTGACGGAGCACTTTGTCTACAACGTGCGTACGCTGGAGCGCATGGGCGTTTCCGCTGTCATTATTGAGGACAAGACCGGCCTTAAAAAGAATTCCCTGTTCGGTACCGAGGTCAAACAGACGCAGGCACCCATTGAGGATTTTTGCGCAAAGATTTCCGCAGGTAAAAAGGTTCAACTGACCGACGACTTCATGATTATCGCGCGCATTGAGAGCCTCATTCTTGAGCGCGGTATGGAGGACGCCCTCACCAGAGCATTTGCCTTTAGAGACGCCGGCGCCGACGGCATTATGATTCACAGTCGCAAAAAAGATCCTGCCGAGATCTATGAGTTCTGCGACCGTTTCCGCGAGAAGGACACCACAACGCCGATTGTCGTTGTGCCCACGTCGTTTAACGGCGCAACGGAGGAAGAGCTTGCGTCTCATGGTATCAACATCGTTATCTACGCCAACCAGCTGATTCGCGCAGCGTTCCCCGCCATGCAAGAGACGGCTCGCGGTATCCTGAGGGCACACCGCGCACTTGAGGTTGACGAGCAGCTCCTTCCGTTTAAGGACATCATCCGCCTCATCGACGAGCTGTAGGTGACAAGGATGGCTTGTGCAAAAAGTTCAAATGCCGAGAAGACCAATGCGATTGTAATGGCGGCGGGATTGGGAACGCGCATGGCACCTCTCACCAAAACCACACCCAAACCGCTGATTTCGGTCAACGGAACGCCGATGATTGAAACGGTCATCAATGCGCTGGTTACGGCCGGCGTTGAGAGAATCTCTGTGGTTGTCGGGTATCTCAAAGAGCAGTTTTGCTATCTTGAGGAGCGCTATCCGACCGTAGTGCTTGTTGAGAACACGGAGTATTTGGAGAAGAATAACATCTCATCAATATATGCCGCCGTTGACGTTCTTGAGCAGGGAGCTACGTTTATCTGCGAGGCTGACCTGGTTATTTCAGATGAGCATATTTTCCAACCATGGCCTTCTCGGTCATGCTATTTTGGCCGTAAGTTTTCCGGTTATACGGACGACTGGGTGTTTGATCTTGACGATTCGGGAAAGATTGTCCGGGTTGGCAAAGGCGGCAGCGATACGTATGCCATGGTGGGGCTGTCGTACTTCTCGGCACCGGATGCAAAGCGTTTGGCACGGTTTATGCATGATGCCTACGAAGAGACCGGCCACGAGCAGCTCTTTTGGGATGACGTGGTGAACAACTATATTGCCGAATTAGATCTTTCAATTCGCTCTGTTGAGGCGTGGCAAATTGCGGAACTTGATAGCGTTGCGGAATTGGCGGCGTTTGACCACGGCTACGAATATCTTTTGAGGAGTTAAATCTATGCAGGTAAAAACATTTGTTGATACGCTTGGCGCTGATTTTTATACCGGTGTACCGGACTCTCAGCTTAAAGCGTTGTGCAATTACCTTATGAGCGTGTATGGCATTGATTCTGCACACCATATCATTGCCGCCAATGAGGGAAACTGTACGGCTCTTGCCGCCGGATATCATCTGGCAACCGGTAAGGTTCCGGTGGTTTACCTGCAGAATAGCGGAGAGGGTAATATTATCAACCCCGTGGCTTCTCTTCTGAACGAGAAAGTCTATGCCATTCCGATGATATTTGTTGTTGGCTGGCGTGGGGAGCCGGGTGTTCATGACGAACCCCAGCATATCTATCAGGGAGAAGTAACGCTGCGCTTGCTTGAGGATATGGGGATTCGCTCCTTTGTGGTAGGCCCGGAGACAACGGCAGACGACCTGACGGCTGCCATGAGGGAGTTCCGCGAGCTGCTTAAGCAGGGGCATGACGTAGCGTTTGTCATCAGAAAAGGCGCGCTGACCTTTGACGGTACGGTTGCGTATAAAAACAACAACGCAATGGTGCGAGAGGATATCGTGAGCCATATTGCGTGTGCTGCCGGAGATGATCCCATCGTGTCAACGACCGGCAAGGCAAGTCGAGAGCTCTTTGAGATCCGTGAAGCTGCCGGTCAGAATCATGAGCGTGATTTTTTGACCGTGGGTTCCATGGGGCATGCGTCCTCCATTGCTCTGGGAGTGGCGCTGAACAAGCTGGGGCAAAAAGTGTGGTGTATTGACGGTGACGGTGCGGCTCTCATGCACATGGGAGCCATGGCAGTCATTGGCGCACAGAAGCCCGCCAACCTCGTGCACATTGTCATCAATAATGCCGCTCACGAGACGGTTGGCGGTATGCCGACGGTTGCCGGCACGGCTGATTTGGTGGGTGTTGCCAAGGCCTGCGGATATCCCCATGCGGTACGGGTGAATACCTTTGAAGACTTAGATGCTGAGCTTCTGCGGGCACGTGGGCGAGAAGAGCTTTCGTTCATTGAAGTGCCTTGCTCTATTGGATCTCGCGATGATCTGGGACGTCCCACAACGACCGCTCTTGAGAACAAGCAGAACTTCATGAGGTATCTGAAGACGTTATAGGGCAGTACTTGGTGTACGAATAATAGATTAATATTGGGGATTCTCCACCTCTACCTTGTCAGATTCTTGGAAGGGTGCGAGGGTGGAGATCATGACCATGGTCTCGTCATAGGGATTATTGACATAGTGAACTTCTCCGGGCTCAATGTGAATGAAGTCGCCCGCCGAGAGGGTGTGTACCTCGCCGTCAACAACGATATCGACTTTTCCCTTAAGAATGTGGAAGTTCTCCTCCATGACATGGTGATAGTGTGCTTGGAAGTTTTGCCCTGGCTGAAACTGTACGACGGCATAGTTCATGCGAGGGCCCTTCATAAGGTATTTGGGGCCGGAATCGCCAAATCGATAGGAAAAATCATTTTCGTTTACTACAAACATAGAGATATCCTTTCGTGTGCAAATCATAAGTAAAGTAGATACGCTGCAGATATGTTGATGCTCATGTGGACGGCCGTATGTATGCCAAGACATATCGGATGGTGGAGTTTATACACCGGGTGCTCTCCACAATCCCTTAGTCTTTCCCGTCTCGGCAAGAGCCAGCTGAGTGTCGTATATTTCCCTCCACGTTGCATAGAGTTTGTCGTATACGTCAAAAACCTCAGAATTAGGCTCAAAAGTTTGCTCCCATTTGACAACACGATGAGCACCCTCGGCGATGCTGGGATAGAGGCCGACTCCATATCCGGCAAGGATTGCGGCTCCCAATGCGGTAGCTTCTTTAACTTGGGGCACGCGAACACGTTTATGGCAGACATCCGCAAGAATCTGTGCCCAAAGAGGGCTTTTTGAAGCTCCTCCCGCAAATACCAATTCATCGGGTTCATTTCCGGTTGCATCTTTAACAAGCTCGATATGTCCGCGGACGAGAAGTGCGGTGTTCTCCAGGATTGCGCGGTAGAAGGTATATTTGTTGAAGCGCTCGGGATCAAGCTCAAAGTTTGTAAAGGTTGGGCTCGCATGAGTCCAGTGAATGTAGTTCATAACGTCGCTAAAGCAGCATATCGTGCCATAACTTCCGGCGGGGACTTGGGCTGCTTTCTCGTTCAGGAGGTTGTAGACATCTACACCGCGCTTCTCGGCTTCTGCCTTTTCTGCTTGACAAAAACCGTCGCGGTACCAGCGCATGACAAGACCGGGCTTAAACGCGAGAGCCTCGTATTGCCAAACGTCAGGAATGGCGTGGCAGTTAACCCGAACGCGGCAGTCGGGGTCGGTTGCTCCGCTGGCAGTATTGAATTCGTATTGCCAGAAACTACCCCCAAACACACCGGCTTGGTTTGGCTCACATGCATCAACGCCAACCATTCCAAGTTGACAGTCTCCGCCGCCCACGACAACGGGCGTTCCTTCGGCAAGGCCGGTTGCACGAGATCCTTCTGCAGAAACAGTACCTAGAATCTGTCCACACTCGCGTACTTCACCAAAAAGGTTGTCGCGAAGGCCACAACGCTGTGCTATTTCGGGCTTCCAGGAGCGGCTCTTGAGATCCATGATGCCCGTAGTACTTCCGTTGCTGGGTTCAACTGCTAAAATGCCTGTGAGTTTATATGCCAGCCAATCGTTGAACATACCTATATGAGCTGCGCGCTCGTATACCTCAGGCATCTTATTTTTAACCCAAAGAAGGCGCGGCAGCGCTCCGAGTGCAAACGTCTGACCGCTTATACGGTAGAGTTCGCGTTCCAAATCAGCATCTAAGGCAATGAGTTGTGATACTTCGTCAACGCTTCGCGCATCAACGTTTGCACAGGCCCAAATTTCTTGACCTTGAGCATCGTAGAGGAGGATACCTTCGCGCATGCATGTGGTAGAAATGCCTGCGATGGAGTGCGGGTCAATGCCGGTTTTGCTTAGAACTTCTTGGATGCAAGAGACGGTAAGCTTCCAGTTGTAGCTCCAGTTAAAATCCATACTTCCTGGCCAGCGCGGGTCTTCTCGATGTTGCCATTCACGCTGAGCAACGCCGATTTGCTCTCCTTCGACGGAAAAAAGAACGGCGCGTATGCTTCTGGTGCCCGCATCAAGTGCAAGAAGATAGGTATCCATTGGAGCCTCCTGACTTATAGGTCTGATGAGTGAGATGAAGACGCTGATGAAAGAAGAAGTTCCTCTGCTGTCTTTGAATCTGTAACCAAGACATTGAGGTAGCCGCCACGAAGAACTGCCTTTATTGCAGCAACTTTTTCCGATCCACCCGCAACGCCAACGACGTTTTTCATGGTGCGAAGTTTCTCAATATCAGTGCTGATGGTGCGGTTTTCTATCTCAGTAGTAATAGGGTTGCCTTCGGAATCGTAGAAATGATTGAGCACATCTCCTACAGACCCCTGCATTTTCAGGATGGCAAGCTCTGATTCACGAATGATGCCGTTTCTCAGAACCGTTGCTCCTTCAACTGCGGCGCCGATTCCCACAACGCTCATATCTGCGTGTTCGGTCATGGCGTAGATTTCTTGAATGCTCTTCTCGCCGAGAAGAGCGTCTCGAACTTCAGAAGAAGACACGATGAGAGGTGATGGTATAAGAAAGAGATGCATGGCATAGGCGGTAGAGCTTACGGAAGGAAGGTAATAGCTGACTCCGCCTGTCATACTTACAACGTTGATGGGGTCTTCGTGCTCTTTAGCAAGATATCCGAGCATGGAACTTACGGTGTCTCCGTAGCCGATATTGAGGTATCCGCCGGGCCGCAGGTGGTCGCTGACATAGAGTGCAGCGGCTCGAGAGATGGTGTGAGTGAGCGTGGCTTCATTGAGAGGAGTGGGAACTACAAAGGCATCATTAAGGCCGTATGCGGCGATAAGATTCTTTTCCAGACTCACACGGGTGGAATCGTCTTTTCTGAAATTAAATTGGATAATGCCGTCAGTTTTAGCATCTTCAAGAAGGCGAATTACTTTTGCTCGAGAGAGGCCCATGGCTTCTGCAATTTGATGCTGAGTATAGTTTTCCATGTAGTAGTACCATGCTGCTTTTGTAGCCAAGGTATAAGTTTTCTCGTCCAACATATCCTCCTTAGTTGTTACTTTTGTTTATTATAGTTACAAAAGTAACAATTCACTATGGAAAAGATGTAATCCTTTGTCTGTAGTAACTACAGTTAGATATACCACAATTCACTTTCGGGACGCATATTACAGTAAAACAATAGTTCAACACTGTTACAAAATACCGTTTACCGGCAACTTACGACCGCTCGGCCCGCAAAAGCTATGACATATAAAAAATTGCCTATATCGTCAAAAGAGTAGTTACGTGCAACTGCCGGTTGTATAGGTGGGAGAATCAATGGATGAACTTTCAAACATCCAGCGTTCCAATGTTAGTGCGGATGTAGGTTACCCGGCTACGGTGAGAGCGTGTAAGGCGGATGGAAAGGGCAAGGAGCTTGATGCATCCGATACGCTTCTTTCTGTGCGGGGAATCCATAAGTCATTTGGCTCCAATGAAGTGCTTAAAGGGATTGACCTTGATCTGAGGCCTGGAGAGGTACTTGCACTTATCGGTGGCAACGGTTCTGGAAAATCAACGCTCATGAAAATTATCATGGGTATCTACTCGGCAGATGCCGGAGAGATATCCATCGATCGCGTGAAGGTTGATATTTCAAATCCAAAATCTGCCTTGGCACATAGCATTTATATGGTTCCGCAAGAGCCCATGCTCTTTCCAAACATGAGTGTGCGCGAGAACATCACCATTGGTTTTGAAGCTTCCCAATCTGAGCTTAGAGCACTTCTCGACGAGACAATGAGAGATATTGGATGGAAGCTTGATTTGGAACGTAAGGCGTCAACCCTTTCCATTGCTGAGCAGGGAATGGTTGAAATTCTAAGAGGCCTTATGCGCCGCTCTGAAATATTGATTTTGGATGAGCCTACGTCTGCATTAACGTTTGATGAAGTTAAAAGTCTCTTTTCAGTCATTCATGAGCTAAAACAAAAGAACATCGGCATCATTTACATTACACATCGTCTTGCAGAGGTATTTGACATTGCCACCAGTGTTGGTATTTTGCGTGATGGTGTAATGGCCATGCGCGGGGATGTGAAAGATTTTACGCGAGAAGATCTTGTGCGTGGACTGCTTCCGCCGGACGCCGCAGAGATTCGACGCGAAACGGCTCGGGAAAGTGCGCAAATTGACTATACGGCAGAGCCTGTTTTTGAGTTGTCAGGATTTTCTGGATATGGGTTTGCTGATATCAACCTCTCCATTTATCCCGGTGAGATTGTGGGCCTTGCCGGCATTGTTGGAGCAGGTCGTTCTGAGATGGCGACAACAATTTATGGTATGGATAAAGCTCTGGGAGGTACCTGTTCGGTAGGTGGTAGAGACATTACCGGCAAGCCAACAAAGGAAGTCATTGCCGCCGGACTGAGTTATGTTCCGGAAGATCGCTTCAATGACGGTCTTTTTAGGATACGAGATGTTGCTGAGAATACAACAAGTTCCCTGTTGGGGAGTACTGTTTTAGGAAGAATGCTTCTTAACAAAAAGAAAGAGCAGACAATCTCTCAGACATATGTTGAGAATTTCCGCACAAAAATTACCGGTCTTACTCAAGAAGTTGGCGGTTTGTCGGGTGGCAATCAGCAAAAGATTGTTATCGGTCGAGCTTTTTCCATTAAACCCAAGGTAGTCATTTTGGACGAACCAACACGAGGGATAGACGCAGCTGCTCGAGCCGATGTGTATCTGGTAATTCAGGAGCTTCGTAGACAGGGTGTTTCGATTCTTTTGATTTCTTCTGATATGGAAGAAATCATCGAACTTGCAGATCGTGCGTTCACCATGTATCGCGGCCGCATTAATCATGAATTTAAAAAATCAGCTATTACTCAGGACAATTTGATGTCCGCTGCATTTGGCCTGTGAGGAGGTGCCCGATGAATATTGTAAAACGCCTCATGAAAGCTCGCGGACTCAGTAGCTTGATCTTTTTGATTGCCCTCTTTTTTGTAGTGGGTTCCATCAATCCGGCTTTTTTGACACCGGCTACCATTGCTGCCTGCTTCAACACTTCGGTTGTTTATACGCTGGTGGCGGTAGGAGTAGCTTTTACGCTTTTTATCGGTGAGATTGATGTGTCCGTTGGATCAAACCTTGGACTTGTTGCTGCTGTGGTTGGAACGATGCTCCGCGATGGACAGCCTCTTATCGCTGTGGTTGTCGTTGGCGTTGTCATTGGAGCGGCCATTGGCCTTATCAATGCATGGGGAGTCGCTGTCATGAAGGCTCCGTCACTTATTTTTACGCTGGGAGTGAATGGAATCCTTCGCGGCATCATATATGTGTATACCAATGGTGCGTGGGTTGAAAACTTGCCTAAAAGTTTTAAGGATTTCTCTGCGGTAACGGGCGTTGGTGACCTTACTGTCTATTACTGTGCGGTTATTGCACTTGTTGTTATTATCCATATGGTGCTCACCAAGACTCGTCGGGGCCGTTGGTTTGCGGCGGTTGGCGACAATGCAAACGGCGCTACACTCGTGGGCATTCCGACGCTTCGTACCAAGATTTTGGCATATGTGCTGTGCGGCGTGTTTGCCGCAGTGGGAGGAATCCTTTTCTGCAGTCGTATTGGTTTTGTGACACCGATGTCCGGCAATGGTTACGAGATGAAAGCCATTGCAGCATGCGTTCTTGGCGGAGTGAGCCTTCTGGGAGGAGTCGGTTCCGTACTCGGTGCCGCTGTTGGGTCTGTCATCATGGCGTCTATCAGCTATTTATTGGTCTTTATGGGCTTCTCGTCAAATTATGACAATGCCATTACGGGTGTTATTTTGATTGTCATTGTTGTCGTGGACGCGCTGCTTCAGCACCGCTCAATCGTTAAAAATCGACACGCTCGCTTGAATGCTCGTGTTGCCCAGAAGCCGGTTTCGGAGCAACTTGCCGAGCAGATTGCTGAATTTGGAGCAGAAGTCTTGGACTCCTCGGACACAAGGGGAGGTGAGCGCTGATGGGCGAGAAGATAAAACGACTCCTAACTCACGGCCAAACCAGTTGGAACCTCATCCTCGTAGCTCTTCTGGTGATTGAATTTGCTGTTTTTGGCTCTACCAATGCGAAGTTTTTGCGTCCGGCATTGCTGTTTACGAGCATTAACGACAATTTGCCTGTTTTTATGATTTCACTTTTTGTCACGCTGGTTATGGTGACGGGTGGTATTGATATCCAGGTGGCATCTCTTGTGGGGCTTACATCCATTACCATTGGTGTAAGTTGGCAGGATTTTGGTCTTCCCATTTGGGGCGCGGTGGCGGTTGCCGTTGTTTTAGCCGTTGCCTGCGGTGCGCTGTCCGGCTTCTTTATTGCCTACTGTCGCGTTCAGGCTATGGTGGTTACATTGGGCGGAAGCTTCTTGTATTCAGGCCTGGCGCTTCTGATTTCTACGCTTTCAAAAACCGAAAGTTATCAAGGTATCGGCGGCTTTCCGCCCGAGTTTAAATTTGTAGCTAACTTTCAGCTTTTTGGCATCATTCCGTTCCAGCTGCTGATATATGTACTTATGCTTTGTATCGCTTTTATATTGCTGCATAAGACGAAGTATGGGCGGCGTATCACGCTTGTGGGTGTTAACCAAAGCGCTGCAGAGTTTTCAGGTATCAACAGTCGTCGCGTTATTATGTCCACCTATATGTTAAGTGCATTGTCGGCAGCTATTGCAGGTATTGTGCTGACGGCATATCTGGGAACCGCAAAATCAGATCTCGGTGCCGATCTGACAATGGATATCATTACGGCCGTTGTTTTGGGCGGCACGCTTTCCACCGGTGGCAAGGGATCCATCGTGGGTACTGCCCTTGCATCTTTTGTAATCGCATTTTTACGCTTTGGCTTACCACTGTGTTTCAAGGTGAGCCCGCAGTACCTCAATATTCCTGTTGGCATTTTGCTTGTTGTCGTTATCGTGTTCCGCTCGGCGGCAAGCGGTATGCATATCGGTACGTTTTTACAATCGCTGCTCATGGGGAGTGGCAAATCAGCCGAGGCCTAACGCTTCGGGAAGCTCGTGTCTGGCGTGTGCCGGACACACGAAAGGGAGGTTCGACTATGCAAGATATGACTCGTCGCGGTTTTATTGGCGCAGCTGGTTTTACGGCGGTAACTGCCGGCCTCGCTCTTACGGGCTGTAACGGCGGTGGTGGTGAAACGAAGAAGGATGACGGCGATAAAAAGCAGTCCGGCGGCGGAGATGTCAAGGGCAAGACCGTGGCATTCATTCCGAAGGTTACCGGCAACGCATTCTTTGAGTCTGCCAACAAAGGCGCTCAGGAGAAGTCGAAGGAATGGGGATTTACCGTCGATTACATCGGCGATGCAACCGCATCCGTTTCCGCTCAGGTATCCGTCATTAATCAGGCGGTTGCCAATGGCGTGGATGCAATCAGCATTTCTACCGTAGATGCAAACGGTGTTTCCGACGCGCTCAAAAAAGCAACGGCTGCGGGCATTGTTGTAACCACATGGGACTCTGACTCAAACCCCGAGGATCGTACGTTGATGGTTTCCCAAGGGACCCCGGAGATCCTTGGACAGATGCTTGTTGACATGGGCGTTGCCGGCCTTAAAGAGCGCGGTAAAGACCCCGAAAAGGATGAGATTACCTACGTCTGGCATTACTCTCAGGCGACGGTGACCGATCAGAATTCTTGGCAGGTGGCCGCACAGAAGATTATCAAAGAGAAATATCCAAAGTGGAAGAACGTTCACGAGAACTACTATTCCAATCAGGATGCAGAGCAGGCAATCACCATTGGTGAGGGAATTCTCGACGCCTATCCGGAGATTGATCTCATTATCTGCAATGACTCCACTGCTCTTCCCGGTCAGCTCCAGGCAGCAGAGAACAAGGGTTACGACGCTAAAAAGGTGACCATTACCGGCTTTGCTTCTCCACAGTCTATCAAGTCTTATTGCGAGCATGGAACCATTTACAACTGGGGTCTTTGGGATTGTGCTGTTCAGGGTGCCATGGGCTGCTATGTGGCGGCTTACCTTGCTGCCGGTAACGAAGTCAAGGTCGGCGATACTATCTCCATCCCAAGCATCGGCGATGTCAAGGTGGAGGCCAATGACTCCATTGCCGAGGGTGCTAAGACTGCCGAGAAGAACAATGGCGTGGTACTTCTCCCCGAGCGCCTTGTGTTCACGAAAGAGAACATGAACAACTACGCATTCTAGAACTCGAGGCACTTTAAGAGGACGGCAAACTGTTCTCGTGTGTATTGGATGCAAGCTTTGCTTCAGCTAGTTTCGTTGTAATTCCCTGTGCCGCGTCGATTACTGCCTCTATCGGCGCAGCACAGGTTCGTTTCAAAGAAAGGACATATATGGCTGATCTTGATGGCCTTAAAGTTGCTAAGGATTATCACGTTGATACTCCCTTTGCCAATGATCAGGGATTTTATGTAAAAGGTGCCAACAATCTTGATTGGGGTATGCAAAAGCATCTCTCCAACATCTTTAATCCCAAAAGCGGCAACACGGTTATGTTTGCGTTTGACCATGGATATTTCATGGGCTCAACCGCCGGTCTTGAGCGTCTTGATCTGTTGCTTCCAAAGCTTGCCCCCTATGTGGACTGCTTTATGGGTACGCGAGGCGCAATTCGCAGTTGTGTTCCTCCTCAGATTTCAAAAGGAATTGCGCTTCGCGTAACTTCGGGCTCCTCGATGCTTCAAGCAGATCTTTCTCATGAGGTTGTTGCCGTGGATATTGAAGATGCTATCCGCATGAATGCCGATTGCATGGCCGTTCAGACATTCATCGGCGGCGATGGACAGCTTTCCAGTATCGACAATTTGAGCCAGGTAGTGAATGCTGGTTTTCATTACAGCATTCCAACGCTGGGTGTCTGTGCGGTTGGAAAGGATATGGAACGCACCGGTCGTTTCTTCAAATTGGCAACTCGTATTATTGCCGAGATGGGTGTACAGATTGTTAAGACCTACGACTGCGAGGACTTTGAAGAGGTTGTGGCAGCCTGTCCGGTACCGATTGTAGTTGCCGGAGGCAAGAAATTGCCCGAGCGTGATGCTTTACACCTTGCGTATGACGTTATCCGCAAGGGTGCTCGCGGCGTTGATATGGGACGCAATATCTTCCAGAGTACTCATCCTCTGCAGATGACTGAGGCAGTTCGAAAGATTGTGCATGAAGGGGCGACCGACGCTGAAGCGTGGGAGTTCTTTGAAGATGTAACACACTAACGGTGTCATTACGCTTTGGTGTAGTTATTTTATAGAGCGAGAAGTACTTGGATTTCAGGTACTTCTCGCTCTTGCTTTTGGAAATTTGTTACCCTACAATAGATAACATAATTCATATTTGTAGGGTAATTGAGGTATCTTTCATGTCAGTTTTAGAAGACGTTCTCAGAGAAGAATACGATCGTTCTCTAAGACTCAGCCGCCAAATGAGCGACGAATTGAAAACCTTGCCAAAAGGTTGTATTCGCGTGCGTATAGTAAGAGGGCATGAGTATTACTACCTCAATTATCGTGTGGAAGATAAAGTGAGATCAGACTATATACCTGCGAGTAATATTTGTGAGATGCGCAAGATGATTGCGCGTCGCAAAAAACTCAAGCAAGCCCTTAAAGAGCAAGAGAGTTCCAGGAAACAAATTGAACGCGCACTCGGAAAGAAACTACGATATGAATGAACAGCAAAGAGCGTTTATGAGAGTGCTGTCTCTTATTGAGAGAGCGGGATGTCAACAACATGTAATTCTTATTGGTTCTTGGGTCGAGTTTGTTTACCATGAAGCCGGTATTCTTACTGGTTTCACACCTAACATTCGAACACTGGACGTAGACTTTCTTGTAAAAAATCTACGTCGTCCAAATCCACCTATAAGTCTTGCTCTTTTGGCACAGGAAGAGGGATTTCTTGTAGAATCTGATTATTTTAATAGGACTACGAAACTTTCCGACGTTTCTGGTCTTGAAGTTGAGTTTCTTATTAGTAAGGTAGGAGCAGGTGTTGAGACTTCCTTAATGACTAACATCGGTGTAACAGCGCAGACTTTGCGTCATATGGAAATTCTCTTTAGCAATGCGATAGAAACAGTATGTTTGGGTTACTCAGTCTTAGTACCAACTCCCGAGGCTTATGCCGTGCATAAGATGATTATTAATACACAGCGTAAGGATAAAGCTAAGAAAGACATTAATGCCGTACTTGGTATCTGGTCATATCTCGATAAAATAAAAGTAAATAGACTCTTATCGAAACTGACGAAGAAAGAATACAAGAACGTGATGAAATTTATGGATGCCAACGAAATCTCGCAATAAACTGTGAACCGTTGGATTCATATAAGTGAAGTGTTGAGCCAGAAAAAACAAATCAAATCGGAGTTGGTGCAATTATGCAAACAGATACATTAATTTTGATCGTAGC